>Ga0316228_1000300_pt1 | contig 69030 bp, 70 predicted proteins | sample TBH18021metaG_FD_206005 | JGI IMG/M metagenome (GOLD analysis project Ga0316228, IMG submission 206005) | Freshwater microbial communities from Trout Bog Lake, Wisconsin, USA - TBH18021 | ecosystem: Environmental > Aquatic > Freshwater > Lake > Hypolimnion/Profundal zone | place: USA: Wisconsin... | reverse complement strand
CATCAAGGCCCTCTGGCAGGCCTTGCAGCAGGACTGACGCAAGCGAAAACCGCCTGGATATTTGTAATAGCCTGCGACATGCCCTTCATCACTCCTCAACTGATAACGACGCTTGCCGGATTTCGTGGGGGTGTCGAGGCAGTGGTGCCTGTCGTCGATGGCTTTGTACAACCGATGGCGGCATTTTATTCGGTGCATTGCCTAGATGCGTTGCAGGAAATTCTAAATGGCAGCGGAAAACACAGCCTGCGGGCACTGTTAGCTAAGCTGCAAGTGCGTTACGTAAACGAAGTCGAAATGCGCTCAAGCGACCCGGGCTTGCGCAGTTTTTTGGATCTGGACACACCTCAGGATGTGGCGTCTGCAATCAATATAAAATAGTCGCGCCACTTCCTCGCCATCAGTTACTTTTCAATGCGATAGGTGACGCCGATTTGTGTCACAATGAACCAACAGGCATCGCCTGACTGGTAAAACTGTCAACAGCAGCTGTCTTCAATCAGCCCTCTGCAGTATTGCGAACCGTGTGACTCATGAATGCGAAACGCCCGAGTGCACTACCGGACGTGACTTCACCGCAAATGACACACATTTCAAAAGCCATTTTTTCACAAAACCTGATATTCCGGCTAAACTGACACTCACCTTACCACTTTTATTGCGTCCGCCCCATTAGAATCCATCTCAGGATGAGAAGAACCTTCTTTTTTAAATATATTTTTATCTTAAAGGTCGTAATATGGCACTCATTACTGTTCAAATTGAAGAAGCGTTGCTTGCTGAATTTCGTGAAATATATAATCAGAAAATTTATCAAACTCAGTATAATACTTTCAGAGATGATCTATTTTGCAGCTCCTTATTCCTGGATGATAATTCAAAGAACACTTTACTGGCGTCCTATTGTGATGCACACGGATCAGACAAAGGTTCTCTGGACATCAACGCAGGCGGCTCCAGGCCTTACCCTTGGCTTCCTCATACCTATACAGATTTTTATTCGCTATTGTTTGATCATTGTCGGAAAAATATCCAACATGTATTTGAATGCGGGATAGGCACAAATAATCTGGACATAGGATCCAATATGACACGGACTGGCAAGCCCGGGGCTTCTTTACGCGTGTGGCGGGATTATTTTCCGAATGCGCAGATTATTGGTGTAGATATTGATAAGGAAATACTTTTTTCCGAAGAAAGGATTCAAACCTATTACATCGATCAAATGAATAAACTGAGTATTCAAAAATTTTGGCATCAGCTTGATTACAGGGAATTTGATTTGATGGTTGATGATGGATTACACACCTTTGAAGCCGGCATCATTCTTTTTGAAAACGCTATTGATTATTTAAAAAATGATGGCGTATACATTATTGAGGATGTTAGTACAGACAACATCGTAAAGTATAAGCAATATTTCAAAAATAAGAAATTCAAAGTACAGTTTTTTCTTTCCCTCAGGAAAAGAGGAGAAATTCTCAATATAGATTCCTGGCCCGCATTGGCCGATAATAGTCTGGTTTTCATCAAAAGGATATTTTAATTCATTCTTTGAGAACACGAAAATGCTTACTTATCACTTTAAAAAGCGCCTGAGCATGATGCTGACAGGATAAAATGACATTACCCTGAGCTTAAAATCGGGACATGTCAGTTCCTTTTCACAACAATTATTGATCTGCCATTTCGATTGCATAGTGCCATGTGTCACCTATCTACTTTTTGACAGCTCGACCTGCAACACCTGGGCAGTAAAAAAGGCGCGGGGTCAAAGGCGCGGGGGTCATCAAAGGCGCGGGGGTCAAAGGCGCGGGGGGCGCGGGGGTCAGGTCTAACATTCCAACATTATTCCTCAAACTTCCGCACCGCACGACTTACCGTCATGTAGTGCACCCCGAAATGGCGACCTATTTCTGCCATTGTATAAGCGCCAGACAGGTATGCTTGAGCCATTGCCTGATTTCTAAGGCGCGGGGGTCAGGTCTAACATTCCAACACGCAGCGCATGCGGGTGCGCGGAGTGCGCGGGGGTCAGTGCGCGTGGCACGGGGGTCGCACGGGGTCACAACGCACGGGGGTCAGGTCTAACATTCCAACATTATTCCTCAAACTTCCGCACCGCACGACTTACCGTCATGTAGTGCACCCCGAAATGGCGACCTATTTCTGCCATTGTATAAGCGCCAGACAGGTATGCTTGAGCCATTGCCTGATTTCTATCAGGATACCTCATCTGGTATTCGTCAAGTGATAGCGCGACCAATCTTCTTTGGGCTTTTGAAAACTCTCGCAATTCTTCTGGATTCTTTGCCGGCCTGTGGTGTTCCAGGAATGCGTTATCCCCCAACAGCAGTTGATGGCGGGTATCCAGCAAGGGGCTGGGCAAACCCTTGCCTGCCATCACAAATTGGCGATAGGCATTGATCGCTTTATCTCGCTGAGAACCAAACTGACTCAATAACCAGTCCGTATCAAGCCAGATTGGCGCCACCTCCTGCTCTGTCGTGTAGCGATAACTGCTCCAGTGCCAGTCATCAAGTGACTCAACCCTGTTCGCGCGCAGTGGATTCAACACCACATATCGTGTCAACTCCAACAAATAGGCTTCCTTTTGCACAAGTATTGCCTTGTAGCGACCTTGATAAAGATGTCCAACCAAGCTATGACGATGGTTAAAGTGCTGAGTATATTGTCCGTTTAATTGCCGCATTCCATGCGATAGCTTGCCATCTACTGTCTCAACGAGCAGGTGGTAGTGGTTGGTCATCTGGCAAAATGCATAAACCACCCAGTTAAACCGCGCGCAAACAGCCCCTAATATCTCCAGCCAATCACAGCGGTCGTCATCATTCAGGAAAATATCTTCCCGATGATCCCCGCGCGAAGTGACGTGATAAAATGCACCCGCAAATTCCAGCCTGAGAGGTCTAACCATTGCGGAAGTGTAACAGAAAATGTTGGAATGTTAGAGCTGACCCCGACTGCACGACTGCGGTGCATGACCCCGACTGCGGTGCAGGGTTGCACACCAGTTGAAGGTAGCTTCGGGGTGATTCAATTTCGTTAGCGCTGTCAGGCTCTGTTCCTAGCGCTGAAGGTTCTAGGAAAAAATGTTGGCACTTCCCTGTCACTGAGGCGGTAGCCCATGGCCTGCCTTGGTGCACCAACATTCATGTACCCCGTTTCCACTAAAAAGTTAGCCGCGAGCGCTCGCGTACGGAACCCACTCTTGTCCAGAAGTCGGCCTAGAACCACCTCATAGATGTGCTGCAACTGAGGCAGAGTAAACGGTTCTGGCAGCATGAATGCCGGTAATGATGTGTACTCAACCTTCGAACGCAATCGATCAATCGCACTTTGCAGAATAGTGCGATGGTCAAAGGCTATGTTCATGGTCTTAAGAAGCAATTCAACTGGCCGCCAATGCACATCCTGTGCATTTCCGCCTTGTCGCAACTTTATGGTGTCAGAAGGTATCAAGGCAAACCATGCATGGGTTGCTGACCAACCCCTAGGGTCTCGCTTGTCATCACCCCAGCTTCCCAGTTGCTCAAGGTAGGGCGATTTGACACCAGTTTTTTCTAGGAGCTTTCTGCGTGCACAACTCTCCAATGACCGGTCCTTTCGCACATCTACGAAGCCACCTGGTAGCGCCCATGCGTTGGGAAAAGGTTCAGTCGGATCATCTGGACGTTTCACGAGTAGCACCTGAAGCTGGTCATCCAGCACAGTGAGGATCACGACGTCAACGGTTGTTAGCGGCCTTGGGAAATCCAGAATCCCCGAGGTTTGAACGGGAGGTTGGCGTTTCATACGAGTTTCCAATCGGATTTGACTTTCGTTCATTAGGTTGTATTATACAACCTTAGGCTCGATGACCGCGCCGATGATCTAAAGAATTCCAAGGAGTGGGTATGTCTAACGACAATGAAATGAAGGCTTCCACAGTGCATGAAAATGAGGCTGGGCCAAGTCATGAGATGGCACATTCAGACTTGGTGCAGCAGAAGTACATCGGTTGCCTGCTTGGAGGTGCAGTCGGTGACGCATTGGGGGCCCCTGTTGAGTTCATGAGTGCGGCCTCTATTCGGCATCGGTTTGGCCCAACTGGAATTCAGGAGTTCGTCCCCGCATTTGGCAAACTCGGCGCCATCACAGATGACACCCAGATGACATTGTTCACGGCTGAGGGGTTGCTGGGAGGGCGGTTTTCAAAACAAAAGCCAACCCTTCCCGAGTTGCGTGTCTATATCGCTAAGGCCTACCAACGCTGGATGCACACCCAAGGCTACAAGCACGAACTGCAGATAGGTATCTGCAATGGATGGTTAATGGACCAAGAGGAACTGTTCTCTGGGCGTGCACCGGGTAACACCTGCCTGTCTGGTTTGCAGGGCATGCGTGCAGCTTCCGACATAGCCAGAAATAACAGCAAAGGCTGCGGGGGTGTCATGCGGGTAGCCCCAATCGGGATGTATTTTTCATCCCTGAATCGCCACTATGAAAGTCAGCATTCACAATTTCTCCATGACGCCTTTGAGTTGGGTTGTCAGGCTGCAGCAGTGACCCATGGACACCCAACTGGTCAACTTTCGTCTGGCTTTTTCTCCGCAATCATCATGGAGTTACTCTCTGGAAAGGGACTTTCAGAGGCAGTGAACTGGGTACTTCCGCTATTGAGAGTGCGGGTATCTTGCGAAGAAACGTTGAAGGCCGTTGAAACTGCATGCAGGTTGGCTACTAACCGGCCAAACGATCCCGCAGCGCTTCATCTGCTAGGTGAAGGATGGGTAGCGGAAGAGGCCCTTGCAATCGCGGTGTATTGCGCATTGAGCGCCAAAGACTTCAGATCAGGTGTTGAGCTGTCAGTAAACCACAGTGGTGACAGCGACTCCACAGGCTCCATGACGGGTCAGTTACTGGGTGCAATCTTTGGGCAAGAAGCCATACCTGCGACCTGGCTAGAGCATCTTGAACTCGCAACTGTCATTTCGTCCATCGCTGACGATTTAACCCTGAACGATTGGACGACAGCAGAAATTTCGGCATCAGCAATCGGGCTGCAACCACAAGGTTTGACTACTCTCACAGAAACTGCCGCTTTGCGCGCTTACGCTGTCACATTCCGGCACTGGGGTCCATTCCGGCACTGAGGTCTATGTCCCGCTTGAACCTTGCTCCTTGCACCTGCTTTTTACCTTGAACCTGATTGAATGTTGGAATGTTAGACCTGACCCTGACTACTCAGTTAAATTCGTAGGCTAAACGTCACCTTGAAGGATTTCCGAACAACCTAACCCAGAACCCCGCTTTCTTCACTGGAGCAGGGTTTCGGTTAGCTATTTGCTGCGATTCTGTGTCGGCGGAAGCTTTAAGCATTGCTTTAGACGCGACCATCCCGAGAAGCGAAGTCAATTCTTGCTCGAAACCGATGGTAATGTCGGTTTCGCCGCTTCGAGCGTGGCCGATCTCGTGGAGCAGGGTGGAGGCATATCTATCTACGGAAGCAAGTTCGCTGCGCTTAACGATGATTTCCGAGCTGGTCCAGAGCCCGCGAGCTTCGGAGAAGCTTCCCGTCTCGGGTCGCATTGTCTCCGAAATTTTTACCGTCTGAACCCTCGATGGGAGCCCGCCGACGAGGTCGGCAATCCTTCCTGTCATGTCGAAGATCGACCGCTCTGCCTGCGTAAGCTTTTCGTGTGGAACAAATTTGAACTCGAAGCAGTCGTTCCACTCGGAAACGAAATTACTCAAATCCTGAATCGCATTGCCTTCCGAATCGACCTGTCCAGACAACTTCTCTTTGACGGTATTAGGGATAGTTATAATCTGCCGACCGGTCGCCCGAGCCTCCTCGACGAAACGCGGAGCGTTCATGATTTCCTCGTCCGTCAGGAACAGAACATTTCCCGAAGCGTTGGTGATCTTCGAGGCATGCACGGAGACGTCCGTCCACTTCATTTCGTCGTGCAGCGTACCGCTCCCGAAGTTACCAAGGTCGTCGACGAGAACTCTGGCGACGGCTTCCGACGATGAGGCGAGCAGGATCGACTTCACGCGGTCGGAATAGGCGGATCGACCGACATTAGTCCTCTCACGATTGAGTGCTTTTTTGATAGCGGCCGTTAGCGAAGTGATGTTGTAGGAGAACAGGAAATTCTCCTCTTCGGCGACGCGGATGCCGTTGATGTAGATGTAGGAGGCGTTGCCCGTTTTCTTCAGAACTTCCCCGTATTGGGTCTTCTCAAACATCTCCTCGCCGGAGAACAGCAGGAACAGTCCTTTCGCTTTCTCGATATCTTCGTCTGAGCAACTTTTCAGGATGAATTCGGTCCCGACAAATGCCGGTTCGGACGGATCGGAGATGCAGGCATGCAAAGTTATGACATCGGAGAAGTCGTGCTTCTCGGAGCGGTCGAAGGATACATCGCAGAACTTGGAGCGGATGCGGGCTTCTATGCCCAAGCGGTCGAATGTGGCTAGGGCGTCCTTCAAGCCCACGCCGAATTTTCCGATAAGACCAGGATGGTTGAGCTTTTCCTGATTCTCGTTCATCGTGAAGTGCTCGTGCCGGAGGCCGCGGCCGAAGTCCCTGATGCTCCACTGGCCATCGATGTCGCGGGAGATATTAATTTCCCGTGTATCAGTCAATATCTGCTCGTCTAGCGCGTTGGCAATGATTTCCCGAATAGCATGGAATGCATCCCAGTTTTCAAGCATCCTGTCGATGTTTAGGTCAAATTTTTTCATTGCTACGTTCGCTCCGCTTCGATTTAGCATGATGCCTAACGTTAAGTAGACAGAAATTTTCTAATGTATGCAGGAGAGCATTTGTATAAACTGTTTTGAACTACAGTAACTATGACATTTTACTTGCTCATGAGGGATTTATACGTCAAACCCTCCTGCATATTCAGCTAACTCAGACTTGTGACGTGTTGAAAACTGTAGGTGGCATATCTGAAATTTTTAGCATCAGCTGAAGTTCCGTTGGCACCTTGTTTCATGTGACGACTATCCAATTTCTGTTTACCCACTATATCAGCAAATAACGGGCATTACTATTGGAAAATTCTTAGTGGTTTTATAGGGCAATCCCTAGTAATCAGCTAGCAATTAAATCGTGCCAAATTTGGCAGAAATGGCACAGTTGATATAAATGACGAACCCGTAAAGGAGTTCGCCCATGCTGACACGTCAACGCATTATTGAAAAAGACAGACCACAATTGCCCGCTACAGATTACCCGCGCCGTGCCGCCGGAACATGCCCCTCGCCGGCTGAGAATTTTGTTTTCACCTTCCCGGTCGCCTCCGAACAACCCCATCTGCAAAGCGGGTTACGGGACGCTCCCCGGGTGGAAATGCCGGGCGTCAGCGAGAGCAAGTGACCACGGATGATTTAAATTTCAAACTTCCGGTGGATTGACAGTCAGAAGTGCAGCAGTCATTCCGACACCACAACGGTCAGCTCAGTCTCAAACCACGCTTTGACGAACAGCCGGTTTGCAGTAGAGAAAATTTGACAGTGTGCTAATATTGTCGATGCCGTTCCGGTGACTTGAATGACCCGCAAGAAAGCGCAGGTTAAGAAAGCTGCGGCAATATTAAAGGATAACCATGGAACACCTGAAGATCAGCAGCGCACAGCGCATCATTTTCGAAGCAATAAGCACACTGGATACAGAACAGGTTGCACTGGAACAGTCGCTTTGGCGCGTACTGGCAGAGGATATTTATGCCAATCGCGACTTGCCGCCTTACGATGTGTCCGCAATGGATGGTTTTGCCGTGCATAGCCGCGATCTGGCAACATTACCCGTTACGCTGCAAATCATCGAAGATATCAAGGCCGGCGACATGCCGACACTGCCCTTAAAGACAGGGCAGTGTTCACGCATCATGACCGGCGCACCGATGCCACAGGGTGCGGACGCAGTCATCCGCGTGGAAGATACGCTGGAATTATCGGCTGACACGGTGCAAATGATTGTCAGTGTAAAATCCGGACACGATGTGCGCCCAAAAGGCGAGCAGATGCACAATGGCGATGTTGTGTTAAAGGCAGGCGCTGAGATCACGCCGGGCGTGATCGGCATACTGGCAACCGTCAAAGCCGCAAAGATGCAGGTCTACCGCCGCCCCAGCGTCGCGATTTTATCCACCGGCAATGAACTCGAAGCGATCAATGCACCACCTGATCCGGATAAAATTCCCGATTCAAACACCTATGCGCTGATGGCGCAGGTACAGGCACTCGGCATTGAGCCGGTGCTATTGGGTATCGCGCGCGATGATCCGGCTGAGCTTGAAGCCTTCCTCAAAACAGGGCTGGAATATGACGTGCTACTGGTCTCCGGCGGCACTTCAGTCGGTGTGCATGACTATGTACGACCCACTATCGAAAAGCTCGGTGTCAGCATGAAATTCTGGCGCGTGGCGATGAAACCCGGCCACCCGCTGGCCTTCGGTGTCAGGCATGCGGCCTCGGATGCGCTGGTCTTCGGACTGCCCGGCAATCCGGTTTCCAGCATGGTCTGCTTCGAAGAATTTGTCGCCCCCGCCCTGCGCTGCATGATGGGTCATCAGCGACTGTTTCGCCGCACCGTCACCGCACGTCTGGCGCATGCTGTCAAAATGCGACCGGGCCGCACCGAATTTATCCGCGTGCAACTGACGCAGGATGAGACAGGTTTCATTGCCAGCTCCACCGGCACCCAAAGCAGCGGTGTGCTTTTATCCATGGCGCGCGCGGATGGTTTGATGGTAATGCCGGCGGACTGCACAGGATTAGCCGCAGGCTCTCAGGTGACGGTACAATTGCTGGACGGCACCGCCTTTCAAAATGATATCAATTTCAGGGAATAAACTATGGTACGCATCGGTATTTTAACCATTTCGGACAGAGCCAGTCGCGGCGAATATGAAGATCTGGGCAGCCCTGCCATGCGCGCCTGGTTTGAACGCGTTTTAAGCTGCCCCTGGCAAGCTGTCGCGCGGATCGTACCCGATGAACAACATCTGATTGAAGCTGCACTGATCGGACTATGCGATGCGGAAGGTTGCGCTCTGGTGGTCACCACAGGTGGAACCGGCCCCGCGCTGCGCGATGTGACGCCCGAGGCCACGATGGCCGTATGCGAGAAAATGCTGCCCGGATTCGGTGAGTTAATGCGAGCCGCCTCACTCCAATTTGTGCCCACCGCCATTTTATCGCGTCAAACTGCCGGCATACGCGGCAAAAGTTTGATCGTCAACCTGCCCGGCAAACCCTCGGCAATTGACGATTGTCTGAACGCGGTCTTCCCCGCCATTCCCTATTGCATTGATCTGATTGAAGGCGAATATCTTGAATCCGACCCTGAGCAATGCAAGACCTTTCGTCCGGCACATGCGAAAGCCCGCCGGCCATAAATCCACAGATACTTCCCTGCAATAGTTTTTCTGAAATATGCATCGGGTATAATCCGCCGCAGGCCAAATAAAAGGGAACATATGTCCACCACGATACTGTTCATCGGACTAATGGTATTTTTCGCACACTTTCTGTCGTTGCAATTTCGCACCACCAACATTCCGGACGTACTGGTACTGGTCATTATCGGTATCGTGCTGGGTCCCTTGCTGGGTTTTGTCTCGCCTGCCGATTTTGGCAAAGTCGGATCATTATTTGCCACCATTGCGCTGGTCGTGATTCTGTTTGAGGGCGGCACCACGCTGGACATCAACGTACTGAGCAAATCACTGGCAACTACCGGCAAACTGGCACTCGGCTGCTTTGTGCTGACCGCCATCATCGTGACACTGGCAAGCGTCTACGCACTGGGCCTGACTCTGTTGCCCGCCACCATGCTGGGCCTGATTCTGGGCAGCACTTCACCTGCCGTCATCATACCGCTGGTCAAGGCGCTCAAGGTATCCGAAAAACCTGCTACGGTAATGATACTGGAATCAGCCCTGACAGACGTGCTGAGCATCATCGGCGTTTTCGCCTTGTTGCAGATCTATACACAAGGCGGACTTGAGCCCGGCAAGCTGGTCGGCAGCGTACTCTCTGCGATGATTTTTGCAATTGTGATCGGCGTACTGGGCGGCATCGGCTGGCTGCTGGTGTTAGGCAGAGTGCGCGATTTTCCCAACACCATTTCCTCCACCTTAGCTTACGTATTTATCGTGTATGGCGCGACCGAAGGGCTGGGATTTTCAGGTGCCATTGCAGCCCTGGCTCTGGGTTTCACGCTGACTAATTTTGAGAAATTCAAGCTACACCGCATTCCAAGTATAGACCGCAACATCGTGCCGCTCAACGACATCGATATGGCATTCTATGGCGAAGCGGTATTCCTGCTCAGAACTTATTTTTTCGTCTATCTGGGTATCTCCATCCATTTCAGTGCGGTACATCAGGCACTAGCCGCAGCTGCCATTGTGCTGCTGATCTACCTCATGCGCCTGGTATTAACCCGTATTGTATTCCGCGATCCAGGTTACAGCCTGCGCGATACCGCCATCACCTCCATGATGATACCCAAGGGTCTGGCCGCCGCCGTGCTGGCCGCCTTGCCACTGCAATACGGCGTATCCGGAGGAGAAATCATCCGCGATACCAGCTACATGGTCGTGTTGATCAGCATCACTCTCACCGCTCTGCTGGTGATGGCTTACCCTTCGCGGCTTGCGCAGCGTTTCTATGCACTGACGATAGGAAAACCCTTGGCAAAAAAAACGGACAACTCATTGCCGGAATGATAGTCCCGGCGCGTTTACGATAGGACCAGCACAGATACAAAATGCTAAATCGGGATTAAAATCACTTAAGACAGATACTGGCATTTAAACGTAAGCATCCCTATTTAGCAAATATATTGCAACCTGACCGAAAATTCTGACAGAATGACGCATTGTCAGGCCACCCCTTTTGAAAGTTAAGCCATGACCCATGATTTCACGCTACCCGCTACCGGCGGACACACCTTCACACTATCCTGCGCACGGGGAAAAAAGCTGGTGATTTTCTTTTATCCCAAAGACAACACACCGGGTTGCACCACCGAATCTCAACAATTCCGTGATTTTTATCCCCAATTTGCGCAAGCCAATTGCGAAATTGTCGGCATTTCGCGCGACAGCTTAAGCTCCCATGAAAAATTCAAAGAAAAATTCGCCCTTCCCTTTGATTTGCTATCCGATCCTGATGAAACCGTCTGCGAACTGTTTGGCGTAATGAAACAAAAAAATATGTATGGTAAACAGGTGCGCGGCATAGAACGCAGCACCTTCATATTTGACAGCAACGGTGTGTTACGTCATGAATGGCGTGGCCTGAAGGCCGATGGTCATGCCGGGCAAGTATTTGATTTCATTACAACCCTAGACTAAAGGAAACTCATGCGCCAACGCAAAGTACCCGACACCAAGCTGTTTGTTTTGGACACCAATGTGTTACTGCATGACCCGACCAGCCTGTACCGCTTCGAAGAACATGATATCTGTCTGCCGATGTTCGTGCTCGAAGAACTGGATAACAAGAAAAAAGGCATGACTGAAGTGGCGCGTAATGCACGTCAGGTCAGCCGTTATCTCGATGAAATCGTCAACGATGCACCGCGTAATATTGAAGAAGGCATCGCCCTGAAGTCCGATTTGCATAAAAACAGCACCGGACGTCTTTATCTGCAAACCAGCTTCGTCAAACACGAGTTACCGCAGAATCTTGAGTTGGGTAAAGCCGATAATGCCATACTGGGCGTAGTCATCGGTCTGCAACAACTGCAACCCGAACGCGCCGTTATTCTGGTCAGCAAAGACATCAATATGCGCATTAAGGCGCGCGCACTGGGACTGGAAGCGCAGGATTATTTCAATGACAAAGTGCTGGAAGACACTGACCTGCTGTATGGCGGCGTACTCGAACTACCGGTTAACTTTTGGGATACTCATGGCCCGGAGATGAAGTCGTGGATTAAGGACGGACATACTTATTATCAGATCACAGGTCCCCTGTGTCCTGCATTTTTTATCAATCAATTTGTCTATACGGAAGTTGATAAACCTTTTTATGCCATCGTACTGGAGCAATCTGACACGACTGCGCTGCTGCGCACGCTGATCGACTATACCAGCAACAAACACAATGTCTGGGGTATCGTCGCTCGCAACCGCGAACAAAACTTTGTGCTCAATTTGCTGCTTGATCCTGAAATTGATTTCGTCACGCTGCTGGGTCAGGCGGGAACCGGAAAGACCTTGCTGACACTGGCGGCAGGACTTGTGCAGACGCTGGAAACCAAGCTCTATTCTGAAATCATTATCACCCGGGTAACCGTGCCGGTAGGCGAGGATATTGGTTTCCTGCCCGGTACTGAAGAAGAAAAAATGACGCCGTGGATGGGTGCACTGGACGATAATCTGGAGGTATTGACTAAAACAGATGAAGAAGCCGGCGATTGGGGCAAAGCCGCGACACGTGACCTTATCCGCTCACGCATCAAGGTAAAGTCGCTGAATTTCATGCGGGGCCGCACTTTCCTGAATAAATACATCATCATTGATGAATCCCAGAATTTGACGCCGAAGCAGATGAAAACACTGATTACCCGCGCGGGTCCCGGCACCAAAGTGGTTTGCATGGGCAATATCGCACAGATAGATACGCCTTATCTGTCCGAAGGCAGTTCAGGACTGACCTATGTCGTGGACAGGTTCAAAGGCTGGGCGCACGGCGGTCACATTACTTTATTACGCGGCGAACGCTCCCGTCTGGCAGATCATGCCGGTGAGGTTCTTTAATATTAATTAATGCCACTGAGCAGCGCTTAGTGGCAATTTTAAACGATTACTTATAATGACCACACCCATTACAAAATCCGACGCCGAGTGGCGCGAAGCACTAACCCCTGAGCAATACCGAATTTGCCGGCAATGCGGCACCGAACCCCCTTTTACAGGCCAATACTGGGACTGCCACGATCAGGGAGTTTATCAGTGTGCCTGCTGCAACCACCCTTTATTCGATGCCGACCATAAATTCGAGTCCGGCAGTGGCTGGCCAAGCTTCTATCAACCCGTTCAGCCTGACAGTCTGACCGTACGCAGCGATACCACGCACGGTATGCGCCGGGATGAGGTAAACTGCAGCCATTGCGGTGCACATCTGGGACATGTATTCCCTGATGGTCCCCCACCCACCGAGTTGCGTTTTTGCATTAACTCTGCTTCCCTGATTCTTGATAAAAGTTAAACCATGAAACTGCTGCTAGATCTTTTTCCCATCCTGCTGTTTTTTATCGCCTTCAAAATAAAAGGTATCTATGTTGCGACAGCCATTGCTATCGCCGCCACCATCGTGCAAATGATCTGGACTAAATACAAACATGGCAAAATAGATACCATGTTATGGGTCAGTTTTGCCATAGTTACAATATTCGGCGGGGCGACCTTGTTGCTACATGACGAGAACTTCATCAAATGGAAACCCAGCATTTTATACTGGGTATTTTCTCTGTCACTGCTGGGTTCCAACCTGTTTTACAAAAAGAATTTGATGCGCTCCCTGTTAAACGAACAAATCGCGCTGCCGGTTCGCGTCTGGAGTCGTCTCAACCTGATGTGGAGCCTGTTTTTTGCCGTGCTGGGCTTTATCAATCTGTACGTCGCCTTTAATTACTCCACCGACACTTGGGTCAACTTTAAACTGTTCGGCTTTACCGGCCTGATGGTGATATTCGTCCTGGCGCAAAGCGGCTGGCTTGCAAAATACATCGATGAAAAAAAGGAAAACAACTGATGCTCTACACTATCATTGGTCAGGACATCCCTGACAGCCTTGAAAAACGCATGGCCTCGAGACCTGCTCATGTCGCCCGCCTTACATTATTACAAGCACAAGGTCGACTGCTGCTGGCGGGCCCCTTCCCTGCCGTAGATGCAGAAGATCCGGGCGCAGCAGGATTTACCGGCAGTCTGATCGTAGCCGAATTTACCTCACTGACTGAAGCAGAAAGCTGGGCCGATGCCGATCCCTACCTGATCAACGGTGTATATAGCCAAGTTGACGTTCGTCCATTCAAAAAGGCATTCCCTTCATGAACCGGATACAAAGCATGCGCGAACAGCTGGCCGCGCTCAATCCGAGCTTTGTTGAGATCATTGATGAAAGCGATAAACATGCAGGACATGCCGGTAGTCGTGATGGCGGAGGACATTATTTGTTACAAATTATCAGCAAGGAATTCGCCGGCAAGGCTACGTTAGCGCGTCATCGTATGATATATTTAGCACTTGGAGAGCTGATGAAACGCGAAATACACGCACTCAACATACAGGCGAATACGCCGAACGAACTTTAATTTTACATTCTTACTAATTTTACAAAAGGACTAACGTGTTGAAAAAAAATCATTTTGTAGCACTTGCTATCGTTGTCGCTCTATCGATCAATCCGGCTTTCGCCGAAAGTAAGTCTGCAGCCACCGTCAACGGGGTAGCAATTTCACAAGATCTCGTTGAAATGAATGTAAAAGCAGCTGAAGCGCAGGGCCGCCCTGATAGTCCTGAACTACGCGCAGCAATTCGTGACGAATTGGTCAACCGTGAAGTATTATTACAAGCCGCTCAAAAATCCGGAATTGATAAAAAAGCGGATGTAGCTCAACAAATCGAATTCGCCCAGCACGACGTACTGATCAAGGCCTATATACATGATCAACTGAATAAATCTCCGGTAACGGAAGAGCAACTTCAGCAAGAGTATGATGCGATCAAAGTCAAATACGGCGATAAGGAATTCAACGTCAGCCACATTCAGGTCAAAACCGAAGCTGAAGCAAAAGCAATCATCGCGGAATTGAATAAAAAGGTCAAGTTTGAAAAGTTGGCCAAAAAATCGATTGATACGGCATCTGCAGAACACGGCGGCCAGGTAGGCTGGAGAGCGCCAAAAATGTTCCCAGAACCTTTCGCTAATGCCTTGCTGAAGTTGCAAAAGGGCGAATACACCAAAGTACCCGTACAATTACAAGACAGCTGGCACATCATCAAACTGGACGATGTACGTCCTCTGAAGATACCTGCATTTGGCGAACTGAAACCAAAACTGGAACAAGAATTACAACAGGCAAAAATTAATAAAATCATCATTGATCTGCGTGCAGCCGATAAAATCGAATAATCCGCTAATTAATTCTGCCGTAATTGAATTAATCCCTCCTGGCAACAGAAGGGATTTTTTATGTCATCGCCTACCTCAAAAGGAAAAACTTCAGGCGAAATTGCCTGTTTGCGTTTTTTGCTACAATGTGCTGTCAACTACAGAGAAAAAGACCTTATTTATACGAATGCACACGGCAGTCCTGGTTGTCTGTTTTTGATTTAACGAAAAGGCAAATTAAAAACTATGAGATTTTTTTTGCAAGCGTATTGAGATAGCGCCAGGCACGCCACAAACGCCAGGTATTTTTGAGCAGTCCTTGCACGCCACTGCGGCGCACGAAGGCCAGACCCGCCAAGCCCGCCAGCAGCACAGGATGACGGCGCATAAAACTCACTGCCTGCAACCCCTGATCGGCCACATGCAGAACAGGCCGCCAGGAACGGGCCATATCGGATAGTTGCACGCGTTGTCCGGATATTTTCGCCAGCAACAACTGGCGACGTTCCATGACAGCAAGACTGCGCTTATTCATTCAACTGCTCCCTGTCCTTCGCAAACTCCGCCAGGCTATCGGCAAACAGCCTTGATTTTTTCTGCGTCATCTGTTGCAAGCGCATGACCAGCATTACGCCCGTCACGAAAAAAACGGCACTCAAACCGCCTATTGCAAGCAGGCGATGACTATCCCAGAACAGCACCACGATAAACACCGTCAACAACAGGGCCGTCATGGCAAAGCAGACAAGTGCCGCAAAAAAACAAACCAGCCGCTGCTCCAGATGTAAACGCTCCTCTTGCAACTCGTTTGCCAGTAATTCAAGCCTGACGGAGGCTATCTGCGTCAGCGTGGACAACAGACGCTTGATTGAGCCTGCCAGACCTGAACCTGCGTCCTTCACGGCCTTACCGTCCGCGTGAAATCAGCATACCCACAAGCAAACCCAAGGTAGCGCCAATACCAACTGCACGCCAGGGATTGTCATTCACATAATCATCCGTTGCACGTGCAGCCTTGCGTGTTTTTTCCAGCATGGCTTCCTGAGCATCGGCAAGACGTTCTTTAGCGGCCATCAGACTTCCCTGAATACGCTCGCGTGCCACATTCACCTTATCACCCGCCTGACCAGCGGTTGCCTTGAGCAACTCCTCCGCATCACTCACAACGACCTGCAAATCCTGCATCAATTTTTCCTTACTCACATCAGTTCCATTGGTATTCATGTTGTTCTCCTATGAAGTTCAGTTAAAAGATTGAATCCTGTTAGCTTTTTAATCCAAAGCGGGCTTTGCGTCAATCATTAATTCCTGACAAATGACAATACACACGGTGCGTCGCCGATATATCCCTCTCCATCGGATAATCATTTCTGCAAATCGCAAGTACATGAGGACAACGCGGTGCGAAATGACAGCCTGGTGGTGGATAGGCGGGGGACGGCATATCTCCCTTCAAGCGAATGTATTCACGCTGTTGTCCGTCTAGGTGCGGCACAGCCGAGAGCAGAGCCTGTGTATAGGGATGAGCGGGGGAACGTAACACTTCTGCTGAGGTGCCGCGCTCAACGACACGCCCCAGATACATCACACAAACCTCGTGCGCCAGATAATCGACCACAGCAAGATTATGCGTGATAAACAGGTAGCTTAACTGCAATTCCTGCTGCAATGATTTCAGTAAGTTAAGTATCTGTGCCTGTACCGACACATCCAGCGCACTGGTGGGTTCGTCGCAAATCAGCAAAGCTGGCGAGACCGCGAGTGCACGCGCAATCGCGATGCGCTGCCGCTGCCCGCCTGAAAACTCATGCGGATAACGCCACTTGACTGAATTTGCAAGCCCTACCTTATCCAGCAGCGCGTCAATATGCAACTGGCGGGCGGCACTGCCCTGATGCCCGTTAGCATGAGAGGGCATCGCGCTCATGCCTTCTTCGAGAATTTCTGCAACACGCATTTTCGGATTCAACGAAGCATAAGGATCCTGAAACACCATCTGCATCGAGGCACGCTTACCGCGCGGTACGCCGATCAATTCCCGCCCGTCGAATTGCACGCTGCCTGCCGTTGGAGGAATCAATTGCAGTAAAGCCTTGCCCAGCGTGGTTTTTCCGCAACCGGACTCACCCACCAGCGCCAGCGTGCGCCCTTTTGGAATAGAAAGCGATACACCATCTACCGCTTTTACCTGTCCTGATACGCGCTGGAGTATGCCTTTCCTGATAGGGAAGTGGACTTGCAGGTCGGAGACTTCCAGCAGCAAGGGACAAGGTGCAAAGTGCAAGGTGCAAGGTGCAAGCGACGAAATGAGTTCCGCATTATTTTGACCGTACTCCGGATTAGGCTCAATTTCTTGCATCTTATACCTTGTGCCTTGTCCCTCATAAAGGTGACATCTGACCCCCTGCCCTGTAGCCTGCGTCGTCCAGGCAGGTATTTGCTCCCGGCATAAATCCCATACTTTGTCACAGCGCGGCGCAAAACGACAACCCTGCGTAATGCTGCCCACTGGAGGAACACTACCAGGGATCGCGGCCAGCATCTGATTGCGTTTATCCACCTGAGGTAATGCGGCGAACAGCAAGCGGGTATAAGGATGCAACGGCTTTTCAAACAATTGTTCACGACTGGCCTGCTCGACTATCTGCCCGGCATACATCACAGCCACCCGGTGCGCTGTTTCCGCCACTACCGCCAGATCATGAGTGATCAGCAACATCGCCATGCCGGTTTTTGCTTGCGTATCACGCAGCAATTGCAACACCTGCGCCTGTATTGTCACATCCAGTGCCGTCGTCGGTTCATCGGCGACCAACAACGCAGGATTGCCTGCCAGCGCCATCGCAATCATCACGCGCTGTTTCATGCCGCCGGACAACTGGAACGGATATTCATCAACACGCCGTGCCGCATCCGGAATGCCGACCTCATCGAGCAAGGCGATGCAACGCTGTTTTATCGCATTCCCCTTACGCGAATTTATTCCGACGCTGTGTAAAGCCAGCACTTCAGCGATTTGCTCTCCTGCCGTCATCACCGGATTCAGGCTTAAACCCGGCTCCTGAAAGATCATCGCCATCCGGCCGCCGCGCACAGCACGCATTTCGCGCTCAGGCAAATCAAGCAATGATATGCCTGCAAGCGATGCGACACCCGCCTGGTTTGAAACTCCATCAGGCAACAAGCGCATCAGCGACAGCGCTGTCATGGATTTGCCGCAACCGGATTCACCAAGCAGTGCAAAAGTCTCTCCTTGCATAATCTCAAAGGAAATACCATCGACAATGGCCGCACCGTTACTGATTACTGTAACTAGCTCTTCAACCTTAAGCAGACTCACTCACTCATCCCGTCCAGACTGTGCAAGCCTGTTTTTATAATTTAACTGTTCTCTCATTGAGCACCCTTTATGCATGAAATTGTACGACTAAAGCCGACATAAACGGGATGATCATTAACCATCCAATCCGCTTAAATTTCGACATACTGCCCGTAAATATTTAACAATACAATTTACAGAAACTTTGTTAACATTCGTCAATGTCGCATTTAAGGTTGGATTTTTATGCTGACAAACAAATTACCAAACATCATAATTCAGCACAATAACTAACATATAGAGAATGATATATGAAAAAGATTAAGGGAATGATACTGGCCGCAGGAAAAGGTACACGCGTCAGGCCTCTCACTCAGGATCTGCCAAAACCGATGATACCCGTGCTCGGAAAACCTTTAATGGAATATTTGATCGAGCACCTGGCAAAGTATGGCATTGACGAGATCATGGTAAATGTTTCCTACAAACACTGGAAGATCGAAAACTACTTTGACAACGGCAGTCGCTGGGGCGTACAGATCGGCTACTCTTACGAGGGAATTTATGATCATGGCGAAATTATACCTAAATCATTGGGCTCTGCCGGCGGGATGCGCAAGATTCAGGATTTCGGTGGATTTTTTGATACCACCACGCTGGTGATTTGCGGGGATGCGCTAATTGATCTGGATATTGGCGCTGCAATTTTCGAGCACAAGGCTAAAAAAGCCATGGTCAGCGTCATCACCCTTGAAGTACCGAACAGCGAAGTGAGCAACTACGGCGTTGTCGAAACTGACGAGGATGGTCGTATCATCTCCTTTCAGGAAAAACCGGCACCCGAAGAGGCGCGCTCAAATTTCGCCAGCACCGGTATTTATATTTTTGAGCCTGAAGCAATCAATCTGATCCCGCAAGGCCAGGAATTCGACATAGGCAGCCAGTTATTTCCGCTACTGGTGGAAAAAGGTATGCCGTTTTATGCACAAAAACGCTTCTTCAACTGGATCGACATCGGCCATGTTTCCGATTACTGGGCCGTGTTGCAACGCGTGCTTAAAGGCGAAGTCAGTCATATACAAATGCCGGGCACTGAAATTAAACCCGGAATATGGGTTGGCCTCAATACCCGTATCGACTGGGATAACGTTACTATTGAAGGACCTGTGTATATCGACTCGGGTGTCTGCATCAGAGCAGGGGCTAAAATTATCGGCCCTTCCTGGCTGTCACTCGGATCGCATATTTGCCGTAATGCCACCGTAAGTCAAAGCGTTTTACTCCCCTACACCCGGATTAGTGCCGGCATGAACTTCGATGAAACGATTGTTTCTCCTCAATATTATTTCGACCATAAAAATGGCGAGACTTACTATCTGGGCGATGAAGGCACTGAATTACGCTGGGGAGATTCCAGAAGGCAGCGCTAGTAATTCGTATTCAACCTGATGTATATTGCCGGGCTTGCTCCCGGCAATCATTAATACCAGCAACTTTGCTGCATGTTCCAGCCTGTGACTCTCTCCTGTTGGCATATATGCAGTAGGATTTACAGGCTGCAATTAAACCTTATCGCCCAGGCGTGACCTTTTGCACGGCATCATCCATAGATTTACCCGCCATCAAACCATCAGCCACACGCTTTGAACGACCCCTTCCATACGCCAGCTCAGCCCACTAAAACACAAAAACTGCTCGTGATCCGCAACAAAAGTGCTATACCAATTTTATTCGCCACCATATCCAGTCACCCGCCATGATTATCGTGCAAGTTTTCTGCGATAATTAGAGCCTACATCAAGCCCAATATGAAAGATAATTAAATGTTATCACATGATCATAGCTGCCAAGATCACCATCACCATCTCGGCGACCCGAATAGTCGCGCGTTTCTCATTGCCATAGCCCTGAACACAGTTTTTGTGGTAATCGAATTCATCTATGGCTTGCTTGCGCACTCGACAGCCCTGATGGCCGATGCAGGTCATAACTTATCCGATGTACTAGGCTTGCTGCTCCTTCTGGGCGCGGCTTACATATCACGCAGAACGCCTGAAGGACGCTTTACTTACGGCCTGCGCAGCACTTCGATACTGGCCGCTTTAAGCAACGCCATGTTTCTGATGGTGGTATGCGGTGCAATTGCATGGGAAGCCCTGCACCGCTTCTCGCACCCCGAGGCTGTCGATGGATTAACCGTGATACTGGTCGCTGGCATGGGTATCGCCATCAACGGCATATCGGCCTGGCTGTTCGTGCGCGGCAGTCATGACGACCTGAATATTCGCGGGGCCTATCTGCACATGTTGTCTGATGCCATCGTCTCGGCAGGGGTGGTGTTTGCCGCCATTCTGATGATGCTCACCGGTATGTACTGGCTTGATCCTGTTATCAGTCTCATCATCGTTGCCGTGATCGTAAGTGCTACATGGGGCCTGATGCGTGATTCACTCAGTCTTGCGCTGAATGCGATACCGCCAAACATTGACGCCACCGCTGTTGAAGCTTATTTGCGCAACTGCGCTGGCGTCGCCGACATCCACGATCTGCACATCTGGGGTATGAGTACCACCGAGAGCGCCCTGACGGTACATCTGGTGATACCGGAAGGCTATCCTGGTGATGCGTTCATGGATGACATGATGCTCAGTCTGCAAACCCGTTTTTCAATCGGACACAGCACCTTGCAGGTGGAGCAAGGCACCACTGATCATAGCTGCATGTTACATCCCCCGCAACACGGAACTATTCAGAAATGATCACCCGCGCACCAACAGGTTGCAAAGGACGTGCATTGTGTTCATGAACAACCGCTGCAAAAGCGTCAATCTGCTCCCGTGACACCGCAATCGGATCTTTCAAAACAAGCCAACGGACGCCTTCTGAGCAGGGCGGAGTGGTCAGTGAACCATCGAAACGATAATAGTGTTTTGCTTTTGGCAGCAAGGTGACAGGATTCACAGCCTCTGCGAGGATATTTTTTTCATCCGCATGGGTGGGCAACTGTTTCCACAGTCGAGCCAGCACTTTATTTTCAGAACTTTCCTTAAACATCACAGCAACCACAGCCAAATTGCCATCCTTGTCAGCGTGAACCAGATGCATTTCCATCGGGTAAGCTTTTCCATGTACAGAATTTTCGCTAGGTGTATGGAAGTGAAACTGTTTTAACTGAAAGTCAGTGCCATCGACGTTGATAAAACTGCCTGCAGGAACATTGACCTGAACGGTATGTCCGTTATTTAAAATTTCGCTGGCAGCTGTAACATAGTTGAATTTGATGGCATCAAACCTGGCGACTTTGACTTCATGCTGAATATCCACAGGCGTCTGAGTTTTACCCTTAGCACAAATAGCAAAATCAGCGGAAATATCACCCCAGTGCTCAGGCCCCTCTTCACCTTCATATGTCCAATGCCCGGCATAAGCACCCGAGCTAAACAACGCCGCTAGAACCACAACTGCAAATCTCTGCTTAAACATATATCCTCCTGGGTGGGTTCAATTTATATTCAAATGCGCATCGTTACAAGTATCGTCTTTTTATCAGGCGTGCTATTAAACCAAAATAATAGATATAAATAAAGTTAATTTTACAGGCTGGGGGACAATACACGGGAAGCCTGTCGCAGCGCTCCCTGAGCAGTTTTACACAAATTTACACGAACACCCTGCCAACAAAACCAAACAGGTCAATCGTACGAAAAAATGTATGTCTCGGCTTACTTGTTAGTGCAAATAAAACGATGCTTCTGCGCTTCTTGCACTCACATCATCACTTACGAAAAAAATTCGGCAGGCACCCAGTGTTGCTTCAAGCTTCCTCTGCCAGCTTGCGCACCACCGCTGCGATGCGCTGCGCGGATTGTTCGACAAGTTGTTTGTCTTCACCCTCAACCATCACTCTCAATAACGGCTCTGTGCCTGAAGGACGCAGCAATACGCGCCCGGCACCTGCGAGCGCCTGTTCCACCTCAGCAACTGCCGCCTTAACCTCTGCATGCCCCAGACAATCAACGCCACGGGCAACCCGGACGTTGATCAGCACCTGGGGATAAAGTTGCAAGCCGGCTGCCGCGTCACTCAGGCTTTGCTGATTGCTGCGCAACGCATGCAGCACTTCCAGCGCAGACACAATGCCGTCGCCAGTGCTGTGCTTATCGAGACAGATAATATGACCGGAATTCTCGCCGCCCAACTGCCAGCCTTGCTGCTGCAATAATTCCATTACGTAGCGGTCGCCTACCTTTGCACGCATGAACGGAATATCCATTTTTTGCATCCCGTGTTCAAAAGCCAGATTGGTCATCAGCGTGCCAACTACGCCACCAGTCAGACGCCCCTGCTCCTTGCGATGTCGCGCGATCACATAGATCAGCTGATCACCATCGTATAGCACACCATGACTATCCACCATCACCAGTCTGTCACCGTCACCATCGAGCGCAATACCCAAGTCAGCCTGATGCTCAACAACGGCTTTCTGCAAATTGGCAGGCGCAGTCGCGCCATATCCGTCATTGATGTTTTTGCCGTCCGGATTAACACCGATCGCGACAACTTCAGCACCCAGCTCATGAAACACATTTTTAGCAATATGATAAGTCGCACCGTGCGCACAATCCACCACAATTTTCAGGCCGCGCAAATTCATCGCAGAAGGAAACGTGCTCTTGCAAAATTCAATATAGCGACCTACCGCATCATCAAGGCGCCTCGCTTTGCCCAGATTACCGGGTGCATCGATTCTAATCGGTTCATCAAGGCCCGCTTCAATGGCATGTTCGACGTCATCCGGCAACTTGGAACCTGTAGCAGAAAAAAACTTGATGCCGTTATCTTCATACGGGTTGTGTGAGGCTGAAATTACAATACCAGCCTGTAGTCGCAAAGTTCGGGTCAGATAGGCCACAGCAGGTGTCGGAATTGGCCCGGCCAGATACACATCCACCCCGGCGGCTATCAGGCCTGCCTGCAAGGCGGATTCGAGCATATAGCCCGAGATACGCGTATCCTTGCCGATCAAGACGGCTGATCGTTCACCTTTTGTGTGTTCGGCACCTGCCAGCACACGGCCTGCGGCATAGCCCAGATTCATTACGAATTGCGGTGTAATTGGGAAATCGCCCACCCGGCCGCGGATCCCGTCAGTACCAAAATATTTTTTGCTCATTATATATCCCTGTTTATTGCATTCCAAATTTTTAAGGCATCGACTGTCGCCATCACATCATGCACACGCAAGATGGCAGCACCGCGCTGAACGGCAATCAGCGCCGCCGCGACACTGGCGGGCATGCGCTGCTCGGACGACTGCCCTGTCAGCGCGCCCAGCATGGATTTTCTGGACAAACCGGCCAAAACCGGCACACCCAATCGCGTTAATTTTTCAAATTCACGCAACAGCGATAAATTATGCGCCAGTGTTTTGCCAAAACCAAAACCCGGATCAATGACAATACGCTGTCTGACTATCCCTGCAGCTTCTGCCGCCTCGATGCGAGAATGCAAAAACTGCGCGACTTCATCTACTACATCCCGATATTCGGGTTGCAATTGCATGGACTGTATGCTGCCCTGTTTATGCATCAGACACACCGCAACATTGCTGTTTGCCACCAGCTTAAGGGCGCCCTCTTCTTGCAGCGCATTGATGTCGTTGACCATGCAAACACCCGCAGCAATCGCCGCTTGCATGACAAGCGGTTTAAAAGTGTCAATTGATATTGGCACACCGGACAGTGCCTCAATAACGGGCAGTACCCTATCGAGCTCCTGCTGAACACTGACAGGCACAGCACCCGGACGGGTAGACTCGCCGCCGATATCAATGATATCCGCGCCAGCCTTTATCAGTTGCAGCGCATGCACGACTGCGGCATCACGCTGTCCATACAGACCGCCATCGGAGAAAGAATCCGGCGTGACATTGACTATCCCCATCACCAGTGGACGGGAGAGTTCAAATTGATATTGATTACACTGGAGAAACATGGGAAGGGAGAAGGGAGAAGGGAGAAGGGAGAAGGGGTGATTTTCCCCTTCACCCTTCCCTCTTCACTGCCTTTCAGATTTCCTGCGCAGGTTGCGTAGGGGCTGCTGCGGCAGGCGCTGTGGGTGCTTGATCTTCAGGCGGCTTGGGCGTCTTGGGATACAAGTTAGGCTTGGGCGCACGCGGCGGATTACCGGCCATGATGTCATTGATCTGCTCGGCGTCTATGGTTTCCCATTCCAGCAGCGCATGCGTCATGGTTTCAATCTTGTCGCTGTTGCTTTCAATCAGATTCCGCGCCAAGGCATACTGCTGATCAATAATACGGCGGATTTCATTGTCCACTTTTTGCATGGTGGCTTCAGAAATATTCTTATGCGTGGTCACCGAGCGTCCCAGAAATACCTCGCCTTCATTTTCGCCATATACCATAGGGCCCAGCGCATCAGACATACCCCATTGCGTGACCATCTTGCGCGCCATATCGGTCGCACGTTCGAAATCATTGGAAGCACCGGTGGTCATCTGCTTCATGAAGACTTCTTCGGCGATCCGCCCGCCAAACAGCACGGCGATAGTCGATAAAATGCGTTCCTTGTCCATGCTGTAACGGTCTTCAGAAGGCAATTGCATCGTCAGGCCCAGCGCGCGACCACGCGGAATGATGGTGACCTTGTGCACAGGATCTGTCTTAGGCATCAACTTGGCCACTACAGCATGACCGGATTCATGATAAGCCGTGTTGCGACGTTCTTCTTCGGGCATAACCATGGAACGACGTTCCGCTCCCATGAATATCTTATCTTTTGCCGCTTCAAAATCATCCATTTCAACAAAACGCTTGGTGCGACGCGCAGCAAACAAGGCCGCTTCATTCACCAGATTAGCCAGATCAGCACCAGACATACCTGGCGTGCCGCGTGCAATCACATTAGGGTCAACGTCCGGCGCACAAGGCACTTTACGCATATGCACCAGCAATATCTGTTCGCGACCGCGAATATCCGGCAAGGGCACTACCACCTGACGATCGAAACGCCCGGGACGAAGCAGCGCCGCGTCCAGCACATCAGGCCGGTTGGTCGCAGCAATCACAATCACGCCGGAAGCGCCTTCAAAACCGTCCATCTCAACTAGCAATGCATTGAGTGTTTGTTCACGTTCATCATTGCCGCCGCCAACCCCGGCACCACGCTGACGACCGACGGCATCGATTTCATCAATAAAAATGATACAAGGCGATTGTTTCTTGGCTTGTTCAAACATGTCGCGCACACGCGCTGCACCCACACCGACAAACATTTCTACAAAGTCGGAACCGGAAATCGAGAAAAAAGGAACCTTTGCTTCACCGGCAATCGCCTTAGCCAGCAAAGTTTTACCGGTACCCGGACTACCCACCATCAAAACGCCGCGCGGAATACGACCGCCCAGATTCTGGAATTTAGTTGGATCACGCAGAAAATCGACCAGTTCGGACACTTCTTCCTTGGCCTCATCGCAACCTGCCACATCGGCAAATGTCAAACGCTCCTTGGCTTCATCCAGCAAACGGGCCTTGCTTTTACCAAAGGAAAAAGCACCTCCCTTACCGCCGCCTTGCATCTGGCGCATGAAGAACACCCAAACGCCGATCAGCAAAATCATCGGGAACCACGAGACAAAAATACTCATCAGGAAGGACTGTTCTTCTTCCGGCTTGGCTTCAACATTCACGCCATTTTTGAGCAAATCCGAGACCATCCACAAATCATTCGGCGCATAAGTACTCAGGCGCTTACCATCGCTGGTCGTCGCATTCAGCGTGCGCCCTTCTATCACCACCTTAGTAATAGCGCCCTTCTTGACTTCATCAAGAAACTGCGAATAATCCAGATGCCCCTGAGAGGTCTGTTGCTGCCTGGAATTAAACTGGTTGAATACCGTCATTAATACCAGCGCCACAACCAGCCAGATTGCAATACTTTTAAAATTGTTCAAAATAATCCCTTAAATGATGCGTTGCTACAGAAGTACGTCATTAGACTATGTATCAGATGATTACTCAAGTTTTCCTGTGCCCAGCAAGTAAACTTCGCTGCTGCGATCCCGGGAAGCACGGGGTTTACGGGTAGCGACGCGGGCAAATTTCGTTTTCATCAGCTTCGTATACGCTTCAAATCCTGAGCCCTGAAAAACTTTAACCAGAAAACTGCCCTCCGGCGTTAAATGTTCAAAGGCAAATTCCAGCGCCAACTCAGCCAGATAAATAGATCGGTCCTGATCTACCGCACCGACTCCGCTGAAGTTGGGGGCCATATCCGAAATTACAAGGGCTACCGGCTTGCCCTGCAAACTATCTTCCAGTTTTTTCAACACTTCTTCATCGCGAAAATCACCCAGAATGAATTCCACACCGCGTAACGGTTCAAGCGGCAGTAAATCCAGCGCGATGACCTTGCCGGAATGACCCACAATCTTGCCTGCCACCTGACACCAGCCACCCGGCGTTGCACCCAGATCCACCAGTACCATACCCGGTTTGATCAAATGATCCTTATCATTGATCTCCAGTAATTTGTACGCCGCACGGGAACGGTAGCCTTCTTTTTGCGCCATTTGCACAAAAGGATCGCTAATATGCTCTCGCATCCACTGTTTGCTGGTTTTGGAAGGCTTCATCGTTTAGAATCGCTACCTTAGTAAATATTGAGAAAATTATGTTATCACTGACCGTAGCAGAGCGCCTTACCTTAAAGGGTCGCGCACATCAACTTAAACCAACCGTACTGATAGGCAATGCAGGTTTGACTGAGTCAGTCCTGAAAGAAATTGCACTGAATCTCAATTTGCATGAACTTATCAAGATTCGCGTCTCGGCAGAGCGCGATATACGTGAAGCAATACTGACCGAGGTTTGCAGCAAACTGGAAGCAGCGCCGGTACAGCATATCGGCAAAATTCTGGTCATCTACAAAGCCAATCCGGATGCCAACAAAATCGAAATCCGCCAGATGCCTCGCCACAAGGGTAAAAAGCCACTGACCAAGAAACAACTGGGCAACAGGTAAGACAGTAAGTGGTAAGTGGTTCGGTGCTTCGCGCCTCAGTAGCGAGTGGATTTACACTCACCGCTATCTACTTACCACCTTAAATGTACTGTACTTCGATTACTTCATATTCCCTGATACCCCCCGGGGTCTTTACCTCCGCCACATCGCCACTACTTTTGCCTATCAAGGCGCGGGCAATCGGCGAGCTGATTGAAATCTTGCGCAGCTTGATATTGGCTTCATCGTCACCGACAATCTGATAAGTCACCACATCGCCACTGGTAGACTCTTCCAGAATCACAGTCGCACCGAACACACAACGCCCGCTGGCATTCAGTGTAGTAGGATCAATAATCTGCGCACTACCCAACTTGCTTTCCAGTTCGATAATTCGACCTTCAACAAATCCCTGCCTGTCTTTCGCGGCTTCGTATTCGGCATTCTCCGAAAGATCGCCTTGCGCACGGGCTTCAGAAATCGCATTGATCACCCAGGGACGCTCAACCGTTTTAAGTTTATGCAACTCCTGACGCAGCATGTTTGCGCCAATCAAAGTTAATGGAATCTTACTCATACTCAAACTCACCCGGTAATTAGTTATTAGTCGAAAGACATTAGTTGTCACTAAACGTAGTTTGTCTTATCAACAAACTAGCGCCTAGCGACTAACGACTAGTTGTTGCTTTTCGCTTGTGTTGCGTCTGTACGTCGTAGACCTGCAAATCATCGAGATGGTGCATTCCCACACAGGCCGCTTTTGCGCCTGCCAGGGTGGTGTAATAAGTTACTCGTCCCTGCAATGCTGCATTGCGGATGGAATAAGAGTCGCGCATCGCAGCAGGCTTGCTATCCACGGTATTGATGATCAGACTGACCTCGCCATTTTTCACCCTATCCACAATATGCGGACGGCCTTCACCCACCTTGTTTACCACCGTCACCGCAACACCCGCATCACTGATGGCTGCGGCCGTACCGCGCGTCGCCAGCAGGGTAAAGCCCAGTTCTGCCAATGAGCGCGCCACTTCAACCGCACCCGGTTTATCCGCATCGCGCACACTGACGAATACGTTGCCCTCTTTCGGCAATTTGACGGAGGCCGCCAGTTGTGACTTGACGAAGGCTTCAGCGAAGCTCTCTCCCACGCCCATCACTTCACCGGTGGATTTCATTTCCGGCCCCAAGATGATGTCTACACCGGGGAACTTGATGAACGGAAAGACCGCCTCCTTCACCGAAAAATAAGCAGGGATAACCTCACCTGTCACGCCCTGCTGCGCCAGACTTTGCCCGGCCATGCAACGTGCCGCAATCTTGGCCAGCGATACACCGGTCGCCTTGGAGACAAACGGCACGGTGCGCGAGGCACGCGGATTGACTTCCAGCACGTAGACTGTCTCACCCTGAATCGCGAATTGCACATTCATCAAGCCGACGACATTAAGTGCCCGTGCCATCGCGATCGTTTGACGGCGTAATTCGTTTTGCATATCCGCAGATAAGCTAAACGGCGGCAGGGAACAGGCTGAATCGCCAGAATGCACGCCGGCCTCTTCAATATGCTCCATGATGCCGCCGATAATCACTGCAACACCATCCGACACCGCGTCGACATCCACTTCAATCGCATCATTCAGAAAACGGTCGAGTAGAATAGGCAGGCGCTCAGGGTAAGTTTTCGACATGATCTCGGCGTCACGCATGTAGCGCTCCAGATCAACCTGTTCATGAATGATCTCCATCGCACGACCACCCAGCACATTGGAAGGCCGCATCACCAGCGGATAACCAATGGCGGCAGCGCCTGTCAAGCCTTCAGCCACGGTACTTGCGGTGCGATTAGGCGGCTGTTTCAGATTGAGCGCCATCAACATCTGCTTGAAGCGTTCGCGATCTTCCGCGCAATCGATCATATCAGGGCTAGTACCGATAATCGGCACCCCGTTCTTTTCAAGGCCGCGTGCCAGACTTAACGGCGTCTGTCCGCCGTATTGCACGATAACGCCAGCCGGCTTTTCAACGGCCACCACTTCCAGCACGTCTTCCAGCGTCAATGGTTCGAAATACAAACGATCCGAGGTATCGTAGTCGGTTGATACGGTTTCAGGATTACAGTTAACCATGATGGTTTCATAGCCATCTTCACGCATCGCCAAGGCGGCATGCACACAGCAATAGTCAAACTCAATCCCCTGTCCAATTCGGTTCGGTCCGCCACCCAATATCATTATTTTCTTGTTATTGGTGGGCTTAGCTTCGCATTCCTCTTCATAGGTCGAATACATATACGCCGTGTCGGTAGCAAACTCCGCAGCACAAGTATCCACACGCTTGTAAACCGGTCTTACGCCCTGTTCATGGCGATAGGCCCGCAGCGCGCCCGCTTCAGTATCAAGCAAAGCCGCCAGACGTGCATCGGAAAAACCGCTGCGTTTCAGGGTGCGCATCTCATCTGCATGAATGCTCTCCAGCGTCCGGCCGGAAAGGGATGCTTCCTGACGAATCAAATCTGCGATCTGCACCAGAAACCAGCGATCAATTTTACTGATATTGAAGACTTCCTCTACGCTTAACCCTTGCCGGAAAGCATCCGACACCGCCCAGATGCGTTCAGGGCCGGGATTACGCAGTTCAGCCTTAATCTCATCCAGTTTATCAAACTTGCTATCCAGGCCATTGACCCCGACTTCCAGTCCGCGCAAGGCTTTCTGGAAAGATTCCTGAAAGGTACGACCGATTGCCATCACTTCGCCGACCGATTTCATCTGTGTAGTCAGCCGGTCATTGGCCTGCGGAAATTTTTCAAAGGCAAAACGTGGAATCTTTGTCACCACGTAGTCGATAGTCGGTTCAAACGATGCCGGTGTCGCCCCGCCGGTAATATCATTCTGCAATTCATCCAGCGTATAACCTACGGCCAGTTTGGCTGCGATCTTGGCAATCGGAAAACCGGTTGCCTTGGAAGCCAGCGCCGAGGAGCGCGATACGCGCGGATTCATCTCAATCACCACCATGCGCCCGTCATCCGGATTGATGGAGAATTGCACGTTCGAGCCGCCGGTTTCCACGCCGATTTCGCGCAATACCGCCAAAGACGCATCGCGCATGATCTGAAATTCCTTGTCCGTCAAGGTCTGTGCAGGCGCGACGGTGATCGAATCTCCGGTATGCACGCCCATCGGGTCGAGATTTTCGATCGAACAGATGATGATGCAGTTGTCATTGCGGTCACGCACCACTTCCATCTCGTACTCTTTCCAGCCGAGCAGGGATTCTTCAATCAACAGTTCTTTGGTAGGAGACGCTTCCAATCCGCCCTCGCAGATGGCCAGAAACTCTTCCTTGTTGTAGGCGATACCGCCGCCGCTGCCGCCCATGGTAAAAGAAGGACGTATCACGGTCGGGAAGCCCAATACCTGCTGAACCTGCAACGCCTCTTCCATGCTGTGTGCGATAAAGGACCGGGCTGATGCCAGACCGATGCGGGTCATTGCCTGCTTAAATTTTTCACGGTCTTCCGCCATGTCGATGGCCTCACGCGAGGCTCCTATCATCTCGACGTTGTATTTTTCAAGCACGCCATGGTGCGCCAGATCGAGTGCGCAATTCAAGGCAGTTTGTCCACCCATGGTAGGCAAAATTGCACAGGGACGCTCTTTGGCGATAATTTTTTCGACTATCTGCCAGGTAATCGGCTCGATGTAGGTCGCATCCGCCATATCAGGATCAGTCATGATGGTGGCCGGATTTGAATTCACCAGCACTACGCGGTAACCTTCCTCGCGTAACGCCTTGCAGGCTTGTGCGCCGGAATAGTCAAACTCGCATGCCTGACCGATAACGATAGGGCCTGCGCCGATGATGAGTATGGATTTAAGATCAGTACGTTTTGGCATATCAGTTATCAGACGTAAATCGTAAGTCGTAAGTTGGAAGTTGATTTAACTAGAAACTTGCATCTTACGTCTTACGACTGTTTTTCTCCATCATTGCAACAAATTTATCAAACAGGCCATCGACATCATGCGGACCGGGACTCGCTTCCGGATGCCCCTGAAAACAAAAAGCGGCTTTATCCGTTAATTCAAAGCCTTGCAAAGTGCCATCAAACAGCGATACGTGCGTTGCGCGTGCATTTGCCGGCAAGCTTGCCGCATCCACCGCAAAGCCGTGATTCTGGCTGGTAATCATCACACGACGGGTCAGCAGATCCTGTACCGGATGATTGGCACCGCGATGCCCGAATTTCATTTTTATGGTCTTAGCGCCGATCGCCAATCCCAGTATCTGATGTCCCAGGCAAATGCCGAACAGCGGGATGTCCGCCTCCAGTATCTCCCGCGTTGCCTCAATAGCGTAATCGCAAGGCTCAGGATCACCCGGACCATTGGACAGGAATACGCCATCAGGCTTTAAAGCCAGCACCTCTGCAGCAGAAGTTTTGGCAGGCACAACGGTGATTTTGCAACCCCGTTCGGCCAACATACGCAGAATATTGTGTTTTACACCAAAATCGAAAGCCACCACATGCAAGGATTCAGGATTCAGGATTGGGGATTCAGCAAAGCCAGATGTTTGTTTTCTGACTCCTGACTCCTGATTCCTGACTTCTGATTCCTGCCCATGCACCACACCCAGTTTCCACACACCCTCAGTCCACTGATAGGGCTTGTCGCAAGTGGCAACCTGCGCCAGATCCATACCGGCCAGCCCGGCAAAGCCGCGTGCTTCTGCAAGCGCGGCGACTTCATCCGTTCCTGTCGCGATACAACCATTCTGTGCGCCCTTTTCGCGCAGGATACGCGTCAATTTACGGGTATCAATCCCGGCAATTGCCACGACACTATTCGCTTTAAGATAATCCGGCAAGGACTGCGTGCTGCGGAAATTGCTCACCGTCAGCGACAAATCGCGTATCACCAGACCACTGGCAAACACCTGGTTTGATTCAATATCATCAGGATTCACGCCGACATTGCCGATATGCGGACAAGTCAACGTGACGATTTGCCTGCAATAGGAAGGATCGGTGAGTATTTCCTGATAGCCGGACATCGCCGTATTAAATACCACTTCACCGGTACGACTGCCGGAAGCCCCGATGGAAATACCGCGAAACACCGTCCCATCGGCAAGTACAAGCATTGCAGGATTTGTTTGCGTCACCAGACACCCCCAATAATAGACATAAAGAAGCGGGTAGAACCGTCAGTTCATCCCGCGAAAGATTAACGCCCATTATAGCGGATTAGCGGATGCGCATCAAACGGAAGCGCAATAGTAATGCAGCAAAGTCAAAATTCAGGCATGTTTCAAACAAATCAGACCTTGAGCCTGTGTATAGCGGCATCAAATGAAAAAGCGCACAAGTGCGCTTTTTCCCCTGCTCAAAAATATAAATTACTGCCTGCGTTTTAGCTCAAGCCTTCAGACAATTCTGCATAAAAGCTTTACGTTCTTCACCCTTGAAGACTTTAGTCTTGGCATTCTCATTGCACTTTTTCATCTTATCCTGCTGCTTGACAGTATCCGCTGTACTTGAAACCGGCTTAACCCCAGACCGCGCCTCCGGTTTTACTGCAGTACCTGCCGACTTCAGGATGTAATCTTTCTTCAGACATTTGCTCATAAAGGCACGACGCTCCTCACCCTTCAGTGCGTTCGTCTTGGCTTCCATGTTACAGCCCTTCATTTTTTCCTGCTGCGCACCCGCAAAAGCCGACGCCGAAACAATAAACCCCAAACAAGCCACTGCGATCAATTTTTTCATGAATTTCTCCTTAATGGTTGTATCCCCCCGGATCGGGATGTTTCAGCCCAACACTGAAACGCTGTTATTATAGCTATCTTATAAAATTTCACCAGCAGGAATTTCGTCCGGCTTACAAACATACTCTGCAAACCAAGACCACTTTTTCATTGCTTTTAGATTATTAACTGACATTATGGCATAACATCAGTTATGTCATCCGGCATCAACCTGTTGATGCAAAGCAACAGTGATTTTGCAATACCGGCACGTATTTTATCGGGCAACACAAGGCCGTTGATGTGCAGCGCAAGGCACTCGAACCTCGGCGAACGACTCGGGAACCTGTTTTATAACAATGAACTGCATCACCGATTGCAAGAACCCTCAACCCGCTGAAAAAAAGTTTTATGGTAACGGGCATGACGAAGAGCCACCTCTGGCGATACGCCTCGCCTGCTCCCTCGTTTGCGCGTGTTTTACGTTAACGAAAATACATTGAGCGAAGTCGATTGAGGGGCTCCTGAATCCTGAAGCCTGGTTTTTATTCTTCCTCATCTTTCGGCAAGGGGGCCAGCAAGGCGGCTATGTCCGCCTCACCGAATTTGGTCAGCCCCGCACTGTCTTCGGACAAAATACCCGCAGCAAGCTCCGCTTTCTTCTCTTGCAATGCCAGTATTTTTTCTTCGATACTGCCCGCCACCACCAGTTTATAGACGAACACATTCTTGGTCTGACCCAGTCGGTGCGCGCGATCGGTCGCCTGATTTTCTACGGCAGGATTCCACCACGGATCATAGTGAATCACCGTGTCCGCCGTGGTCAGATTAAGCCCTACCCCGCCAGCTTTCAGACTGATCAGAAAAATAGGCACTTCGCCATCCTGGAACTGACGCACCACTTCCTCACGATTTTGCGTATCGCCGGTGAGTTTCACATAAGTCAGTTTTTCTTTATCCAACTCTTCTTCTATCAGTTCCAGCATTGAAGTAAATTGCGAAAACACCAGAATTCGCCGCCCTTCACTCACCAGCTCCGGCAACATTTCCATCAGCATATCCAGCTTGGCGTGTTCTTTGACCTTTTTGGCACTAGTCAGCTTGAGCAGGCGTGGATCGCAACACACTTGACGCAACTTGAGCAGGGCATCAAGGATAATGATGTGACTGCGCGCAAAGCCCTTTTCGGCGATTTCTTCGCGGACTCGCTGATCCATGGCGATGCGTACCGTTTCGTATAGATCGCGCTGAGTTCCCTCCAATTCCACCGTCCGCACAATCAAGGTTTTCGGCGGCAATTCGGTCGCTACGTCTTCCTTGCGGCGGCGCATGATAAAAGGTCTGACGCGCTGCGCGAGCAGATCGCGGCGCATGCGGTTGCCGTGCTTTTCAATCGGTGTGCGCCAGGTCTTGGTAAAGCCCTTAGCATCGCCTAACAAACCAGGCAGCAAAAAGTCGAACTGTGCCCACAACTCACCCAGATGATTTTCCAGTGGCGTACCTGTCAAACATAAGCGATGTCGCGCGTTCAGGCGTCGTACCACCTGAGCTGCCTGACTGGAAACATTTTTTACCGTCTGTGCTTCATCCAGAATCAACAGATGATAATTGTGTTCCAGCAGAGCCTCCTCATCGCGCCACAACAGGGGATAGGTCGTGAGGATGACATCGTGCGTGGCAATCAGCGGAAAATGTTCAGCACGCTGTTTGCCGTGCAAGGACAGCATCTTCAACTGTGGCGCAAAGCGTTCCGCCTCACGTTTCCAGTTAAAAATCAATGAAGTGGGAAGAACCACCAGCGACGGCCTGTCCATGCGGCCTGACTGTTTCTCAAGCAACAAATGCGCCAGCGTCTGAGCGGTTTTCCCCAAACCCATATCATCAGCCAGGATACCGGCCAAGCCCTGTTCACGCAAAAACTGCAGCCAGGCTAGGCCTTCCAGTTGATAATGGCGCAGTTGCAATGCAAATCCTTCCGGCGCATCGACGGCCTGAATACCTGCGGTATTCTTTAGCTTTTCGGCCAGGATTGAGACGGCATCCACGCCCTTGAATTGCCAGCGTTCCATTCCGGCCAGCGCGTCGATACGCGCCACATCATAACGCGACAGCCGTATCTCATCGCCCGGTGCTTTTCCGTCAAACAATTCGATCAAGGTGCGCGCCAGCGGTTTAATGCGTTCGGCCGGCACACGCACCGCACCGCCTTCGGGCAACTGCAATGCGATTGCCTCATCATCCTTCATCCTGTCCAGCAAAATCGCATCCAGCCAGCGCGAATCCACCTTGAATAACTCGTGCAGCATCGGTGCCAGCGCCAGCCGCTGACCATTTACCACGATGCCCATATTCAGGCTGAACCAGCCGTCTTCCTGCTCATCGAACTCACCAACCCAGGCTTCCACTTCCAGCACATGATGGCGAAAGCTCTGAGGAACGACGATCTCCCAGCCTGCCGCCTTCATTTCCGGTATCGCCAACTTCATGAACTGCGGCCAGGATTTCTCGCTCTCCAAGCCATACATGGTTTGATCGGGAATCGCGCCTGCCATGCCAAAACGTGACATTTCTTCCAGACCATATCTATTCAGCGATTGAATAAAGCGCTGCTCCGCTTTGATATCGCGCTTCACGCGCACCGTTTCGCCATTGGCAAGCGAGACAAATTCACCCGCATGCTCCGATGGCAAAACCGCTTCGCCATAACGAAACTCGACACAAGCCCAGTCACGCACCTGAGTACCTAATCCATAACCGCGATAACGCCCCATATAGGCCGGCAAGGAAGTATCCAGCAACAACACGGGAATCAGCTTTGCTTCGAGAGCACGCAGACGAGCCGTGGTCGGTGCAGGAAGATCCGGCACCATTTCACGCAACATCTCGGAGACCACCGGCACATCGATTTCCTGAAGCGGCGGCATACTCAGTAATTGCGCAATTTGCGCCGGGCTCTGCGCCAGTTTCAACAGACCGATTTCGCCGTTCTTTGCATCCAGATACCAGGTTGCTTCAGTCAAGGGCAAGACGATGACAGCCCCGCCGCTGCGGATAATTTTTGGCACCATACGCCCTGATTCATCCGCCCCCCAGTCTAGCCTGGCTTCACGCACTTTCCCCTTTTTGAGCCGCACCGGTGTGGACAGTACATAGCGATTACCCGACATTCTTTCCATGCAGAAGAAACGTCCGGTTTCCAACAGACTCGTCAGAATCTCATCGCCTTGTTTACTCAGCAACAAATTGCCCTCAAACTTTTCACGCAGCTTCAAGAGCAGCCGTAAAATGGGCAAGTCTTCCTCGGACACAAACAGCGGCGGCTTGATCAGCGCGCGCTCTACATTAGTCCACTCTTCAAGCTGCCCCAGCAAAACACCGTCTGGCGACAAACGCGCCTTATACGTGCCAATCAGATAGCCATCTGAACCCAATGACTTATGCAATACATAGCATAAGTGCTCACTACGCTGAACTGGCCTCGGTTTCTTTTTGGCGGGGAGAGCCTGCGCTTTGCGGAAGGCCTCCACCCATTCGAGCAGGGCAGGATTGACAACCGGTGTACGCGGCAGTGACAAAGCGGACAGCAATACCGCTGCCGTGTGCTTGCATTTATAGCCTACCGGACAACTGCACAACGGTCGCATACCCGGGGTCGCGGATTTATCAGTTTCAAATAAAATTTGTACCGTATACGGAAGCTTAGCCGTACCTTTGACCTGAGCGGTAATCTTGTCAGACTGAACCACTATCTGCGAAATTGAATTCAGATAAGGCTTAGCCTTATTTAACTCAATCATGCTGAACCAGCGGGTTACATCGGCGAGGGTATAGGTCTTGGCAAGTGACATAGCGTAATAGTTGGGTTTTAGACCGGCTTAAAAACAGTCCCAATTATAACGTGCCCCATGAGAGCGGGTGCACTAAAATGACAGCGACAAGGAACAAAGGCGCAAGAGGCTATCGCCTGCAACGCGAAATTCACGAGTTCTGAGACTGATGGATTACAACTTGCCCAACTCTTCGTAAATCGCAGCAAATAAAGGCCGGGATGCGACATCAGATTGCCCGCAGCGCTGCTGTAATTCCCATAATCCCTCAGGCACTGTCTCAATGCAATGCACCAGTAACTCCTCGAGAAAACAGGCAAACGCACGCACTTCGATGCGCTGCAGCGCATGACCGACATGCCCCGAAGGAATAAAGGACGCCGCGCCGAAATCGCCCAGCAAACAATCACCCTGTTCATTCCACAGAATGTTATGCGCGTATAAATCACCGTGCAAAATATTCTTCTCATGCAAGTGCGCTGCCGCCGCCGCGATGCCATGCGCCATGCGTATCACTGTTTTAAGCGTGAAGCCGGTATCAGCCGGATAAATGTCGCGCGTGCAGGATTCCAGAGTGGGCGGGCCGGCAAGATTTCTGAAACTCGCATCAACCAGCGGCATCAACATACCTGCCACGCCTTGCGGATGGCCGCTGATTTTAGCTGTCGCCGTGATCACATTGACATGCAAACCTGCAGCGATGCAGGCCGCTTTTTCGCTCTGCGGCAGACCGTCACTGGTCACCTGTCCCTTGAAAAGTTTAATGGCAACCGCACCTTGATGCTGATGGTTAGCCTGATAAATAATGCCTGAAGCCCCCTCGCCCAGCTTGTGCTGCAAATCAATTTCATGCCAGTGAACGGATGAAATCACCTGCGTTGCGCCATCCTGACAGGGATTACCGGCAAAAGCCAGCCAAGCCAGTCGCGGCAGGGACAATAACCAGTCCGGCAGCGACTCAAAGCGATTGGCGGAAATACGCAGTAATTCCAGATTGTGACAAGCGGCCATTTCCTCCGGCAAATTTTGCAACTTATTACCTGCCAGCATCAGTTTTTGCAGCCTGTTGCATAATCCCATCCGGGCAGGTAATTCAGCCAACTGATTATCAGTGAGGATCAGCCAACGCAATTTATCGGGCAGTGACGCCGCAGGCAAGCGACTGATCTGATTGGCTTTGAAACCAACCATTTCCAGATTTTTGCATTGCCCCAGCACTTCAGGCACTGCAGTGAACTGATTGTCCGAGCAGAAGATCACGCGCAATTTTTTAAGCCGGATCAGTTCATCCGGCAATAAGGACAAGGCATTACCCGAAAGGTTAAGGATTTCCAGGGAATCGGCAAGATCGAAAATCTCTTCGGGAAACTGTGTCAGGCCACATGACAGATCCAGGCGTTTAATGCCTGCGAGTTTACCGTTGCACAACAATTTCAGTGTATTCATATCAGGATTCAGGATTCAGTAAGCTTGATCAGATTAACCCCATGCTCACCAGCGAGATGAACGCGGCGAACAGGGCAAAGTGACTCGTTCCCTCAATGGCATTGGTTTGTCCATCATGCAGATTATTCATCACCGTCAAAAAAGTGAGCAGCAGCAATCCATCCTGCCAGGGGGTCAACGCCATGACAATACGATCTTTATTGAACAGTGCGATAACTTCAATTAGCGGCAAGGTAAGCAACACCGTGGCGAGCGAGGCACCAAGCGCAATATTAACGGTAGTCTGCATGCGATTTTGCGGGCAGCGTTGAGTGCGGTAAGTATCTCAGGACTGGCGGAAATCAGCGCGACCAGCACAGCGGGAATGGCTTTAGGCAGATGATTTACCGACAGCGCCACGTCCGGCATCACCGACAATACTTCTGAAAGTACGCCAACCAGCGCCACAGCAGCCAGCATTACCGCAATATGCAAGGCATTCGGGCTGTGTATTTTATTATACGCTTCGACTGCCGTCTCTGAATTGTATTCAAAAAAATTGCGATGTTCGACGGTCTGTAAGCGGAAAAAAGCCAGATACATGATGGACATGATGCCAATCGAAAAGACCGAATAAATCTGCCACTGTGCTTCGGGCACAAAGTCAGGAATAAACATACCTATACCAATGGCGACTAACAGCATGGCAAGGAACGAATTGGCTGAATCAAGATTGTATTGGGCACTGCCGTGTTTCACACCGCCAACAATGGCAGCGAGTCCGAGTATGCCGTTAATATCGAACATTACCGCAGCGAACACAGTGTCTCGTGCCAGCGCAGGATTTGGCGCGCCGTGCAACAGCACCACTTCAACGGACACCGCAGCCAGCGTGAGTATCAGCGTACCATACTCCAGCATCAAACCCAAAACGAACCCTGCCAGGGCCTGGAGAATGAAATATTCTGATTTAAGATATTGCATGAAGTGATTGTTACATTTGAAAACACGAAAAAAGTGAGGCCATCAATACCGGCTAAAACACACCTGTGTCTGCTTAATAAATCACCTGCAGGATCACTTCCTTACTCGCTATAAAAAATCGGCTATCCATCGCGTATAGAGCCGCTGCGCAACGGCTTGCAACGGCGGCAGTTTTTGTATCATCTGTTGCTGGATGACAGGCGCTGATTGCACACCCGGACTGGCGATACTGACGGTAATTTCCAAAGCACCGGCATCACACCAGCTTGCAATCATCGCAGCGGTCATTTCGACATGGCATTGCAGCGCCAGATGACGGCCCAGACTCCACGCCTGATTGAGACAATAAGCACTGGACAGCAGATGAACAGCCCCCGGCGGCAGGGTACAGGTTTCACCATGCCAGTGAAAAGCATCAAAAGCTTGCATCTCACCGAACCAGCTGCGCGCAGTTTCGTTATCGGACACAATCACGCTCCCCCAGCCTATTTCTTTCAGCGGATTTTTCGATACGATGCCGCCCAGTGCTTTTGACATCAACTGTGCACCGAGGCAATGACCCAGCACGGAAATGTCTTTTTCGACCGCATCGCGTATCAAATCGAGCTCTTGTGCTATCCACGGCAAGTCATCATTCACGCTCATCGGCCCGCCCATAAATATCAGGCCTGAAAACCCGGATGCAGATAAAGGCACAGCACAGTGCTCGTCAAGCGCGATCAATTGCCATGGAATTTTATGCGCATCAAGGAATCCGGCCAGTAAACCCGGCCCTTCAAAGGCAATATGACGAAAGATGCCGATAGGTTTCATATAATAAGAGAAGGGTTAAGGGGGGAAGGGAACGCTGTGCTCAAGGAAAAATGCCAAACCTGCTTTTACCCTTCCCTCTTCTCCCTTCACGATGTGGTTTTATCCCGTTCTATCATCGCATAGGCTGAATGATTATGAATGGACTCGAAGTTCTCGGACTCGATAATATAGCCGTCAATGCGCGGATCGGCATTGAGCACAGCGGCGACATCGCGCACCATATCCTCAACGAACTTCGGGTTATCGTAAGCACGTTCAGTGACATATTTTTCATCGGGGCGTTTGAGCAAACCATACAACTCGCAAGATGCCTGCTCCTCAGCAATACGCACCACATCTTCAATCCAGACAAAGCTGTTGGTACGCAAGGTAAGCGTGACATGTGAGCGCTGGTTATGCGCGCCGCGATCAGATATTTTCTTCGAACAAGGACACAAACTGGTCACAGGAACCAGCACCTTCATCGTCACCGATGCAACACCGGCTTTCATTTCGCCTATCAGCGTTACATCGTAATCAAGCAAGCTTTGCACGCCCGAAACCGGCGCTGTCTTGTTGACAAAATACGGGAAACTCATCTCAATGTAACCCGATTCCGCCTCCAGCAACAGCACCATTTCGCGCAGGATACTTTCAAATGATTCCACAGAAATTTCACGCTCATGCCGATTAAGTATCTCGACAAAGCGCGACATGTGCGTGCCTTTGAAATTATGCGGCAGATGAACATACATATTAAAGGTCGCAATGGTGTGCTGCACACCGACACTCTTGTCCCGCACCTTGACCGGATGACGAATCCCCTTGATACCAACACGATTGATCGCTATCTGGCGCAAATCCGCCAAATTTTGCACGTCAGCAATAGGCGCTGTGCCGGGAGTATTCATAATATGCTTTCTATCTAAATTCATGTGGACGGGATTATAACAAATCCCGACAAAATTACTTGGTCAATCTGACTTGTATTGCAAGCACGATACCTGCGGCATCCAGACCACAATCGCTGAGCATCTGCGCAGGCTCGCCCTGTTCGATGAAACGATCCGGCAAACCCAGCTGCAAAAACGGTATTAATATACCCTGTTGCATCAGGTATTCGGCAACCCCGCTACCCGCCCCGCCCTGCACGACATTTTCTTCCACTGTAACCAGCAGTTCATGACTGGCGGCCATACGCAGCACAAGTTCAACATCCAGCGGCTTGACGAAACGCATATTCACGACCGTCGCATCCAGTTGCTCAGCCGCCAGTAACGCCGGTGCCAACATCGAACCGAAGGCCAGTATGGCAATACGTTTCCCCTCACGCCGCAAATCGCCCCGACCGACAGGTAAAACCTGCATCTTTTCTTCAATCGTAACACCCGGCCCCACACCACGCGGATAGCGCACCGCACTTGGCGTGTCGAGTTGAATCGCGGTATACAGCATCTGCCTGCACTCATTTTCATCGGCGGGTGCCATGACCGTCATATTCGGAATACAACGCAAAAAGGACAGATCAAAACTTCCGGCGTGCGTTGCACCATCCGCGCCCACCAGTCCGCCACGATCAATCGCCAAGACCACCGGTAATTTCTGGATTGCAATATCATGAATCAACTGATCATAGGCGCGTTGCAGGAAAGTCGAATAGATTGCCACTACCGGCTTGTAACCGTCACAAGCCAGACCAGCCGCAAATGTCAGTGCATGTTGTTCGGCAATGCCTACATCAAAATAACGCGCAGGAAACCTCCTGGCGAAATCCGGCATACCGGAACCTTCACACATCGCTGGCGTAATGCCAACGACTTTATCATTTACTGCGGCGATATCACACAGCCATTCCCCGAAAACCTGGGTATAAGTCGGCTTAGCGATCCTGCCTTGGACGTTGTTTGCAACGGGTTTGGCAACGATCCCCTGATCCCGGTCAAATTTACCCACCCCGTGATACAACTGGCAATCAGCTTCGGCTCGGGCATACCCCTTACCCTTCTGCGTGACGACATGCAAAAATTGAGGACCTTCAAGCTGACGAATATTACTCAGTGTGTCCAGCAAGGCGTTCAGATCATGACCATCAATCGGACCAATATAATTGAAGCCGAATTCCTCAAACATTGTGCCGGGTATCACCATACCTTTGACATGCTCTTCGGCACGCTTGGCGAATTCCAGCACCGGCGGCAGTCCTTTCAAGACCTTTTCACTGCCGCGCCGCATCGCCGCATAAAAACGCCCTGACATCAGTTTGGCCAGATAGTTGTTCAACGCACCTACAGGCCGCGAGATTGACATATCGTTATCGTTGAGTATCACCAGCAGGTTGGCATTCATCGCACCCGCATTGTTGAGCGCCTCGAAAGCCATGCCGCCGGTCATTGCACCATCGCCGATAATCGCCACCGCGCGTCGTTCAGAGCCTGACAATTGCGCGGCCACCGCCATGCCCAATGCGGCAGAAATCGAGGTGCTGGAATGGCCGGTGCCAAAAGTATCGTAAGGACTCTCGTCACGCCGGGGAAACCCGGCTATGCCACCCTTCATGCGCAAGGTACTCATAGCCTCACGTCGTCCGGTTAAAATTTTATGCGCATAGGTCTGGTGACCGACATCCCACACCAGCTTATCTTCCGGCGTGTTATAAATCGCGTGCAGCGCGATGGTCAATTCGACCGTACCGAGATTAGAGGACAAATGTCCGCCTGTTTTGCTGACAGATTCGACCAGAAACTCGCGTAGCTCCCTTGCCAGCGACAGCAATTGCTCGCGCGACAGTTTGCGCAATTCTGCGGGGGTATTAATGAGATTAAGCAAGGAATACATCAGAACGCTCTCAGTACAATAAAATCGGCGAGTTCACGCAGTCGCAGCGCACCGCCGCCAAATTCTGCCAGGCTGTCCAGCGCTTCCCGGTGCAATTGCTGCGCCATTGCACGCGCTGCGGCAACACCCAGCAAGGTGACGTATGTCGGTTTATCATGCTCGGCATCTTTGCCTGCGGTTTTGCCCAGCGTAGCAGTATCGGCTTCCGTATCCAATACATCGTCCACCACCTGAAAGGCAAGCCCTATGCATTTACCGTAATGATCGAGTCTTGCAAGCTGCGCCTGCGTCACCGTCCCGCACTGTGCGCCTAACAGAACTGCAGCACGTATTAACGCACCTGTCTTGTGTATATGCATATTTTCAAGTTCAGGCAAACTAAGTGATTTTCCGACACTTGCAAGATCAATCGCCTGCCCCCCCGCCATACCGCGTGAACCGGAGGCGTTTGCCAGCAACTTGATCATCTCCAATTGCAAGCCGGCATCATCGCTCAGTCGATGTTCGGCAAGCAGTCCAAAGGCCAGCGATTGCAAGGCATCACCTACCAGTAACGCAGTCGCTTCATCGTATTCCACATGGCAAGTCGGCTTGCCACGGCGCAACACATCATCGTCCATACAGGGCATATCGTCATGAACCAGTGAATAGGCATGAATCAACTCAACGGCGGCAGAGGCAATATTCACGCGCATCACATCAGCGCCTGCCAGTTCGCCAGCGGCAAAAGCCAGCAGGGGGCGCACACGCTTACCACCATCCAGCACGGCATAACGCATCGCCTGATGCAAGCGTTGTGGTGCGATTTGAGGTTGCGGCAACAACTCCCGCAACACGGTTTCAAAACGGGATTGGTGAGCGGCAGCCCAACTGCTAAAATCACTATTCATCATCTATCTTCACCTAACTCTTTCAACACGCCCTCTTCCAGCACCCGCACCTGCTGTTGTGCATCTTCCAGACGCATCCTGCAAAAGGTCAATAGTTCGGCAGCACGTTTATACGCGGCCAGCGAATCTTCCAGAGATAGCCGGCCAGCTTCCATGTCAGCAACTATGCTTTCCAGTTCGGCCATGGCCGATTCATAGCCTGGCACTTTTTGCGATTTTCCGGTCATTTCATTCTTCTGAGTAGAAAAGTGTTACATTTTACCCAACGCATCCACTCTGAGGCAATTTTTGTTGCCCTCTTTAGTGATTTAGAGGAAAATCGCTACCTTTCCCGTAACAATTTGCAAGGATGATGCAGGCTTGTCCAATATCGCTAAAATAATTCAACTTGACCCCGCTCAGGTACAACCGCCACTTAGCTGGTACTTCGATCCTAAAATACTGGAGCTGGAACAGCGACTGTTGTTTGAACATGGACCGAATTACGTCGGCCATGAATTAATGGTACCCGGCCTGGGTGACTATCAGGTGCTGCGCGATGAAGCGCAAATGCTGGTACGCAATCCGAACGGAGTGGAGTTGCTATCGAACATCTGCCGCCATCGTCAGGCCACCATGTTGCAAGGACGCGGCAATGCGCAGCATATTATTTGCCCCTTGCATCGTTGGACCTACAAAACCGACGGCGAATTACTCGGTGCGCCGCATTTTCCTGAAAATCCCTGTTTGCACCTGAACAAATCACCATTGCAAAAATGGAATGGCATGCTGTTTTCCGGACGTCGCGACATTGCAAAAGATCTTGCAAAAGTCGGCGTGATGCAGGATCTGGATTTTTCGGGTTATATGCTGGATCGTGTACAGGTAGATGAATATGCCTTCAACTGGAAGACTTTCATCGAAGTGTATCTGGAAGATTACCACGTTGTGCCCTTCCACCCGGGACTCGGTAATTTTGTCGACTGTGGCGAGCTGAAATGGGAATTTGGCGAACAATACAGCGTACAAACCGTCGGTATCAAGAATGCACTCAAGCGGGTTGGCAGTGCAGCTTATGGCGACTGGCAGGAACAGGTGCTGCGCTATCACGGCGGACAACTGCCAAAATACGGCGCAATCTGGCTGACTTACTATCCGAACATCATGGTTGAGTGGTATCCGGGCACACTGGTTATCAGCACACTGGTACCGCAAGGCGCTGAGGCATGCACCAATATCGTCGAGTTTTATTACCTGGAAGACATTGTTTTATTTGAACGGGACTACGTCGCGGCAGAACAACGTGCCTATAATGAAACCGCGCTTGAAGACGACATTATCTGCCTGCGCATGAATCAGGGTCGTAAATCGCTGTACCAGCGCGGTATCGAAGAGCACGGCCCCTATCAGTCGCCAACTGAAGATGGCATGTTGCATTTTCACGAATATCTGCGACGCAACTTTGCAGCGCATCGTTGAGCTATCACAGAACATAGCTTGATGCTAAGCTAAAGCCAAATTCATAAAGGTTAAAAAATGATTACTATTGAACAAACCGATAACCTCGTTAACGCCGCCATCCTAGGCGAATTCACCATTGCTGATTTTAAGGAATTTGAAGAGCAATCGATCTACAAACTAACCTCGGCCGGATCGCTTAATTTGCTGTTCGATCTGCGCGCCATGCTTGACTATACGGTGGATGTCGCATGGGAAGAGCTGAAGTTTTTCAACCGCGAACACCAGCATGATTTCAGTAAAATAGCCGTAGTCACCGACAATCAGTGGATCACCTGGCAAGCTTGGCTGTCACGAATTTTCGTCGATGCCGACATCCGCGTCTTTACCGATTATGATGCAGCAAAAACCTGGGTGCAGGCATAAAAAACGGGTTCAGCGGAATCCGGTGCCGAAGACCTGACACAACCGATTACCCCGAATAATCAGTGTTTCATCTCAGTCAGATCAACCCAGATAATGTCAGCTTCGCCCAAAATGCAACGCCCCCCGCCATAGGGATGGTGAAAAGTAGCCGCGAAAACAGGTTACGGCGCAGTTTAACAGGGCGGTTAGAGACATCGCTTAGGGTTTTCCTCAAGCAACGGACGCATTCCGCCAGCAGGCGCACTCAGGCAAGACCCGTACAAGCCGGAGCGAATCGGGTTCAAGGTCAATATCCGGTCATTCTAGCCACCCCAGATATATGCATCCATGGAAAGTGCGCCATAGGAAAACAGAGGATGATAACGCTGAGGCGTATTATCCTTTGCGGCACCCAGGGCAACGAAAAGCGGCATAAAATGCTCTTCGCTCGGGTGTGACTCCGCTCCATGCGGCGCAGAACGATAACTAAGCATCGCCGAAACATTCTGAGCGGCCAACTGTCCGGCGACCCACATATTAAATACTTCCGCTTGCGGAAAAGGCGCTTTGCCTGCGCCGGCACGCCAATCCAGCCACGCAAAATTGTGCGTGATCGCACCCGAACAGAGGATCAACACACCTTCATCCCGCAAGGGTGCCAGTGCCCGCCCAAGCCCGAAATGGATTGTCGGGCCTGCGTTCCTTACCAGCGAAAGTTGCATGACCGGCACGTCGGCCTGCGGATACATCGCTGACAGCGGCACCCAGGCACCATGATCCAGTCCGCGGTTCGGACTGCTATCAGATGCTATTCCCGCAGTTGATAGCAGTGATCTCACCCGTTCAGCCAAAGCGGGTGCGCCAGATGCGCGATACTTTATGCGATAAAGTTCGGGTGAGAAACCCGAGAAGTCGTAGAGGGTTTCAGGTTCAGCGGACAGGCTGACCGTAGGCTGACGCGCTTCCCAATGCGCTGATATCACAAGGATTGCGACAGGCTTTGCAATTGCCAGACCTATCCCGGCCCAGCAAGCCACGGCATCCGGCGCCTTTAACAAGGCATCCGGCGCACCATGTGACAAAAAAACAACGGGCATACGCTCCTGCATCTCAGACTCCAATTTCATTTACAATTATTAGCCATTTCAAATGCAGCTCAGCCCCTGAGTTTGGCGGCCACTTCGGCCACGCGTTTGCCGAACAAGCTGGCGGTTTCGAGATCGCCGGGCAGCATTTCCGACGGACTGCTATCCGATGGCGTTTGTGCCATTGCACCGCAGAAGGAACCAACATAGTTCACATCGTTGCGTTGTGCCGCTTTTGAATTACTGGGCATCAAGCCTGTACCGACCCAAATGCCGCTGTGTTGCATGGACAATGTAAAAAGATAGTGCAAGGTGGACAACTTATCCCCGTTCATGGTGGCGCTATTGGTAAAACCGGCAAACACCTTATCCCTCCATTGCTGGGTAAACCAGGGTTTGGAGGACGCATCGGCAAATTTCTTAAACTGCCAGCTCACCGTCCCCATGTAAGTCGGACTGCCCATGATGATAGCATCCGCCGCATTCAGGGTATCCCACCCATCGTCGGGCAGATTGCCTTCCACATCGATGGCGATTAACGTTGCATCGGCACCTGCCGCAACAGCCTCGGCCATGCGTTGGGTGTGACCATAACCTGAATGGTAAACTACTGCTACTTTTGTCATTTTAACTCTCCATAAATTAACATCGAATTTTCACGCCAGATTCAGCGTTGAATCATCCCTTACTAAATCATACAGCATCCGAATGCACCGGCCATCAGAAAAGGATAGACGCGGCATTGCATCTTGCCAGCGGTCACACTCTACACCAGCCGATACTTCAAAAATAGCCTACAATTAGCAAAATATCATTGCTAATATCGCAACAATAAACAGGAATTTTTATGGATCGAATCGACAGCATGCGTCTCTTTGTAAGGGTTGCCGAACTGGGCAGTTTCGCTGCGGTGGCGCAGCAGATGAATGTCGAGCGTTCCATTGTTACACGAAAAATAGCCGCATTGGAAGCGCATCTGGGCGCCAAGTTGCTGGCGCGCAGCACGCGGCGCTTAAGTCTTACTTCTGCTGGCGCGCCTTATCTGGAAAAATGCCGTGAAATTCTGAGTCTGGTAGAGGCGGCGGAAGCCGATCTGACCGAAAATCGTCAGGCTCCTCGCGGGCATATCCGCATCACGCTGCCATTTTCATTCGGCATACATCAGTTGATGCCGATGTTTGGCGACTTTATGGCAGCCAACCCGGATATCACGATAGAACTGGAATTCAATGACAGCCGCGTCAATTTGATTGAAGGCGGCTTTGATCTGGCCATCCGCATTACCGATAAACTAGGTCCTGGCGATGTAGCACGAAAGATCGGCAGCAGTCACAGTGTTGTAGTGGCAGCGCCAGACTATTTGAAAAAAAATGGCCGCCCCAACCACCCGAGTAAACTCGTCAACCATGAATGTCTGGGCTATTTGCTGGCCATGCGTTCAAGCTGGGCTTTTGTAATTGACGGCGAAACACAGTGGTTTCCCGTTTCCGGCAGACTGGCAGCCAATAGCGGAGATGCATTGCTGATGACCACGCTCCGTGGCATGGGCATCACCAGCGCACCTGCATTCATGGTCGAAAAAGCCGTACGCGAACACGGCCTTGAAATTCTTCTGCCGGAATTTCCCATGCTGGATGTTGGAATCTACGCTGTCTTCCCGAGTAACCGTTATATACCTCACCGTGTCAGAAGTCTTACCGATTATCTAGCACAACAGATTGGTCCTAAGCCCGCATGGGATGAAATTCTTCAAATCAGGCAGTTTCCCGCATATCCAGCATGATCCATATTCGATTGTTGTGATATTAGCAACAGTATATTGAAATATGTAGTCTTTTTCTTGTCATACAACCCCGTTATACTGGGAGCGTGAAAATTGGCGGGTGCGCTGTTTTACCAAAATCACCTGTCTCTACAAGAGTACATCCATTCGAACAGCTTAAAGGAGTCAATCATGTCTGAAAATAAACCCCATGTTGCACAGAAGTCACCCTTTGCCGTTGAAGTTGAAGCGGGCAAAAGTTATTGGTATTGCACCTGCGGAAAAAGTGCAGGACAACCGTTTTGTGACGGCAGTCATCAAGGGAGCGGATTTGCCCCGGCAGAATTCAAGGCAGAAAAATCGGAAACTGTATATTTTTGCGGCTGCAAGCATAGCGGCAATGGCATGACTTGTGATGGCAGTCACCAAAATTTGTAATTGACACGTTAAGAGTGGGCTCGTTGTGTTAGCGAGTCCAACTGAAAGATTTGCTGAATATGGTAAGTTCTGCAAAGTTCCTAATTGCTAGTGTCGTATCACGCAAGATATGACGTATGGATAGTGCGATACTTTCGCCCGCTTTTCTCGGTGGTGAAAGTTGTTCAATAAAGCGGTACAAAGTGACGTTGCTTGCGGAGGTTGCTGCATGGCAATCGCGCCGTGACCAGGTTTACGCCTAGGTGAATTGGCAATTCGCGACTAATGATGTGCGCATCAAACTCAAGCGTCTTTACCCAACGTTTGATGAGTGACATGACACGAGTTCCTCTGGCGAGAAAAATAAACAGAGCGAATTTTAGAAACAGGAAGAGCAAAAAACAGCCTCACCGGCATAACAAAACTTTAGATTAAGAAGAAAAACCAGTTAATTCTATGAATTAACTGGTTTTATTTGGTCAGCGTGAGAAGATTCGAACTTCCCTATTATAGAACCATGTGGCACCATGTCCAATCAATGCCGCATGTTAATCAAACATTGAAGAGCATAGCGCAACATGGCACAACACTAAACAGCCACCAGACTGCCACCAGAATTACACCAGACAATCATGCAAACCGGCCGGAAAATGATAGCAATTTGACAGCTTCAAATCTCGCGGGTATATTGTGCGCAAGTGCTGAACACACTTCAAACAGCGGCATATCACCCCGAAAGACTGTGATATTTTTTACGTCCATGCTTTCTATGGCCGAGTAGCGAGCAGTGTAAAAACAGTCCTCGGACTAAAACTGCTGGCCGTCTGTTTGCGGTGTTCAAGTACTTGGCCGCCCCTCTGAACAAGGGCGAATATTGAACGATCAAACAGGAGCATTGCCATGACATCATCCGCACTCGTATTTCAAAATACTTCATTCGACATCATTGACCGCAATAATCAGCCTTGGTTAAGGGGCTACCAGATTGGTAGTGCCTTAGGTTACACGCAGCCAGATGCGGCAATCTCAAAACTGTATTCTCGTAATGCCGACGAATTTACTGACGGCATGACCTCTGTGATAAAACTGCCATCAACGGGCGGTGAGCAAGAGGTACGTGTATTTTCTCTACGCGGCTGCTACGCGCTGGCGATGTTCGCAAAGACTGCAATCGGCAAAGAGTTCCGAAAATGGGTTCTGGACATTCTGGACAAAGAAACGCAACCCGCCGCCCTGCCCGTCACAATTTCCCCAATGCAGAAACGCGCCTTGCAGGAAATCGTATCAGCCCGTGCACGTGATTATCCCAAAGGCCAGCAAGCAACCATCTTCAAAACATTATGGGGTTCACTCAAGACGCATTACCAAGTTAGCAGCTATGCAGAACTACCCGCACACCTTATGCAGGAGGCTTGCGTGTTTCTGGCTAAAGTAGAGCTTACCGCCCCTGCTTTACCGTCACCTGACCTGTCCAGTGCGTTCATGCCGGTAGACGGGCGCTATCTCGTCAGTGTGGAAAATGGACGCGCGTTAAACCCGCTACCCGTGCCGCTCGATGCGTGCGTAATGACCGTGCCGGATATGCTCAAGGCGATCAATGAGCCAAACGGCATGTTTGTTGATACCAAGACGCTGTTTGAATTTGTCGCCGCCACCGTCAACCGGCTGGCGCAGCGCTGCGAATATTACGAAACGAAGAGCAAAGGAATGCCGGTCAAGTTGGCGATGTAATTCAGACAAGGCCGCTGTGATGCGGCCTTATTTCACCTCTGCGTTGATCCTAATCGCGTCGATGTTGAGCTGGTCGCAGCGCTTTGTGAGTTCGTCAACCCCGCTTTGAAGGTTTGCAAAAGCTGCATCCACTCGGTCTGGTAGTACCCCGGCACTTCCGTCTGTACTGGCGATGGTTTGGGTATCACCGGACACGGAACAGGTTGGGATGTGGATGCGCACCCTGCCAGCAGCAGAATGCAGATTGTCGATAGTGGTTTGGTCAGTGTCATGTTGTACCCCTGCGGTTTGTAGTTTATTTGTATAGGCAAGCTCGATGGCCTGATTAGCCACCAGCTGCGCCTGAACGTCCTTATCCCGTGCCGTTGAATCTTCCAGCGCCTGTACGTGCCTACCGTAATGATAAGCGCCGTAGAACAAGGCGAACACCGCCAGCACGGAGGCCAGCCATAACGCCAGTTTAATTTGTAGTGTCATTTTTGATGCCCTCGACGTGGTACTTCAAGGCCAGCGCCGACATCATGCCGCCGACGGCCAGCCCGTACCCTTGAAAATCCACAGACGCGCCGTGTATAAAGTTGTAGGTCATTGACCCCATACCGACAAGACCGAACAGCTTAGTCATGCTGACGACCATATTTGCTCTATCTTTTAGCCAGTTCATAATCACCTCACGGAACGAAAACATGATGCCCGGACGCCGGTGCACGAACTGACCAGTGAGACCAGCCGTGCGTCGCACTCGGGTGTTCGATATAAATTCCGCACTCGGCAAGCATCTCTTGGTGCGTCATCAGGTAATCGTCTATTGAGCAGTCAGGATCGTAGCGGTCTACCGCCTCCCCCGTCTTGTGCGCAGAATCATGCGCGCCGATAGGGCACGACTGAGGGCGGAAGCCGCCGAACGTCTCGCCGCTGATCGTGGTTCCCGTTCGCGGATTGAGTTGAAAGTGGATACCTGCATCCTGCAATTCGTCCTGTAACTTAGCGCAGGCCAGAATGAGGCGCTGCGCGTTGGCTTGCCGTTCTGCGTTCCAGTCTGGCGCTGCGGCGTGCGGGCCCGCGTAGTCTTTCAGTGTGAACATTAGATAACCCCTTTCGACTTCAACCACGTGTACAGCCCGACGGTCATCATGCCGATGATGACTAGCCACTTGCTCGCCACGGTCTGGCCGACGTCCTTGTAGAATTGTTCCCGGGCGATGGCTACGGCACGATGTGCGGCTGATTCCGCGATGTCCGCGATTTGTCCTTCCGACAGCTCGTGCTTATCGAATCGCGGGCATCGGGTATACACCTCGATTTCTTCAGGTCTCATCCGGTCAGATATGCGTCGATTTGGTTCAGTCATCATGTCCCCACTGGGTAGTTGGTTGGTAAAGAAAACCATGGATCACCTTTGTGAATGCCGCTTTCAGCAATAAATTTATAACCGTCTAATTCAAGTGTGGTATTACTTTTTAACGCAGTCTGTCGATTATCAAAAATCATCCCGTCGACACTGCAAACGAGATGGAATTCAGATAATTCGTCTTGGCAAAAAATTAACGTGTTTTCAATGTTTGCAGAATCTAATTCCATCCGGCATAAAAGTGCAAAAGTTGCGCAGATGCCATCAACTTTTCCCAGCTTTAATTCAGCAAGCATTGTTTGCTCGGTATCCCAATGGTAGGTAGCATTATCTGTGCGAGCAACATTATAAACAAACACAGACAAACACTTTTGAAAAATATCCTCTAGCAATTTATTGTCCATTCGCACCCCCTTGGCGCTGGAACTTCCACGCCGTGCTTGAATTGATGAGGTGCTGGGTCATCGAACATTGAACAAGCGGAAAGTAAAACAAAAAATATAATATATCGCATCATTTAGCCCTTAAATAAATGGCTCAATGCTTCGTAATCCGCCAAGAACCACTTCAGACATTCTATTACCGCCTAATATGTTTGGGTGCAATAGGCCGCCATCATCCTGGACAAAAGTGCGGATGTTTGTGGTATTCCATCCGCACATTCCCTGTGTATCAATGCATACAACCCCGTAGTATCGGCAAGCAAGGCGTATCGCATCAGCATAGGACATGGTAGTTAAGCCAATCGAATTTGTGTACGCGTTAGGCCAGTTCGCGCTATTAGGCGCTACATTCCCGTACATTTCCCCATAAGTTGTTGTTAGCATCACAATTCTTATAGTCGGGGATGCGGTGTATAGGTTGGTGATTAAGGTATAAATTGCGCCATAAAATGTTGTTGGGTCTGTAGATCCTAATGTCCCAAGCGGAACACTTCGTGACCAGTCATTCGTCCCTGCTAATACCGTGATTAAATTTGTTCCGGATGGAATGGTGGCAATTCTTGTCGCTTGACACATAGCGGTTGTACTTCCATATGCACCACTTAACGTTGTACCGGATACACCCAAATTAGTATAAGTTAATCCAAGCGACGCCGCTACGTTAGGTTGCCAGTAATTTTCATACGTTATGCTATCCCCTAACGCTGCCCAAGATTTTCCTGTCCATAGTGTTGCTACTGTTGTCGGAGGAAGATAAAATGGGATTCCAGAGGATAAAACAAGACTATAACCAAACGCTTGAAATGCTGTTGGGGTTGTTCCTATTTCTAATTGGATACCAGTAAATACCGATAATACATTGTAAGCTGTTACCCTCACATAAACTACCATAGCAGGAATAGTAAAGTTGTCAATAGCGGCATTAGATCCGCCTGCAACCACTGCAAAATTTGCATCAAAATAAGTGGTAAATCGTACTGGGATGCTAGCAGAACCAGTATAAGAACCGACATAAGTTATGCCTGATGTTACTGGAATATAATCTGAAACAAGATAACCTGAGCCTGAATAAATCCCCCCATCATTACCCATAAACGTGTTAGTAAGTACACCTTCCGCGATAGAATTAAAAAGGTTTTTTGAAACTTGAAGGAAATTAGTTTTATCTGGTGAGACTGAGCTAGGCGCGTATAACGGATTTGTTATTGAACCGCTTTTTACTGCCGACATGGTTAAATAAATACTAAATTTTTCGTATGGCGTTATTGCTGTATTTTGCTCAATCTGGAATTTTGTGACTGTATTTCTAAAAGATGCTCGTACAAAAGCCGCTCCCACTGGGGCAACTATAACGCCCGGGGCACCAATCGCAATACCTGAAATGTAAACTTTTGCCGAGTTGTACCAGCAGAGATAGTATTCGACTGAAAACGCATACGGGAGTCCCGCAATGACTGGTATAAAGCCTGTCGCATTGATTTCGCTATTTGCTTGTAGTATTCCGTTGGTGCTAACAACAAAATAACCCGGTTCATAATCAGGGGCAGCGGGATTAAAAAGGTTTTTGCCATTTACTCCATCGACCTTTAATGCATCTGCGGAAATTCTAGCGGCTGTTTCTAAAACCAATGGTGCATTACTTTCAGCAGTCCACGCACCAGAACCTGATGCACCGGATTTTAAATACCACGTATTATTTGTTGCATTTGAATCATTTGTTACCAGTGCCACGGTGCCAGCAGGATGTGCTAAATCGGCAGTCATCGATGCGAGCGTGGAATAGCCAATCGTACCTGATGAAAGCCCCGTTACCAACGATGATACTGCGGTTGCTGCCGCTGCCGCTGTTGATGCCGCTGTTGTTGCTGTTGATGCCGCTGTTGTTGCTGTTGATGCCGCTGTTGTTGCTGTTGATGCCGCAATGCCTGCTTGTGTTGTCGCGGCTGTTGCACTCGCATCGGCATACCCACAAGTTGCAATTTTAGTGCCTCCTGTGAGAGCGGTTTGCGTTGTTCCTACTGCGGCAGATGCCACTGTTGTTGATACTGTGGTTGCTGCGGTTGCTGTTACCGCATTGCCGGTGCAGGACGCCGAGCTTCCTGTGGTATTTTGATTCCACGTAGGCACGGTTCCGCTCAGGTTCGCGTATGTGTAGCCCGTGCAATTCGATAGCACGCCGGATGTAGGCGTTCCAAGCAAAGGCGTTGCCAGTGTGGGAGATGTTGACAGCACATTGCTGCCCGTACCTGTCGATGTTGTTACGCCCGTTCCGCCAGACGTAACGGCAAGCGTTGCTGATAATCCGGCTGCCGTACCACTTATATTGAATCCGTAGGAGGGGGTAAGCGCGCCCCACGCCGACCCGCTCCAGATATTAAAGCGCAGATTCGTTGCATCCCACTGAATCGCGCCGGTCGGGATGCTGGTGTCGGCTGCCATTCCGCTGTTAAACATCGTTGCTGCCGATACATCACGCGTCATGAGTTCCGACAAAACTGCCGTGTAGGTATCCGTGATTAGCGGCTGTGTCCAGTTTGTTCCTGCCATTTAGTACCCCTTCGTGCTCCATGAGACTGTGCCGCTTACACGTACACCAGCCGAGTTATATAAGTAAATTTTGAATCCCATCGGGTTTGCTGTCGTGCCGATAAAGTCATAGATCGCCGTAACCGGCACGGTTGTTCCTTGCGGTGTCAGTGTGATGCTGGTTACGCTGATAAATGGGACTGCGAATAGAACGGTCGTGCCGCCGATGTTGGCACCGGTAATCGCAGCGCTGTTGTCGGTAGAAACACAGGCCACGCTGCCCGCGTCATTTTTGAGCTTGGTTGATAATTTGACGTTGATTGCGCTAATCTGCAATAAATCGGTTGCCGCCGCACTCACTGCGATATGAACTTTTATATACCGGAAACCTGTTGCATAGACTTGCGTCAGCCCCACGTAATTTGTCCAGGTTGCGTTATCTGATGACGTGCTGATCGTGCATACAGATGACGGCGCGCCCGAGATAACAGCGGATACGATACTGACGGTCACCTGGCATGATGCAAGCACCGTGCCGCAATCAATTGTTTCGTCATAATATCCGCCGCCAGTTTGTGCAGGCTCAATGAAAATCGGATAACCGGCGGTGATTTGCGCCTGGGGACCTGACCATGAGCGTGACGTAAAGTGAGACGCCCACGTTTCGCTCGTGTTCACCGGCAAAATCACCGCGCCGTTATTCATCACCGCGCTCGATAGCGTACCACTGAATATCGAGTTGTAATTTGCCTTCAGTACATAATCAGGCGGTTGCGCCATCGTTGCGGCGATACCGGCAGGCGTGCCGTAATTGCCAGCCGCATCAATGTTTACGATCCAGTAGGTATAGGTTCCTGCCGTTGTTTCAAAGAGCGTCGTGAATAGGCCGTTTTTCTGGCCGATTACGGATGCGGTTGCGAATGTCGCCCCTTTTCTGATTTCAGTCGTTTTGAGCGGGAGCGTCTGGTGTGTATCGTTCCAGTAAAACAGCACGTTATTATCAATCACCTGTGTCGTGACTGTTGGCGCTGTCGGGATAACAATCACCACCGACGCACCGCCAGCAACGCCGACGTTACCCGCCGTATCAATCGCAGCAACCATGAAACTTTGCGTACCGCTGAAATTTACCGCGCTTTGGAAGGTGGTGGCTTTGGTTGTGCCGATCAGCGTACCCGCCGCCCAGGTTGTGCCGATGCGGATTTCGTAGTGGTCGATCATGAATGCCGACACCGGCACCGTCCACGAAAGCTGATAATTCACACCACTGATGCTGGATGTCACTACGGGCGCAGTTGGAGTAATTACACCGAGCGTTACTGAGGTCGGCGATGCGGATTTAATCAAATTTTGGCTTCTTGCAGCAACCCACCATGTCGTCGCCCCTGCCGAAAGTGGAGGAAATGACGCTGAGTTGGTGCCAAAAAATCCCTGAGACGCCGCCGTCGCCCAACTAGACCCAACACGCAACTCGTAATCTTTTCGGTCAAGGTCAGCAACGTCCGCCCACGAAAACACAACCCCGTTCACGCCTAAAGAGTACGTCAGCGACGTTACATTTGACGGAGGAAGGTTTGCCATAACGCCCGTGACCGAGTATGCGTATGGTGTGACGGTTGCGATGTTTTGCAATCCGCCCTGATACTGGTTAAACGACAGGAATTTGAAGTAAATTGTCGTCCCAATACTGCTTAATGGGATTTCTCCAGTCGAGCTAATAAAACCATCTACCCGAACAAACTGTGCGCCGGATGAATGGTTTGCTGCCTGCGTTCCGTTTTGACCGCGCATAGGCAATGTCAGGCTGTAAGTGTTCACGCCGGTAAGCGTCGCAGTTGTAAAATTGACATATTCGTTGTCGATAATACAGAGCGACTGCTGGTTTTGAGCGGCAACTGTTGAAGTCGTTATTAGCTGCCCACCGTTACCGGCAAGACTGATGTTGACCACCTGCCCTGCTGCGCTGGTGATTAAGTTGGTAATTGTTCCGTACCGCGAACCACCTTCGATGGTCTGGAACTGCTGATACGTTACTCCGTCCAGGCTACACCAAACCTGACAGCCGCCCCAATTCGCGCCGCTGCCGGTAACGGCAACGCCGACTGAAAGCCCCGTCGTTGACTGAGCCGACGGATATTCAAAGAAGGCAGGCGCGCTGACGCTTGGCGGCACGGCGTTATAATTCACAGAATACCCGCTCGTGGACTGATGCGCGAAAAGTGCCGGATTTGCCACGCCGATAGGCATTTCCTCCGCGCTTATCGCCAGATTGCCGTTCTCATCTTCATCAATTTTCAGGATGCGGACGAGCTGGTTATTCAAGCCTAGATTCGCGTCTGTCAGCGTGACCAGATCAGTCGGCTCAAGCATACAGAACGTGACTGGCAGCACGAAGTCGTAGGTGTTGCGAAATGACAATAGCCTTTGTAATCGCAACTGCGCAGAGATTTGAGCAACAGCAGGGTCGCAGATTTCGCTGTGGGTTTGCGCTGATTCCTTGCGCATTCCATAGGTATCAATTGCAGACTGGTCGCTCAATTCGAGCGGCTGTTGAGTGTACCCGTTTGCTCGGTTAGTCCACTGAACTGTAACGTCATTGAAAGCATCGGCAGGGTCGGAAATGGATAGCTTTATAGGCTCATCCGATCCTGTGACGACAAAGTTATCATCCGTGAGATTAAACAAAGGGGTCAGATTTGGCGTGAAAGTCGCGCCGTTTCCTGTAACCGTCGTATCCCCGCGCGGGACTACCTTAAACTGGCTGTCTGACCAGTAAAAGTCGCTATTTGTAATCTCCATTAGCCGCTGTATAAACTGACTGGCGGCTTCTTGAGTATAAAGCGCTGGACTTAACAGCAGATTTTGCGCAAGGCAGTAAGTTGAAAACGCGGTAAGGCTACCTATCCATGCCGATTTAAAACCGGTAACACCATAATTTGCGTTTGTCAGGTAATCTGGCAGGAACAGTGCTGGATTTGCGTCGGGCAATCCTGAAACCTGATACTTCCCAAGTACCTCAAAGCTGAAGTTACTAAGCGCCCCGCCTGAGTTTAAACCCCCGTTTGCGATTGCGACGTAAGCAGTTCCGCTATATGGCAGGTCTTGCCCTGCAAAGTTGGTTGTCAAATACGCCCACGGCGCTTGAGGGTATGATCCTGTGAACAGCGTAAATCCTTGCGCACTCATCGTCGTCGCCGCTCCGCCGGTCCAGACGTTGCCGATAGACTGTATAGCGCCCTCGCACAATGCGAGCGCATAAGATGCGGTGTAAGTGTAGGACGTTGATCCGCCCCCCTTCCCGCCTCCACCACCGCCCTTGCCGCCTCCACCGCCTTTACCTCCACCACCTGACGAGACCGGCGTTGCCGCGAACGCCCCGAACCAAATCATATTCGGCGAGAGCATGGACTGTCCGTAAAGAATGGGGATAGGCAGCGTCGATACAGACTGCTGAACCTGTATCCCGGCAACTGCGGTCGGCTGCGCTATTTGAGATACTTTGCTTTTAAATAAGCCACTCATTCATCGCTCCAAACGCTGTAAAACCCGTGCAATCGGCCAGCCAGGTCGCCTTTTTCGCCATCACCCAGCACAACCATTTTTTCAGGCCGATGCGCGTGGATAATGAGAGGCCATTTGATTACGATGGCTGCATGACTGACTGTTCGCCCGAACGTGTAGAGCGCAATATCACCAGCCTGCGGCACTTCCACCGGATGCGCGTGCGCCATAATCCCGTTGAGATATTTTTCTTCATTTTGGTGAAGCATCCAGTCGCTCACATAATCCCCTGTCTCGACTTCTCCAACCGCGCCGACAGCCTGATAAACTGCTATCAATATCTGAACACAATCGACGCCAGCACCCTTAACCCGAGCGGCATGATGGTACGGAGTGCGAAGCCACGTCATCGCCTCATCAATTACGGCCTGGCGCTGATTAGATTGCTGTGGAAGGGACAGGAACATACGGGAACGCCTTAAAATTTGCGAGGTTATTGAACTTGGTTGCGCATGTTGCTTGCTGCCTGTCGCATCCAGCATAGACAGTGAACGTGTCGCCCGCTGCGGGGAGAGAGGTCATAGGTCGCGACAGCACCAAAGCACCCGAAGATGCAGACGCAGATACCGTATATCGCAATCCGTTGTTTGTTCCGCTGGTAAAAAGCACGTACCCGCGTGTGTAATAGTTTGTGGGCTGAATTGGCGCATTCCAATTGATAGTCACCCCTGCTGACCCCGTTTGGATAACGCCAGCAGTTGCATACGCAGCCCTGTTTAAGGTGCAGCCGGCATCAAATAGCGTCCGCATACAGCCAGCCTGGTACAAGTTGCGCGGCATTTGCGTATCGAGCAAATGAGTAGGCGCTTTAACGGTGATTGCGGCGTGTGTCCTGCCTGCCTCAATCCCTGAAATCAGACCAAAAAAGTTGTTAACGATGCCGACGGGCGTTTGCCAGTCCGATAGAAACAGCGTGTCAATTTTTACTGTCGCGCCATCCATAATTCGACCACGCACCGCCTGAAGCAATTGAACGCCGCCGATCTGGATAGTCGAATCCGCATAGATCTGTAATTGCAGGTCAGCAACCGCGCCACCTGTGGCCGATGATGTTTTACTGCGTCCGAATTTGATAACCGAGGATGACCACAACACACTATTCCATGTGATGTCCACATCTGCGTTTGTGGCATAAATAATCGTGCCATTTTGCAGCGTGATGGTCAGCAAGTCGCACGTAGCAAACTCAGTTGCCGAGACAAGGAAATTTTGCAATACAGTAGTGATATTTTTCATTGCTTCACGCTCACAAATGCGCATTTCCCCATATCCCACAGCCCTGACATGAAGTTATTGAACTCAGCCACGTCCATATCAAACCGGCACCGGTAGTAAAACCCGCCTGTCCATGTGAGCAACGCGCCGGATGCGGGAGCAGAAACAAAGGTGATTACCCCTGCGCTGCTGATCGTGTAGTCTGTCGTCAGCGTTTTTAGTACGCCGCTGACATATATGGCAGGCGCTCCGTTCACGTTCTGAATCGGCTCAGTAAACCCGCCCAGCGCCCGAACCAACTGAAAGCTTATTGTCGAGGCATCGCCAGTTCCGAACAGTTGCGCTGTCACGCTATTATCCGAAGTGTCGTTAAACAGGAATGTGTCGTAATTCCCCATCATTTGCAGGAAGAACCCCGCCAGCGTTTGAAACTCAGCGTATGCAGCCGAGCTTCGTAATACGTCAAACCCAATCTCGAACTGCCAGAGCGGGTACGACATAAGCGCGGAGCGTATTTCTTTCCCGCTGGCGGTGCGCTGAATAATCGTTGAAAACTGCGGGCGTTTCTTGATGTCAAACGTCATGCCGGGCAGTGTCGGGAATACGCTTGAACTCATATCATCCCCTTCGTGTTGAATCCGCGCGCTTGAGATTTAATTGCCGACATAATTGCGCTTCCGTTCTGCATGATCAGATTCTTCACTGATTGCGCGTCAGTTGCGTGGATGTGTACGTGCGTATCGCCACCCATCGAACCGTTCTCGACCATTGCGCGCAACGGTGTTGCGATGCGTGCGGGCAAGATGGTTTCGTTTTTGTGGACTAGGTTTAATCGGTCTGAGCCTACATTCCACTCGCCGCCAGCACTGGATGCAACCGCCAGTCCACCCATTACCATACCCATAGTCGAAGCGTAGGCGGCCACAGCCATTGCGGGTCCAACAACAGGGATTGCCGCCACTGCTGACGCCGCACCGCCTGCCGCAATTGCTGCCTCTGCTGGAATTACTGCCGCCGCCTCAACCTTCTTTTCAGCGATTGTCGCTGCTGATGCTGCCGCTTGCGCCGGAACGGTTGCCGCCAGACCCATTGCCTCCAGCAACTTCCGGCTCATCGTTCCGGCCTGCGTGAGTGATGTTTTAGCCAGTTCATGTGTCGCCCATTGCTTCACCATATCCATCCCCAGCTGCACAAACATACCGAGGATTGATTGCGTTATTTTCTGCATGGCTTTTTGCAGCGTCGTCGTTCCCATAATCATTCCGGTAATCGAGGTATTGAAAGCCGCTGTTATTGGAGAAAGCGCTTTGTTCCATGCGTCTTGACTGGCTTTCGCGGCTTCACCGTTCAGCCGGATAACGTCCTTCTCGTGATTTGTTTGCAGCTTGAGAATCGCGTCTAAGTCTTTTTTTGTGGCGTCCTGATCTAAGGCATCGAGCGCTTGTTGTTTTTGCAGCGCATCAAGCGAGATTGCATATTTTTTCGCTTCCAGTGCCTTGAAACCGGCGATTTCTTCCTGTGCCGATATATCCCCTGTGATTTTAAGTGCCGTTAGTTTTTCGTGTGCAATGTCTATTTCAGCCGTAGCCGCATCGCGCGCTGAAGCAATTTCTCCTGATGCTTTTTTCTTTTCTTCAGCATCAAATTCTTTTCGCGCTGTTGCTATTTCGCGCTGTGCTGCAATATATTGCTTTCCCTCATAGTGATATGCTTCGCCAATCTTTGCAGCAACCTGATTGGCAATTACCAGTCTCTCCACGCTTCCCGCTTTGGCCTCTGATTCCTGGTTGCGCATCACGCCAACTTCGTCATTAAACTGTTCGATAGCGATCTGTTTGTGCAGGGTGGCGACTTCATGCGCTGACCCGATTGCGTCAGTAGTGCCTTTTTTTGCGTTCGCCAGCTTTGCCGCCCAAAACTTTTCATCGTCTGCCAGCGTGGACGCAAAAAATGCGCTTTCTGCATCGTGCTTTTCAGCTAGTTCAGTACGCCATGCTGACATGTCTGATTTTGGCGATTTTATGGCTTTGGGCTTTTGGATTTGGGCGATTTCCTCGCGCAACTCTTTTTCGCGTGCCAGCGATTCGTTAGTTTGCTTACCCGCTTCAAGCAGCTTAATTGCGTCCTGAAGCTCTTTTACTTGGTATGCCTTACCCTTATGCAGTTCGGCGTCGATTGCGGACTGTTTGGCAATCGCGGTTGACTGCTTGGTTTTTGCCGCCGCCAGATTATTCGTTGCCTCAACCTCGTCGTTCAGAGTAGTGACCATCTGCTGTGCGATTGCGATTTCGTCAGCGCCCCAGCCGCCGCTTTTCATCTGTTGTAAGTGTTCTTTTGCCGCTGCCAGTTTATCGACCGCCGTTGCTGAGTGCGTCGCGGCATTCCAGAACGACGACCACGCTTTTGAAACAGCCCCTAAAACCCCATCCTGCTGCCGTAGAGCGTCCGTGTCGTCGCTTATGTGCTTATTCAAGGCTTCAGACAAAACAAGCTGTGCGCCTGCTACATCGCCCTGACGGGTCATTGTGGCGATGTTTTCCATCTGCGCCGAGGTCAGAAAGTGCATTGATGCGTTTAATTCTTCTGCCCCGCGTTTTGGGTCTGTGAAAATCTTTGCCATGTAGTCAGCGGACTCTTCAGCTGTTTTGCCGGTGGCGCGCGAGTATTCTGCTGCCGATGTAGCAACGCTGTCGAAAGCGCCCGCACCGATAGTACCGAGCCTGACCAGTGCGTTACCAATGGCGTTAGCATCACCGATGCTGACATTTGCTGACGCGGATACGCTTGAGGATAGCTTCTGCATCCCGGCGGCTGTTTTCCCTGAGAAGTTTCCGGTCAGGTTGATCGCATTGTTAAGTTCATCTGCCGCTTTTCGCGCACTGTCAAACGCCAGTACCAGCCCAACAGCCCCGGCTGTCAGCGCGAGTGTTGCGCCTATTGGGTTGAGTATCATTCCACCCAATGCTGAGAACGCGCTTGTCAGGCCGCCTGTGCGCTCCATCAGCACCATAAAACTCCCTGGTACACGCGACATATTCCCGGTCATGATTTCGTGCGCCATGACCATGACTTCGCGCTTTTGTCCTGTTGTTGCGTGCGCTGCCTTGTCTGAGGTGCTAGCCACTTCATTGTTCGCTTCAGCTAGTGCGTAGGCCGCTGCTGCCGCTTTCCTTTCAGCCTCAATTTCAGCATCTAGTTCGGCATAAAACTTTTGTTGAGAGCTGGTAAGTTTGCCATACGAGGCTATAGCCTGGTCTGTCATAGACTTTGTTGCAGACGAGAACGACGAAGCCGACGCTTTCATTTTTGAATCTAATTCGGAAAAGTCCGCGCCGAATTTTACGTTTACGTCGTTGTCTGACATTTATAGTCCTTGTGTTGCCGCCATAAAGTCGGCTAAATTATTTTCTTTTTCTTCTGGTACTTCGGTTGGCTTAAATCCGGCATAAGCCGCCATGATCTGATGAAGCGGAGGGTTGCTTTTCCAATATTCGCGTAGCGCATCCAATCTTGGCAGTGTCATGTGGTCATCTATGTATTCCCACGACCAGTTAAAGCAGGTGATAAGGTGGCAATACAGCAGTTCCCACCCGTCACCTGCTACGCTTCCCCCGATGGAACAACCTCGACTAATCCGCATATTTCAGGAACTTGTGCAAGTGCCGCCGCCATTTCCAATACACCGATTGGCATTTCGTCGATTTCTGCGACAGTCTTGTTTGTCAGCAATGAAAAAATCAGCGCGGCCTTATCCATTGCTTCCTCAGAACCCGAATCATTGCGCATAACATTGAATGCAGAAATGATCTTGCGTAGTTTGCCAAACGGAGGCGGCGGAACATCGAATGATTGACCGGCGAGTGTGATTTTTGTCATGATTTTTCCTTAATTTAGAATGAGTGCCGGTTACGTTTATCCGGCGTGGAATAAGCCCACCGATGCGCTTATTACTGCGAAGTGGTCTGCCAGCGCAGCACCTGGCCGGCGCTGTTGGCGAAGGCCGCGAAGTCGAACTCAGGAATCAAGAAGTCATCAATCTTGGTTGCGAAAGACAGCTTTGTAGCGATACATGAGTACAGCGTCAGAGTTAAACTGCTGCCGTTGTAAACGGTGTTGAAGTCGGTCTGGAAAGTTGGCGCCTGCCCCATCAACACGTTTGAAACGATACTGTTCACCTGACCGGCTGCGCCTGCTGCGGCTGTTGCTGTGTAGTTGAAGTTGATAAACACGGTCGTACCAACATCAGCCAGCGCGAACAGGTAAACACCTGCTGTCACCGAATACTGCCCCGTGGTTGGAGCAGACGCAACGCGGGTCATCGGCACGCCCAGCGCGTTACGAACACCTAGATCGTAGCCGAACACTGGCGTCGTTCCGTTCAGTTGCGATGAGTAAGTTGTAAGCGGCGTGATTGTGAATGGAGTAGACGGTACAGATGTCCCAGTTGTATCAATGTAATCAGTGTAAACGCCAGAGTTTAGGGTTTGACCGAAGAAAAGCTCATTGAACAGCATCCCGTTGATCTGAGCCATCTTCGCCTTTCCAGTGATTTTGGCTTTTCCGCGACCTACAGCGATAGGAAACTGGTTCTGACCGAATAGCTCTTTTACGTCGGTTGAAATGTCGATTGAGCAGTCTTGCAGGCCGCCGAACAGCACGGGCGACGGGTTGGTGATAATTGCGCCTGATGCGCTGGTCAGCGGGGTGCCGATCAGTGATCCAGAGCCAAAACTATATTGTGCGGGCATATTATTTTCCTTTCAGGAATGAAAAAACCCGCACAAGGCGGGCCTGATTTTGGTTTTGAATAGGTTAGTCGTTGATCTGTTGGACTTCTGCTGCTTCTGGCTGGACTTCTGCTGCTGCAAAAAACCCCATCCCCCACAAGTTCAACGGTAGCTTCCCGTCCGGCACATCAATCTGATGATGGTCATCAGGAATGTGATTCGTTCCGTCTGCGTCGATGATCGTGCCGTTAAAATCGGCTGGTACTTGAATCTTCATAACGTGCGTCCTTTATACGTTAGCTAAAATTTCAACTGGAATCACAGATACAGCTTGATCTCCCAACACTCCCTCGTCGGTCTGGATTACTCCGGCGATGCGACAATGCGCCACAAGGCCGCCCAGCGTCTGACTGACACCATCAGGCATAAGAGCAGCGGTGATCGCGTCCAGCAGCGTATTCATGGCGGTTGCGGGTGATGCGTATGGGTCCTGGCTGTGCGTGTAAACGTAAATATTCACCAGCATCTTGACCTTTGCTGGCATTCCCGTTTGGTTGATAATATCCTCAGATTTTTGCGCCTGAAAGACTGCTGGCTGCTCAGCTTGTGACACCTCAGACCAGTGCTTCAGCTTTCGCCCGACTGTTACCACGCCAGAGGTGCCGCTTATGACGCTGAACAGTTTTGAGTAGATCGCCTCGCGGTTCATTTGAATGTGTCCTTTGCTGATTGCAGTCCTACCCGCTTAATCCCGGAGATAATCTCCACGGTCATCCCTTTGAATGCAGGATGAACGAATGGACGAGCGGCAAAATCTTTAGTACCTGGCGGATGCTTCAGGAAGTAACGCTCACGCGCCTTGCCGAATAAAGTACGTGGCCCACCGTTAGCGCCTGCACCAACTTTGCGATTAAATCCAAACTCCCATGCAGCGGCATACTTCGCCTTATCCATGTTCGCGCCAACTACCGCCGATACCTCGTTGCTGGTGTCTGTCTGCTGCGCGTTGATTGACCGCCTCAAGCGCCCTGTCCTGACGTTTAACGCCCGCCCGGATAGATAATCATCTTGAACTCTGCCAACTAACTCAAATGATAGACGTGCAACTTCAAGCCGCAATGATTCCCGCAAGCTAGTTGGTATCTGGCTGAACTTAGCCGTTACTTGCTCAACTCCGGTTGTCCACGAGGTAATCATACGGGCATCACCTGACGGTAATTATTCAGGATTTCGCGGACGTTGTTGGTCATAGCTGCCTGAATAAACGAGGTCGTTTCTCCAGCCAGGCCTTTGCTGCTCATTCCAACGCGGTCTTTTACCTTGTAGACTGCCGCGACCATATCAATGCAAGCCTGCTCGATCTCAAACGGCGTCGTTGCATAGCCAGCCGTGTACTTGACTGTTACGTTTTGAATGCCGCGATTGAATAGATAGCCGACAAGCGCGATGCGGTCTTGATCAAAGACAAACCCAGACTGGATACCGTCCGGCGATGGTGGGACAGCCACGGCGTTGACCGTTACCGCCGTGACGGATGTTACTGGATACTGACGAGTTGACATAACTCCCCCGCCTGTTCCGTCGCGCGTTTCTGTATAAACGGTTTGCGCAATAGTCAGGTTAAGCCAAGTCTGAATATACTGGCTGACAGCCGAAATCAGCCGCGAGATCATCACGTCGTCAGTCGTGACCGTAACGCCGAGATACTGCTTCGCATTCACCAGTGTAGTCAGGTCGCCAGTCATTATTCAGCCTCGATTTCCGCTGCCGTTACGCTATCGATTACTGTGTACCCGAACGACGCGAACTCGCTCAGATCTGCATCATCAGGAAGCGTTACGATGCCCTTTTTATCCGCCGGGTAAAATTCGCCTTTATAGCTCACGCCGCCGCCGTTTTTAGGCGCTTGAATAGTTGTCATTTCTCTTCCTTTCAATACGCCCCGCCCGTAGGTAGGGCTTGGGTTTGTTAGCCGTTTGCGATATTGCAAATTGCGCCGAATGCAGGCGGGAAATAATTCTGCAGCACGCCGTCCAGATAAACGCCGTATTCGTATTTGCGGGTACGCAGTGGGTATTCGATCTGGTAGTAGTCGCGGCGAGCCTTGAACTGAAGCACGTTGCTTACCCCGGACAGGCTGTAAGGGATTTCGCTTGAGTAGAAAAGGATTGTTCCGGCTGGTACCGTTGGGTGAACGATCACCTTTACCAGTGTGTTTGTGATTTTGTTCAGGTAAGAACCAATCACCGCCCCGGCAGAGAATCCCACGTTTGCAGCGTTTGCGTCCATGTTGAAACGGTACAGTGGAGCAGCGCCGCCAGCGATTACCTTCTTGTTCATGTTGTAAAGCTCTTGAGCATTTACATACATTGTGTCAGGTGACAGGCGAGACAGATTCCAGAACTGCTGGAAAATCGCGTCTATTTCAACGATACCGCCAGCGCCGTCAGAAGTCAGCGGCGTACCTGTTCCGGCAACGCCGGTCGCTTGAGTTTTGACAACAGCACCAGACCCGGACTTCATAATTTGGGTCAGCAGCCCGTCATAAATAAGTGAGTTAGTGGAGTTGTCGGCAGCGAACGCAGATGCGTTTTGTGTACCTGTTGATGCTGCGGTGATATTTACTGAGTTGATGTTGGTGACAGCGCCTAGCACTTCAGATCCAGAAACGCCCCAGAACCAAGCGTAAGCGTAAGCGCCTTGCGTGGCCGTTACGGTCGCGCTGATGGTTGACGTTGAGCCGGATGTTGCCTGAGAAGCCGCGACAGACTTTTGACCTGCGCCGCCGCCGAAGGTGTTAGTTGTGCCATCAGCGTTGGTGCGGGTTACTGATGCAGGGATAGTCACGCCGGAGAAGTTAGTCGGCAGTGCGTTTCCTGTTTGTCCGTTATTAAGTCCAGCGATAGACCAGTAAGCATCATAACCCAGCGCCACGCAGATGATCGAGTATGTCGCCGCTGCCAGTGTGCCGCCTGTGGTGACTGTTGCGGATGTTGGTGTCGCTGTTACGCCCAATTGAACGGAAGTGTTACCGCCCAACATGATATTTTCTTCCCCGATCATCGTTGAGCGAAGCAGACCTTGAACAGCACGCGCCTTCACATCATCGAATCCTTCGCCAGCCATGTCAGCTTCAAAGGTGACGTAATCTTCCAGACCCAACCCCTTGTAAGCGGCAAGGTAGTTTGAAATGGTGGTGCTGATAACGCCAGCGCGCATACCTTCACCCAGACCGGCGTTCAGTAAAGAAGTATTGATGCCGGTAATTGCGCGCCAGTTGGCCTGTGTGCCGCCAGCAGCCGATACGCGAGGAATACGGTTGCGTAATGGGGTCAGGACGGGGTACAGGGTCAGAGCAGGCGCTTGCAGATCGTATTGCGTCAGGCCGGTGGTTGCAGAGCCAGACTGAGTGAAGGCTTTGCTGACATCGGAGGTTTGAGCGGCTTTCAGCAACTCGATTGTTTGATTTGTGTTGTTCACAGGTAAATCCTTTCAGGCATAAAAAAACCCGCCGAAGCGGGTTGGGTATGGGTTGGGTTGATTAAAAGGAAAGTCGCATTGGTGATTTGTGAGCCTGCTTAATCAGCAGCGTGGCAGTTGCTTCTTTGTCGAGACTTCCGTCAGCCTTTCGGATTTCAGTTAATTCTTTTACTTCGGATTCTGCGGCTGCATCCTGCGCTTTGGTGACAGTTACCGCCTTCAAGAACGCTTTCCCGGTGGCGGCCATTCCTTCCAGTTCTGTGACGCGCTTTGCTAGACCGTCGCGCTCGATGACCGCTTTTGCCAGATCGCCAGCAGTTTTGCTCAAGTCAGCCTTGGTTGTATCCAGCTCGCCGCTCATCTTGGTCAGATCGCCTACTTGGATTGACTTGTGCGACCATACAGCCGAGCTGTGAGCCTGTGCTTTGCGTTGGTGACGGCGTTGCATCTGCTTGGACGTTGCGAGCTGTCCTGCTTTGCTGTGAGCGTCGGCTGCGGCTTCGTGCGCGTCTGCGGCTGCATCATCATCCGCCTTGTCGTCAGAGCCGTCGGCTTTGTCGCTGGCCTTGTCCGCTGCTTTACTGGATTTGTCTGCCGCTTCACTGGCGGCGTCTGCAATGGCTTGGTTATCCGCTGCCGTTGTGTCCTTCTTTTTTGCCAGCTCAAGCAAACGCTCTGCCGTGATCTCACCCTTGTTCAACAGTTCTGCCAGCGCATCAACAGCTGTCAGCTCAACTGTTGCGCCCTCGCCTGCATCAATGCCTTCAGCCTTAAACATGGTGAACACGCTGTCAGGATTTGCCGGACGATCAACCAGGGAGACTTCGACCAGCTTCAGGCCGGTGATTACGGTTTTGTTCAGCTCATCGCGCTCGGTGATCTTGCCTCCGATGGAA
>Ga0316228_1000290_pt1 | contig 70905 bp, 73 predicted proteins | sample TBH18021metaG_FD_206005 | JGI IMG/M metagenome (GOLD analysis project Ga0316228, IMG submission 206005) | Freshwater microbial communities from Trout Bog Lake, Wisconsin, USA - TBH18021 | ecosystem: Environmental > Aquatic > Freshwater > Lake > Hypolimnion/Profundal zone | place: USA: Wisconsin... | reverse complement strand
CTTCGAATCGTTGGGGATCAGCGCGCGCATCGAGGGTCCCGGAAGAGCGCTACTGGCTCAGCATCAGCCGGCCCGAGAGCGGGCCGACGCCCTTGGGCACCGGCACGCTCGTCTGGTCGTAGTTGGCGTTCAGGTAGAGGTTCGGTCCCTCGTAGAGGTTGACCTGCCGGGCCACCACGACGGTGTAGGCGGACCGGTCCGCCACGGGCTTGTCGGCGTCGATCACCACCCGGCCGGCGGGCAGGTAGATGGTGCCCAGCATGATGCGGGCGTTGTCGCTGATGATGCGGTAGGTCCGCATCGGCTGGGCGGCACCGAGGAGCGGCGGCGTCGGCGTCGGCGGCAACTCCTCGTCGGTCACCAGACCGGTGGCGAGGCCGGTCACCCCGCCGACGACGTTGCCCACGACGCCGAGCAGGGTCGCCACGGGATCGACCGGGTTGTTGACGCCGCGCTCCTCCATCATCAGCAGCCCGGCCATCACGCCGCTGGTGGGGGCCGCAAGGCTCACCGTGCTGCCCTTGCTGAACAGCAGCCCGGCCCTGTCCCCGGTGAAGTAGAACGCCACGCCGTCGCCGGAGACCGAGGCCTTCTGATCGACGACCAGGGGGCCGTCCTTCATCACGTAGATCCCGGGCCGCAGCGTCACGGTGGCCTTCTTGGTGATGCGCAGGCCGCCGCAATAGGTGCCGGGCTCGAGCGCGACGCTCTGATCGACCTCGTTCCTGCTGGTGTCGCCCCGCTTGTTGGCGGATGTCGGGATGGAGAGGCAGGAGTCGATCGGCGGCGCGGGCCGGTCCTTGAGCGGATCCTCGATCACCGGGCATCCGGTCTGGGGCGGGGGGGCGAAGTTGGCCCGCAGGCCGAGATAGCCGCCGGCCGAGCAGATCGTGTCGGCGCGCGCCATCGCGTTGTCGCCGCCCACCATCCCGGAGACGTTTGCCGAGTTCGAGTAGAGCGAGCAGGCGTTGGCGGTGACCTGGGCGTTCTTCTGCAGGTTGAAGGCGCCCGTGGCGGCGGGATCGAGGGTGAGCATGCACAGCCGCATCCGGCCCACCACGCTGACGCGCGCCTGCGCCGCGACGGTGGCGGAGCCGAGCCCGACGAGCGCGCCGAAGCCCAGGCGGATCGTCTCCTGGGCCCGCGCGGACACGCTGGTCTTCTCCGCCGGCACCGCGATCTGAAGGCCGAAGGCGCTCTCGGGCAGGGGCTTGGCGGCGTCGCGGATCGTCTGCTCGGTCACGCCCCGGACCGAGTCCGTGCTGGAGGCGGCCAGCTTCAGCGCGTTGCCGCCGGCCAGAACGCCCGCATCGACGGCCGCCTGGAGCTGGCTGCGGCGCGCCGAGACCCGGGCGTAGTCGATCCCACCGCCCACAAGCCCAACCAGGACCGTGCCGCCGAGGGCGAAGAGGACGGCCACGCTTCCCCGGCGGTCGCCGCGCAACGAGGCCCTGTGACCCGGGACGGCCCTGCGCATCCTCTCCATCCCCGTTCGGTCGGGACATGACCGGCTGACGCCGATCCGAGCGAGCGGTCTCGCTCGGTGCCTCAAGATTGGGCAAATGATACAACGTGGGGTTAAGCGCCCGGCCCATCCCTGGGGATGCGGAGGAGAGGGCACTCGTTCCCCACAGGTTGTTGAGGCGCAGCGCCCTCGCCGGCACCGCGCCGTCACGCGCCGTCCGGTCCCGGCAGTGCGTGGAGCGGGTTTGTCGCGACGCGGGCGGGCCCCGAAGACCTTGCCTTCGCACACAGCGCCGTGGGTTATGAGACCCCGGAGATCCCACGGTCGCCGCGCAGCCGGGGCAGCCTCTCGCGCGCAGCGTGCGGACCCGCCCGTCGCGGGGGCGCCACCAAACAACCGGAAGGCGTGCTAGGGGCCGTCATGGCTCCCGCGCAATCCAGCCCGCCCGCTTCTCAGGCCGCCTCGCGATCCGTCGCGGTCGCCTACGGCTTGCTCACCTTCACGGCCATGATCTGGGCCGGCAACGCCGTGGCAGGCAAGTGGGCGGTCGGCCAGGTATCGCCGCTCGCCCTCACGAGCCTGCGCTGGCTGGTCGCCTGCGTCACGCTGGTGCCGCTCGCGGCCCGGCCGCTCTCGCGCGAGTGGCGCCGCCTCCTGCCGAACTGGCGCTACGTCCTGCTCATGGGCGGCTGCGGCTACACGGCCTTCAACGGGCTGTTCTACGTCGCGGGCACCTACACCAGCACCACCAATCTCGCGCTGATCCAGGGCGCGATCCCGGTCATGGTCCTCGTCTGCAGCTTCCTGGCCTACCGCACGCCCGTCGGGCCGATGCAGGCCGTGGGCGTGCTGGTCACGCTCGTCGGGGTCGTGGTGGCGGCCACGCACGGGGATCCGGGCGTCCTGCGGAGCTTGGCCTTCAACCGGGGCGACCTCCTCATGCTCGCGGCCTGCCTGTTCTACGCCGGCTACACCGTGGCCCTGCGCCGACGGCCGGCTGTCTCGGGCCTCACCTTCTTCGCCGCCATGGCCCTTGCGGCGTTCCTGACGTCCCTGCCGCTCGTGGCGGTCGAGTGGGCGAACGGCGATCTGGTCTGGCCGACCGGCGCGGGCTGGGTGATCGTCGCCTATGTCGGGCTCGGCCCCTCGCTGGTCTCGCAGCTGACCTTCCTGCGCGGCGTCGGGCTGATCGGCCCCAACCGGGCAGGCATGTTCGTGAACCTGATCCCGGTCTTCGGGGCCGTGCTGGCCGTCGTCCTGGTGGGAGAGCCGTTCCGTCCGGACACGGCGGTCGCGCTCGCCCTCGTCCTCGGCGGCATCGTCATCGCCGAACGTCTCGGCCTGCGCCGACAGGCCGCTTCTCCCTAGCGGCCGGCCGGGGTGAGGACGTCGTCGCCCACGACGATCATCTCGCGGTCGATCCCGGGCGGGCTCTTCCGCGGGCCGTAGGCGAAGAACAGGCGCCGGCTGCGTCGCCGCGACCCGGTCAGGGTGCGGGTGTGGCGCTCGAGCGCGTAGCGACCGCCCTCCGGGGCGCGGCGCCGGCCGATCGCCCTGCCGACGCCCGTATCCGCCCCCGGATCGATCGCCCCGACGGAGCCCCCGCGTCGGGAACTGCCGTCGGGGCGGACTTCGGAGCGGCTCACCAGCGCGACCGTCACCGACGGTCGGACGGGGGCGATCCCGCGGGCCGGCCCGTGTCTCCTCCGATCAAGCCGGAAAAGCCCGACCTGCAACAATCGAGGGCTGACTTGGTCTCACGAACGGGCTGAGGCGATCATGATCCGCGCGGCTCGGCTGCTCCTCTGCCTCGTCCTCGCCGCGGCGCCGCCGTCGGCAGCGGTCTCCCAGACCGACCCGGGCGCCGCGCTGCCCGTCGGCACGGTGGCCGCCCGGCGGACCGCGATCGACAAGTCCCTCGACTTCGTCGGACGGGTGGAGGCGGTCAGCCGCGTCGAGGTGCGCGCCCGCGTCACCGGCTTCCTCGAGGCCGTGCTGTTCAAGGAGGGCGATCCGGTCAAGGAGGGGGCACCGCTCTACCGGATCGAGCCCGACCTGTTCGAGGCCGCCGTGACCCAGGCCAAGGGCGCGCTGGAGCGCGGGCAGGCGGCCCAGACCCTGGCGGCGATCCAGCTGCAGCGCGCACAGGACCTGCTCGATCGCAATGCCGGCACCGCCGTGGCCAGGGACCAGGCGCGCGCCGCCTTCGATCAGGCCAAGGGCGCGGTGATGGGCGACGAGGCGAACCTGCGCACCGCCCAGATCAACCTCGGCTACACCCGGATCGCCGCGCCGATCGGCGGGCGGATCGGGCGCACGAGCGTGACCAAGGGCAACGTGGTGGGGCCCGACAGCGGCGTCCTGACCACCATCGTCAGCCAGGACCCGATCTACGTCGCCTTTCCGGTCAGCCAGCGCGAGTTCCTGCGCGTGCAGCAGGGCGGCGAGCGCCCCGACCGCGGCCGGATCGCCGTGCGGATCCGCTTCTCCGACGGCTCGGTCTACGGGGAGGTCGGGCGGATCAACTTCGTCAACATCAGCGTCGATCGCACCACCGACACGGTGCTGGTGCGGGCCAGCCTGCCGAACCCGGCGGGGGACCTGCGCGACGGCCAGCTCGTGCAGGTCGCCCTCCAGACCGGGAAGCCGGAGGAGCGGGTCGTGGTGCCCCAGGCCGCGCTGGTCGCCGACCAGGGCGGCGTCTACGTCTTCGTCGTCGAGGACGGCCGGGCGGTGACGCGGCGCGTGACGCCGGGCTCGGGCGGGAGCGGCCCCGACATCGTGATCGACGAGGGTCTCTCGGGCGGCGAACTCGTCATCGTCGACGGGCTCCAGCGCGTGCGGCCGGGCCTCCCCGTGCGGGCGACGCCCGCCGGGCCCGCGGTCGGCAGGACCTGACCCGATGCTCTCCGCCATCTTCGTCGATCGGCCGCGCCTTGCCGTGGTGATCGCGATCGTCACCGCGATCGCCGGGGCACTGGCGCTCCTCACCATCCCGGTGGCGCAGTATCCCGACATCGTGCCGCCCCAGGTCTCCGTGACCACCACCTATCCGGGCGCGGCCGCCGGCGTCGTGGAATCGACCGTGGCGCAGCCGATCGAGTCGCAGGTCGTCGGCGTCGACAAGATGATCTACATGAAGAGCGTCAGCGGCAACGACGGCAGCTACACGCTCACCGGATCCTTCGAACTCGGCACGGATCCCGACATCAACGCCGTCAACGTCAACAACCGGGTCCAGATCGCGCTGGCGAAGCTGCCCGAGGACGTGCGCAAGCAGGGCGTCACCGTCAAGAAGAAGTCCTCGGCTCTGCTCGGCGTGCTGGCAGTCTACTCGCCCAAGGCGATGCAGGACCCGCTCTTCATCTCGAACTACGTGACGATCAACCTGCTCGACCGGATCCGGAGCACGCCGGGCGTGGGCGACGCCACCCTATGGGGGCCGCAGGACTACGCCATGCGCGCCTGGGTGCGCACGGACCAGCTCACGGGTCTCAACCTGACCACGGGCGACGTCATCGGCGCCATCAGGGCGCAGAACGTGCAGGCGCCCGTCGGGCGCATCGGCGCGCGCCCGATCTCGGACGACCAGCAGCTCCAGCTCAACATCCAGACGCAGGGGCGCCTCGCCTCCGCCGAGCAGTTCCGCAACATCGTGCTGCGCACCCATCCCGACGGCTCGCTGCTCCGCCTCGGCGACGTCGCGCGCGTCGATCTCGGCGCGGCAAGCCTCGACCGCGAGACCCGGCTCAACGGCAGCCCGGCCACCGTGATCGCGATCTACCAATCGCCGGGCGCCAACGCGATCGCCACGCTGAGCGAGGTCAGGCGCCGGGTCGGCGAACTCGCCAAGGCCTTCCCCGAGGGCCTCGAATGGACGGTGACCTACGATCCCACCGCCTTCATCACCGAGACCGTGCACGAGGTGCGGAAGACGCTCGTCGAGGCCTTCGTGCTCGTCGTGGTCGTGGTGTTCCTCTTCCTCGGCAGCCTGCGGGCGACCCTGATCCCGACGCTCGCCGTGCCGGTGAGCCTGGTCGGCACCTTCATCGCCCTGAAGGCGGTGGGCTACTCGGCCAACTCCGTCTCGCTGCTCGCGATGGTGCTGGCGATCGGCATCGTGGTCGATGACGCGATCGTGGTCGTCGAGAACGTCGAGCGCGTGATGGAGGAGCATCCGGAGCTGTCGCCGCGCGAGGCGACGAAGCGCGCCATGGCCGAGATCACCGCGCCGATCATCGCGATCACGCTGGTGCTGCTCTCGGTCTTCGTGCCGGTGGCCTTCGTGCCGGGCATCTCGGGCGAGCTGTTCCGGCAATTCGCGGTCGCGGTGGCGGTGTCGATGCTGCTCTCGGCCGTCAACGCGCTCACCCTCTCGCCCGCGCTCTGCGGCGTGCTGCTGCGGCCCCATCACGGCCCGCGCCGCGGCCTCATGGGATGGGTGATGCGCGCCATCGACGCGGTGCGCGACGGCTACGGCGCGGCGGTCGCCCGGATCGTGCGCCTCTCGGTGCTCGGCCTCGTGCTCGCGGGGGCCGCCGCCTACGGCACCGTCCAGCTCGCCCGGATCACCCCGACCGGCTTCCTGCCGGAGGACGACCAGGGCGCCTTCTTCGTCGTGGTCCAGCTGCCCGAGGGCGCCTCGGTCGGGCGCACCGCCGAGGTTACGGCGAGGGCCGAGGCGATCCTGCGCGAGGAGCACGCGGTGGCCGACACCACCTCGGTGATCGGGCTCAACTTCATCGACAACTACTCGCAGGGCAACGCGGCCTTCATGGTCGTGACCCTGAAGCCGTTCGAGGAGCGCAAGGGCGCGGGCGACGGGGCGGGGGCGCTGATCGCGCGTCTCGGCCAGCGCTTCCGCGAGATCCCCGGAGGCACGGTGGTGCCGCTCGCGCCGCCGCCGATCATCGGCCTCGGCACCGGCGGCGGCTTCGCCTACGTGCTGGAGGACCTGCGCGGCGGCGATCCGAAGGACCTCGCCCAGGTCCTGCGCGGGCTGATCGTGGCGGCCAACCAGGAGCCGCGGTTGGAGCGGGTGTTCAGCACCTTCTCGGCCACGAACCCCTCGGTCTTCCTCGACATCGACCGCAACAAGGTCCAGATCCTCGGCGTGTCGCTCGACGCTGTGTTCCAGGCGCTGCAGGCCTCGCTCGGCGGCTACTACGTCAACGACATCAACCTGTTCGGCCGCACCTGGCAGGTGCAGGTCCAGGCCGAGGCCGCCGACCGGGCGCAGATCGACGACATCTTCCGCATCAACGTGCGCAACCGCGACGGTGCGATGGTGCCCCTGCGCAGCCTCGCGGAGGTGCGCATCGTGGTCGGCCCGCCCGCGCTCATCCGCTACAACAACCTCCGCGCCGTGACCCTGCAGGGCGCCCCCGCCCCGGGCGTCTCCTCGGGCCAGGCGCTCGCCGTCATGGAGGCTGTCGCGGCCCGGACCCTGCCCGCGGGCTTCGGCGGGGAATGGACCGACACCGCGTTCCAGGAGAAGCGGGCCGAGGGCAAGACCGCGATCATCCTGGCCTTCGCGGTCCTGTTCGCCTTCCTGTTCCTCGTCGGCCTCTACGAGAGCTGGACGATCCCCGTGGCGGTGCTGCTCTCGGTCACGGTGGGCATCGTCGGCGCCTACGCGGCCATGGTCTGGGGCGGGCTCACCCTCGACCTCTACGCCCAGATCGGCATGGTCGTGCTGATCGGACTGGCCGCCAAGAACGGCATCCTGATCGTCGAGTTCGCCAAGGAGCAGCGGGAGCGGGGCGTGCCCCTGCGGGAGGCGGCCACGGAAGGCGCGCGGCTGCGCTTTCGGCCCGTGATGATGACCTCCTTCGCCTTCATCCTCGGCCTGCTGCCGCTGGTCGTCGCCACCGGCGCCTCGCAGCTCGCCCGGCGCAACGTCGGCACCCCGGTCTTCGGCGGCATGATCGCCGCCTCCTTCATCGGGATCTTCGTGATCCCGCCGCTCTACGTCGTGTTCCAGGGCCTGCGCGAGCGGGCCTGGCGGATCCTCGGCGGTGCCGGAGCCGCGCGGGCGCGGGCGCCGGACAAGCCCGCCGGCACGCCGGGCCATCAGCCGGCCGAGTGAGCCGGGCCGCCGGCCCGGACAACGTGGGAGGACGCCGATGCACGATCTCGACGACGCGGTCCTCGCCGGAGAGCCGGCCGAGACCGAGGCGGCCTCCGAGGGCCCCGCCCGGCTCAAGCGCAGGGCCTACGAGCGCGCGCTGCGCAAGCTGCAGGTGCAGCTCTGCCACCTGCAGGGCTGGGTGCAGGCGACGGGCGCGCGGGTCATCGTGGTCTTCGAGGGCCGCGACGCGGCCGGCAAGGGGGGCACGATCCGGGCGATCACCGAGCGCGTGAGCCCCCGCGTCTTCCGCGTGGTGGCGCTGCCGGCCCCCTCCGACCGGCAGAAGTCCGAACTCTTCATGCAGCGCTACATCGCCCATTTCCCGGCCGGCGGCGAGATCGTGATCTTCGACCGCAGCTGGTACAACCGCGCCGGCGTCGAGGCCGTGATGGGCTTCTGCAGCGACAAGGAGCGGCGTCGCTTCCTCGAACTCTGCCCGCAGATCGAGCACTACATCATCGACGGCGGCATCCAGCTGATCAAGTTCTGGCTCGAGGTCGGACGGCCCGAGCAGAAGCGCCGCTTCGAGGCCCGCATCGACGATCCGCTGCGCCAGTGGAAGCTCAGCCCGATGGATCTCGAATCCTACCGGCGCTGGTACGCCTATTCCCGCGCCCGCGACGCGATGCTGGCCGCGACCGACACCGACGAGGCGCCCTGGTACGTCGTGCGCTCCGACGACAAGCGGCGCGCGCGCCTCAACTGCATCGCGCACCTGCTCCACCTGATCCCCTACAAGGCGCTGTCGGTCGAGCGGGCGAGGCTGCCCAAGCGCTGCAAGGCCGAGGCCTACGACGACACGCTGCGCGACCGCCGCTTCGTGCCCGAGCGCTGCTGAGCGGCACCTCACAGGCTCAGGCTGGCCTTGAAGGCCTGCAGCCGGGCGATCGAGACGTCGCGCTCGGCCCGTATCTCCGGGTTCGCGGTGCCGTCGCGCTCGAGCTGGAGATGGAAGATCTCCTCGTCGATCTGGTCGCGCGTCAGCTCCTCGATCGGCCGGACGCGTTCGGCGAGGATCGTCACCCGCGTCGGGCCCACCTCGGCGAAGCCCCCCCGGATGAAGGCGCGGCGCCCGGTTCCGGCGGCGTCGGTGGCGAAGACGACGCCGGCGTGCAGCGCGGTCACCGCGGGGGCGTGGCCCGGCAGCACGGTCATATCCCCCTCGACGCCCGGAAGGAGCACGGAGCGGACCTCGCCGGCAAAGACACGCCGCTCAGGCGAAACCAGTTCGACGTACAGCAGAGCCATGGTGCCGCCTCCCTTCGCTTCGGCCGTCGGGCCATGATGCCGCGGCCGCCATCGACGTGAACGGTGCCCCCGGTCAGCCGCGCCGCGAAGGGCGTGGTGGGGAACGCCGCCGTGAGGCCGACATCGGCGATGTCGATGCGTTCGCCGATGGGCGAGCGCTCGACTGCCTCGCCGAGCGGGATGTCGAGATCCCGCAGTCCTGAGGCCGCGCGCGTCCTGCGCGGCCCCGGCGAGACGGCGCACCGCGCATTCCAGCGCCGCCTTCACTGGACCCGTCGGGTTGTCGTTCGGCACGACCCTGGCGGCGGCGCGGGCGCACGCGGGCGCCCCGCCCCACGCCTTCCATGGGGTGCGCGGCCAGGCCGCTCGCTCGGCCCTGCGCCGCCTCCTCAGGGCTGCGCCGGCCTCTTCAGGGCTGCGCCGCCTCCCAGGTGAGGAAGAAGCCGACGTCCCCCGGCATGCCCTTCGGCCAGTCGATGATCATCGCGCGCAGGCCGTAGCCGTTCGGCTGCAGGCGGTCGCGCCAGAATTCGAAGGCCTGGCGCGGCCGGCCCGTCAGGGTCCCGGGCCAGTCCGGCTCGACGTTGTTGATGGCCCGACCGCCATCCGTGCAGAGCGCGTTGGGGAAGCGCATCACCTGCAGCTCCTTTCTGCCCTGCTCGGCGGCGAGGCGCAGCCTGTGCAGGAGCGTCCGGGTGATCTCCTGGATCTTCTCGGGCGTGACCGCGACCGGCTCCGCCAACCGCTGGATCAGCTCGGCCTGGGCCTTGGCGGCCCGGTCCTGGCCCTCGAACTCCTTCATGGCCCGCGCCTTCTTGATGCTCGCCGCGTAGCCGGCGAGGTCGGCCGCCGACATGAAGGGCTCGTCGCCGAGTTCGAAGGTCTCGGGTTTGGTGGTCAGCGTCTCCATCGTGAACCTCCATCCTCACGGCGCCGGCTGGCGCAGCGCGGCGAGCACCGCCTGCGTGCCGCGGGCGATGATCGCTTCCTCCTCGGTGGGGATGACCCAGGCGCTCGGGCCGGGGCCGCGCGTCACGCGCGGACCGCCCCGGGCATTTGCCGCCGCGTCGAGCGCGAAGCCGGCCCAGGCGGCCCCGCTCAAGATCTCGGCGCGGGTCGCGGCGTCGTTCTCGCCGATGCCGCCGGTGAACACGAGGGCGTCCACGCCGCCCAGCGCGGCGACCAGCGAGCCGATCTCGCGCCCGATGCGGTAGACGAACAGGTCGATCGCCGTGCGGGCGCCGCGATCCGAGGCCGCGCGGGCGCGCAGGGTGCGCATGTCGCCGGACAGGCCCGAGACGCCGAGCAGACCGGAGCGGGTGTAGAGAACGCGCTCGGCGACGTCGGTATCGAGCCCCATCTCCCGCAGCATGTAGAAGACCACGCCCGCATCGAGGCTGCCGCAGCGCGTGCCCATGGGCAGGCCGTCGAGGGTCGAGAAGCCCATCGTGGTCGCCACGCTCCTGCCCGCGCGCAGGGCGCACAGGCTCGCGCCGTTGCCGAGATGGGCGACGATCACCCGTCCCCCGGCGAGGTCGGGCGCGTAGTCGCCGAGGACCGAGGCGACGTAGGCGTAGGACAGGCCGTGAAAGCCGTAGCGGCGCACGCCCCGCTCGGTCATCGACCGCGGCACGGCGAAGAGCTGGGCGATCTCCGGCTGGTCGCGGTGGAAGGCGGTATCGAAGCAGGCGACCTGCGGCAGGCCGGGCCATTGCCGCCGCACGATGCGGATGGGTTCGAGGTTGTGCGGCTGGTGCAGCGGCGCCAGCGGCACCAGCCGCTCCAGCGCGTCGAGCACCGCGTCGTCCACCCGCACGGGAGCCGCGTGGGCGAGGCCCCCGTGCACCACGCGGTGCCCGACCGCGGCGAGCCGGTAGCCGTCCTCATGGTCGTGCAGCCATCCCGCCACGTGGAGCAACGCCTCCTCGTGCCCGAACGACCCGCCCCTGGCCGGCGGGCCCTTCTCGGCGAGGACCGCCCCCGCTGAGTCGCGGATCACGAGATGCGGGGCCTCGCCGAGGCGCTCGACCAGTCCGCGGAAGATCGGCCGGGGATGGCCGACGCCGCCCTCGTCCCTGTCCTCGAAGACCTGGAATTTCAGGCTCGACGAGCCCGCGTTGAGGACGAGGAGGGCCGGGATCATCGCCTAGACCTCCGGTCGAGCCCGCGCTTCGCGCCGGGCCGCGGCGAACAGGGTTGCGATCGCGCAGGAGGCAAGACGCGTCGGGCGCGAGTCGGCACGGCTCGTCAGTATGATCGGCACGCGCGCGCCCAGCACGATGCCGGCCGCGACGGCGTCTGCCAGGAAGGTCAGGCTCTTCGCCAGCATGTTGCCGGCCTCGAGGTCGGGCACCACGAGCACGTCGGCGCGGCCGGCCACCGGCGACGCGATCCTCTTCATCCGGGCGGCGCCCAGATCGATCGCGTTGTCGAGGGCGAGCGGCCCGTCGACGAGCGCGCCCGTGATCTGGCCCCGGTCGGCCATCTTGCACAGGGCTGCGGCGTCGAGCGTGGAGGGCACCTTCGGGGTCACCGTCTCCATCGCCGAGACGATCGCGACCCGCACCGGCGCGATCCCGAGGGCGCGGGCGAGATCGACGGCGTTCTGGACGATGTCGCGCTTCTCCTCCAGCGTCGGCGCGATGTTGATGGCGGCGTCGGTGACGATGAGCGGTGCCGCGTGGTTCGGCACGTCCATGACGAAGCAGTGGCTGAGCCGGCGGTCCGTGCGCAGGCCGCCCTCCCGCCGGACCACCTCGCCCATCAGCTCGTCGGTATGCAGGCTGCCCTTCATCAGCGCCTCGACCTCGCCCGCCTGCGCCAGCGCGACCGCCTGGGCGGCGGCCGCGTGACTATGGGGAGCATCGACGAGGCGCTGTGTCCCGATGTCGGCCCCGAGGGCCTTCGCGGCGGCCTCGATCCGGGCGCGCGGCCCGACAAGCACCGGATCGATCAGGCCGAGCCGGGCCGCCTCCAGGGCCGCTTCGAGCGCGGCCTCGTCGCACGGGTGGACCACTGCGGTCTTCAGGGGAGGGCATGCCGTCGCGGCGACCAGGAGGCGATCGAACCGCTCATGCCGGCGCGGCGCGGCCGCGGCCTGCACCTCCGGGACGTCCTGTCCGGTCGTCGCCATCTCCACGCCGCTCTCTCCTCGCCCTACGGGGCGTCCACCGGGGACGGCGGCGACGCGGTTTCCGCCGCGTCTCCGCTGACGGGGCCGCGGATGTCACTGTCGGCTTGTCGCCGGCCTCCCGCTTGATCCGGAGAGACAGGCCGCGGCCGCACCCCGCGCAGCGCCTCCCGTTCGCACAGCATCGTTGCGATGAACGGGGGCAGGGCTGTGAACCACGTGGAGCGGTGGCGGCTGATCGCCTGGAAACCGGTTCTGGCCTCGAACTGCGCCAGCAGGACCACGGTGGCGCCGGCCGCACAGATCTCGGGCGCGTGCCTACCGCCAGTTGGCAGGGCCGTGGGAGGCGAGATCGCACCGCACCCTCGTAGCCGGCCCCCGCGGGATCGCGCGTGCGGGCAAGGTTGACGGCGGCGGCTTCATCGAGGCGGCCGGGCCTGGGGCGCATTACGACGACGCGGTCGGCCAGCGTCACCGCCTCGCAGACATCGTGCGCGCCGATCAGCCGGCAGGCTGGAAGAACCCGATCGCAACGCTCCAGCGGATCGAGCACCTGCTCGCTGCGCGGGGAGACGCCACGGAGCGCGCCGGACTCGATTCAGGCACGCTGGCACCAAAGGAGGCCCTCCGACTCTGCGCCCCGGACGGGCTGTCCTCCGGTTGGGTGTTGATCGAGAACGAGGGTGCGCTGTTCCGCGGCCCGGCGCGTAGCGTGACGAGAGAGGTTTGGAGCCCTCGCGCTCAAGCTTTCGTCCCCTACGTCGGCAGCCGCAAGAAGCCAGTCGACTAAGGCGAAATCATCGGAGTGGATGAGGATGATTGGCGGAGAGGGGGTCCGTGAAGGGATGATCCATATCACTCCTTTTCACGCGATTAAGTCTCTGATTTTGCTCACGATATGCGATCTTGGCCGTCCGGCGTTGTCTGGCCTGCGATCCCCAGTTCTGGGGGATGCGTGGGGGACGCGGTGGGGGGCGCAACGAGGATCACCACGTGGGAAAGCTGACAGCCAAACAGGTCGAGAACATCAGCGAGGCGGGCAAGTACGAGGACGGAGAGGGGTTGCGGCTCCTGGTCGATAAGAGCGGCAACAAGCGCTTCATCCTCCGGTACCAGTTCGAAGGTCGACGCCGGGAGATGGGGCTCGGGGCATATCCAGGCGTGAGCCTAAAGGGCGCGCGAGACGCAGCCGCTGCGGTGCGAGTGCAGCTGAGTCAGCGGGTTGATCCGCTGGCAGCCAGGCAGGCAGCGGTGGAAACCGAACGGATGGAGCGGGCCAAGATTCGCACGTTCGAGGAGTGCGCCAAGGAGTACATCGCCGCGCACAGCCCTTCCTGGAAGAACGAGAAGCACCGGCAGCAGTGGCCCAACACGCTGGCGACCTATGCCTACCCAAAGATCGGCGAGAAACCGGTCCAGGAGGTGAGCACCGCCGACGTGCTGGCCATCCTCAAGCCGATCTGGCTGACCAAGGCCGAGACCGCTTCCCGCGTACGGAACCGGATCGAGCTGGTGCTGGACGCCGCACGCGCCCAGGGCCTGCGCACGGGCGAGAACCCAGCGCAGTGGCGGGGTCACCTGGACAAGCTGCTGCCGAAGCGCTCGCAGGCACAGGCAGTCAAGCATCGCCCAGCCATGCCATGGGACGACGTGCCGGCTTTCATGACGTTGCTCAGCGGCAGGAGAAGCGGTGCAGCGCGAGCGCTGCGCTTCACGATCCTGACGGCGTGCCGCTCCACCGAGGTCCTTCACGCGACCTGGGCCGAGTTCGATCTGAAGGGGCGCGTCTGGACCATCCCGGGCGAGCGGATGAAGGCCAACAAGCCTCACCGTGTGCCTCTGACGGACGCCATGCTGGAGGTGCTGGAGCTGCAACGCGGCCACGACGACATGTGGGTATTCCCAGGCTGGCGTGAGGGGCGGCCCTTCAGCAACATGGCCATGGTCAAGGTGATGCGCGACGCGAGCCTCGGCCACTTTGTACCCCACGGCTTCCGGTCGACGTTCCGCGACTGGTCGGCGGAGTGCACGATGTTCCCGCGGGACGTGTGCGAGATGGCGCTGGCTCACGCCATCGAGAATCGGGTCGAAGCCGCCTACCGCCGCGGTGACCTGTACGAGAAGCGGCGAGCCCTGATGGAAGCCTGGTCCGACCATGTCGTGCCGCGAGCTGCCACCTCTGCCCAGGCTCAGCAGCTCGCGGCCTGATCGGCGCCCCAGCCAGCAGCCAGCATGCTGCTATCTTGCAGCATGCTGGCTGTTCTTCCGCAGCTCGTAGGCCTCCAGCGCCTGCTCCAGCAGTTCGCACAGCATCAGGCCGTCGCGTTCGGCGATGTCTCGAAGGCGCTCATCGAACTCCGGCGACACCCGCGTTGCGAACGGCAGGGTGCGATTCGTGCGGCGCGCTGAGCGCATGTCTCGCCGCGGGCGCGTCGGGGTTGGAATCTGGGCGGGGTCGGCTGGTGCGGTCTCCGGCGCCATCGTGTTCTGCGACGCCTCTTCCAGGCCAGGTGGAGCTCCGAGCTTCGATCGGGATCTGAGATTCGATAGGTCGGCCATCCTGCTTAGCCCTCGATCCGGTTGACGATGGACTGCACCAGGGCGTCTGCGCGCTCGCGCAACCGGGCATGCTTCGCCTCGGTCACGGCGAGGCCGGCATTCTGGGCCTGCCGGTACAACGGACGCTCGACCAAGCTGCCGGCGAGTACGCTGTAGCCGGCCTGTTCGACGTAGGCGCGTGCGTCGGCTTCCTCAGCCTCGGTCGCCACGTGATTGAGGGCCATGACCAAGCGCTCGCTCGGAATGCCTGCCTTCGTCAGCTCATGGAAAAGCTTCACTGCCGGCCGCAGATCGTCGAGCGCAGCGCCGCTCGGCTGAACGACCAGATCACTGGCCCTGGCGATCTCCAGCGTGCCGGCGCTCGCCCGAGCTGGCCCATCGATCACCATGAGGTCGTACTCGCCAGCGACCGCCAGTGCCTTCGCTGCCGTGGGATATGATTCGACGCTGATGCTCGGCTCGATACCCGCCTGGAGCCGCATCCGGTTCCACTCAAGCGAGGTCCCCTGCTGCAGGTCCAGGTCCGCCAGCTTCACCCGAAGTCCATTGGCCGCCGCTTCCCTCGAAAGCGCTCTGGCCAGGGTGCTTTTACCCGGACCTCCCTTCTGACTCACGAACGCGACCGTCACGGCCATACATGCGCGCCTCCCTTTGGCTCGAAAGATTGCAGCAAGCTGACAGCATGCCGCTACGTGCTCGCGAGATGTCTGCGAGCTTGCAGCATGCTACCGAAATTTGAGCAAATAGCGCAATGAGATAGGCCGCCGAGACATAGCCCGGCGGCCGAGCCGTCAGATCGCGTAGGCCGCCCAGTTCTCGCCCCGCTTCGCAGCCTGCTGAGCACGGCCAGCGGACCCTGCTAACGCTGTTGGCGCCGAGCTGTCTTCGCAGGCGATACACTGCACCTCGATCCTGCCGCTGCGGCGGCGCGCCTGGAGCTGGCCGGCACGGCAGCCTTCACAGACGATGTCGGTGGGCAGCCATTCCGAGCCAACCGCGGCGCCGTCGCCGTGCTCCTGGGTGGCAGTCAACCACTCGGCGGCGAGCCCAGCGCTCATCAGCGTCGTCGGCGCCCGCACGGTTGCCAGCACCTCGCCAGGGCGCAGGCTGTCAGGTTTGGCGGGGTGGTAGCTGAGGCTGCCGTCGCGCTCCTCCAGCTCTAGCAGCACGTGGCCGCGGTGCTCGCGACTCAGGTACTCCCAGCGCTTGGCCTTCGCGTTCCAGTGCGGCTCACCGGGGTGCTCATCGTGGAACTGCACGCCCTCGGTGAGCCGAATGGCCCGGGCGATCGGCTCTCGGGCTGTCTGGCCGATGACCATGCGCCAGGCGGGAGTGCCGTCAACCAGGATGCTGACGCGCCGCGGGGTGGCGGGGACGTAGGTCTTGGGTGGCTTGCCCTTGGCGTTGCGGCCACGGCTGTACTCGCGCTGGCGGTTGTAGCAACTGACGCAGATCAGGCCCACGCCAGCCTTCGTCCCACCACCGATCAGGCGCATGCCGCCACGACCACAGCGGCAGCAGCGCCCAGCGTTCTCAGTGAAGGCCACCACAGCCCGCTTGGTCCCGCTTTTACGCAGAGCCTTCAGGGGGTCACCCTCGCCAGCGTGGCAGCGGCCGATCGGGCAGCCCTTGCAGGCCATGAACTGGACGGCTTCGCCGGACGCCTTGGCCTGCTTCCAGCGCCCGGCGCAGGTGTCGATCGACAGGGCGCTGGCGTTGATCTTGGCGCACGCGAAGTGCGTCCGGCCCAGGCCCTTGATCATCTCGACATAGGTGACGCCGTGGGCGGAGGCATCAGTCTCAGGGGTGACAGCGCGCATCACGGGCGCACCTCGCTAGCCAGGCCTAGATCCAGGGCGCGGCGCTCGGCAGCACGCATGAGCGGAGCTGCGTCGTCATCGTATTCCTGAGCAGCCTGCAGCTCGGCCATCTGGGCCTGCAGGTCAGCCAGAGCCGCGGCAGGGCGGCTTGGGGCAGGGGTGGTGCCGTGTGTCGCTGGCAACGCCTCCGCAGTCGCCAGCGCCTTGTTGGCAGCCAGGATGCCCAGCTCCACCACGTCGCCGTTCGTCTTGCCGTGACGCTGAGCCAGCTCGCGAAGCAGCCCGGACAGCCGATCGCTCAGGGTGATGGTGACGCGGGCCTTGCCGGCCTTCTTGAGCCGGTCGTTGTAGTCGCTCTGCCGTTGCTTTCCGGATTTAGCCATGCTGCACTCCAGTTGTGATGGAGTGCACATTCGTTTCACGACTGCTTGTCAGCGATAACGCTTCGTCAGTTCTCACGGAACGTCACTGCTGACGCGCTGTCATCGCTGACAACGCTCCGTTGCGCTGACGCAATTTATGCTGGAGACGACCATCGTTCGCAGCGCCATCCTCCCCGCCCTCACACTGCTAGCTAGCGCTGCACAGGCCGCCGACGCCGGAGCCTGCTACACGATCAGCGATCCGGACGCCCGCGCCTGGTGCCGGGCGCGAGCCCACCAGGACGCCAGCGCCTGCTACGCCATCCGGCGGCCGGATCTGAGGGCGCAGTGCCGGGCTGAGGTGCGTCGGTAGCGGTTGAAGGCTTCCCACTCGCCCGGGAGGTCCGGAGGGGGTGGATAGCAGGTCTTGGCCGTACCGCCGATACCGGACCTTACACCTCGAGGCGCCCTCGTCGTTCATTCAGCCTTCCAGCTGCTTCAGACTGGACGTTCCGGCAGTCGCCAAACACGGGCGTCGCTGGGTGTGCTGGGTGGATGCTCAGGCATGAAGCCACAGACAGTACCTTTGTCGATCGGGCTGCATCACTGAACCGTGAAATTCCGGCCAGCAACGAATGTAAGCCCGGCTGATTGGATAGGGGCCGCCGCCACGTTCCAGGCGTGCATTCCATCTCCCTAACGCATGGGCGGTCGTGTTCTTCTCTTGGACACGGCGCGAATGGTGGGCGGCACGAGCGCCGCCTTTACAGCCAGCGACAACGCCAACCTCACCGCCGGACCACTCAGAGAATGCCCGAATGACCGATCTGTCTCGACGCAGCGTGATCGCCGCGGCCGCCACCGGAGCCTACGCGCTGACGTCCCCTGCTCAGTCGCAGACCACATCCGCGAACGACCCCGCCCCAGTGCAGGGCACACGAGGTGCAGCGATCATCGGCCCCCGCAATCCGGCGCGCGAGGCGCAAGACCCCTTCACCCTATCGCCACCCAAGACCGACCACGGCACCATGCCGAACCTGAAGTGGTCTTTTGCCGACTCGCATATGCGCCTGGAAGAGTCCGGCTGGGCACGCCAGACCACGATCCGCGAGTTGCCGATCTCGAAGGCCATGGCCGGCGTCAACATGCGCCTGAAGGCCAACACGGTGCGCGAGATGCATTGGCACAAGGAGGCCGAGTGGGCCTACATGCTGAAGGGTCGCGCTCGCATCACCGCCATCGACCCCGAGGGGCGCACCTTCGCCGACGATGTGGGCGAGGGCGATCTCTGGTACTTCCCCTCGGGGATTCCCCACTCGATCCAGGGGCTTGAGGGTCCTGAGGACGGCTGCGAGTTCCTGCTCGTCTTCGACGATGGTGCCTTCTCGGAGGACTCAACCTTCCTGATCACGGACTGGCTGGCACACACGCCCCGCGACGTGCTCGCCAAGAACTTCGGTCTGCCCGAAAGCGCGTTCGCCAACATCCCCGACAAAGAGCTCTACATCTTCCCCGGCCCGGCGCCCGGGCCGCTCGCAGGAGACAAGATGGGCGGGGCGGGGCCGATCCCACAATCGTTCAGCCACCGCATGCTTGCGCAAGAGCCGATCCGCACCAAGGGTGGCACGGTGCGCATCACGGATTCCACGATCTTCAAGGCCTCGACCACGATCGCGGCGGCCCTGGTGGAACTTGAGCCGGGAGCAATGCGCGAGTTGCATTGGCACCCTAACGGCGACGAATGGCAGTACTATCTTGAGGGCCACGGACGGATGACGGTGTTCGGCTCCGAGTCGAAGGCGCGCACCTTCGACTATCAGGCGGGTGACGTCGGCTATGTGCCTTTCGCCATGGGTCACTACATCGAGAATACGGGGTCGGGGCCGTTGCGCTTTCTCGAGATGTTCAGGAGCCCGCGCTACGCCGATCTCTCGCTTACGCAGTGGATGGCGCTCACCCCGCACGCGTTGGTGGCCGCGCACACGAAGATCGACCCCAAGCTGATCGATGGCCTGCCTACGACGAAGAACCCGGTCGTTCCGGGTTGAGAGACCGTCCAAGATGACGGTCGAGCACGAGGCGAGACATGATGGAATAGATTGCTGCCGACGGGGCTGCGTAGACCTCCGGCGAACAGAAGGTTGGCTGGGACGGCCTCCCCTCGATCGCCAATCCCGACATCAACCTGGTGACCGTCGCGAGCGGACTCTCCCAGGGTCCGCGATGGGTCGCGAGCGGACCCTTCCTACGGCCCGAGCGAGCGACCTTGGGTTGGCCGTTACCCTGATCGGAAGGCTTCGATCCGGGCCTCCAGCAGGCTAAGCAGCTCAGCCAGTGGGTGAGCCGGGCCCTGGGCGCCGGACGCCATCAGCGCCAGCCTGGCAGCCTTGGCGGCGGCTTCCTGCTCAGCGTTCTGGATCGGCCGTAGTGGCACCAGGCGCGTGATCGCCTGATAGTGCTCCGCTAGTGCCCGTACCTCGCTGGAGCGGAAGGGCTTGGCGGCCTCCCGCCGACGCTCGATGCTGCCGTAGTCGGTCAGGCTCCGGACGGCCCGGGCGCGCTCCCAGGCCTCCACGATGGCCAACTCGTACCGCACCTTGCCGCCGATCTTCGTGAAGACCGGGCCGCGAGCCTGCTGGCGCCACTGGACCAGCGTGTGGGCGCTCATCCGCCAGCGCTCGGCCAGCGCTTCGGTGGTGAGGAAGACTGGGGTTGCCATCAGTCAAAATCGGAACGGTCGTACTCTGCCGTGCTTGCCGCCCGGCGCTTCTTCTCCCACTGCTCCACGTCGACGATGGGGTACCGCACCCGGCCGCCGACCTTCACAAAGCGCGGGCCTTTGCCCCTTGAGCGCCAGTTCGCCAGGGTCGGTACACCCACGGCATTCCCCCAGCGATCGGACAGCTGCTCGGGGCTTAGCATGATGGGCTGGGTCTTGGGCTTCTTGGGCGACATCGGGATAACCTCCGCGGCACCGAGTGACGGCCGCAGAAAGCGTCCAGCGTCGAAATGACCTCAATGCAAGAGGCGTGAGGCAGGAATCTGCACGTAGTCTGGGGGTCAGATTCAGGAAAGCGAGTCGCCGGAGAGGTTTAGCGAAAAAAGAAAATTCCCGGGGGCGCACTATCCACAGGGCACCTCCTGATGATCACGGTAGTTCATCGGGGCCTCTGCGCCCCTGGTGCGCCCCTGGACTTGTGCAAAAATTTTTCGCCGCTGCGTCTGCCTGTACTTTCAGTTACATGCTCGCTAGGCGAGCTGCTTTGACACCCAGATAGACAATCTGGTGCTCTTAGAAGGCCAAAACCGCGTCTTGACCCCGCGTCGGCAGGCGGTCTTTATCACCGAAGTCCATCCAGACTCACGAAGGATCAGCGAAAACAATGCAGCATACCCAAGAACTGCCACCGCGCTTCCTTACCCCACAGGAGCTGTTCGAACGCTGGACAGGCATCATTCGGGTTACGACCTTGGCGAATTGGAGATCTCGGGGCTGCGGACCGATGTTCAAAAAATTCGGCGGCAAGGTGGCTTACCCAATCGAAAAGGTGGTTGAGTGGGAGCAGCACAACCTGGTCGGAGGCACCGGGCAGTACCGGCCCGATTGAGCACCGATCGGCCCAGTGAGGTGGATAGCCGAGGGCAAAGTGCTGGCCATCTCGACCAAGGGCACGAAGTAGCGCTGATCGCCACCGATGCGGGCCGTATCCCAGGCAGGAGCGGCCCGTCGCGATCAGGCGCCGCCCAGTACAGGACGGGGCGGGTAGCGTGCTGGATCAGTCACGCCAGCGCGCGCCAGGCGGCTGCAGGCCAACCGGTAGCACCGCAGCTCGATCAGCCAGGCCAGCTGCTGGGGCGAGGCACCATGAATGTCCGCCAGGTCCTCAAGGTCATCGATCTGCGGGCCGATGGCGGCATCCGTGAACGACCGGGTGATGGCGATCGTGTAGCTGCCGGTTACGCTCACTGGCTGGAACACCAGTTGCTCGATGGCGAGGCCGTCCAGGGCAACCGGGTAGGGGTTCGCCAGATCGATCGACACCGGGTTGCCATTGTCGCCACGCAGCGCCTTCAGGCGACTCATGCCGGGCGTGCGGAACAGGACGTTGACGCGACCGACAGAGCCGGCAGCCTGGGGCTCCAGGTCGATCTGCAGGTGGTCAGAAAAGTCGTCAGCCAGCTGGACCGCGACGTTGCCGGTCGCGGCGCCAGTGGCCTTGTGGAGGTGGGTGATGTGCATGGGCGGGTTGCTCAGGTAGTGGGCGGACCACCCTGGCCCGCCGTCATGTTGATTGTGGCGTCACTCACGAGCCGAAGGGCCGGGCGGGCTCTACGCGGGCCTGGAGCTGGGTCGGCGGTGCCACCTGCTGGCCGCGCTGGTTCTGGTGCTCCATGACGCCGGACACCTCGACCTTGACCTCCTGCTGGCGCTGCCGGTCGGGCTCCACGTGGTCGCGGGGCAGGCGGTTCAGTACGCCGGGGACGTAGTTCTGCGTCTCCCTGGGCAGGCCGGCGAGCCAGTTCTCGCCATGGCGGGCGATGGCGCGGTCGACCTTGCCGAAGCCGGCGTTGTATGCGGCCAGGGCCTTGCGACGATCGCCGCCGTAGCGCTGGAGCAGAGCGTCCAGGTACTCGCCGCCGACGCGACGGTTCTCTGCCTCGCTGTCGTCCTGCACCGGGCGGATGCCGAAGCCGGGGTTGCGAGCGGTGCCAGGCATCAGCTGAGCGATGCCCATGGCGCCGGCGGACGAGGTGATCAGGTTGCCATTGCGGTCACGGTGTCGGCCGCGGCTCTCCTGCTGGATGACCGCGTCGAACAGGCCGGAGCCGCCGCCAGTACCCTGCGCAGCCGACACGCCGGCGATGAACCCAGGGTTGGCCGTGGGCACCGCGTCGGTGGCGCGCTTCTGCTGCTCCTCGACCTTGGCGGCGGCATCGGCTGCGGCGTCGATCTCGCCCAAGCGCTTCTTCTGCTCGTCCCGCACGGCCTTGATCTTGCCGTCGCGCTCGGCCTCAAGGCGCAGCGCTTCGGCGGACTGCGGGGTGTTCGGCATGATGGCGCCATCCGAGCCGTACAGGTCGCTCGGCGGTACCTGGTCGCCGATCTTGTCCTTGTACTCGGCCTGCAGGCGGGCGACCTTCTCATCGTACTCGGCCGATGCGACCCGCTTGGAGATCTCGCGGGCGGTCATCTTGCCGCCGCCGGCCATCAGAATGATGCCGTCGCGCATCGACTGCACCGCCGGGATCAGCTTGGAGGCGATGTCGGTCTTGATGTTGTCGAGCAGGGCGCGGCTGTCGGCGATGTTCTTGCCGTCCGTCGCCTGCTGCCCGCGGGAGGCCGCCATCTCGGCCAGGGCGTTCTTGTAGTCGTCGCCGCCGGCAGCCCGGGCACTCTCCAGACGCTTGCGCTCGCCGTCGGAGAGAGCATCACCCCCGGTGCGGCTCATCAGGTCGTCATAGACACCCTGACGGTCTGAGTCGGAGCCGTAGATGGCCGCCCCGACGTTGGCGATGCCGGCCATGTTCAGATTGCGGCCCTTGGAGAACTTCGCCAACTGGCCGATCTGGGCGGGATTGGTGCTGAGCAGCGCCATGGCTTGGCTGGTGGTGACGCCGAGGTGGTTCGCCGCGGCCTCGGCCAGCTGCATGCCACCCTGGCCGCCGTAGTCCGCGCGCAGCTGGTCCAAGGTGCGCTGCAGGTTGGTGACATCGCCGTCGGCGCCTCCATGGGGGCCTGCGATGCCCGAACGCGAAGCAGCGGAGCCGGAGCCAAAGGCCGAGTTCAGGGTGCCGAACGCACCTTGCTCCATCAGGTACTTGGTCCGGAGGGGATCCAGGCCGAGCTTGGCGCCGATGGTGTTGGTGAAGAAGCTGGACGCCTCGCCGAACGCACCGCCCTTGCTGATCGAGTTGTTGACCGCGCCCAGGATGTTGGTGGCGTTCTGGACGTCCATGCCTGGGATTTTCGAGCCCACCAGACCGGACAGCATGCCCGCGTAGCCCTCGACGTTCGCCTGCGAAAGCGTGCTGCGTTGCTGGCTGATCGCGTAGCCACCGACGGAGGCGAAGAACTCGTCGGCCTTGGCGAAGGCGCCGGACTTGCCGATCGCCTCGCCGATGATCAGGCCGAAGCGGCGGGTGGCCTGCTCGTTGTTGTTCATGCCGCGGAAGGCGCCGAGGGTGCTGACACCCTGCGCAGGATCGAGCCCGTAAGCCTTCGACAGGCCGATGCCGTTGCTCAGCTCGTCGCCCAGGGTGCGCACGTCGCCGGCACCGAGGTTGCCGCGGCGGATGTAGGCGTCAGCCAGGGCGGAGGTGTCGCCGTACTCAAGGCGGTTGCGGTTGCCCGCGCCCTCGATCGTGGCGCGCAGGCCGCCGAAGGAGACGTTGATGTCACCTAAGGTGCGCTTGAGGTGGTCGTAGCCGACCTGCAGGTCTTCGGCCTTGCCCAGGTTCTCGACTGCGCCGCCCATCAGCTTGCCGACGCCCAGGGCGGCCATACCGCCGAGCAGGCCCGCCAGACCAGCACCGAACCCAGCGGTCATGCCGGTGTTCAGCGCGCCGGCCGCCACGCCGCCAGCCGGGCCGGTGGCACGCAGGCCAGCGCCCAGGATGTTGGCGCCCATGGTGGCAGCTGTACCTGGAGCAGGGCGGGCAGGTGCAGGGGCGTTCGGATGGCCAGCACCGGCACCAGGCTGGGCAGCAGCCGGCAGGAAGCCGATCGAACCGGGTGCCAGGCGGTTCAGCAGCGTGTGCATGTACGTCTGGCGCTGCTTGGCGTCTGGGAATGCGGCGGTCCAGTTGATCTGGTCCCAGTTCTTGCCGCCTTGGCCGGCGTCGCTCAGGCGCTTGCGCAGGCCGCCGGAGAGCTGAAGCATGCGCTCGAACTCCTTGTTGGCGTTGCGCATCTCCTGGACGGTGGTCTTGGAGATCGGCTCGAACCGAACTTTGCCGGTCTTCTCGGCATCGCGACCCATGGCGTTCATGGTTTCGCGCATGGCGCGCAGCTTCTTCTCGATGTCGCCGGTGTTGAGGTCGGCACTGACCGGGATCTTGATGCCGCTCATGCTTCAACCCCCAACAGTGTGGCCATCTCCGGGGTAAGCGGGGCGCCAGCTGCGATCTGATGGCGGATGTCACGGGCATCGTGGCCGGTGATCTGGCCGGCAACGACAGCGCGCTCCAGGGCGGCGTACAGACGAGTGAGCGCGGCTTTGCGTGCGGCGGCCTGGACGATCTTGCGGGTGGCGAGCCGGGCGCGCAGTTGCTCGCGGGTCTCATCGCCGAGGGGAGCGGTGTTCAGCGGCATAGGTGGTCCTCGGGCCGCGCGCCAGGCGGCGGCCCTGCGTGGGTCAGTGGGTGGGGTTGGCCAGGAGTTCTGCCTGGAGCTGGATGCGCTCCAGGGCGGCCAGGTTCTCGCGGCCGACACGGGCGGCCATGAGCTGGAGCACGCCGGCCAGCACCGCGTCGTCGGTCTCAGCCTTCTCCAGCGCCAAGGCGAGCAGCATCGGCTCCGCGGCGTCGAGCAGGTCCACGATCGGCTTGGTGGTCTTGCGCAGGTCCTTGGTCAGGCTGCGCAGGTCGCGGTCGGCGGGGTTGGCGTTGTGCGGGGTACGATTGCCAGGGTTGCCGGCACCGAAACGGCCGTTGGCGTCGCGCTGGGTGGTCATGATCAGACCCCCCAGTAGGCGCGCTGGGAGAGCACGAGGTCGCGGAACTCGCGTGCAGGCACGTAGCGGCCGGCTCCCAGGTAGCTGGTGGCTCCGCCAGCCTGGTGAGCGGCAACCATCTCGCTGTGTGCGGCCATGAACAGCTGCTCGACGCGCTTCAGGCGGGCCTCGGCGAGGCTGTAGGCCAGCTGACCACGGACGCGGGCCAGGTTCCGCTCAGCGGCGGTCAGGGCGGCCTGCTCGACAGCCGGGATGGCAGCGTTGGCCTTGTCGCGAGCGGCGGACAGGCTGTGCTCCAGGTCGGCCAGATCTTCATCGATGGTCAGGATCGCCAGGCCGTCCTCGGCAGTGGCGGTTTTTGCCAGGGCGCGGGCCTTGATCGCGTCGCGCTCCTCGGTCTTGCGGGTGACGGCAGCCTGGATGCGGCCGGCAGCCTTCGACAGCTCGTAATGCCGGCGCTGGGCGCGCTCCAAGGCGGTGCGGGCTACGACAACGCCTTCAGCCGCGGACAGCAGCAGCGGATCGACGTCGACCAGGGCGGCGACGGACTGCTCGGTGGTCAGCTGAGCCAGGGTAGTGTCAGCGCCGGTGGCGCTCAGGGCGGTCTGTTGGGTGCTGGCCAGGGCCAGAGCATCGGCCTGAGCCTTGGCAGCCTCCTGAGCGGCGCTGGCGGCCTTCTCAGCGGCCTCAGCCTGCTGTGCGGTGGCCAGCTCGGCCTCCAGGCGAGTGACTTCGTTGCGGTGGGAGCGGCTTGGCTCACCAGCCACGAGGGCAGCATTCAGGGCGGCCTGGGCGGCGTCCAATTCGGTGTTCAGTTGGTTAATCTGCGTCGACATCGCGTAGTGCCTCGGAATAGTATGGATTTGCTGTGTTTACTGGTTGGGCACCGTTGCTATGCCGTTGCCTCACCGTTGATTGAATGGTGGCGTCACGACACTGCGAGGCGGTAGGAATGGAGCAATCGACAGCAGCAGATGTGCCGCTGCCGTCCCACGCGCAGGCGCAGCACTTCGTCGAGGCAGTCGAGCGGCTGGCTGCTGCTGAGGCTGGTGGGCGCGATCTGGATCTGGACGCCTGGTACGAGCTGCCGGCCTACGATGAGGCGCTGGAGGCGGCGTACCGGCAGGATATGGTGCACGGTGATCTGACAGCCGACGGCGCCGCGTTCGACATAGACCGCATCAACGCCAGGCCGGAGGAGCAGGTGGGCGCCATGTCAGCGGCCCAGGCCCGGCACCTGGTGCACTGGCTGTGGCGCAACGAGCGGGTCAGCCACGGATACGGCTCACCGGTGCGCGAGGCCGTCCGGTCAAGAACCTTGCAGATAGCTGCCCGCAGGATCGCCGAAGCACGGCGTACCGCATGCACTCACCTGTGAGTCGACGAGGGAGCCTAGGCGGCGTGCTCAGGGTCGGAGGCAAGCCTTAGGATCCCGATATGAGCAGAATCCGTGCGGGCTTTCGAGAAAGCTCGACGAGCAAAACGAATGCCTTGAAGCTGGTGAGCTCCCCCTGCTATGCGCCTAGCATATAGGGCTGGCAAGTTGGGTGTTTTGCTCCACTGGGAACTCTGCGCTCAAAGAAGAGGATTCTATGGTAAAGTTCACTCGGACGACTACGGGCGTTGAATTGCATTATAAATCAGACCGCCAAGGGAATAACTGGGTTTGGCTTGAACTAAATTCGTCCGGTTCCGTGACTATATCCAGCGTCTTTCATTTCGAAATGAAAGATCTTCTAAATACCCCGCCTGACGACCATGACGATGTAGAGCTTTTCACATACAGATTTTCCTTTGGCAGGTTGAGCGGTGGATACATTGAAATACCCGGAAGCGTGCTAGATATCGATAACAACATTTTTGTTGAATCGAGCGCTAAGCTTGAACGCAAATTCTTTGCGGCCGAGCGGAACATCTCAATTTTTGGCCGACTATCTGATCTCTTGGATAATAATGATCCTATATTTATCGGCGGATCAGATCCTAAGGCGATACCTCTTGATGTTTTCAAAGAACTTCTCGAAAAATTCCCGAACACGTATGAGGTAGACCGATATGCGGCTGCTCGGGTGCATACCGTTTTGTCAGCTCATCTCGACGGCATGAAAGATGCGCGAGGTAGGTACGAGAACTATCTTAATAGGCGAATGAAGGGCGGGAGTCGTAAAATAGATCTCGATTTCATAAAAAGGATGGAAGTCGAGAAATATGTTCTTATTAGAGATGTCATAAAAAATTCGCTAAAGACAAAAGCGGACATTTCAGAGCGAGAATGGCAGACTTTGATGATGTCATTCGTGCTTCTTATGTTTCCAAAATATGTAAAATTGCTGGAGAATGTGACTATTCAGGATTACTACAGCGACCCAAATAAGCCGACGCCTCGCTACCTCGATATCGCCCTGCTAGACTCAAATGGCAACATTGACATTATTGAAATAAAGAAGCCATTCGAAGACAAAATTCTTCGAAAATCGGAGTATCGTGGAAACAGCATCCCGACTTCCGAGTTAAGCGGCAGCATTATGCAGGCCGAAAAGTATCTTTTTCACCTTTCAAAATGGGGCATTCAAGGAGAAAAGAAGCTCAACGACAAATACAAAAATGATTTGCCGCCCGGAATGAAAATCAAAATATCTAACCCGAAGGCGATCATTATTGTAGGTCGAGACCAGATCGGCGGATTGAATATGAGTGGCGGCCAGATCTTGGATTTCGAAATCATCAAGCGCAAATACGCGCATATGATGGATATTATTACGTATGACGATCTGCTTCGACGGCTAGATAATACGATCGTATCTTTGGGCGGAGAGGCCTTGAGCGCGACCCCGTAGAAAAAACTATTATGACTTCGCATGGTATAGAATGGTCAACGTAAGCTGACACGGAAGCGTGACGGCACCCTAGCGGCTTCTTAACCGCGAGATCACCGTCATGCTTCATCGTTTCTGCGCCACCGCGGCGCTGCTGCTCTGTGTCGTCACCGCCCACGCCGACGAGGCAGAGCTGCTGGCCGGCCGCCTCTACGCCGCCGACGCACTGCCCGACCGCATCACCGGCCGCATCGAGGAGGTGCACCTGATCGACCTGCCGGCGGACGCCAGCCAGCAAGCTCGTGAGGACCTGCACCTGCGTCTCGGTGTGTTCCGGATCTGGCCAGGGGAGGCTGTCGAGCGCCCGGAGCTGCGCGGCACGATCGCCAGGGCGGCGCTGTACGCTGACGGCCGCTACGGCTGGCAGCTCACCGCAGCGGAGCGCCGTCGGTATCTGGCGTGGTACCTGGACCACCCGCCAGCAGCGTGGGAGCACGCCTGGAACGCCAGGGCTGCCTGTGCCCAGCACGATCACGGCAACCCCTATGTCGGGCCGGCGGACTCGTGCCAGCCGCCCGAGCCGACCACCAGCGCGCTGGACTACCTGCTCAGGTACGTCGGTCTAGGAAGGTGAGGGGTGGCAACGGACGCCCGCGCAGCTGCGGCGATACAAGCGGCTTCTCAAGAAGGGATGAGGCGTCAGACACCAACCCGTGCGCGCAGGGCCTCCAGTTCCTCGGCGCCGAAGCGAGACAGCTTGCCTGCGCGGATGTCGTGCAGTCGACCTTCCGGTACGCCGAGCCTGAGAGCAGCGTCACGCGCCTTCAGCCCTGACGCCTCCAGCCAATCGCTGATCGCCATCAAGGAAACGGATCGCGCCTCCATCGCCTCGGCCTCGGCGGGCGGATAGAGGTCGTGGAAGACGCTGCGGGCTCCGCTCCTATCCATCCTGGCGACCTCCATCGCTCTGCTCCGACATAAAGCGCGGCGTACCGAAAACGCCCCGTATCAGCCCCGGCACGTACAGGTCGGCATCCAACCGCGGCCAGTGCAACCCCAGGCCGGACGGGCTTAGCTCGATCTCTGCACGCTCGGCAGCGGACCCTTCGGCCAGCCCTTGTAGCCGGCTGGCCAAGATCGACACCTGAACCCCGGTGCTCAGCTCGATGACGATGCGATCGGTGACCTCATCGTAGTGCGCAGACGTCGCGTGGCCGAACTCGCGAGGGTCAGCAGCGCTGCTGCGGTCACCCGTCATGGCGGTGCCCTCGCTCCTTTAGCTCGGCGATCAGATCCTCAACGCTCTCATAGCGCGGAAGATCGCCAGCGTGTGCCTCGCGCATCGCGGCTATCGTCGTCTCGTTCGGGGCGGCGCTGCTAAGGCCGTGTAGGCGCCGCCGAGAAATAGCCGGTGATCGCCGCAAACCACGAAACCGCAGACGGCGGAGCGGCCTGCGCCTCCCGCCACTCTGCCTCATCCTCGGCCACCTGTGCAGCCATGAGCGCCGCCACGTAGGTATCCTCGTGCTCGCGGCACTCATCCAAGGCGCTGAGCTGCGCGGCCTGCTTGCTCTGTGACATGGGCTGCCGACCGTAGGCATCGCGGACGCACGTGTGCCAGGTCTGCTCCAGGACCGGCAGGCTGGCTGCAATCTGGTCCGGCCCTGCGCTGCTCGGGGTCGAGCTGAGGGTCAGCAGAACCAAGGGAAGAAGGAGCGAGCGCATGAGGCGCAATCTGCCTCGGCGCCCACCTCCAGACAAGAACAAAATAGCAACATCGGCGCGCCGGCGAGGGGCTGTGCACAGCGTCCCGGACGGGTACCGGTGCTCCCGTTAGGAAGAGGTTAAGGCGTCTCGGCCGGCTCCGTCCGCGGTGCCGGCAAGGCCAAGCCTGCCTGACCATGATCGATGAGGCCGCCGCCGTGGCGAGCCCAGTCTTCCAGTGTGCGATCCGCCGCGATCAGGGTCGAGGCGTGTACCTCATGAGCAAGGACGGGAAGCACTGTGCCTATCAGCTAGGCCGAATCCTATGGTATTTATGATGGAGAAGAAGCGCAGGGCTGACGATGGATATCTCTCAGGAGCGGATCAACGACCTGGTGCGCCGCCCCTCCGAAGGCCTGAATGTTGAGATCAAGAGGTGGATCGATCCCCAGAGCGTCGAAGGAGTCTCGAAGATTGCGAAGGCCGCCATCGCCTTGCGCAACCGCAACGGTGGCTACCTCGTCATCGGCCTCGACAACGACACCTTGGAACCTGACGCCAGCAACGCCCCTAATGACGTGCAGGCAGCCTTCCACCTCGACATCATCCAGGGGATCGTATCGAAGTACGCGGCCATCCCCTTCGAAGTGCAGGTCGGCTTCGCAGAGCGTGACGATCAGCTTTTCCCAGTGATTGCCGTGCCTGACGGCTTCACCGTGCCGGTCGCCGCAAAGAAAGACCTCATGGATGCCGGTGGTAAGTTCGCCATAAGGGAGGACACGGTCTACGTCCGGACCCTTGGCTCCAACGGCACACCGAGCACGTCCGCCATCAAGGCTGCGGATTGGCGCGACCTGATCGAGCTGTGCTTCGACAACCGCGAGGCCGACATTGGGCGCTTCCTGCGTCGCCAGCTCGGCGTTGATGGTGCGGCCCACTTCATGAGCATGGTGCCAGGCGCCCAGCCGGCACCCACCCTACAGGCTAAGGCCAGCGCCCTCCTTGAGGCCGGGGTAAAGTACCGCCAGGAAGCGATCAAAGATCGCAAGCTGGATGCGGATAGCCTTGCCGTCCTCGACAGAGGGTCGTGGGAAGTCGCCCTTGTCATGGATCCGCCGAGGGAGGTGGAAGGCTCTAGCAGAGAGTTCTTGAACAAGATCGACTCAGCCAACCCTCAGTACACAGGCTGGCCAGCCTTTCTGGTATCTCAGAACTTCTCTAACGAGAATGATCGACCGAACGTGATCGACAATGCCTGGCAAGCCTTGATAGTTACGCTGAATGGAACCGGTCACTTCGACTTCTACCGCATGGACGCGAAGGGCGAGTTCTACCAGTGGCGCATCCTTCAAGACGATCTCAGCCCGAAGGTGACGCCCAAAACCGTCCTCGACCCCGCTCTCATGGTGTACCGAGTCGCCGAGGTCATCGCGGTAGGCCTCAGCTTAGCAAGAGCGCTAGAGTACGGTTCAGACGGAAGGCTTGGCTTTCTGTTCCGTTGGCATGGGATGCGCGACCGGGGCCTCGATGCGTGGGCTAGCCCCACATATTTTTCCCCGCACCAGACCGCACGACAGGACAGCAGCCAGGGCTATGTAGAATTGCCCGCTGACACGCCGCCGACAGCAATTGCGCCCTACGTGCAGCGTGCCACCGCGGCCCTGTTCTCCACCTTCAACGGGTTCGAGTACCCACTCCGCGGGATCGAGCAGCAGGTGACCCGACTTCTTGAGCGGCGCGGGTGATCCTGATCGCCTGAGCCACCTGCGCGCAAGGCGCCACGGGTGTGTGCGGGCGCCAGTGGTGAGCGTCCAAGCTTTGCAGTAGGCAGCGGCCATCCCCTGCACCAGCTCACGGACGGATCACTGTGAACACCATTCGGGCCGCGTTCCTCGCTGTGACGGCATTGGCCGGAGCGTGCCTGGACGCCAATGCCAAGCCCGCGGACTGGAAGCAGCTGACCAAGGACTTCTGCACTGCTCAGCAGGCCATGGCCGTGTGCGACGGCCTGATCATGCGGATGGATACCGAGGATCGGTTCAACGCCAAGCACGGCTTCCAGGTGCGGAACCGTGAGGACGAGGAGAGCCGCACGATCTGCCTGAACGCGATCGCTGCGTTCAAGCCGGGGCCGGCGTCGTGTGCCAAGGCGCTGCAGGACTACGGATGCCAGGGGCAGAAGCACCCCAAGCTCCTCATGGAGAGCCGCCGCACGGGCACGACCTGCCCCTACTGACCCGGAAACGACAACGGCGCAGCGGGGGAAGGTCCGCTGCGCCGTCTGATCGGGCCGCCGAGGGGGCGATGACGGCCTCCGCTTGGTATGCTCCTGGCACATCGGTCAGGCCGTGCGCCGGCACACATGAGCGTCAGGCGTATGGCCCGCGGAAGAGGTCGCCCAGGGCCTCGCGCCGGAAAAGGGTGGTCCACCGGCGGCGCTGATGCTCCGGCCGGTCGTGGATCATGTGGCAGCGCTGGCAGAAGGCGGCCAGGTTCGCGTCGGCGTTGTTGCTCGTGTCGTGGTCCCGGTGGGCAGCGGCGAGCACCACCCGGGTCCTGCGGACGATCCCCAGCATGTCGACGGCGCCCGCCCGCAGCCGGATCGCTCTGCCGGTGCCGCTCCGCCAGGTGCACGCCGCAGCATCCCACCAGCGCCCGTCCTGAAGGTGCTAGACCGTCTGCCCGTGCGGACGCGCGCAGGTTTCACAGCGCCCGCCAGCCCGCTGGAAGCGGACCACGGCCGACAGCTGGGGCCAGTCGATTGGGTAGAAGAAGCGGTGCTCGCGCTTGATCGGCAAGGGCTCGTCCGGACGCGTTCCAGGGCAAGCTAGACCGTATCGATGGCGCCCGCACGCGTCGCGGATCGGGACAGGTCCCGCACGCATGCGACTTTTGATTAACCATCCGCATGGAGAGTGGAGTCGTAGCCCAGAACAGGAGGACCCGTTGAGCTACGAAACCATCGCCGCCGTCCTGGCAGTCGCCAGTGCGGTCACGGCGGTACTGCGCGCCGCCGGCAAGCTGTAGCGCATCACCGCCCACGTCAGCGGCCCTAGCAGAGATGCTGGGGCCGTTTCCCTTTTCGGGGTGCGCTAAATCTGGCGCACGCGCAGTTAACCGCCGGTTAAAGAGGCTTGGCCGTATGGCCGGCGGAGGCCGACATCCAGCGCCGCGCCAAGACCGCATACGAGGGCGTCAACAGGAAAAGGACGCTGTGCCCGCTGTTCACATCGATGATGCGGAAAGCGGAGCCCGGAGGGCGCATTTCGGTGGATATCCTGGGGACGCGCGCCCGGAGTCGCGTGACTTCGCGGGAGGCCTTCGCCAACCTGACTGGGCAGGAGCGGGCGGCCCAACCGCCAAGAAGGATCCGCCCGACCCCTGCTGGCAGGAGTGGAACGCCGGTGCGGGGTCTAAACCCGTGCCGGCGTCGCTCTCGCCTGCACTGCGCTACAGTTCGCTGTGCTACAGCGCGTAGCCGCACCGTGCGCCATCCGGAGGCGCATATTCAAGCCGCTTGGATAACCCAGGGGACAAGTTGTCCCCAGATTTTCTGGGGGCCTGTGGAGAGAGATCGGCCCGTGCCTCACAGGCCAAAATGACTGCAGCTCGCCGGCGGCTGGAACGGATCGGGGCCGGCAGATCGCGGCGGATAGCACGATGGAAACGAACCGCAGGCCGACCCCCGTCGGCGAGATCCTGACCGAGGAGTTCCTGGCCCCGCTGGAGCTTACGCAGACCGACCTGGCCAAGGCCATGGGCGTGCAGGTGTGCCTGATCAACGAACTGTGCCGCGGTCGCCGGGCCGTCACCGCGGACACGGCGCTCATGCTGTCCCGGGTGTTCGGCACCTCGGCCGAGTTCTGGCTGAACGCCCAGCAGGCCACCGACCTTCAGGAGGAGCGGTCAGACGGGGCAGTCACACCATGAGCGATGAGATCAATTCGCCGCCTGCGCAGCGCCGGCAGACGCCTTGTCCGCGGCCATGACCAGCTTCACCAGGCTCGCGCTGCACTTCGCCAGCTTGGCCGTCTGGGCGATGCTGTTGCCAGCGGCGCGCAGGCTCCGGATCAGCTCATGGCGATCAGCGTCGGCCTTCCGGCCCGTGTAGGCGCCCCGGGCCTTGGCGAGCGTGATGCCCTGCTCCTGGCGCTCGCGGCGCGTCTCGTAGTCGTCGCGGGCCATCTGGAGGGCCAAGCGCAGCAGCATGTCCTGCACGCCTTCCAGCACCACCTTCGCGATCCCTTCCGACGCAGCCGCCATGTCTGACAGGTCCACTGCGCCGGGGATGGCGAGGCGAGCACCCTTTGCCCTGATGCTGCCGATCAGCTTCTCGGCCTCGGGTAGCGGCAGGCGGCTGATGCGGTCGATCTTCTCAGCCACGACCACCTCGCCCGGCTGAAGGTCGCCGATCATGCGCAGCAGCTCGGGGCGGTCGGCACGGGCGCCGGACTCCTTCTCCCGGTAGACGCCCGCCACGTAGTAGCCGGCAGCCTTAGCGTTGCTAACAATGGATTCCTGGCGCTCCAGATCCTGCTGGTTGGTGGAGACGCGGAGATAAACGCGGGCGATCTTATGGGCGGACACGGGTGGTGACCTCTGGTCAACTTGGGTACACCCATTATGCCCAAGCTTGCGGGGTCGGCCAATTAGAATTTCAGCCGATCCAAAATGGCCGACGAACGGTTGCCCAGCCAAAATAGCTAGCTTCACCTCAGCCTGCGGCGTAGCCACCCCGGAACACCACCCCCGATTGCGACTTCTGCTCACGGCTCAATCGGTGGAGGCGGTGATGCGGGTGTTCCAAGTCCGGCAGCGTGCGACAGGTGCCATCCTCTGGACGGGCGCCGCCTTCAACGAGGTAGCTGCCCTCGACGCCATGGCCCATGAGGCCGGCTACTACGACTTCTCCGACCTGCCAGAGCATGTGAGGGCTGGAGGGCTGGTGGCTGAGGCTGTGAGGGTCTGAAAGCGCGGCACGCCGCAAGAGCGCGTTCGATGACACTCGTCATTGCGTGACCGAACCGCCCGATTCGGGTTGGTTACGGGAAGGCACGCGCGAGGAGAGACATGCCTCTGTTCTTCTTCCATCTCCGAACGCCATCCTGCCTCGAAGAGGATGAGCTTGGCCTTGAGCTCGACGATGTGGAGACCGCCTACCTCGACGCGTGTCGTGCTTTCCCGCCGATGGCAACGGACCTGCTCGATTGCGGACATGAGCCACTTGGGTGCAGTTTCGAGATTACGAATGGCGCTGGCGAGTTGTTGATGGAGGTGCCATTCTCCGAAGCGATCAGCGCGAAGCGACGCCGCGTGGCGAACGACCGGGGCTAGGTCACTGCAGCCTATCAATCATTGGGTAGTGGGGAACGTTGTGCGCGGCGTACCAAAACTTGGAGTATACAACCGTGAGCAGAGTCTCCCCGTTGAGCCAGATCTGCTACATGCCGCGGTAGAGACGTCGAGCGATGCCATCCTGATCACATCAGCAGCACAGGATGGCGGCGATTTGCACATTCTGTACGTCAATCCGTCCTTCACGCGGATGACCGGCTACACGTCTGATGAGGTGGTCGGGAAAACACCGCGGATACTCCAGGGGCCGCTCACTGATACCACTGTGCTTGCGCGTCTGCGCGCTGCGCTTGCGGATGGGGCAGCCTTCCAGGGCGAGGCCATCAACTACCGTAAAGATGGCTCAACGTACGTTGTCGAATGGACGATCACGCCGGTTCGGAGCCCAGCCGGTGCAGTCACTCACTGGGTATCCACCCAGCGCGATATCTCCGAGCGTCGATCAGCGCAGGAACAGCAAGAGCTGATGGTTCGCGAACTACACCACAGGGTGCGCAACACCCTAACAACGGTGCAGGCGATCATGGGCGCGACTGTTCGGACCTCCCAGAACATGGGCGAATTTCAAAAAGCGTTCGGAGGGCGGATGACAGCGCTCGCTCGAACCCACACGCTACTGACCGAAGGCTCGACACAGGCAGTGCCGTTTCAGGAGATCCTTCGTGCAGAGCTGGCGCCATACGAAGATGGGGGCGCCGCTCGTATCGTGCTTCAGGGGCCGCCGATCGTACTTCCATCAGACCTCGCCGTACCGGTCGGGATGGCTGTGCATGAGTTGACGACGAACGCCGCCAAGCATGGAGCCTTGGCCAAGAACGACGGCCGGGTGGAGGTCAGTTGGTCGGTCGAGGACGAGGCGGAAGGTCGGAGCCTATGGTGGCAGTGGAATGAGCATGATGGGCCGCCCGTCGAGCTGCCGACGCGAGAAGGCTTTGGATCCCGGCTGCTCAAGCGGGTTTTGACGGATCAGGTCAGTGCTGAGGTGCAGATCAAGTTCGAGCCGGACGGACTCAGAGTGGAGGTAAGGATCCCTTTACCAGCTGCGTAGGCGACCGGGTTCCTCGAACCGATTGCCTCAGCCCGCCATCCCCACCCAGTCCAACGCACCGTACTCCGCCTCGACGTTGGCCAGGGCAGTCTCCGCCGCGGTGGCCAGCAGCACGAAGCCTGCGTCCGCGTCGCCATGGCGAGCGTGGGAGGCGACCAGCTCGGCGCCGATCGCGCGCTGGGTGTCGGTCATGCTGGCGCCTAGGTCGGCGTCGAGCGAGTGGCTCATGGCGTCGTGCAGGTTGAGCACCAGCTGCAGCAACGCGGGGCTTGCCAGGATGGCGGCGCGGTGCAGGGCGAAGGGGCTGGAGAACAGGGTCGGGGCGGTCATGAAGGTGGCTCCTGGAAATGTGGAGCCATGGTCGCGTCACGCCGCCCGGCGCTGCTCGTCACGAACGCAGTCGAGCCTGGTGCACGGGACTGCCATCCTAAGTGACTCGTCTCTTGTGAGTGCCGGCCCGGGCCAGCTCATGCAGCCAGGTCGCCGATAACCCCACTTCGACATGGGCTGACCCGCGGATCCGCCGGATCGGCACGCCACAGGCGAACAGGGCGGCAATGCAGGCGCCGGCGCCGATCTCCCGGCCGGCCGCCGCGGACAGCACGTGGCGGACCCCATTTGAGGTGCGACCCTCGGCCATGCGCTCGCGTCTCGGCGCTCCCATCAGCAGAAGAGCAGCAGCGTCGAACTCATGCCCACCACGGAACGCCAGACAGAGGCGCAGGGCCTCGAACTGGGCGTCATGCTCATCGGTGCGGAAGCCGACAGCGCAGAGCCAGGGCTGCCGCTCCAGGGTCTCAGCGAACAGCAGGACCTGGCCGCACTCATCCAGCGCGGCGCCGGCCTCGGGGCTCGCCTCGCGAAAGGGAGTGGGCATGGGCGGAGCTGGGCTGCGCATGACGCCGGCCCAGGCCGCCAGGGAGGTGCGGCGGGTCACTCGCGCTCAAGCACGACGGTTGCCGGCGACATTTCACCGGTACCCAGGCCGTAGGCGATGCGCTCAGAGCGCTGGGCTGCGCTGAAGGTGCGCGCCAACGCATAGGCCAGCCTGGCGGACTGCTCGTCCCGGCCTCGGATCGCCGTTGAAGCCAAGTTCGATACGGCCGCCCATTGGGCACGATGCCGGAGCAGCAGCTTCTCCTCGATCTCCTCGCGGGTAGGCTCGGTCGCCGGGTCGCCGGTACCGACAACGGGGGCCGGGGTCCGCTCCAGCTCGGATGCGATCTCCGCCATGACGCGCACGCGCTCGGCGGTGGCGGAGGGTGCGTTCGCCTTCTGCCAGCCATCGTCCTGGCCGCTCCATTTCTTGACCGTGCGCTCGTTGATGTTGAGCTGGCTGGCCACGGACTGAAACGAGGCGCCGGTGGTTTCGTAGAGGCGCTTGGCCTCAGCCCTCAGAGTGATCCAGTCGCGCTCTGCTCCGGGGGTGGTGTGTTCGGTCATGATGCTGGCCTCGCGGCCTGGTAGTTCGTCATGCCCGCGATCGTGGCATCACGCCCGCCAGCGGTGACCACCCGCCACCAAAATTTTAGGTCAGCCGCCAGGCGGGGCTCCGGGGCGATCAGATCCGCGCAAATTTTCGCTTTTCCCACCCCATCAGCCCGAACTCAGACCCTCAACTATCCTCTGTTCCCGAGTTCCCACCCAATTTCACAGATGGGAACACCGATGGGAACACCTCAAACCTCTGTAAATGCTGGCTTTCTTCTCTTCTGTTCCCATGTTCCCATAAATATAGATATAAAGGCCTTAGGTCTCTACGCCCAGCGACAGGGCTAGCTAAGGACGAGGGTTTAGGTGTCGGATTATCTCTTATATATGTCTCTATGCTGATTTTCGTGGGAACATGGGAACAACGCTCGCGAACCGCTCTACCATGCGGTTTTCAGCGTTCCTGACAGCGGGAACGGGCACGGGAACGCGGGAACGAACCGACCCAGGCCCGGCCTGTGATGCCTAGTTCTGGCTACAGCTTCGCAAATGAGAAGCGATACGACTTCGCTTTGCGGAAAGCCGTGAGGCAGCCGCGAAGGCCGACGCCACCCTGGCGGCGCTCCTCCGACCGTAGGTCGATGCCCTTCACCAAGCACCGGAACCGGCCACCACTCAGGAGCGCCCATGGTGAACGATGGCGGGTAGGCCGGTGGGGCTGGCAGGGGTGCGGGGAGATCGTGCGGCGTCGGCCGCCCTGGAGCGATCCAGCAGCATGCAGCTACATGGCTGCCAGATCGCCGACAGGTACCAGGGAGGCGCTGGGCAGCCGGGCAGGAGCTGCCGCGTGGCTGCTTAGGCCAGGACTTCCAGGCCGTGCTTTTCCACGACCGTCAGGAGCTTGAGGGCCATGCCGCTTGGCTTTTTAGCGCCAGTCTCCCACTTCTCGACCGTGCTCTCGCTGGTGTTGAGATAGCGGGCGAACACCGGCTGGCTGACGTTGTTGGCCTCGCGGATATGCTTGATTTTCGCCGGGGCAATCACTTCGGGCACCACCAGGTGTCGCGCATCGAAGTCGCGCATGGTGGCCTTGTCGAGCGCTCCCACCTTGTGCAGCATGGCTGCCGAGGAGTGGATCGCCTCAGAGATTTCGCTCTTGTACTTACGCTTTGCGGTCATTGCAGATCTCCACCAGGTCTTTATCAGCCACGAGCACATCAATTTGCTTATCGCTCAGCGTGGCATAGGCCTTCGCGAGCGTCTTGAAGTCCCGCAGCTCATCGTCCTCGATGTTGGCACGGTCGCTCTTGGCGAACAGGTATTCGTAGATCCAATGCCGCCCACCCTTCGCCAGGATGATGCTGCGGTGCATGTTCTTGTTCAGGCGCTTCTTGAAGACCCCACCGCCAAGGTCGTCCGCCTGCCCGATCATCACCTCGCGGATGGCCTCGCACAGCTCCGCGTCCTTTATGCGCGCCTTCCGGGCCGAGCGGGAGAACACGGCCGTCTTGAAGACCCGCCCGGTTTCTTGTTCGGGCTCGGTGTCAGTAGGGTCGTCTGCCATGCGTTTAAGGTAGCACTGGGTGATACCCTTTTCAAGGGCCGCCGGCCGCCACCAGGGGTCAGGATGGCACCGAGCACCCGGGCATGAAAAAGCCCACTCAAGGCGGGCCATATGCATGGGGTGGTATTACTGGGCGGTCAGAACACGTCGCCCAGGGCCTCAGGGTCTGGCGAGGTAGCCGCTTCGGAGCCGCCAGACACCAGCGCCAGCTTTGCACCCTCAGCACGATAAGAAGGAGCGCCCGCTGACCGCAGGAGTTCACCACCAAACGAACTCCTGGCAAGAGCATTTCTCAATCTGGCTTCCTCCCCACTCCAGATCAGATCCATCATCCATTGCCGATCTACGCCGATGATGGCGTAGTGTGCGAATGGGATCACCTCAATGGAGATGTGCCGCATCATCGCCGCCGCGATCACTGCACCGTGCGGGATATAGAGTTCGGTCGATACCTCGATCGCCTGACAGAGACCCAGACTGGAGCAGCGATCCCGAGGAGACTTTGAGCGCTCCACTGTCGCCAGCAGATTGCAACAAGCATCGAAAGCCCCGCGGTGCTCCAAAAGGTCCTGGCGAAGGCCCTCGTGCAAGCTGTTGCTGTCCGCCGGCATCCGGAAGCCGTTCAGGTTGAGATCTGGCGTCGAAGCCAAAATATACCCAAAAACGTCTTCCTGCCTTTCCAGCAATAGTTCAAATGTAAGCCTCCTGACCTCAGCCCGGAACGGCGTACTCAAAACGCCGTCCTCCAGAGCTTGAGCGAGCGCTTTTTCGGCCAAACGCAGGTCCCTGAGAATGTTGCTACATTTGAGTTCCACATTGAGTCCTTGGGGGCGGCATGCGCCCCGGAGTTGGGTGATCAGAAGGGCTTGTCGTCGCCGGCCGCCGCGGCATCGTCACCGGTGCTGCACAGGCTCAGCGGGATAGAGACGTAGCGGCTCGGCGCTCCGGCGAAGCGAGCTTTCTCCGGCGGACCGACCTCGCCAGGCTTCTTGACCTTCGACTTCCAGGCGCCCGGGAGGCGAGCCAGTCGCCCGATCAGGTCGGTTTCAAAGTCAGTGCCCTCGACCAGCTTCACCAGCTCGCGGCGGGCCATGGCGAACATCAGGCGCCGGGGATCTTCACCCTCGGAGATGCGGATCCCGTGCAGGCCCAGGGTGTGAACGGCCTGGTCGAAGGCCGGCTGAGACCCGCTCGCCGCCATCGCACCGCCAGCCGCGACCTCGATGAGCTGGGCGACGCTGAAGGTGCGCTGGTCGACCCGAACCGGAGAGCTGAGGATCGCGTCGAGCGACTGACGGCTGTCGTTCACCTGGACCGATACACCAGCGCCGAGGCCTGCCCAGTCTTGCCCCTTGAGCAACACCAGGGCTTCAGCCTCAGTCGGCGCACGGTCTTGCTGCAAGCACCAGGCGCCAGCCAGCAGGGTACCGAACTGATCGCCATCGCGCTGATGTTTGAAGTACTTGCCGGCCACACGGCTGATGACGGCGGCTGACTCGCGGATAACCGGGAGCATCCTCAAGGCCCGGGCGAACATGCGCTGGCCATAGGCGTGATCGGCAGCGATTGCCTTCAACTCACGCTCCAGAGTGTCCCAATCACCGACTGCCTCCGCCGCAAGCTCAAGACGGGTCAGGCGATCCTCATCGGTCTGCCGGCTCAGGGACACACCGACCGACGCCAAGCAGAACGCGCTGCGCACCATGAAACTCATGGCATTGCCGGTTACGGTGCCACGGGCGACCTCGGTGTCGGTCTCTGAGGACGACTGGCGGATCAGGGTCAGAATGGACTCGATGCGCTTGGCATCCGCCTCGGTGTTGCACTCGAACTCATCGATCAGCACGGGGCGCGCATCACCCTTGAGCCGCTGACGTACGCCCGCCTCGGTGCTGCTGCCCTGAAGGCGGAGAAGCCAGTCGCTCGGCACCAGCTTGGACAGGAAATCGCGCAGGATTGTGGACTTGCCGGAGCCAGCGCCGCCGGTGACCCAGATGTGGGGGCGCCAGTCCAAAGCTCCGCACACCGGAGCCAGGAACGCCCAGCCCGCCATCAAGAGGCCAGATCCGGAGTGCGACCAGCGAAACCGGCAAGCGGTCGCGGTCAGAGCAGCGCCTTCCGCGGCTGTCATGGGGGTGGCAGCGGCCGATGAGATAGCGGCAGCACCCTCGTACACGTGCCGGCTGCGAATATTGCCCAGCTCGGTCTGGACGCCATCCACGGTCAGGAAATTGCCGTGGTGGAAGACGAGCCGACCGTCATCGAGCCAGACACCCCTGCCGCGTACACGGCTGTTGTCATACACGCCACGCTTCTCGGCCAGGCGTACCAGCCAGTCAGTAGCGGAAGCAGCGTCCAGGCCCGACCCACCTTTGCCCTGCTTCTGGAAGTAGAACTCCCACCAGTTGAGCGGAGCCAGCTCGATCAGACCCGATGCCTTGCTCAAAGCCGAGGCGGAGGTGGTCAGCACCTGCTTACGGCTATGGCTGTAGACGAAGATGGTGCTGCGATCGAAGCCCAGGACCGCGAAGTGCTTGTCAAAGTCGGGCTCCTGGCCGCTGGCTTCGCTCGTCACGCTGCTGGCAGGTTGGATCGTCACCGGCTGGGCCGAGCGCTCCTCGAATTTCGGCAGGAGCTGCGCTGCTAGCTCGTCGGAGATCTCCTCGGCCTCGGCATAGACGACAGGCGACGCTTCGGCGGCCTGCTCCCGGACCGCAGCGTCCTGACGGGCTGCGTCTGGGCGCAGAGCCTTCTCACTGGCAACCACCTCAGCCTCCAGCGGGCCGGCGGCGATCGCCTCCTCGAACTGCGCGGCCACCAACTTCCCGCCAAGGACGTTGCGAGCGTCCCAGAAGTCATTGCCCTTCTCCAGCCCATCGCCCTGCGGAACGACCAAGCAAGCGCCAAGAGCGACCGCTGCGGCGCGTGCCTTAACCTCAGCACCCAGGTCGGCCGCAACCACCAGGCGGGCGTCGGGGCACATGCGCTTCACGGTCTCGCCGGCACCGCGGAGGTTGCCCACGCTGAACGCCACCACAGCTGGGTACCCGGTGGCTGCCTGGCAGGCTGCAGCGGTGGCGAGGCCTTCGGCGATGATGACGATGCGGCTGGGGTTGGTCTCCGCTGCCATGAACTGGCCGACGGGATAGAAGCCGCCGGAGCGAGCACCGTCCTTCAGGCCGATCTTCTCGCCGTCCGCGCTGATCGCTTCGAGGCTCATGACCTCCCGGTCGGCACCATAGATCGGCACCAGCAGTGCGTCGTCCCAGCCCCGCTGGGGGAAGCTGCCGCGACGGATGCCGGCGCCGTACTTCAGGCCGGCCCCCTTGCGCTTGATGTACGGGTGGTCGCAAATCTCCTTCGATCCGGCATCGCGCAGCGTCTTCGCCAGGTTGGCGGCAGCGGCCCGGCGGGCGGCGTCTTTGGCGGCTTCGTGAGCGCGCTGGGCTTCACGTTCGGCAACCTGCTCAGCCGTCAGTGCCGGCGGAGCCTGGAACGAGCCGTCGTCCTTCCAGCCGTTGTTGCGGGCGTGCCAGAACAGCGTAGCGGCGCCGGTGCCGCCGGTTTCCTTGGCAGAGCGCCATACGTCGCGGGCATCGGACTGAGAGTAGCTGTCAGACCCCTCGCTCCAGCTGTTCCAGATGTCGAAGCCCAGGTCGCCGAGGGCGGCCTTGGTGGCCATGGCCATCTTGACCCAGGTTTCGCGGTCGGACGGATCAACGAAGGCCAGGGCAGAGGCTACGCGCTCCGGGCTCTCCGGCTGATGATTGCGCTGGCTCATGCCGCCGCCCTCCGCTCAGCCAGCTCGCCGACGACGTGCGCCAAGTGGGCCAGGCCTTGGAGGCGCCAGGTCTTGCCGCGAGCGCTCTCCTCGCTCACACGGATCTCGCCGTGAGCAGGTACCATGGGGCCTTCCCAGCGGGCGTCGTCCAGCAGCTTGCGCAGACCGCGATCATTGCTGCTGACCTGCAGGGTGAGGCCGTCACCAGGCGCCGAGAGGACGCACACGCCCAGGTCTTTCCCGCCGAACATATCCACCAGGCTGCGCAACCAAGCGCGCTCGGCAGCCAGTTCAGCCCAAGTGAACTCGCGGGCCGGCTGATCGTCAGAAATGGTGCTCAGTTCGCAAGTCTGGGCTTGCAATTCAGTGGTGGTGGTGTAAGTATTGCTGCGTTGGTTGATCATTTAAGCGTTACCTGAAAAGTGATTTGCTGCTGCGACTTGCCGGTCGCTGTAGTCCGAGGAACCCCGCCTAGCCGCGGGGTTTTTCATTTCTGGGCTGCGCATGCTTGGCGCTCCTGTAGCCAGGCCTCGACTGCATCTGCATCCCAGCGAAGAGTGCGCTTGGTCAGCCGAAGCGGCTCCGGAAACCCTCCGGCATCGATCATGCGCTTGAGCGTGAAGCGGCTGATGTTGAGCATTCCGGTGATATCGGAAGTGCTGAGTGATTGACGGATCATGTTGATCACCTTTGAGCGTTGAGTGCTTTGAAGAGACTGTCGCATCACGACGAGCACAGGATCGCGTCCATTTTCCCGCCCTGCAATAGCTGGCACGCCTGTTGCTATAGAACAGAATCCCTCTGCATTGCCCGGATTTGATCAACGGATGAATGATCAAGGGCGCATTCAGACCGCCAAAAATATCTATGGAAAATTCCGATAGATTTCGCGGATTGATCTATTTCTTCGATATGCGCGACCGCTCGCCCGCAGCTCGTCGTCGTGACGCGACCATAGCTGTGTTCCGGCTGGATCACCGGGGCAAACTCCTTGTAAGACCCAGACTCGTGTCCTGGGCGGCCAATCCCAAGGCCAAGGCACGACCAGACCCCGGGTCGCTTTTGTGAGCGTGCGCCGGGGTCTTCTTTTTGGGCCGGCGTCTGCCTCTGCTGAGCGTCGTGACCTCATGATCAGCTCATCGGCTCGACACCGATGCCTCGGCTGCCCTTCGCCTTCCGTAAAAGTCCCAGGCAGCACTCAGCCCCGACCAGCTCACAACTGGCGGGGCTTTTTTCTGCCTGGACGATGGGTCAGGCGCCGAAGAAGCGGGCGGGAAACATGGCGATGGTGGCCAGCGCGAAGGCACCAGCGGGCGTCAGGGCGACGATAAGGGCATCGGCAGGGGTGAGGGTGCGGGCATCGCGCCGGAACGCCTCCCAGGCGGCCACAGGGCCGCGCTGAGCGCTCACAGCACGTCCTCGGTCGACAGGCGCTCGCCGAAGACCCTGGCCACGTCGCCGGGTGTCAGCATCGCAGCCTTGGAGCGGGGGCCGCCGACCACCTCGCCGGTCGCCATCCGGGTCAGCTGAAAGCCAGGGATACCCCGGCCACGCCTCATCGAGCAGCCGTGCCGGCTGGCGATCTGGCGGGCCTCGCGGATCCTCGCAGCGCTGAACTCCGCTGCATAGGCCTGGGCGTTCGCGTCGAGCTGCGCCCGCTCAGCCGGCGTGTAGGCGGGCTCCGTTGCCATCTCCAGCAGCTCGTCCAGACCGCGACCCGCTGCGCTGGCGGCGAGCCCCACCATCTCGTCCAGGCCCTCGCCGTGTGGCGATGCGGCGCTCATTGCTGCACCTCCTCGGGCCGGCGGAGCGCAGCACGCAGGTCGCCGCCAGGCTGAAGGCCGTCGATGATGGCGTCGGGGGACGGGTTGCGAGCGATCACCCGGCCTGAGCCTGGCTTGATCAGACTGAACCCAAAGGCGCCGGTCTCAAGAATGCAGCCGCTGCGCCAGGCTACACAGCGGGCACGGCCTTCGGGGCTCAGGTTGGGGGCGTTATGCATGGCCGGCCACCTCTTCAGTGCAGAGGGTGGCCAAGTGCTTATCGGCTTCGACCTGCTCGGGTGTCGACGTGAAGATGTGGCAGCCGCGCCAGGCGTCGCCGGACATGAAGCGGTCCACTGCACCCTCGATGTCTGCTTCGCTCAGGAGGGTTGGGGTGGTGTCGCGGGGATCGGTATCCATGGGGTGGTGCTCCAATGGGTGGCCCTCCCGCTGTGCTGCAAGACGCCCAGAGCAGGCGCCGCGACCGAGGTCGCCACAGCGGGAGGTTGCCATAGAATTGAAGCCGTTCGCTCTGTGTTCAGCCTTGCAGGGCCGGGTCAGCTGCTGCCGACGCACACATTGTATGCGCACCAAATGGACGATCCAAACTATATCGAGCGATCTCCCGTGGCCTCGCGTGATCTGGAATGATCAATCGGCAATAGACGTCGGCCTGCTTGCTCCGATTTGCACGCGCAATTCTCCGACAAGCGGTATCAGGGGCTTGGGTGTGACCGCATACAATGTGTGCAATTAGCTAAAGGAGGCGCCTACGCCCATGACGAACGACACGCAGACCGCACCAAGAGACACGGCGCTTTCCGTGCGGGTGCCGGCTGGACTGGCTGAACGGATCGAGAAGAGGCGGCATGCGCTGCAGAAGGCATCTGGCCTGCCGGTCAGCAAGGCCACCGCCGTGATCGATGTGCTGACCGCTGGGCTGGGCCAGCTGGAGAAGTAAAAGGCGCCGCCCTGGCCGTGCGGGAACACGGGCAAGGCGGCTTACACCACGGCGCTACCTAGGGAGGTCGCCACGATGCAATCTCATGATAACACTGCCCTCACCGTCACACTGGCTCTGCTCGGCGCTGCCGGCCAGCTGCTCGCCACCGTCAGCCTGCCGGCTCAGTTCCGGCTCGTCGATCTAGAGCTGTTCCGCGACGCTCTGGGCGCCTGCAGGGCGGAGGTACGACCCTGACCCAAGAAGCAGCTCACCGGTGAGCCATGTCATGCGGCAGGGCCTGCCGGTGCACGATCTCTTTTAAGCTTCTATCTTTCTTTTTAGGGGCTCACCCATGAGCCCTGTTCGCCGGGAAAGCAGCTCGCCCATGAGCCGTATTCCGGATCGACACGGCTCACCTATGACCCAGCTCACCCATGAGCTGTGTGTAACTCATGGCAGCGTGGCGAGGCTGCGGTCACGTGAAGGGGCTGCTTGCGACACTTTACGGACCTGTGGACACGTCATAAATCGGCTTTCATGCAAAGATTGCACTACGCGGAGGCGCTAGAACGAGCGGAGGTTTTGGCAAAGCTGTCCGCGTTCGACCCTCACATTGTCGGCACGCCGCCCCTGGGCCTGGAGCTTCCAGAAAGCGATATCGACGTACTTTGTTTCGCGCCCGATGCGGATGCTTTCGCCCGCGCGGTTTGGGATGCATTCAGCATGCGCCAGGGGTTTCGCGTGTGGCAGTGGATCGGGTCGGACAGGCCGGTCGTTGCCACGTTCGCCGACGCTGGCTGGACCATCGAGGTGTTCGGTCAGGCGCGTCCGATACCTGAGCAGAGCGGATGGCGGCACTTCATCGTGGAGCGAAGGCTGCTGGCATTCGGGGGCGAAGCTTTTCGCCTCGCGGTGCTAGCGCGGCGTCATGACGGCATGAAGACCGAGCCAGCCTTCGCCGCGGTGCTCGGCCTCACTGGCGATCCTTACGAGGCGCTGTTCAGCCTCGAAGCGCGGCCGGATGCGGAACTGACCTCCCTGCTGACGGATCGGGGCTTCGGCGAGGGATTTGCGTCTAGCCCCCGGTAGCGATTCCCCTGCCGGATGCGCACGCCGCGGACGATTGCACCCTCAACTGGTGATCGAAGGATCGCCTCCCGCCCTTCTCGGACCCTTGGCCGCTCCGCTGTACGGCTCGTGCTCGGCCCCTCGTAGCAGTCAAGCTTCTCTCGCTGGGGCCATGGTCTGAGCGAACCGTTCGCGTAAGTCGCTCGGACTGATGCCGTACCGCCGGACCATCGCACGTCGGAGGCGTACCTCTGAGCCGAAGCCGGTGCGCACCGCAATCTGTCCGAGGCCAAGGTCGGTGGTGTGGAGCAGCGAGTGGGTGAGATCACATCGGACCTTCTCGACCGCCTCGGCTGGCGACATTCCGGTCGCGGTTTGGAAACGTCGATGGAATGTGCGCATGGACTGACCCGCCACTTCCGCCATCCGCTCCACCGTCCAGGACGCGGTTGGATCGCTGGCGATGGCTCGCGTGAGGGTCTCGTAGGGAGCCGCGCTGGCCGACTGCAGGGCCAGTGGCTCGCTATACTGCCGCTGTCCGCCCGAACGGCGCATGTAGACGACCAAGCGGCGGGCGACCCGGGAGGCCAACGCCGGGGCGTGATCCCGCTCGATCAAGCTCAGCATCAGGTCGATGCCCGCCGTCACGCCGGCCGTTGTCCAGATCGGTCCGTCGTTCAGAAAGAGCGGCTCGGGATCGACTGTCACGGACGGATACTCCCGAGCTAGGCGCTCGCACGAGCGCCAATGCGTGACCGCGTTGCGCCCGTTCAGCATGCCGGCTCCCGCGAGCAGGAAGGCACCGGTGCAGACGGCACACACCCGGTCCGCGCGGCTGCCTAGGTCTTGCAGCGCCGATGCCATACGCGGATCATCACGAAGAACATGGACCCCAGGCCCGCCCGGGACGACCAGCGTGTCGATGCGTCCGACGGCGGGGATGTCCTCGGCGACAAGGGCGAACCCGGATGCGGTCTGGACGGCCCCCGCCTGGAGGGCCGCGACCCGCACGCCATAGGGGGGCACAGCTCCTTCCTCGTTGGCCGTTGTCAGGACCTGGGCGGGACCGGCCACGTCGATGATCTGCACGCCGGGGAATGCAAGTATAACGACAATCCGACTTGGCAGAAAACGTTCGTCTTTTGGCATGGACATGCAGTCACCGAGTCGATCAAGTGTGGACGCAAGATTTTCTACGCATCTGCGTTTGTCAACATCGACTGGAATGGATCATGGAACTGACTCGTCGAGGAGCGATTGGCGCCGCCATTGCCGCTTCCACGCTCACAAGTGGCGGCAATGGTGCACGCGCGGCAGCCGGTGACGGTGGTGGCGCGGCCCCACCGCCGCGTCGAGCCATGCATTGCAACATCGTCACCGTGCCCGACATGGTCCAACTCGACATCACCGGGCCTTACGAGGTGCTCGCCCGTACGCCGGGCTGGTCCGTGGACTTGGTGGCGGCAACGATGGAGCCCGTCCGGACTGACCGCGGTCTGCGCCTTGTTCCGAACGCGACCCGCGAGACTGCGAGGCAGAGCGACATCATCGTGGTGCCGGGCGGAACCGGCATCGACGCCGCCATGCTGGATCCCGCGTGGGTGGCGTACGTCAGGCAGGAGGCCGCCCACGCCCAGTACGTCTTCGGCATCTGCACCGGCTCGCTCCTGCTCGGTGCGGCCGGGCTCCTGAGGGGCCGGCGGGCCGGCGGTCACTGGCAGGCCCGCGACCTGCTCGCCCGGTTCGGCGCGACGGTCTCGAACGACCGGATGACGCGGGATGGCAATATCTACACCGCCGGTGGTGTCACCTCGGGGATCGACATGGCGCTGAAAGTCGTCGGCGACTTGGCTGGCGAGGAGGTTGCCCGGAAGGTGCAACTCGCGATGGAGTACGATCCGGCCCCGCCCTTCGAGGGTGGCACGCCGTACACGTCGCCCCGCGAGATCGTTGCGGCGGTGCTCGCGGACTCGACCAAGCGGCGGGCCAAGCGCGAGGACCAGGTCGCGGAGGCTGCGGCGCGGCTGCAAGATATGCGATGAGACCTCCTGAGAAGAGGCCGGTCTCCGCTGGAGAAGCTTACGTGACAGAACCGCTTCGCTTCGGGCTGCTCCTGTTCCCGGACCTGATGCTGCTTGATCTCGCCGGACCCGCCGAGGTGTTCGGCGCGGTGCCTGGGGCGGAACTGCATCTGATCTGGAAGTCGTGCGCTCCGGTCACCAGCAGCGCGGGCTGGAGCATGGGGCCGACCACCACGTTCGCCGATTGCCCGCAACTCGACGTCATCTGCGTGCCGGGCGGCCGCGGTCAGATCGCCCTCATGGATGACGACGAGACACTCGACTTCGTCCGACAGCAATCGGCTGGCGCCCGGTTCACCACGTCGGTCTGCACGGGCTCCCTCGTCCTCGCGGCGGCCGGTTTGCTGCGCGGCTACCGCGCCGCCTGTCACTGGATGTCACGTGATCAGCTTGCGCTTCTGGGGGCCATCCCGGTCGCGGAGCGAGTCGTGCGGGATCGAGACCGGATCACCGGCGGCGGGGTGACGGCGGGGATCGATTTTGGCCTGACGGTCGTAGCCGAGCTTTACGGATCTGAGACGGCCAAGCTCGTACAACTCGGAATCGAGTACGATCCGGCCCCGCCGTTTGCAGCAGGCTCGCCCAACCAAGCCGGCCCGGAGTTGGTAGCCCATGCGGAGCGGCAAGCCCGAGCGCGCCAGGAGCAGCGACGAGCCGCTACCGAAGCCGCCGCGAGGAGACTGGAAGGCTAAGCCGGCTTGCCGGAGATCGCCGATATGGGCGCACAGCCTAATGACGGCTTTCGGACGGCAACTCAAAGACGGCTTGCCACCCCGGGCGGACCTCGGCCCGAGACCACACTCTGTCTTGGGCCTCAGGCATCCTCCCGCTCTAAGCTGGCCTTCCAATTCGCCAACAGCTTCTCGCGCATGGCCGGCGGCAGCTTCTCCAGGTCAGCGTTGAATTGTTGCACGTTAAAGTTCACGGCATTGTCATGGAGGTGGGTGACGTTCACCTGCAGACGCTCGATGTGCACGATCTTGGCGCCGGCTAGATCGCCGGTGACCAGAACGTTCTTCAAGTCGGCCATCGCATGCTGGACGCTGCTCGGCAGGTAGTCCCAGGTAGCCACGGCCGCCGGCCGCCCGCTTCCATCCGTGATCTCGACCTTCTCGCGCAGCCGGTACTCGTTGCGGCGACCAGCCTTCGCCTTGGTCAGGTAGTGCCGCTCCTCAAGGGTCTTCAGCTCCCGCTTCACCTGGGCCAGCGAGAGCCCTGATTTCTCGGCGATCGTCTCCAGAGCCGGGAAGGCACGTCCGGTGGCGAAGTTCGTGAAGCTCTTCACCACCAGGTAGACCTTCACGGCCGAGCCGGAGAGGGTGGCCAGATCGCCTGAGTCGATCATCGTCTTGAAAACGTGGAACCACTGCGTCTGCGCCTCGAACAGCTCCTGCTGCTTAGGTGCGTCTGCGCCGCCCGCGGGCGACGGCCGGGGTCCTATCTGCTCCCCATCCACTACGCCGCCGCCTGATCGCGGGCCGCGATCTTCTGAGCGATGTAGGCCTGCACCTCGTGCTCAGGCCAAGCCACAGGGGAGTTTCTGGCGTCGCCGAGTCGGACGGGCTTGGGGAAGAGGCCGCGGCTCATACGGTCGTAGAGGCAGGCTCGCTTGAGGCCGACCATCGATTCGACAGCGGCCAAGCGGATGAGGCGGAGAGGTTGGGTCATGCTGGCTCCAGGGCAGTCCGTGATGAGCCAGATTGTACGTTGGCGGAGGGGCCGACCGCACCCTTCACGCTAAGCCACTCGGCGCCCCGGATCATTGGGTAGGGTTCGCGGCAACCCACCGTCCGCCACGGGTCATCCCACGAAATATTTTTGGAGGCGGATCACGGTCGGACTGGGGATCCATCCGGCGTCGACCGCGCAGCCATCCTGGCGTAAAAGCGGAGAGCGATCGGCCTGCGGAGGGTCGCCTGCCACGTGGGGGATGTGGTGGGGGACGTAGGAGGCCAGAAAGCAAAAAGCCCTGCAATTGCAGGGCCTTAACCGGGCGAATGGCGGAGAGGGGGGGATTCGAACCCCCGATGGGCTTGCACCCATGCCGCATTTCGAGTGCGGTGCATTCAACCGCTCTGCCACCTCTCCAACGATGCCGTCGGCGCTTCAGCACCCTGGCGTCGCATCGATGAACCGGCCCGCGGGATCGCCCGCGCGCTGGCGGGCTACGGCCGGTGTCTCGATGTCGGGGCTATAGCGAAGCGTCGGCGGTGTGGCAAGCCGGTCCGGCGCCGCTTCGGGTTCGGAAAGCGGCCATCCCCGGCAAGTCCCAGATGCCAGTTGATCCGGGCCAGCCGCAGGACCGCTCGGATCAGGCTCCCCGCTCCGCGGCGAGCGCGGCGGTGATCGTCCGGGCGAAGGCCACGGGATCGCGTGGAATGTCCCCATCCTGGATTCGCGCCAGATCGAGGAGGGTGCCCGCGGCCGCAGGCACGGCCTCGGCCTCGCCCTCGGCGAGCGCGCGGATCAGGGGATGGCGCGGGTTGATCTCCAGAACCGCCTGGCCGCCGCCGCGGCCGGCGCGGCGCAGGAGGCGCTGCATCTGCAGGTCCGGGCCGCTGCCGGCCGAGAGCACGACCGCGCTGTCGACCAGACGGTCGGTGGTGCGCACGTCCGCGACGTCGCTCCCCAGAGCCGCCTTGATCGCCGCCACGAGCGCGTCGATCCCGGCGGGCGCCGCCTCGGCCTCACCCGCGGCGGGGAACTTCGAGAGGTCGAGGCCGCCCTGCGTGACGGATTGCAGCGGCTTGTCGGCGAAGCGCGCGAGCGCCTCGGGCCAGAAGGCGTCGACATGGTCGGACAGGAGAAGCACCTCCAGCCCGCGAGCCCGGAAGCCCTCGAGCTGGGGCGAGGATCCGAGTGCCTCGGCGTCGTCGGCGACGAGGTAGTAGATCGCCTCCTGGCCGTCCTTCATGCGGGCGACGTAGTCGGGCAGGCTCGTCCAGCCGTCGACGGCCGAGGAGCGGAAGCGCAGCAGCGGCGCGATCTCCTCGCGGCGCTCGTGGTCCTCGTAGATGCCTTCCTTCAGGACGGGGCCGAAATTCTCCCAGAAGCTCTGGTACTCCGCTCCATCCTTCGCGCGGGTCGCGAGTTCGGAGAGGACGCGGCCGGTGACGGCGCGCCGGATGCGGGCCAGCGCCGGCGTCGATTGCAGCATCTCGCGCGAGACGTTGAGGGGCAGGTCCTCGGTGTCGACCACGCCCTGGACGAAGCGCAGCCAGGGCGGCAGCAACTCCGCCTCGTCGGTGATGAACATGCGGCGCACGTGCAGCCGCACCTTGCTCTGCCGCTCGTTCTCCAGCGCCTGGAAGGGCTTCATACCGGGCACGAAGAGCAGCGCCGAGAACTCGAGCTGTCCCTCCGCCCGCCAGTGCAGGGTCGCCCAGGGCTTGTCGAAGTTCATGCCGACGGAGCGGTAGAACGCCTCGTACTGCTCGGGCGTGACCTCGCTCCGCGGCTTGCGCCACAGGGCGGTGCCCTGGTTGGCCGCCTCGTCGCGCCCGTCCTGGACGATCGCGATCGGCACGGTGATGAAATCGGCCCATTTCCGCACGAGGTGATCGAGCCGGTAGGGCTCCAGGTACTCGTCCGCGTCGGCCTTGAGGTGGAGCACGATGTCGGTGCCGGGCTCAGGTCTCTCGGCGCGCTCCAGCGTGTAGCTGCCCTGGCCCTCGGAGGCCCAGGTCCAGGCCTCCTCCGCGCCCGCGCGGCGCGACGTGACGGTGACGCGGTCGGCCACCATGAAGGCGGAGTAGAAGCCGACGCCGAACTGGCCGATCAGGCTCGGCCGGTCCTCGGCCCGGGCGCTCTCCAGCGTCTGCGAGAAGGCCCGCGTGCCCGAGCGCGCGATGGTGCCGAGGTTCTGCGCCAGGTCCTCGCGGGTCATGCCGATGCCGGCATCCGAGACGGTGAGCGTGCGCGCCGCCTTGTCGGGGGCGATGCGCACCTTCGCGTCGGGCGGCAGGGCGCTGGCGGCCGAGGTCAGGGCCTCGAAGCGGCGCCGGTCCATCGCGTCGGCGGCGTTGGCCACCAGCTCGCGCAGGAAGATCTCGCGGTCGGAGTAGAGGGCGTGCACCACGAGGTCGAGCAGGCGCCCGACCTCGGCACCGAATTCGTGTCGCTCCACCGTCTCGCTCACCGCAGCGCCTCCATCGCGACCGAGCCGGACCGGCCCGAAAAAACGCGGAGGCGATATGCGGTCGCGCGCGGGCGAATGCAACGGGCCCGGCGGGCGGGCGGCACGGATCGGCGAAGGATCGCTCAGGCGGCCACGAGGAGCGCCGCGCCGGCGACGCCCGAGAGGACCAGCCGCAGCCGCCCGAGCCAGCGCGGAACGATACCGCGCCGGGGCATGTCCTGATCGACCAAGCCCCAGGCCAGGACGAGGACGCCGAGGATGCGCAGGTCCCAGGGGGCGGGGGCGGCGAGCGCCGCCCAGGCGACCAGCGAGGGCACGATCGCCAGCAGGTAGTCGCCGCTGCCGGCGTTGCGCGCGGCGGCCGCGCCCCAGCGGATCCCGCCGAGGAAGGAGGCGATGACCGCGCCGTAGGCCGAGAGGATCGTGCGCGGGCTCAGGCCCAGCGTGCCGAGCCCGCCGTCGTTGCCCGCGACCGACAGGGCGGCGAAGCCGAGGAAGGGGATCAGCCCGGCCACGCCGAGGATGACAGCCCCCATCGGGACCGGATTCAGGCGCGCCATTCACCCTCCGCTCGGCCGCCGTCCGCGGACCGGCGGGGCCGCGGCAAGATCGCGGCCGACATGGCCGCGACGGGACCGTGCGGCGCGAGCCGCACGGCCAAGCGTTATACGGATGCCGCCGGGAGGGGTTCCCGCATGCGGCGACCCGCCCCGTCAGACACCGCACCGCGGGCGCGCGAGGCCGGGGTGAAGGCGGGCGCGCTGGGCGCGGGCGCGCCGAGCAGCGTCATCGCCCCGCCCCCCTCCGGCGCCTGCGGCGGCTCGTTCACCACCGGATCGAGCTTGCGCGGCTTGAAGGTGGCCGCCAGCGTCTTGGCGCTGGCGAGATCGGCCGGGCCGAGCTTGTTGGCGACGTCGTCGCGCTTGCGCCCCGCGTCCTCGTCGCCCTGCGCGGCGGCGGCCGAGAACCAGACGTAGGACTGCACCAGATCCTGGCCGAGCCCGAGGCCGCGGGCGTAGAGCACGCCGAGATTGTACTGGCTGTCGCGCAGGCCGTGCTCGGCGCCCTGCCTGAACCACGAGGCCGCCGAGGCGTAGTCCGGCTTGCCGTTGGCGCCCGGGCTCTCGGCGTAGATCACCGCAAGGTTGTGCATGGAGCGGGCATGGCCCTGCTCGGCCGCACGGCCGTACCAGAGCTTGGCCTGGGCGAGGTCGCGCACCACGCCCGAGCCCTTCTCGTAGTGGCCGCCGAGCTTGTACTGGGCCGGGGCGTAGCCGGCGGAGGCCAGCTTCTCGAACAGCTTGGCGGCGAGCGCGAGGTCGCGGGTCAGGCCGCGGCCGTCCGCGGCGCGCGCGGCAAGTTCCCACGCGGCCGCGCCGTCGCAGTCGAGGACCGCCTGGCGCAGCTTGGCGAGGCCGGCGGGCAGGCCCGAGAGGTCGCCCGAGAGGCCGCCGGCCGCCGAGATCCGGGGCGGTCCGGAGCGGGCGCGGCCGGGGGCAGGCGGGGCGGCCGGGTCGGACGGGATCGCCTGCGTGGTCAGCGGGTCCGCGAGCGCGGTCTTCGGCGCCTCGGCACCCCGCTCGGCGCTCGACGCCGCGGACTTCGGGACCTCGGACTTCGACGCCTCGGGCTTCGGGGCCTCGGGCTTCGGGGCCTCGGGTTTGGCAGCCTCCGCCGTCGCCTCGCTCCGGGCGGGCTCGGGGGCGGCGGCCGCGCGCGGGGCCGGGATCGAGGGATCGGGCTCGGCCATGTGGGTGCCGATCGCCTGCAGGGCCCCGAGCGCCAGCACGATCGCCGCCAAGCCGAGCAGGATCGGACGGCGGCGGCGATCGATCTCGGCGCGCAGCCGCGCCAAGCGTCCGCCGGCCGGCGCCGCTCCCGGGATCCCGGGCTTCTCGAGCCGGGCGCCGAGGCGCAGGTCGCGCCGCTCGCTCGCCGCCTCGCTCGCGAGTTCCGCCTGGGCCGCCTGCGCGGCGCGCCGGGCCGCGGCGATGAAGCTCGTCTTGATGTCTCCGGCGCCGTCGTCGCCAGCGGCCGGCTCCTCACGCAGGCCGCGGGCCGGCCGTGGTCCGACCTCCGGCAGGGTGCGGCCCTGGACCTCGCGCTGCGGCCGGCCCGCGCCGGGTTCGAGCAACTCGTCGCTGGGATGCGCGGCGGGCGCCGCCCGCTTCATCTCCGGGCGGCGGCGGCGCTCGGCCTCGCCCCGGGCGAGGTCGGCGGCCGTGGAGGCCATCAGCTGCTCGTCCAGGCTCGGCGGACGCGGGCCCGCCGCGAGGGCGCTGCCCGGCTCGGCGGCCGGGTCGAGGCGGCTCATCAGGCGGTCGAGGGCCGACTGGACGCCGTCGAGCATCGCGCCGAGGCGCTGGTCGGAGGCGCTCTGCCGGGCCTGCAGGTCGGCAAGGCCCGCCCGCAGCAGGCCGATCTCGCCACGGTCCTGCGGACCCGCGCGGTCGGCCAGGCCGGCGGAGACCGCCTCGCGGGCCGCGCGCTCGAGTGCGTCCGCGTCGGGCGCCTGCTCGCGCAGGGCGGCAACCTGGGCCAGCAGGTCGCCCATGCTGCGCTCAAGGCTCGTCAGCGCCGGATCGGCACCGCGGGACTCGAGGCGCTTGGCGAGGGTGAGAACCTGCTTCTCCAGCGCGTCGAGCCCGTCCGAGCCGGCGCGGTCGCCCGCCCGGTCGCCGACGCGGTCCACCTTCTCGGCGAGGTTGCTGAGCATGGCCTGGATCGAGGCGAACGCGTCGCCCGCCACTGCGCCACCGCGCAGGCCATCGCCCCGGCTCTCGCCCGCCCGTTCGCCGAGTTGTTCGCCGAGCCTGTCGCTCAGCCCTTCAAGACGGCCGATCAGGTCGTCGACGGGCCGGGTGCTCGCCTGCTCCACCTTGTCGGCCAGCGCGTCGATGCGGCCGAGGATCCTGCGCGACTCGGCCGGGTCCTGGCCGCCGGCCTGCTCGTGGAGGGCGTCGAGCTTCGTGGCCATCGCCCGCATCTGATCGACGAAGGCGGCCGGAGCCGGGGCGCCGAGGCCGCTGCGGATCTCCTCGAGGAGCGGGCGCAGGGTCGCGCTGTCGTCGGCCTTCGCGGCTTCCCTGGCGGCTTCCTGGAGCTGCGCGATCTGGGCGCTGATCGCCTGCATGCCCTGGGCGAGGCTCTGGATCCGCTCCGGACCGGCCAGGGTGCCGAGCAGGCGGCGGATCTCGTCGAGTTCCTGGAACAGGGTCTCGAGCACGCGCCCGTCCGAGCCCGGACCCGCGGCGGCGACGCTGTCGAGGCGCGCGGCGAGGCGCGACACCTCGTCCGCCACACGGCCGTGCACGTTGTCGGCGACCTCGCCGGCGAGACGCTCGACATGCGCGCGGATCGACTCGATCGGGGCCGTGATGGCGACGAGATCCGCCGAGGGCTGGGCTCGCTCGACGTTGGTCGCGAGCGAGATCATCGCCTGCTCCAGCGCACCGACGTCGCGGCTGGTGGCGAGGCCGCCGATCGATTCGCGCAGGCGCAGGGTCTCGCGCTGCAACTGGGACACCGCCTCGGCGGTGTCGATCATCAGGTCCTCGTGCAGGCCGGCATCGAGCCGCCGCGCGAGGTCCCGGCGCATGCCCGCGACGACGTTGGGCTCGTCCGCGGCGCGGCGGGGCTGCACGGGGTGCTCGCCCAGCGCGCGCTGGCGCTGCCGGATCTCCTCGACCGCCTCGCGCATCTCCGCCGGGCCGCGGCCGCGGCGCGGATAGGGACGCGCGGCGGCGACCTTGTCGCCGAGTTCGGACATCCGCCGCTCGATGTCGCCGAGGCGCTCGGTGACCTTCTCGACGGGCGCCGCGCCGGCATCGAGCGCGCGCGTCAGGCGGTGCTCGATCTCCTCCAGGCGCCGGCTCGCCGCGGTCTCGGCCGCGCGCCGCTCGTCGGCGAGGTTGCGGTCCAGCCCGTCGAGGCGGGCCATCAGGGCCGCGAGCGCGCCCTCGTCGGCGTCCCCCGCCGCGAAGGGCCGGCGCGTGTCGGCGGCCCCCTGGGGACGGCCGGGCCGGAAGCGCCCGGCTTCCTCGGCCGCCCGGTCCGCCTTGCGGGGCTGGTCGCCGGGGCGGCGGCGGCGCGGGCCGCCCTGGGGCACGTTCCGGGCGATCCATTCCTCGAGGGGAATGCCCGCCCTGCGCGCGACGTCGCGAGCCGCTTCGAGCACGTCGGGATCGAAGCTGTGGAAATCCGGCTTCGCGGTGCGTGTCATCCTGGCCTGCCTCGAACGGCGTGCGGCAGCTGGTCCTCCGGATCCGTGCGTCCTGCGCGGATCGGGCGGGGCATGCGGGTCTTCGAGCACGGACCATTAACTTTCTTGGTAAACACCCGGTTAAGACCGCTGCGGCTCGTACGCCGCCGGACGAAATGCTGCACGCGCCCGATCCATCTCAGATGCTTTCCCGTCTCCCCGATCTCATCCGGCCGCGAAGACTGCTCACCGCCCTGGAGGCGGGCGGGCGTCGATTGTATCGGGCCTGGCGCCGCCGCGGCCTCGAGGCGGAGCGGATCGGCGCGGTCGAGGGCGCTTGGCCGGGCGACGACCTGACGGGCTGGGTCCGGGCCGACGTCTGGGCCGACCGCGCGACGCCCGTGATCGGCGTCTACCGCGTCGGGCTGCGGGTCGGGCTCACGGTGGCGATCGCGCCCGTCGGCCCGGACGGCGCGCGCCTGAGCTTCGCCGTCCATGTGGACGGCGGCCACGTCGCGCGCGATCTGGCCTCCGGCGACCTCACCGTCCACCTGTTGCGGGACGGACGACCGCTCGCCCGCATCCCGTTGGCGCCCGATCTCGCCGAGGCGCTTCGCGCGCGCGCGGCGCTCGACTTTCTCGACCACGTCGCCGCGCTCCCCGAGCCCGCCCACGCGGCCACGCTGGAGCGATTGCGCGCCCTGCTGGGGGAGGGCGCCGCGAACCATCCCGGCCTGTCGGCGGCGGGCACGCTGGGCCGGGCGCGAGCGCTTTTCGACCGGACGGCCGGCGAGCCGGTGAGCGACCCCGCGCGTGCCCTGGCGCCGTTGCTCGTGCCGGTCGGCACCCGCTCGGGGGACGGGGCCGCGCTGCTCGGGCGGGACGGCCAGATCTTTCTCGTCGGCGGCCGCAATCGGCTGTTGGAGGAGTACGCCCGCACCGACGACGACCCCCGCCCGCGTGCGCTCGCGGCAGCGTGGGTCGCGCTGATGGCGCGAAGGCGCGCGCGCCTCGAGGCGGCGGGCGCCCGCTACGCCCAGGTGATCCTTCCGGAGACGCTGACCCTTCTGCCGCACCTGTTCCCGCATCCCGTGCGGACGCCCGGGGCGATCCTGCGCGGCATCGAGGCCAGGCTTCGGCATGAGCCCGGAGCCGCCGCCTGCTACGTCTCGGCCCGGCACGCCCTCGGAAACGTGCGGGATCCCGCCGAGACTGTGCTGAAGACCGACTCGCACCTCTCGCCCTACGGCACCTGGACGGCGTTCCGGGCGATCCTCGAACATCTCGGCCTGCCGGCCGGCCCCGAGCCGGACTTCGGCACGCGGCGGGCGGCATCCGGCGATCTGGCGCTCCGATTCTTCGGCGTGCCGATCCTCGACCTGCGACGGGAGACGGATCCGGCCGCGCCCGGTTTCGCCTTCGGCCGCGCGGAGCTGACATTCCACAGGCCGGCGCCGGGCGGGCATGTCGGCTTCAGCCAGTCGTGGCGGAATCCGGACGCGCCGATCGACGCCAGCCTCCTGGTGCTCGGAAACTCCTATTGCGGACCCGCCGACGTCCACCAGGGCCGGATGTCGTGGTGGTTCGCGCGCTGGTTCCGGAGCTACCACTTCGTGTGGCACGCCCACGTTCCGGCGGGGCTTGTGGAGAGGCTCGGGCCCGACATCGTGGTCTGCCAGACCGTCGAGCGGTTCCTGATCGAGGTCCCGGAAACGTGAGCCGTGCGACAGGTTCGGACCGGTTGTCAGCCGCCACCCCTTGCGGCCCGGCGGCCAGATAGTTTAGATATGAACTATCGAGCGGCAGGGGTTCGGTTCGACCCTGTAAGCCGCCATCGCAAGTCGCCATCGGAGGAGAGCACATGCCGAGCTATCGCGCCCCCGTCGAGGACACCCTGTTCCTCCTGAACGACGTGCTCGGCTTCCACAACCACGCGAATCTCGCGGGCTTCGCCGAGGCCTCGCCGGACGTGGTCGAGGCGGTGCTGGGAGAGGGCGCCAAGCTCGCCGAAACGGTGTTCGCCCCGGTCAACCGCGCGGGCGACCTCGAGGGCTGCACCCGGCATCCGGACGGCTCGGTCACGACCCCGAAGGGCTTCCGTCAAGCCTACGACGCCTACGCGCAGGGCGGCTGGATGGGGCTTTCCGTACCCGAGGAGTTCGGCGGTCAGGGCCTGCCCCACACCCTCAACACCGCGATGCAGGAATTCGTCTCCGGCGCCAACCTCGCGCTCGGCATGTATCCGGGCCTGACGCAGGGCGCCGTCGCCGCGCTCCTCGTGCACGGCTCCGAGGAGCAGAAGCGGACCTACATCCCCAACATGGTCGCGGGTGGCTGGACCGGCACCATGAACCTCACCGAGCCGCATTGCGGCACGGATCTCGGGCTGCTCAAGACCAAGGCGGTGCCGAACGCGGACGGCTCCTACAGCCTCACCGGCACCAAGATCTTCATCTCGGCGGGCGAGCACGACCTCTCCGAGAACATCGTCCACCTCGTCATCGCCCGGATCGAGGGCGCGCCCGCCGGCACGAAGGGCATCTCGCTCTTCGTGGTGCCGAAGTTCCTGGTGAATCCGGACGGCTCCGTGGGCGAGCGCAACGGCGTCTCCTGCGGCTCGCTCGAGCACAAGATGGGCATCCACGGGAACGCGACCTGCGTGATGAACTACGACGGGGCCAAGGGCTGGCTCGTCGGCGAGGCCAACCGCGGCCTCAACGCGATGTTCGTGATGATGAACGAGGCCCGCCTCGCGGTCGGCGTCCAGGGGCTCGGCCAGTCCGAGGTCGCCTACCAGAATGCGGTGGCCTACGCGAAGGACCGTCTCCAGGGCCGCGCGCTGACGGGCGCCAAGGCGCCCGACAAGGCCGCCGACCCGATCATCGTCCATCCGGACGTGCGCCGGACCCTGATGGGCATCCGCGCCTTCAACGAGGGCGCCCGCGCGCTGGTTCTCTGGACCGCGCTGCAATCCGACATCGTCCACCGCTCGGAGGATGCGAAGCAGCGCCAGGCCGCGGACGACCAGCTCGGCCTGATGACCCCGGTGGTGAAGGGCGTGCTGACCGATCGCGGCTTCGCCAACGCGGTCGAGGCGCAGCAGATGTTCGGCGGGCACGGCTACGTCGAGGAATGGGGCATGTCGCAGTTCGTGCGCGACGCCCGCATCGCCATGATCTACGAGGGCGCCAACGGCATCCAGGCCATGGACCTGATCGGCCGCAAGCTCCCCCGCGACGGCGGCCGGGCGATGATGACCTTCCTCGGCGAGGTCCAGACCTTCATCAAGGACCACAACGAGACCGAGGCGCTGAAGCCCTTCTGCACCCCGCTCCAGGCCGCGCTCAACGACCTGCAGGGCGCCACCATGTGGTTCATGCAGAACGCGATGGCCAAGCCCGACAACGCGGGCGCGGGGGCGACCGACTACATGCACCTCCTCGGCCTCGTGGCGATCGGCTACATGTGGGCGCGCATCGCCAAGGCGGCCTCCGCCAAGTCCGGCGATGCCCGCATGGAGGCCAAGCTCGTCACCGGCCGCTTCTACATGGAGCGGATGCTGCCCGAGACGTCCCTGCGGTTCGCGCGGATCAAGGCCGGCTCGGACACGACGATGGCGCTCTCCGCCGAGGCCTTCTGACGGGATCCCGGCCGATGGGCAGCTGGTGCATGGGATCGTTCGACAGCGACGGTGCTCTCGACCGGCGGATCGTTCTGCGCAACGATGGCGTCCGCCTGATCGGCCAGGCCCGCGCGGCGCTCGCCCGCGTGACGGATGACGGCTCGGAACTCGCGGAGCTGTGGGCCGACACGGCGAACGTGGATGCCTGGCGCGCCCACGTCGCCGAACTCGACCGCCGCCTCGGCGACATCGAGACCTGAAGAGATCGGGCGGGCGCTGCCCGCACCTGTGCCAAGAGGCGCCGAGACCTGCTCGCGAGCGGGGCGGTGCAAGGAGAATCAGATGCCCGAGGCCTACATCTTCGACCACGTCCGCACGCCCCGCGGCCGCGGCAAGCCCGACGGCGCGCTGCACGAGGTGACGGCTTTGCGCCTCGCCGAGACGGCGCTCCGCGCGCTCAAGGAGCGCAACGCCCTCGACACGAAGCGGGTGGACGACGTGGTGCTCGGCTGCGTCGATCCCGTCGGCGAGGCCGGCGGCGACATCGCCCGCGCCGCCGCCCTGGTGGCCGATTACGGCACCCACGTGCCGGGCGTGCAGATCAACCGCTTCTGCGCCTCGGGGCTCGATGCAGTGAATTTCGCCGCCGCCCAGGTGATGGCCGGCCAGCACGACATGACGGTCGGCGGCGGGGTGGAATCGATGAGCCGCGTCGGCCTCGGCGCCTCCGGCGGGGCATGGCCGGTGGATCCGGCCATCGCGGTCAAATCCTACTTCATGCCCCAGGGCGTCTCGGCCGACCTCATCGCCACGAAGTACGGCTTCTCCCGCACCGATTGCGACGCCTACGCGGTCGAATCCCAGAAGCGCGCCGCCAGGTCGTGGGAGGAGGGGCTGTTCCGCAATGCCGTCGTCCCGGTCAAGGACGTCAACGGCATCACCCTGCTCGACCGCGACGAGCACATGCGGCCCTCCACCGACATGCAATCGCTGGCCTCCCTGAAGGCCTCCTTCGTGCAGATGGGCCAGATGGGCGGCTTCGACGCGGTGGCCACCGACGCGCACCCGGATGTCGAGGCGGTGGACCACGTCCACCACGCGGGCAACTCGTCGGGCATCGTGGACGGCGCCGCGGCCGTGCTGATCGGCTCGCGCGAGGCGGGCGACGCGGCGGGCCTGCGCCCCCGCGCCCGCATCCGGGCCTTCGCCAACATCGGCTCCGACCCCGCCCTGATGCTGACCGGGCCCGTGGACGTGACCCACAAGGTGCTCGCCCGGGCCGGGATGAGCGTCGCGGACATCGACCTGTTCGAGATCAACGAGGCCTTCGCCTCGGTGGTGCTGCGCTTCCAGCAAGCCTTCGACCTCGACCCCGCGAAGGTCAACGTCAACGGCGGCGCCATCGCGCTCGGCCACCCGCTCGGCGCCACCGGCGCGATGATCCTGGGCACGGTGCTGGACGAGCTGGAGCGCACCGGCAAGGAGCGGGCGCTGGTCACGCTCTGCATCGGCGCCGGCATGGGCACCGCCACCATCATCGAGCGCGTCTGACGGTCGCGGGAGCGGCCGGGCCGGCCGCTCCCCTCGCGTGCCAAACGCTGCTAGAGGCCGACGCGACCGCCGAGCAAGGCGGAACCGAAGCCTCATGGGAGAAACGCTTCAGATGACGCGCCTCATCGCCACCCTCTGCCTGACGACCGCCCTCGCGCTGCCGCTCGCCGCGCGCGCCGACGAGGCCGCCGACAAGATCGCGGAGGCCAAGACCCTCGTCTCGAAGACCCTGATCAAGAACCTGCAGACCGGCTTCGGCGCGGCCCTGGAGAAGACCGTGGCGGCGATGCCCGACCAGAAGGCCGACGCCGTGCGCAAGGAGCTCAACGCCGAGTTCGACCGCCAGCGCGAGGTGATGGTCGAGGGTCTCTCCAAGGAATATGCCGGCAAGTTCAGTCTCACCGAGCTGAAGCACCTCAACGAGATCTACGACGACAAGACCTACCAGAAGTTCCAGGCCCTCAACGCCGACCCGTCCTCCAGCGTGACGGCGATCTCGCAGGGCTCGGTGACGAAGCTGCTCAACATGCTGGCGGTCGCCGCCGCCGGCGGCGAGGGCCCGCAGCCCGGCAGCCCGCCCGCTGCGGCGCCGAGCCCGGCCCCGGCGCCCGCCAAGTAGGCCGTGGAAGGCCGGCGGGTGCGGATCTCACGCCACCATCGCGGCAGCCGGATCGACCCGGAAGCCCGCAACCGCCGGCAGGCCTTCGAGGAGGGGCTTGGCGAAATGATAGCCCTGGAACAGGCCGACGCCGAGCCCGCGCAGGGTCTCGCACTCCGCCGCGGTCTCGACGCCCTCGGCGAGCACCGTGACGCCGAGCGCCCGCGCGATCGCGATCAGGCCGGCGACGATGGCCTGACGTCCGGCATCCGCGTCGATGCCGCGCAGCAGGTCCATGTCGATCTTGATGAGGTCCGGCCGGAAGTTCGCGAGCAGGGAGAGGCCCGCGAAGCCGGCCCCGAAATCGTCGAGCGCCGTCAGGAAGCCCTGGCGCCGGTAGGCGGAAACGATATTCCGGACGTGCGCGGTGTCGCGAAAGCGCTCGTTCTCGGTGAACTCGAACATGATGCGCTCGTGCCCGAAGCCGACGCGGCGGGCCGCCTCCAGCGAGGCGCGGATGCAGGCGTTGGGTTCGTAGACCGCGTTCGGCATGAAGTTGATGGACAGCCGCTCCGCCCCGCCGCGCGGGAACAGGCGGCCGGCCAGCTCGATCGCCTTCACCCGGGCCGCCTGATCGAAGCGGTAGCGGGTCTCGTCCGTCACCCGGTCGAGGATCGTGCCGGCGCCCTGGCCCTCGGGCCCGCGCACCAGCGCCTCGTAGCCCCAGACCGTGCCGGCCCGGAGGTCGAGGATCGGCTGGAACGCCATGGTGAAGGCGAAGTCGAGCTCCGCGCCGTCCCGGCAGGCACGGCAGGCTTGGGCAGTCTTCATGGCACAGTTTTTCTCTCGTGCCCCCGGCCGCGACCATGGCCCGGCAACCTCACCGAAACCTTAAGACCCGCCCCTGCCAGACGCGAGGACGTGAGATGGATCTGAAGAACTTCCGCTTCGAGACCGATGCCGACGGCGTCGCGCTGGCGACCTGGGACATGCCGGGCCGCTCGATGAACGTCATCACCGAGGGGGTGATGGATGATCTGGCCCAGATCGTCCAGATTGTATCTGAAGATGCTGCGATCAAAGGTTGCGTCATCACCTCGGGCAAGGACAACTTCTCTGGCGGCGCCGACCTGACCATGCTGCAGGGCCTCGGCCGCGCCTACGAGGAGCTGCGGGCGACGGCGGGCGAGGAGGCGGCGATGGTCCGCTTCTTCGAGGAATCGCGCCGCCTCTCGCTGCTGTTCCGGCGGCTCGAGACCTGCGGCAAGCCCTTCGCGGCCGCGATCAGCGGCATCTGCCTCGGCGGCGCCTTCGAGCTGGCGCTGGCCTGCCATCACCGCGTCGCCTCGGACGATCCCAAGACCCGCGTCGGCCTGCCGGAGATCAAGGTCGGCCTGTTCCCGGGCGGCGGCGGAACCCAGCGCGTCGCGCGCCTGATGCAGACGGGCGACGCCCTGCAGATGCTGTTCAAGGGCGAGCAGATCCGGCCGCAGATGGCCAAGGGCATGGGCCTCGTCCACGCCGTCGCGCCGAAGGACGAGATCGTCGCCCAGGCCAAGGCGTGGATTCTCGGCGGCGGCTCGGCCGTCGCGCCCTGGGACGTGCCGAAGTTCAAGGCGCCGTCCGGCAAGGTCTACTCGCCGGCCGGCATGATGATCTGGCCGCCCGCCAACGCGATCTACCGCCGCGAGACGCACGACAACTATCCGGCCGCCAAGGCGATCCTGGCCTCGGTCTACGAGGGCCTGCAGCTGCCGATGGACCTCGCCCTCAAGGTCGAGAGCCGGTACTTCGCCATGATCCTGCGCACCAGCGAGGCGCAGGCGATGATCCGCACCCTGTTCATCTCGATGGGCGAGCTCAACAAGGGCGCGCGCCGGCCCAAGGACGTGCCGCCCACCGCCCTGAAGCGGGTCGGCGTGGTCGGCGCCGGCTTCATGGGCGCGGGCGTCGCCTACGTCTCGGCCAATGCCGGGCTCGACGTGGTGCTGATCGACCAGTCGATCGAGGCGGCCGAGAAGGGCAAGGCCTACGCCCACAAGCTCGTCACCGACCAGATCAACAAGGGGCGCGCCAAGACCGCCGACCGCGAGGCGCTGCTCGCGCGCATCACGACCTCGGCCGACTACGCCGACCTCAGGGATTGCGAACTGGTCATCGAGGCGGTGTTCGAGGATCCGAAGGTCAAGGCCGAGGTGATCCGTCAGGTCGAGGCCGCGATCGGCCCGGATGCCATCTTCGCCTCGAACACCTCGACGCTGCCGATCAGCGGCCTCGCCGAGGCGAGCGCCCGGCCCGAGCAGTTCGTGGGCATCCACTTCTTCTCGCCCGTCGAGAAGATGATGCTGGTCGAGATCATCCGCGGCCGCGCCACCGGCGACCGGGCGGTGGCGACCGCGCTCGACTACGTCCGCGCCGTGAAGAAGACGCCGATCGTGGTCAACGATTCCCGCGGCTTCTTCGCCAACCGCTGCGTCACGGCCTACCTGCTCGAGGGCCACAAGATGCTCCTGGAGGGCGTGCCGCCCGCGATGATCGAGAGCGCGGGCCGACAGGCCGGCATGCCGGTGGGCCCGCTCTCGCTCAACGACGAGGTCGCGCTGGATCTCGGACTCAAGATCGCCCGGGCCACCGAGGCGCAGCTCGGGCCGGACGCGGTCGATCCCGGCCAGAAGCAGCTCCTGGTCGAGCTGGTGGAGAACCAGGGCCGGCTCGGGCGCAAGAACCGCAAGGGCTTCTACGACTATCCGGAGAGCGCCCCGAAGCGCCTCTGGCCGGGCCTGAAGGATCTTCAGCCGACGCATCTCGATCCGGACGCTGTCGATTTCGCCGAGCTGAAGCACCGCCTGCTCGTGGTCCAGGCGCTGGAGGCCGCCCGCACGGTGGGCGAGGGCGTGGTGGTCGATCCGCGCGAGGCCGATGTCGGCTCGATCCTCGGTTTCGGCTTCGCGCCGTTCACCGGGGGGGCGCTCTCCTACATCGACTTCATGGGCGCGCAGACTTTCGTGGCGCTCGCCCAGTCGCTCGAGGCCAAGCACGGCGCCCGCTTCAGCGTGCCGGAGAACGTCCTGGCGATGGCCCGGGACGGGGGCACCTTCTACGGCACGGCGGGGAAGCAGGCGGCCTGAGCCCGCTGCCGGAATACGGTTGCGCTCCAAAAACTCCCCCCTCTCCCCGCACGCGGGGAGAGGGGATCCGCTGAGATCGAACTGGAAAGCCGGACGCGTTGCTACCGGTTTCGCCGGCACCAAAGAACAAAGCCCCGCCCCCTACGGCACCGCCGCCAGCAGTCCGAGCACCCGCTCCAGATCCGCCGCGTTGTCCGAGAGTAGGTCCGTCACGTCGCCGACCGCGAGCGCCTTCACGTGGCGGCAGCGCATCCCGTGGCGACCGGCCATGCAGGTGCAGCGCAGGCTCAGGGAGCCCGCCCGCTCGTCCAGCGTGACCTCGTAGCGGTTGCCGGTGCTGCCCCGGACGGCGAAGCGCGGGCGCGCGGGCTCCGCCGGCCGGAACGTCCGGAGCGCCCGCTCGGCGATCGGCCCGCGCGGCGGGCGCGGCGGAGGGGGAGGGCCCCCGTCGATCCGGGTGAGCGGCAGGGCGATGGCCCGGCTCAGGCCCTCGACATCCGCCGTCTCCGTCTCGCGCATCGCCGCGAGCGCGATCTCGGCGCAGGCATAGGCGTCGTCGCCCGCGTCGTGGTGGCTGAACCGGATCCCGAGGCGGCCCGCGACCTTGGCGAGCCCGCAGCCGGCGGGATCCGGGAAGACGCGCCGGGCCACCTGCACGGTGCACAGATAGGCCAGCGGCGGCGCCGCCTGCCCGCAGGCGTGGAGCGATGCGCGCAGCACGCCGATGTCGAAGCTGGCGTTGTGCGCCAGGATCGTGCCGGCCGCGAGGTCTGGCATGAACTCCGCCATCACCGCGGCGAAGCCGGGTCGATCCCGCACGTCCGCCGGCAGGATGCCGTGGACCCGGATGTTGCCGGGCGCGAAGCGCAGCTCCGGCGGCCGGATCAGCCGCGATTCCCGCCGGACCACGCGCCCGTGCTCGATCCAGGCGAGACCGACCGCGCAGGCGCTTTCGCGCCGCTCGTTGGCCGTCTCGAAATCGATCGCGATCGTGGTCATCGGTGGATCATAGCCGGAGCCGGCCTGTCCCGCAGGATCCGGGCCGAAATGGGGTCAGGCGGACGGTTCTGTCAGGTTGCAGACGCGCCATGCGCCGCACGCCCCGTGTGGCCCGGCCGGAACATGGTATGCGCGCGACCGATCTTCGCCTCCCGGAAGCCGAACCCGCCCGTGCACGCCCTCACGATCATCGTCCCGATCTTCGGGATCATCCTGATCGGCTGGGCGGCGGCCGTGGCGGGCCTGCTCTCCGACCGCGTCAGCGACGGCCTGTCCGAGTACGTCTTCGCCGTGGCCGTGCCGGCGCTGATCATCGTCACCCTGACGCGGCCGGGCCTCGATGGCGAGATCGCGTGGTCCTACTGGATCTCGTATTTCGGCGGCGCCGGCCTGTCCTGGCTCGCGGGCTCCCTGATCGCGATGCGGCGCACGGGGATCGGCCGGCAGGGCGCGATCCTGCACGGCTTCGCGGCGAGCCAGTCCAACACGATCTTCGTCGGCGTGCCGATGATCCTGCAGGCCTACGGCGACGAGGGCGCCTTCCCGCTCTTCCTGCTGCTCGCCGTCCACCTGCCGATCATGATGGGGTTTGCCACCTTCCTGCTCGAGGCCGAGGGCGACAAGCCGCTGCTGGTGCGCCTGCGCGGCCTCGCCCTCGTGCTCCTGAAGAATCCGATCTTCGTCGCGCTCCTCGTCGGCATGGCGCTGAAGGTCCTGCACCTGACGCCCGGCGGACCCGTGAAGGCGATCCTCGACGCGTTCGCGGCCACCGCCTCGACCTGCGCGCTGGTGGCGCTGGGCGCCGGCCTGCGCCGCTACCGGGTGATGTTCGACCTGCCGGGCGCGATCGCCGTGGCGGTGCTGAAATGCGTGCTGCACCCGCTCGCCGTCTGGCTTCTGGCCTTCCACGTCTTCGCGATGCCACCGGCCTACGCGGGCGTGGCGACGCTGTTCGCCGCCATGCCGGTCGGCATCAACGCCTACCTGCTGGCGGTGCGCTACAAGACCGAGACCGGCCTGATCGCGGCCTCGGTGCTGGTCTCGACGCTGATCGCGCCCGTGACCACCATCGCCTGGCTCACCCTGCTCGGCCACGCCTGAGGCCGCGCCCGGGGCGCGCCTTGGGAATAGCGGGCAGAGCGGAGGGCGGGGGCTCGCCAAGGCCGGCGCGCCGTGCGACGCTCTCTCCTCCTCGCGCAGGTTTGCGTTGGCCCCCGAGCGTCACGATCTGCTAGAGCGCACGCGGCCGGCACGGCCGTCCGGCCGTCGCGGCGCCCGGTCGAGGTCTTGAGGATCGACGAGATGGACTTCCTGAACGCGATGGGCGGCACCGCCACCGGCTTCTTCGGCGCGGTGATCCCGTTCCTGATCGTGCTGACCATCGTGGTCTTCGTCCACGAGATGGGCCATTTCCTGGTGGGCCGCTGGTGCGGCGTCGGCGTCCACGCCTTCTCGATCGGCTTCGGGCCGGAACTCGTCGGCTTCAACGACCGGCGCGGCACCCGCTGGAAGCTCTGCGCCATCCCGCTCGGCGGCTACGTGAAGTTCCACGGCGACGTGAACGGGGCCAGCGTGCCCGACCCCGAGGCGCTCGCCCGGATGAGCCCCCAGGAGCGGGCGACGAGCTTCCCGACCCAGCCGGTGGCCAAGCGCGCCGCGATCGTGGCGGCGGGCCCCATCGCCAACTTCCTGCTCGCCATCCTGCTCTTCGCGGGCGCGATCTGGCTCGGCGGGCGCTACGAATTGCCGGCCCGCGTCGCCGCCGTCGAGCCGAACAGCGCGGCGGCCGAGGCCGGCTTCGAGGCCGGCGACCTGATCAAGGCCATCGATGGCCAGCCGGTGCGCGACTTCAACGCGATGTACCGCACCGTGACGGGCAGCGCCGGCAACACCCTGCTCTTCACGATCGAGCGCGACGGCGCCGAGCGCACCATCACGGCGACGCCGCGCGTGCACGAGGACCGCACGCCCTTCGGCCGCCACCGGGTCGGGCGGCTCGGCATCCGCTCGCCGAACGGCTCCGAGGCGCGCCTCGTCGAGTACGGCCCGCTGGCCTCCCTGAACCTCGGCGTGCACGAGACCTACTTCGTGGTCGAGCGCACCTTCTCGTATCTCGGCAAGCTCGCCACCGGCCGGGAATCGGCCGACCAGCTCTCCGGGCCGATCGGCATCGCGCGGGTCTCCGGCGAGGTGGCCAAGACCGGCGGCGTCGGCGGCCTCGTCGGGCTGGTGGCGCTCCTCTCGGTCTCGATCGGCCTGCTGAATCTTTTCCCCGTGCCACTGCTCGATGGCGGGCACCTCCTGTTCTACGCCTTCGAGGTGGTGCGCGGGCGTCCCCTGAGCGAGCGGGCACAGGAGATCGGATTCCGCATCGGCCTCGCCCTTGTCCTGATGCTGATGCTGTTCGCGGCCTGGAACGACATCCTGAACCTCGGCGCCTCCTGGGGCCGCAACACCTGAGGGCGCACGGGCGGGACGCCGCCCTCCCGGCACCGCACCATCGCCGTCTTTGCGCCGCGATCGGTCCCGGGTTTCGAGGGGTATCGTACCCCCCGAAGAGCCGCCGCAAGAGCCTTTGCGAATCGTTGACGCGATCGTGTGCCGGCCCGGAAAGACCTTCCGCGGCCGGCATTTACGTGCGGTTTACCCTATTCGGCGATCCTTCCCGGAACCCTTCCGGCGTTAAGTGGCGCGAAGGCCACGACCCGGCAAATTCCCCAGGCGAGAGGCCCCGGCGGCGTTTGCTTGGCAGGGGAATCCCGTTAAGAGCTACGCTTGGACCAGGTGACGGGATGGCCGGACAACGGCTGCTCGTGGGCAGGCGAGAGCACGCTCTCGAAAGAACAACGCGGACGGGCGATTACATGATGTCGATGACGGGGAAGCGCCGGCGCGAGTCGGTGAAGCGGACCATCGTCCTAGTCGCCGCGACGGCCGGCGTGCTCGCGGGCACCGCCGCCCAGGCGCAGCAGATCGTCGTCCAGGGCAACCGTCGGGTCGATGCCGACACCATCCGCTCCTACGTCACCGGCACCGCGTCCGGCTCCGCCGAGGAGGCCCGGCGCAACCTGCTCGCCAGCGGCATGTTCCAGGACGTGAAGGTCGCCCAGGGCGGCGGCCGCACGGTCGTGACGGTGCGCGAGAACAACATCATCAACCGCGTGGTGTTCGAGGGGAACAAGAAGGTCGAGAAGGCCACCCTCGAGGGTCAGATCGAGGCGAAGTCCCGCGGCGCCTTCAGCCCGGCGGTCGTCAACGCCGACCTGCAGCGCATCAAGGAAGTCTACCGCCGCGCCGGCCGCGGCACCGCCAAGGTCACCTACCGCACCGTCGACCTGCCCAACGGCACCGTCGACGTGATCTATCAGATCGACGAGGGCGATAAGACCGGCATCGTCTCGATCAACTTTGTCGGCAACAGCGCCTATTCCGAGCGGACGCTCAAGGGTCTGATGACCTCGTCCGAGATGAACCTGCTCAGCTTCGTCAAGACCTCGGACGTCTACGATCCCGACCGCATCGCCAACGACCTCGATCTCGTCCGCCGCTACTACCTCCGCAACGGCTACGCCGACTTCCAGGTCGTGAACGCCGACGCCCGCTACGTCGAGGGCGAGGAGAAGAGCGGGTGGGTCATCACCGTCACGGTCGCCGAGGGCGAGCAGTACCGCGTCGGCGCGGTGGCGATCGACTCGCGCCTGCCCGGCATCGACACCGGCCGCCTGCAGGACGAGCTGCGCGCCCAGGTCGGCGACGTCTACAACGCCGAGGACGTCGAGAAGACGCTCTCGGGCGTGACCAACGACGTCAACCGCCAGGGCTTCCCCTTCGCGCAGGTCCGTCCGACCGGCCAGCGCGACCGCGCCACCCATCAGGTCTCGCTCGGCTTCGTGGTCGAGGACGGCCCGCGCGTCTACGTCGAGCGCATCAACGTCCGCGGCAACACCCGCACGCGCGACTACGTCATCCGTCGCGAGCTCGATTTCGGCGAGGGCGACGCCTACAACCGCGTGCTCACCGACCGGGCCGAGCGCCGGCTCAACGGCCTGGGCTTCTTCAAGAAGGTCCGCTTCTCGAACGAGCCGGGCTCCTCGCCCGACCGGGTCATCGTGAACATCGACGTCGAGGATCAGCCCACCGGCTCGTTCTCCGTCGCGGGCGGCTACTCCACCCAGGACGGCATCATCGGCGAGGTCTCGGTCTCCGAGTCGAACTTCCTCGGCCGCGGCCAGTACGTGCGCGTCGCCGGCACCGGCGGCCAGTACGCCCGCGGCGTCGACTTCTCGTTCACCGAGCCGTACTTCCTCGGCTACCGGCTCGCCGCCGGTTTCGACGCATTCTACAAGTACAGCGACCTGACCCGGTACTCGCGCTACGAGACCACGGTCTACGGCGGCCAGCTCCGCCTCGGCCTGCCGATCACCGAGGAGTTCGGCGTCACGCTGCGCTACTCGCTCTACAACACCGAGCTGAAGGTGCCGAACACGCTCCGCCGGCCCTACAACGACTGCTCTGTGCCGATCCCGGGCCTGACCGAGCTGCAGCCCGCCGGCACCATCATCAATGGGCAGAACGTCGGCGGCCTCGCGAAGTACCCGGACTGCGCCTACAACGGCGAGGCCTCGATCGCGCTCAAGGGCTCGCAGGGCAACACGCTGACCTCGCTGGCCGGCGTCACGCTCGCCTACTCGACGCTCGACGTCATCGGCGCGCCGCGCAACGGCTTC
>Ga0316228_1000289_pt1 | contig 70934 bp, 70 predicted proteins | sample TBH18021metaG_FD_206005 | JGI IMG/M metagenome (GOLD analysis project Ga0316228, IMG submission 206005) | Freshwater microbial communities from Trout Bog Lake, Wisconsin, USA - TBH18021 | ecosystem: Environmental > Aquatic > Freshwater > Lake > Hypolimnion/Profundal zone | place: USA: Wisconsin... | reverse complement strand
ACTTGAAGAAGTCGGCGCCGATCTTGTCCATCTTGTTGACGAACACGACGCGCGGCACGTCGTACTTGTCGGCCTGACGCCACACGGTCTCGGTCTGCGGCTCGACGCCCTGGTTGCCGTCGAGCACGCACACGGCGCCGTCGAGCACGCGAAGCGAGCGCTCCACCTCGATGGTGAAGTCCACGTGGCCGGGGGTGTCGATGATGTTCAGGCGCTTGTCGCGCCAGAAGCACGTCGTCGCGGCGGACGTGATCGTGATGCCGCGCTCCTGCTCCTGCTCCATCCAGTCCATGGTGGCGGCGCCCTCATGGACCTCACCGATCTTGTGGGACTTTCCGGTGTAGTAGAGGATCCGCTCCGTGGTCGTGGTCTTGCCGGCATCGATGTGGGCCATGATGCCGAAGTTACGGTAGTCCTCGATCGCGTGCGTGCGGGGCATCGGATTGCTCCTGAGAGACGGCGGAACCGCTTACCAGCGGTAGTGCGAGAAGGCGCGGTTGGCTTCCGCCATCCGGTGCGTGTCTTCCCGCTTCTTGACGGCGTTGCCGCGGTTGTTGGCGGCGTCGAGCAGCTCGGCGGAGAGGCGCTCGATCATGGTCCGGTCGTTGCGCGAGCGGGCGGCCTGGATCAGCCAGCGGATCGCCAGCGCCTGACGGCGCTCGGTGCGCACCTCGACGGGGACCTGGTAGGTCGCGCCACCGACGCGGCGGGAGCGGACCTCGATCATCGGGGCGACGTTGTCGAGGGCGGCGCGGAACACCTCGATCGGGTTGGCCCGGGCGCGGTTCTCGACGATGTCGAAGGCACCGTAGACGATCCGCTCGGCGGTCGACTTCTTGCCCTCATACATGATGGAGTTCATGAACTTCGTCAGCACCACGTCCCCGTACTTCGGGTCCGGGATGATCTCGCGCTTCTCGGCTGAGTGACGACGGGACATTGGATTCAGCTCTCGAACAATATGGTATTAAGCGCCCCGCGCAGGCCGCCTGAGCCCGAAGGCCGGCGGCATCCTTACGGGGCCGTGGAAATAGCCGACCGAAGAAAAATTACTTCGGACGCTTGGCGCCGTACTTCGACCGGCGCTGCTTGCGGTTCTTCACGCCCTGCGTGTCGAGCACACCGCGCAGGATGTGGTAGCGCACACCCGGAAGGTCCTTCACGCGGCCGCCGCGGATCATCACCACGGAGTGCTCCTGAAGGTTGTGGCCCTCGCCCGGGATATAGCCGATCACCTCGAAGCCGTTGGTCAGACGAACCTTGGCGACCTTACGAAGCGCCGAGTTCGGCTTCTTCGGAGTCGTCGTGTAGACGCGGGTGCAGACGCCGCGCTTCTGCGGGCAAGCGTCAAGCGCCGGAACCTTGTTGCGGCTCCGCTGGATCTTCCGCGGCTGGGCGATCAGCTGGTTGATCGTCGGCATCCTGTGCCCTCTTCCTCGGTCACCTAGTCCGGACCGCGAAGAGCAGTCCGCAATACGAATATGCGCCGGAGGGCTGGTCAGAGCCCCTCGGCGCGGTGCGGGCAGAGGAGCACGTCCAAAAACGAACGCGCTCGTACCTACGGATCTGACTTACAGCGTCAGGCGATTTGATTCCTCGGAGCGCGCGGGGCGTTTGCGGCGGCGTCCGGAGCATGTCCGAGGGTGCCGTCGGCAGCCGGTGGCCATCCGAAGTGGCGCGCTTCTAGACGCGCTTGCGCCACAGGTCAATGCATCGACGCCAGAAATCTGCACCGCGCCGGAGGTTAAGGTTCGGTCAAGGCGCGGTCACGCGGGCGACGAATGCCCCTGCGACCCGATGATCGGTCACGGCCGCCCCGGCGGTCAATCCCGGGCCCCGCGCTCGACGAAAAGAACCTGCGAATCGGGGCGTCCGGCAACGAAGAAAATCGACAGCATGGTGCCCGGAACGTTTGGCATTCTGTTCTCCCGCACCCTCGGAGAACGGAAAGCTCGACCGTTGATTTTCATCGACGTTCTGAAGAACCATGTCGGCGATCGCCGGGGGCGGCGCGGAGATCTTTTCTCGACCGCCGCTGATCTTGCTCGATGCGATCAATCATCTTCGCCTCACGTGCGCGTGGGATCCTGCCGCCGGAATCTTGGACACGGATTCCGCGCGCCGCCGGATCGGGTCAAGGAGAGTCGTGTGCGCCGCCTTTTCGCTTTTGCCCTTGCAACGCTGCTATCGGTGGGCGTGGCTCAGGCCGACCGCCTCGACGATATCAAGAAGGACGGCGTCCTGCGCGTCGCGTCCTTCGACAGCAATCCGCCCTTCGGCTTCGTCGATCCGGCCACCAAGCGGATCACCGGGCTCGATGTCGATTTCGCCCAGGCCATCGCCGACACGATCGGCGTGAAGCTGGAGCTGCGTCCGACCAACCCGGCGAATCGCATCCCGCTGCCGATCTCTGGCAAGGTCGATCTGGTCCTGGCGAACTTCACCATCACCGAGGAGCGGGCCAAGCAGCTCGACTTCAGTATCCCGTACTTCGCCTCCGGCCAGCAGTTCCTGGCCAAGAAGGGGACGCTGTCGTCGCCCGATCAGCTCAACGGCCTGCGCATCGGCGCCGACAAGGGCACCGTCAACGAGATTGTCCTGCGCCGGGACTTCCCGGAGGCGACGGTCATTTCCTTCGATGACACGCCCTTCGCGTTCACGGCCCTGCGCAACGGCAACGTCCAGGCGATCACCCAGGACGGGCCGAAGCTCGTCGGGCTGCTGGCGAAGGTGCCGGACCGCCAGAATTACGAAATTCCGGCCTTCAGCATCTCCAACGACTATATCGGCGTCGGCATTCCCAAGGGCGAGACGCGTCTGCGGGACCTCGTGAACGAGACCCTGCGGACGCTGGAGAAGAGCGGCAAGGCGGCGGCGATCTACGATCGCTGGTTCGGCCCGAACACCGAGCAGCCGCTGCCGCGCCTGTTCCGGATCGGGGATCACGACTGACCGGATCGGACCCGTGAGCCTGTTCGGCGATCTGCTGGCGCCACGTTATCTCGTCTGGCTGCTGCAGGGCTTTGGGGTGACCCTGGCCCTGTCGGCGGCTGTCTGCCTCGTGAGCACGGTTCTGGGGCTCGCGGCCTGCTGCCTGCGGGAGGTGGGCGGCCCCGCGGCGCGGCGCGCGGTGGCGGGCTTCGTTGTGCTCGTGCGCAACACGCCGCTGCTGGTTCAGCTCTTCGTCTGGTATTTTGCAGTCGCCGCCCTGCTGCCGGGCGATGTCACGGCTTGGCTCAATCGCCCGCATGTCCTCGAGCTGGGACCCACCGCCCTGCGCTGGCCGACCTACGAGACGCTGGCGGGCTTCGTCGGCCTGACGCTCTACGCGTCCGCCTACATCGCCGAGGAAGGCCGCGCCGGGATCAACGGCGTCCGTCCCGGCCAGCACGAGGCGGCCCTCGCCCTCGGCCTGACGCCGGTCCAGGCGCTCCGCCACATCGTCCTGCCGCAGGCCCTGCGGGTCGCTTGGCTGCCAATCGTCGGCCAGTACCTCAACACGATCAAGAACACGTCGCTGACCATGACGATCGGCCTCGCCGAGCTGTCCTACGCGTCCCGGCAGGTCGAGACCGAGACGTTCAAGACCTTCCAGGCCTTCGGCATCGCGACGCTCCTCTATATCGGCGCGGTCGCCCTGGTGGAGGCAGCCGGGCAGGCCCTGGCGCGTCGCACCGCGCCCGCGGGGTCGCGCGCATGAACCGCGCGGTCATCACCGACAATCTGGGCTACCTGCTGCTCGGTGCCTGGCCCGACGGGCCGATCGGCGGCCTGGCGTTGACGCTGATTCTCTCGATCCTGTCCGGCCTCGCCTCGGCGGCGCTGGGCCTGGTCCTCGGAATCGGGCTCGCGATGAGCGGAGGTGCGGCGCGCCGGGCGCTGGTCCTCGGGCTCGGCTTCTTCCGGGCCATCCCGATCGTGATGCTGATCTTCTGGAGCTACTTCCTGCTGCCGATTCTGTTCGGCGTCTCGGTTCCGGAGATCGGCACCGTGGTGACGGCGCTCGCGCTCGTTGGCGGGGCCTATCTCGCCTACGGGGTGGCGGCGGGAATCGAGAGCATCGGGCAGGGCCAGTGGGCGGCGGGTCTCGCCCTCGGCCTCGGCCGCTGGCAGGTGCTGCACGTCATCGTCCTGCCGCAGGCCCTGCGCGCCATGGCGCCGTCCTTCGTCAATCAATGGACTGCGCTGATCAAAGACACGTCGCTCGCCTACGTGATCGGCGTTCCGGAGCTGTCCTTCGTCGCCGCGCAGGTGAACAACCGCGCCATGGTCTACCCGGCCGAGATCTTCCTGTTCGCCGGAGCGGTCTACGGCGCGCTTTGCCTAGCCCTCGATCGGCTGGCGGCGGCGCTAGCGCGTAGGGCTGGGCGGGTCCCCCGGCCGAGCCGCGGCAGGCCTGCGTGACAACCCGGACGTGCCGGATCGGGGCAGGGGCGCCCCGCCATGGTCTACGGAAGTTTAAAGCAAACCATCGAAGTGTCGCGATCAACGGGCGGCCGGACCGCCCCTGTATTCGCGTCGAGGGTATGCGTATGGGTTGCGTCGCGGTCAGCAACGTCGTTCCGTTCCGGCGGCCCCTTCCCACCCAGGCACCGGGCGAGCGCGACGCGCGCGACCGCCGTCGCAGTGAGCAGCGCTCCCTGCTGGACGCGGTCTACGCCACCGGCAGCATGGTCCTGGCCGCCGAGGATCGCGCGACCAAGCTCACGGCCTCGCGCCTCCAGGTCTACGGCTTCCTGGCGATCGAGGAGATGCGAGAGGACGGCACCATGCGCCGCCTGCGCCCCTCCGAGGCGATCCGCGCCCGGGGCGAGCGGCCCTGGCGCCTGTCGAAGCCCGCCTGCGGGGCCTCGGTGACGATCCCGAGCCTCGACGGTTTCCTGTTCGAATCGGGCGGCCAACCTGTCTGATTCCACCCCTCGTGTGCGGTCGGGACCGGCGCGCTGACCTGCGCGCCGGTTCTTTGCGTTTCGTGGCGCTGCTTCCGTGGCCGATCCTCGCGATAGGTGCCAGCCGGTTCGGCTGTCGGCAGAAGCCCGGCGCACGATCAACCGCCGCCCCTGTCCCGGGCGCATGCAGCGCCAGCAGAACGCGATCCTGGAGCCAGCACACACGGTCCACGGCCTCCATTCGGATGCTCCGGATCGGCTGACCGACCCTCCACCTCATCCTGAGGGGCCGGAGCGAAGCGCAAGCCTCGAAGGCCCTCTAGAGATCGCGCGGCTGGCTGGAACCCTCCCTCGGGGCCCGCTTCGCGGTCACCTCAGGATGGGGTCGAGAGTAGGATGACCCGATGCGCTTGCCGTGCGATGCTATCGTGTCCGTGCAGCACACGCCCTCACGAAGCGTCGACCTGGATCAGCCTGTGCCGCTTGCGCGGCGCTTCTTAGCCAGATCCCAGATCAGGTTCCGCTGACGCTGCATGCGCCCGGGACGGGGTGCGCGCCCTAAGCCCCGGCGGCGAAAATCCTGCTGCTCGGCTTGCCTTCCGAGCCCGCCCGTAGTATCCGCCCGGCCTTCGCGAGAAATTCGATGGGTGCTCGCACCCTGTGAACGCGGTGACCGCGCCGGTGTCCTTTGGACACCGCCAGCGCGGTCGAACACATGAGCCGGGGACGTCAGATCCCCATCAGGCGTCGTCCGCCGGGCAATACCGCCCGCGTGCGGAAACCCGCCTGAAACAAGGAGTCACGCACGTGATCCAGATGCAGACGAATCTGGACGTCGCCGACAACTCGGGTGCACGCCGCGTTATGTGCATCAAGGTCCTCGGCGGGTCGAAGCGCAAATATGCCGGCGTGGGCGACGTGATCGTCGTCTCCGTCAAGGAGGCGATCCCGCGCGGTCGCGTCAAGAAGGGCGACGTCATGAAGGCGGTCGTCGTTCGCACCGCCAAGGATGTGAAGCGCGCCGACGGTTCGGTCATCCGCTTCGACAAGAACGCCGCCGTTCTGATCAACAATCAGAAGGAGCCGATCGGCACCCGTATCTTCGGACCGGTTCCGCGCGAGCTCCGCGCCCGCAACCACATGAAGATCATCTCCCTGGCTCCGGAGGTGCTGTAATGGCCGCCAAGATTAAAAAGGGCGACACGGTCGTCGTGCTCACCGGCCGGGATTCCGGCCGCTCGGGCGAGGTGATTCAGGTTCTGCCGAAGGAAGGCCGGGCCTTCGTGCGCGGCGTGAACCTGGTCAAGAAGCACCAGAAGCAGACGCAGAATCAGGAAGGCGGCATCATCTCCAAGGAAGCCGCCATCCAGCTTTCGAACATCGCGGTCGCGGATGCCAACGGCAAGCCGACCCGCGTGGGTTTCCGCATCCTCGAAGACGGGCGCAAGGTCCGGTTCGCCAAGACCACGGGGGATCAGATCGATGGCTGAGGCCGACAAGAACGCCTACACCCCGCGCCTGCGCAAGCACTACGAGGAAGTGGTTCGCCAGAAGCTGATCGAAGAGTTCGGCTACAAGAACCCGATGGAAGTGCCGCAGATCACGAAGATCGTGATCAACATGGGCGTCGGCGAGTCCACCGCGGACTCCAAGAAGGCCTCCGTGGCTGCGGGCGACCTCGCCCTGATCGCCGGCCAGAAGCCGGTCATCACCAAGGCCCGCAAGGCCATCGCGACCTTCAAGGTCCGCGAGGGCATGCCGATCGGCTGCAAGGTGACCCTGCGCAAGCAGCGCATGTATGAGTTCATGGACCGGCTGATCACCATCGCGCTGCCGCGCGTGCGCGACTTCCGCGGCCTGAACCCGCGCTCGTTCGACGGCCGCGGCAACTACGCCCTCGGTCTCAAGGAGCACCTCGTGTTCCCGGAGATCTCCTACGACAAGGCCGAGCAGACCTGGGGCATGGACATCGTCGTGGCGACCACCGCCAAGACCGATGCCGAAGCCAAGGCCCTCCTCGCCGCCTTCAAGTTCCCGTTCCGGCAGTGAAGCCCTCGGGCTTCAGACGCGGACACCGGAGATAGACCACATGTCGAAGAAAAGCTCAGTCGAGAAGAACGAGGCTCGCAAGGCGCTGGTGAAGCGCTTCGCGGCCAAGCGGAAGGCGCTCCTTGAGATCGCCAACAACGATGCCCTCGAGATGGAGGAGCGCTTCGAGGCGCGCCTCAAGCTCGCGGAACTGCCGCGCAACTCGTCGGCCACCCGCATCCGCAATCGCTGCGGCATGACCGGCCGGCCGCGCGCCTTCTACCGCAAGATGGGCATCTCGCGCGTGGCGCTGCGCGAGCTTGGCAACCGGGGGCTGATCCCCGGCCTGGTCAAGTCGAGCTGGTAAGGAGGTCCCCATGGTCAACGATCCCGTGGGCGACATGCTCACCCGCATCCGCAACGGCCAGCTGCGCCGTCGCAACGTCGTTCAGACCCCCGGCTCGCGCCTGCGCGCTAGTGTCCTGAACGTGCTGAAGGCCGAGGGCTACATCCGCGATTACGCGGCGACGGACCTCGGCAACGGCCGCACCGAGTTCGCCATCGAGCTCAAGTACTACGACGGGCGCCCTGTGATCCGTGAGATCAAGCGCGTGTCGAAGCCGGGCCGCCGGGTCTACTCGTCGGTCGGCGAGCTGCCGCACGTGGCCGACGGCCTCGGCGTCACCATCGTCTCCACCCCGCAGGGCGTCATGGCCGACCACGAGGCGCGCGAGCGCAACGTCGGCGGTGAAGTGCTCTGCACCGTGTTCTGATCGGGACGGAGGAGGTTATCCCATGTCTCGCGTAGGCAAGAAGCCGGTCTCTGTGCCGGCCGGCGTTACCGCCACGGTCACCGGTCAGACGGTGAAGATGAAAGGCTCGAAGGGCGAACTGTCGTTCGTCGTTCCCGCGCTCGTCAATGTGGCCATGAAGGACGGCGCCATCGAGGTGCAGCCCGTCAACCAGTCCAAGCCCGCGCGCTCCCTGTGGGGCACGTCGCGGGCACAGATCGCCAACATCGTCGAAGGTGTATCGAAGGGCTTCGAGAAGAAGCTTGAGATCACCGGCGTCGGTTACCGCGCCGCCATGGCCGGCAAGGCCCTCAAGCTGTCGCTCGGCTACAGCCACGACATCGAGTACGCGATCCCCGCCGGGATCACGATCGCAACCCCGAAGCCCACCGAGATCACGATCTCCGGGATCAACCGCCAGCAGGTCGGTCAGGTCGCCGCCGAGATCCGCGAATACCGCGGACCCGAGCCCTACAAGGGCAAGGGCGTGAGGTACGCGGGCGAGTTCATCTTCCGCAAGGAAGGCAAGAAGAAGTAAGGAGGGCATCATGTCTCGCAAGCTCGAAGCCCTCGATCGCCGCAAGGCGCGCGTCCGTCGCGCGCTGCGGGCGGCCGCCAACGGCCGTCCGCGGCTCTCGGTGTTCCGCTCGTCGAAGCAGATCTACGTGCAGGTCATCGATGACGTCGCCGGTAAGACGCTGGCTGCCGCCTCGTCGATCGACAAGGCCCTCAAGGGCGAACTCAAGACCGGCGCCGACGTCGCCGCCGCCAAGGCGGTGGGTAAGCTGGTCGCCGAACGCGCCAAGGCCGCGGGCGTCACGAAGGTGATCTTCGACCGCTCCGGCTACATCTACCACGGCCGTGTCGCGGCCGTGGCCGAGGCCGCCCGCGAGGGTGGCCTGGAGTTCTGATCCATTGGGACTTGCCGTCGGCGTTTCAGCCGGCGGCGACCCCGATCGGGACCGTTGAACGACGGCGGGCCGGACGTGCCAAGCATGTCCGGCATTCGACACTCAATCGAGCGAGCAGGCCCGCCGCCTGCGCCAGTGAGATGAACGGATAAAAACATGGCACGTGAACGGGAAGGCGGGGGCCGCGGCCGCCGCGAAGATCGCGAGGAGCGCGACAGCGAGTTCGTGGACAAGCTCGTCCACATCAACCGCGTCGCCAAGGTGGTGAAGGGTGGCCGTCGCTTCGGCTTCGCCGCTCTCGTCGTCGTCGGCGACCAGAAGGGCCGCGTCGGCTTCGGCCACGGCAAGGCCCGTGAGGTGCCGGAGGCGATCCGCAAGGCGACGGAAGCCGCCAAGCGTGGCCTGATCCGCGTCTCGCTCCGCGAGGGCCGGACCCTGCACCACGACGTCAACGGCCGCCACGGCGCCGGCAAGGTGATCCTCCGCGCAGCCCCGCAGGGCACCGGCATCATCGCCGGCGGCCCGATGCGCGCCGTGTTCGAGACGCTCGGCATGCAGGACGTCGTCGCCAAGTCGCTGGGTTCGTCGAACCCCTACAACCTCGTGCGCGCCACCTTCGAGGCGCTTAAGAACGAGGACAGCCCGCGCTCCGTGGCGGCCCGCCGCGGCATCAAGGTGTCGACGCTCCAGTCGCGTCGCCGCGATGCCGATCCGGCCGACCAGTCCGAAGCCGCGGTCGCGTAAGGGGAGGGTCCGATGGCACAGAAGACCGTCCGCATCGAGCAGATCGGCTCGCCGATCCGCCGCGAGGCCAGCCAGCGCCAGACGCTGATCGGCCTCAAGCTCAACAAGCTCCACCGCGTGTCCGAGCTGGAGGATACCCCCTCCGTGCGCGGCATGATCCGCAAGGTTGCGCACCTCGTGCGCGTCCACGGCGACGTGGCGTGAGGAGGCCCCGATGAAGCTCAACCAGATCAGCGATAATCCCGGCGCCACCAAGGACCGGATGCGCGTGGGCCGGGGCATCGGCTCCGGCAAGGGCAAGACCGCAGGTCGCGGCGTGAAGGGTCAGAAGGCCCGGACCGGCGTGTCCATCAAGGGCTTCGAGGGCGGCCAGATGCCACTGCATCGTCGCCTGCCGAAGCGCGGCTTCAACAACCTCTACGCCCAGGACCTGAACGAGGTGAACCTCGGCCGGATCCAGGAAGCCCTCGACGCGGGCAAGCTCGACAAGGCCGCCACCGTGACGGTGGAGAGCCTGGTCGCCGCCGGCATCATCGCCCGTCCCCGCGACGGCGTGAAGCTGCTCGGCGTCGGCGAGCTGACCGCGAAGCTCAGCTTCGAGGTCACCCGCGCCTCCAAGTCCGCCGTCGAGGCGGTCGAGAAGGCCGGCGGCTCGGTCACCACCGTCTACGCCCAGGGTGCCTCCACCCGCGGCGGCAGCGAGGCGGCCACGGCCTGACGGGGGCGACTCCGGGACCCGTTGCACGGGCCCGGCGCACCCTTTAAGCCGATCCTTCGAGCGGCGGCCCTGCGACCACGCGGGCCGCCGTTTTTCGTTTCATCCGGGCTTCGCCGCCCGGCGACATGTCCAGGACGCGACGCTTATGGCCTCAGCCGCCGAGCAGCTTGCCGCCAACCTCAATTTCGGTGCGATCGCCAAGGCCGATGAGCTGAAGAAGCGCATCTGGTTCACGCTGGGCGCCCTCGTGGTGTTCCGGCTGGGCACGTACATCCCGATCCCCGGCATCGATCCGGAGCAGTTCGCCCGCAACTTCCAGCAGCAATCGGGCGGCGTGCTCGGGCTGTTCAACATGTTCTCGGGCGGCGCCGTCGAGCGCATGGCGATCTTCGCCCTGAACATCATGCCCTACATCTCGGCCTCGATTATCGTGCAGCTTCTCACCTCGGTGATCCCGAGCCTGGAAGCGCTGAAGAAGGAGGGCGAGTCCGGCCGCAAGGTCATCAACCAGTACACGCGCTACCTGACGGTGGTGCTGGCTCTGGTGCAGTCCTGGGGCATCGCGATCGGCCTGCAGAGTTCCTCGGCAGCGATCGACCCGGGCCCGTTCTTCCTGGCCTCGACGGTGATCACGCTGACCGGCGGCACCCTGTTCCTGATGTGGCTCGGCGAGCAGATCACCTCGCGCGGCATCGGCAACGGCTCGTCGCTGATCATCTTCGCCGGCATCGTCGCCCACCTGCCGGTGGCGATCGCAGGCGCCCTCGAACTCGGCCGCACCGGCGCCCTGTCCCCGGCGATCATCCTGGGCGTGGCCGTCGCCGCGGTGGCTTTGGTCTATTTCATCGTGTTCATGGAGCGCGCCCAGCGCCGGCTCCTGATCAACTACCCGAAGCGTCAGGTCGGCAACCGCATGTACGAGGGCCAGACCTCGTTCCTCCCGCTCAAGCTCAACACCTCGGGCGTGATCCCGCCGATCTTCGCCTCCTCGCTGCTGCTGCTGCCGGCCACCGCGGCGAGCTTCTCTGCGAATGGCGGCGCGACCGGCTGGCTCGGCACGATCACGGCCTATCTCGGCCATGGCACGCCGCTGTTCATGGTGCTCTACGCGGCGCTGATCATCTTCTTCACGTTCTTCTACACCGCGGTGGTCTTCAACCCGCAGGAGACGGCCGACAATCTGAAGAAGCATGGTGGCTTCATCCCGGGCATCCGCCCCGGCGAGCGCACCGCGGCCTTCATCGACAAGGTGCTGACCCGCATCACGGTGATCGGTGCCCTGTACCTGACCGTGGTGTGTCTGTTCCCAGAAATCCTGTCGTCCTACGCGGCGGCAAGCCTGGGCTTCGGCGGCACCTCGCTGCTGATCGTGGTCTCGGTCACGATGGACACGGTGGCCCAGATCCACGGGCACCTGATGGCGCATCAGTACGAGGGCCTCGTGAAGAAGGCGAAGCTGCGTGGCGCCTCGACAACGCAACGGCGGCGCTGAGGCTGATACAGAGACGGGACGGAAACAAGTATCCTCCCGACTCTGGCCCAAAGGCCCGGATGCCTCTGCGCCCGGGACTCGCTAGACAATCCCCGAACCCGGCGATGCCAGGGAGGCTTCGCCACCGCCGATGGGCCCACGGAGCGTGGGTCGAACGAGGAAAACGCCATGCGCATCATTCTGCTCGGGCCGCCCGGCGCGGGGAAGGGGACGCAATCCGAGCGGATCGTACAGTGCTTCGGTATCCCGCAGCTCTCGACGGGTGACATGCTCCGGGCAGCCGTGGCCGCTGGCACGCCGGTCGGTCTTGAGGCCAAGGCCGTGATGGAATCGGGCGGCCTCGTCTCGGACCGGATCGTGGTCGGCATCGTAGCCGACCGGATCGAGGAGCCGGACGCCCGCCGCGGCTTCATCCTCGATGGCTTCCCGCGCACGGTGGCCCAGGCCGAGGCGCTGGGCGAGATGCTGGCCGGCAAGGGCCTCCAACTCTCCGCTGTCATCGAGTTGAAGGTGGACGAGGCCGCGCTCGTCGGCCGGATCGAGAATCGTGCAGCCGAGACTCTGGCCCGCGGTCAAGCCGTGCGGAAGGACGATACCCCGGAGGTGTTCAAGCAACGCCTGGAGGCTTACCGCGCCCAGACGGCGCCGCTCTCAGCCTATTATGCCGGGAAAGGCATGCTCCAGACCGTCGATGGCATGCAGCCGATCGACAAGGTGACGGCCGACCTGATGGCCTTGCTGGAGCCGCACGCGGAGCCGGTCGCGTCCTGACGGCCAATGATGCGGCGCCGTGCCGGGCGCCGCATCCGGTATTGCCCGGGTCGCGCCGTTCGCGAAGACGGCTCCGGCTTGAACGATCTGCCGGCGTCTGAGGTTGACGGTGTACAGTCAATTCGGATCGACGATGACCGTCCGCAGCGTCTCCACGGCCCTGATCGTATTCTGCCTCGCGATCCCGGCCGTCCCGGCCTTCGCTCAGAGCCCCGCTCAATCCTTCGTGTACGGCCAGAAGCGGTTCCGCCACGCCTGCCGACCGCCGCTCAAGTTCGCGGCCGGCGCCTGCGTCCGCCGCTGTCCGGCGGGCTATCAGGATACGGGGGGCTATTGCCGCCTGCGAAACCAGGGCTTCCGTTGAGTCTTCGACAAGCCTCAGATCCGCCCCTCGCGGCGCAGGCTGCCGAAGAAATTGACGATGTCCATGTGAAGCGACCGGTGACCGAACAGGCGAAACGGGGAGCCCTCCACGGTGCCCTCGCGTAGTTCGATCATCGCCGTCATCGGGTTGTAGCGGAAGACCATACGGCGCCCGGCGAAGGTGGCCCAAAGCAGGCTCGGGCCCGCGCCCGCGTCCTGAAGCTCGATCGAGCCCGGTTCGGCCTCGGTGAGGACGCCGCCGATCACCGCCAGCGTCACAGGAAGGACCTCATCCAGGGTCTCCACAGCGGCGCGTAATACCGAATCGGCAAAAGCTCTCACGGTTGCACCGTCGCTGGTCAGAAGGGACATCTCGATCTCCGCGTCATTTCCGGGCGCGATTGTGCCCCGTGGTCCCCTGCACGCACCGCATGCCGCCACAACGCCCCGGCCGGGGTCGTTGACATCGGCGCGCACGCGCGCTAGCAGGCCCTCCTTCGTCCAACCGAACGATGGTCCGAGGTACCCTGTCCAGGGTTGCCCGCGGGCCGCGTCGTCGTTTCGCGTGCGCAGGGGCCGGCCTCCACCGGACGCGCACAAGACAGGCCCGGTTCCCCGGGCTTCATATGGAGAGTGATCGTGGCCCGTATCGCAGGCGTCAACATCCCGACCAACAAGCGCGTCGTCATCGCGCTTCAGTACATCCACGGCATCGGCGCCAAGAAGGCCGAGGAGATCACCCAGAAGGTGAACATCCCCGCCGAGCGCCGGGTCAACCAGCTGACCGACGCCGAGGTTCTCTCGATCCGCGAGACGATCGACCGCGACTACCTCGTCGAGGGCGACCTGCGCCGCGAAGTCTCGATGAACATCAAGCGCCTGATGGATCTCGGCGCCTACCGTGGCCTGCGCCACCGTAAGCAGCTGCCGGTCCGCGGCCAGCGCACCCATACCAACGCCCGCACCCGCAAGGGCAAGGCGAAGCCGATCGCCGGCAAGAAGAAGTAAATTTTGGAACGGGTGGCCGTGCTCTGCTCGGCCTCCTCTCCGTCGCGCCGGTGTCCCTTACGGAGCCCGGCTTTGGCTGGGCAGCCCTGCACAGGCGCTCCGACCAAGTCCCAAGAGAATCCCGAGCGCCTGGCATTACGGGCGCGCTTGAAGGAAGAGTGAGACCAGAATGGCCAAGGAACCGCAACGCGTCCGTCGCCGCGAACGCAAGAACATCGTGTCGGGCGTCGCCCATGTGAACGCCTCGTTCAACAACACGATGATCACCATCACCGACGCGCAGGGCAACACGATCTCGTGGTCGTCGGCCGGCGCCATGGGCTTCAAGGGCTCGCGCAAGTCGACCCCGTACGCCGCTCAGGTGGCCGCCGAGGATGCTGCCCGGAAGGCGTCCGAGCACGGCATGCGCACCCTCGAGGTCGAGGTGTCGGGTCCGGGTTCGGGCCGCGAGTCGGCGTTGCGCGCGCTTCAGGCCGCGGGCTTCACGGTGACCTCGATCCGCGACGTCACCTCGATCCCGCATAACGGCTGCCGGCCGCGCAAGCGCCGCCGCGTCTGATCCGGACCTGCGAAGACCTTTGACGGAGAAGCTTATGACGGGATCGAAGCCGCTTCCGGGCGTGCTGCGTTGGAACCTCGGCGACCTCACGGTCACCGCGCTCAACGACGGCTGGTTTCAGGCGAGCCTCGATCTGGTCACGGGCATTTCCAAGGAAGAGGCCGGGCGGCTGCAGCTGGCCGGCTTCCGCACCGAGCAGCCCAAGATCACGCTGAACGCCTTCCTGATCACGGGTGACGGCCGCAAGCCGGTCCTGATCGATACGGGCTACGGCGATCTGGCTCCAGCCGAAACCCTCGGCCGGGCCGGCGCTGCCCTGGCGGCGGCCGGCGTCACGCCGGACGAGATCGAAACCGTTCTCGTCACCCACCTGCATCCCGACCATGTGGGCGGGCTCGTGAAGGACGGCGCGGCGCGCTACCCGAATGCCGAGATCGTGGTCCATGCCGAGGAGGCAGCCCACTGGCTACCGGACGAGGCTCTGTCCCGGGCTCCTGATGCGGCCAAGCCGTATTTCGAGGGTGCCCGCAAGGCCGTTGCGCCCTACGCCCGGCGGATGCGCGAGCATCGGGGCGGCGAGGTGCTTCCGGGGATCACGGCGGTCCATCTGCCCGGCCATACACCGGGCCATTGCGGCTTCCGCATCGTCTCCGGTGGACAGTCGCTGATGATGTGGACCGACGTGGTGCACATGCCGGCGATCCAGTTCAAGAACCCCGAGGCCGGCGTGGGCTTCGACGTCGACGGCGACCAAGCGCGCGCGACGCGCAAGAAGATCATGGACGAGGTGGCGAGCGAGCGGTCCTTCATCGCCGGCTCGCATCTCGAATTCCCGGCGCTCGGTTATGTGGATCGGGACGGGGCGGGCTACAGCTTCGTACCGGCCCTCTGGGTCGGCGGCGAGTAACGGCGGATACAGATTTCAGGGACCGTTCGGGGCGCCAGGGGGCTGCGCCGGACGGCCGAAGCGCGGGACCGGGCGTCGCGGATCCCGAGCAAGGACGAGAGGTAGGATCGTGGTCATTCAGAAGAATTGGCAGGAACTGATCAAGCCGAACAAGCTGCAGGTCACGACCGGCGACGACCCGAAGCGGGTCGCCACCGTCGTGGCCGAGCCGCTTGAGCGCGGCTTCGGCACCACGCTCGGCAACGCCCTGCGCCGGGTGCTCCTGTCCTCGCTCCAGGGCGCGGCCGTGACTTCGGTGCAGATCGACGGCGTGCTGCACGAGTTCTCGTCGATCCCGGGCGTGCGCGAGGATGTCACCGACATCGTCCTCAACATCAAGACGATCGCGATCCGCTCGCAGACCGACGCGCCGAAGCGCATGACCCTGCGCAAGACCGGCCCAGGCCTCGTCACCGCGGGCGACATCGGCACGGTCGGCGACATCCAGATCCTGAACCCCGACCTCGTGATCTGCACGCTGGACGACGGCGCCGAGATCCGCATGGAGTTCACGGTCGCCACCGGCAAGGGCTACGTCCCGGCCGAGCGCAACCGCCCCGAGGATGCGCCGATCGGCCTGATCCCGGTCGACTCGCTGTTCTCGCCTGTCACCAAGGTGAGCTATCGCGTCGAGACGACCCGCGAGGGCCAGGATCTCGACAAGGACAAGCTGACCATGACGGTCGAGACCAACGGCGCGGTCTCGCCGGAGGATGCGCTCGCCTACGCGGCGCGCATCATCCAGGACCAGCTGCAGGTCTTCGTGAACTTCGAGGATCCGCGCAAGGAGGAGGCTGCCCCGCTCGCGCCGCAGCTGCCCTTCAACCCGGCGCTGCTCAAGAAGGTCGACGAGCTGGAGCTGTCGGTCCGTTCGGCGAACTGCCTGAAGAACGACAACATCGTTTACATCGGCGACCTGATCCAGAAGTCCGAGGGCGAGATGCTGCGGACGCCGAACTTCGGTCGCAAGTCGCTCAACGAGATCAAGGAAGTGCTCGCCGGCATGGGCCTGCACCTCGGCATGGACATCCCCGGCTGGCCGCCGGAGAACATCGAGGACCTCGCCAAGCGCTTCGAAGAGCACTACTGAGGCGAAGCCGCCTCGGGCTGAACGAGGCGGCGCTGCACGGCGCCGCTTGTTGGGCCGATTCAGACCTGGGACTTCGCTGAGTCGACGCGAAGTCCCAAGAAATCCCGACGCGGGGTCAAGCGGAAAGCAACAGCCTCAATTGGGGCACCCGGCCGTACCGTGGCACGGCGGCCGAGATTAGAAGGAAGCCAGCACCATGCGTCACGGTTATCGCGGCCGTCGTTTCAATCGCACCGCCGAGCATCGTAAGGCGATGTTCGCCAACATGTCGGTGGCCCTGCTCAAGCATGAGCAGATCGTCACGACCCTGCCGAAGGCGAAGGACCTGCGTCCCGTCGTCGAAAAGCTCGTCACCCTCGGCCGCATCGACAGCGTCCACACCCGCCGTCTCGCCATGGCGCAGCTGCGTGATGCCGACATGGTCAAGAAGCTCTTCGCGGTGATCGGCCCGCGCTACCAGGGTCGTCCGGGCGGCTATCTCCGCATCATGAAGGCCGGCTTCCGCAAGGGCGACAACGCTCCGCTGGCGGTCATCGAATTCGTCGATCGCGACGTCGACGCCCGCGGCAAGGATTCCGGCCCGAGCCAGGTTGCCGAGGCCGCCTGAGCTTCGCCGGCGTCCCAACGCTCCCGATTTTTAGAAGCCGTCCCGGATCATCCGGGGCGGCTTCTCGCGTTTCTGTGCCTCGCCTTTGGGCGCGCAGCATAGCAATCCAGGGCGGCGCGCCGTCCCGAGCTGTTGCGTGTCCCTCGGATGCTTCGCTGCGCGCGCGATGACGATGCGCGGATCATAAAAGAAAACCCGCCGGCTTGCGCCGACGGGTCTGGAGCAGGGTCCACGTCTTGGATGGTCGCGGGAGCTCGCTTAGGCAGCCCGTGTCAAAAGAGGGCGGGAGCTCGACCGCGCCGCGATCCAAAAACCCCTATCCCTGCTGATATGCGTCCGGTGGACCGTCCTGGTCCGGGTCGTTGTCGCGCCTGCGGCGCGGGAAGATGCCGTGATTGCTCATGGTCCACCTCCTCTTCGGTACCCGGGAGCCCAGGGCTCCCACGAGGAGACAATGAGCCGGCAACCAGCCGGTTCCGGACCGATTCAGCGGAATCCGGCATCCGCCGCGTCGAGCAGCGTGGCGACTCGGTCGGCAAGGTCGGCCGAGCGGAACGGCTTGGCCAGGACCGGCAGATCCTCGGGGATCTGCATCGCGTCCGCATGACCGGTGAGGATCAGCACCGGCAGGCCCGGACGCCGCTCGCGGATGGCGGCAGCGAGTTCGACACCGCTCATGCCGGGCATCGCGAGATCGGCCACGACGATATCGCAGCGGTCGCGCTCGAGGTGCTGCAGAGCCGCTTCGCCGTCCCCCGCTTCCGTGGTGCTGTGGCCGAACCCCGTGAGGAACGAAGCCGTCACGTGCCGCACCTGTGGGTCGTCGTCGACGATGAGCACACGGGCGCGCCGTCCGGTGGCCGGGACCGCGCCCGGCAGCGGGGTGGCCTGCTGCGGCGCCTCGGCCGCGAACGGCAGGGCCAGCTCGACGCGGGTGCCCCGGCCGACCTTGCTGTCGATCGCCAGCCGGCCCTTCGATTGCTGGGCGAGGCCGAACACCATGGCAAGCCCGAGCCCGGTGCCCTGGCCGACCGCCTTGGTGGTGAAGAACGGCTCGCAGACGCGCCGCAGGATCTCTTCCGGGATGCCGGTGCCCTCGTCGGTGACGCTGACGCCGAGATAGGTCCCGTCGGCGATCTCGGGATCCCCCGTAATGTCGAGCCGCCGGGTCGCCACCGTGATGGTACCGCCCTCGGGCATCGCATCCCGGGCGTTGATGCACAGGTTGAGTACCGCCAGTTCGAGTTGCTCGGGATCGACCTGGACCGCCGGGAGATCCGCTTCCAGGTCGGTCCGCACGGTGACGAGGCCGCCGAGGCTGCGCCCGAACAGGTCGCTCATCCCGTCGATCAGGGCGTTCACATCCACCGCCCGGGCCTGAAGGTCGTGCGCGCGGCTGAAGCTGAGGAGGCGCTTCGTCAGCGAGGCGCCGCGCTCGGCCGCCCCACGGGCATTCTCGATCAGGCGCTGGACCCGCGGCTGGTCGGCGACCTTCGGGCCGGCGAGTTCCAGGCTGCCGAGGATCGCGGTGAGCAGGTTGTTGAAGTCGTGGGCGATGCCGCCCGCCAGGGTGCCGAGCGCCTGCATCTTGTCGGACTGGCGCAGGCGGGCTTCCAGGATCCGCTGCTCGGTGACGTCCCGCTCGATCACCGCGAGGTGGCTGATGGTGCCGCCCGCGTCGCGGATCGGCACCCGGGTGACGTGGCTCCATTGCTCGGCGCCGGTCGGTCCGTCGCTGACGAGGAGTTCGGCCACCGTGCCGGCCCGGATCGCCGCCGCATCGGGCTCGGCGGCGGCAGAACCCCTGGCACCGAGGAGATCCTCCTCGCGCCGGCCGAGGCAGGTGGCAATGTCTTTGCCGAGGAGGGCCGCCTTCCGGGCGTTGAGCCGGACGAAGCGGCGTTCGGCGTCCTTGAAGCTGATCGCGTCCTGGGCATGGTCGAGCAGGCCCCGCAGCAGCGCCCGCTCGGTGGCGAGGTTCCGGCCGAGGTGATGCCGCTCGAAGGCCTGCCGGACCGTGGACCGCAGCAGGGCCGCATCCCAAGGCTTCGTCACGTAGCCGACGATGCCGCCGCGATTGAGGGCGGCGATCACCGCGGTGATGTCGGCATAGCCGGTGAGCAGGATCGCCTGCGCATCGTGGAAGGTACGGGCCTCGGCGAGCAGCGCGTCGCCGGTCAGCTCCGGCATGCGCTGGTCCGAGAGCACCACGGCGATGTCGGGCTCGGCGCGCAGGATCTCCAGCGCCTCGGCGGGGCGCGAGGTCGTCAGCACCCGGTAGGAATCCTCGAACAGATCCTCCAGGGCGATCAGGATGTCCGGCTCGTCATCGACGGCCAGGATCGTCCCTACACCTGCCGTACCGTCACTCATGCGCTGGCCGCCTGCCGCGGGATCCCGATCACGAAGCAGGCTCCCCCACCCGGGGCCGTCTCCACGGTGAGCGAGCCGCTATGCGCTTGAACGACACTGTAGGCAATCGCAAGACCAAGCCCCGTACCGGACCCAACCGGCTTGGTGGTGAAGAACGGTTCGAAGATTTTCTCGCGCAGGGCTTCCGGGATCCCGGGACCGGTATCGCTGATCCGGATTTCGTCGAGATCCTCGGACGATCGCGTGTCGATCCGGATCGTGCCGCCCTGCGGCATGGCGTCGGCGGCGTTGCCGAGGATGTTCATCACGACCTGATTGAGCAGGGCCGGGGTGCAGTGGATCTCCGCCCGACCGTGAAAGGTCCGCTCGACGCCGATCCGATCGCCGAGCTTGTGCTGGATCAGGGCCAGCACGGTCTCGATCGCCTCCGGCACGTTGACGAGGGCACGCTCGCCCTCGTCGAGGCGCGAGAATTTCCGCAGGTTCAGCACCAGATCCTGTATCCGGGTCAGCCCCATCCGCATCGAGCCGACCCGCTGGCGCGCCTTCTCGACGGCCCGGGCGGCGGCCTCCGGGCTCGACTCAGGCAGCTCGCTGAGGAGACGTTCCACCGTGCCCTGATGGGCCAGGATGAAGGCGAGCGGGTTGTTGATCTCGTGCGCGATGCCCGCGACCAGCTCGCCCAGCGAGGCCATCTTGGCGGCCTGGACCAGCTTGGCCTGCGCCTCCGTGAGCTGCCGGTTGGCGTCGGCGAGGTCGCGGTTGGCCCGTTCCAGGGCGTCGGCGAGGCGCGCCCGGGACTCGGCGGCCTCGGCCTCCGCGCGGGCACGCTCGACGGCGCGCTCGCGCTCGCCGAACTGGCCGGCGATGCGACGGTCGTCCTCCTCCAGCAGACGGCGGCGCACGAAGCCGCGGACCCGCAGCGCCAGAACCTCGGCATCGGTCTTCGACACCACATCGTCCGCGCCCGCCGCGAAGGCCTCGACCAGGAAGTCCTTGGCCGGATCGCTGCCGGCGATGCCCACGAGATGGAAGCCCGCCCCCGCCACTTGGCCGGAGCGCCGCTGGCTGATCGCCCGGCACAGGGCGAGCCCGTCATAGGCGTGCCCCAGGAGATCGACCGTGACACAGTCGAACGCGTCGTCGCCGGTGGCCGCGTCCAGGGCGGCGAGGGCGGCTTGAGGCCCGTCGGCGCTCGCGACATGGTGGCCGTCCTGGGCCATCAGACCGGCCAGAAAGGTCCGATAGGTGGCGCTGCCGTCGATCACCAGGATCCGCCCCCGCCGGAAGGCGGCCGCGCCCGGGCCCTCGCCGTCGCCGGACGGACGGCGCTCACGCAGCAGGGCGCGGATGCGCAGGATCATCAGGTCGCGGTCGGCGGATTTCGGCAGATAGGCGTCGGCGCCGCTCTCCAGCCCCTGGCGCTCGCCGCCGTTGCCGCCGGTGAGCATCAGGACCGGCAGGGCGCGGGTGCGCAGGGACAGGCGCATCTGCCGGATCAGCTCGTCGCCGTTCATGCCCGGCAGGTGGTAATCGGCCACGACGAGGTCGGGCTGGCTGCGGTTGAGATGGTCGAGGGCGGTCTCGGCCGAGGCGCAGCGCTCCACCGCGAATCCGTGGGACTCCAGAAGGAGGCGCAGCTCCAGGGCCTGCGTCTCCGAATCCTCCACCAGCAGGATCCGGGCAGGTCCCTCGGGCGGGCCGGACACGGCCTCCGTCACGGTCGCGCCCCCGGCTCCACGAGGCGCAGGACGTGGTCGGCGATCCGGTCCAGCGGCAGGACGGCGCGGGCGGCCCCGAGGCGCACCGCCGCCGCCGGCATGCCGTACACGACCGCGGTGCTCTCGTGCTCGGCGACGGTCTGGGCACCGGCCTTGTGCATGTCAGCAAGCCCGACCGCCCCATCCTCGCCCATGCCGGTCAGCAGCACACCGACCCCCGACGCCCCGGCCTGCCGGGCCATCGACCGGAACAGCACGGTCGCGGCCGGGCGCTGACCTGAGACCGGCGCCGCATCGACCACGCGCAGGATGCGGCCCGAGCCCAGCTCCAGATGCCGATCCCCGGGGGCCACGTAGACCCGGCCGGGCTCGGCCCGCTCCCCGTCCCGGGCGAGGCCGACGGGCAAGGTGACGACACTGTCGAGCCAGGACGCGAACCCGTCCATGAAGGCCGGGCCCATATGCTGCACCACCAGCACCGGCAGCGGAAACTCCTTCGGCAGCGCGCCGATCACCCGGGCCAAAGCCGGGGGGCCGCCCGTCGAGGCTCCGAGCCCGAGGATGCTGGGTGCGAGGCCCGGCAGTTCGGCCGGTGGAGCATAGGAGGCTGCGGCGGTGCGGCCCGCCCATTCGGTACCGATCGGGCGGCGGCGGATCACCGGCACCTGCGCCATGATCCGCAATTGCGTGCAGATCTCCCCCGCCACGGCCTCGTAGCCCGCATGGGTCGTGGCCACCGGCTTCTCGACCACCGACAGGGCCCCGGCGCGGAGCGCGTTCATGGAGATGCGCAGGGACGAATCCTCGACCGAATCCGCCACCACCACGATCGGGGTCGGGTGGTCGGCCATGATCCGGCGGGTGGTTTCCAGACCGTCGATCCCGGGCAGGCGGATATCCATGGAGATCACGTCCGGCCGGGCGGTCCGGAGCTTGTCGAGGGCCTCCTCGCCGGAGGCCACCGCGGCGACGATCTCGAGCCGGGGATCGCGGGAGACGATGTGGCGCAACAGCTCGCGCACCACGAGACTGTCCTCGACGAGCATGACGCGGACCGGGGTCACAGGAGCTGTCCGATCGTGGTGAGCAGTTGGCCCTGGTCGAAGGTCTGCTTGGTCAGGTAGGCGTCAGCCCCGAGGTCGAGGCCCCGGGCCACGTCGGCGGCATCCCCGCGGGAGGTCATCAGGATCGTGGGCAGCCGGGCGAAGCGCGGATCGGCCCGCAGCGCCTGGAGCAGGCCGAACCCGTCGAGATGGGGCATCTCCACGTCGGCCAGGACGAGATCGACGGGCTCGACCTCGGCGCGCAGCCGGTCGAGGGCGTCCTGGCCGTCGACGCAGACGACCACGCGGTAGCCGGCCGCTTCCAAGATGCCCTTCTCCAACGTCCGGGTGGTGATCGAATCGTCGACGACCAGGATGGTCGCCCGCGCGGAGGGCCGGGTCGCGGAGTCGCCCGGGACACGTGTCGTCGAACGTGGAGCCTGCGCCATCGTTCCGAACGACGACGCGACGGCCGCACGTGTCGCCAGTCCCTCGGGGTCGAGAACCAGCACCGGGACGTCGCCGGGCAGGACCGCCGTGCCGGCGATCAGGCCCGGATCGGTCCCGAAGGCGGGGGCAGGCAGGACCAGAAGCGAGCGGACATCGTGCAGGCGCTCGACGGCAAGCGCCAGACGCCCGCCGCCAGTCCGCAGCACCACGGCGAGCAGGGTCTCGGGATCCGCCGCGTCGGAAGCCTGACCCAGGAGCGCGGCGAGGTCGCGCACCGGGTGATTCGTGGCCGCATCGCCCGCGCCGAGCCTCACGATCGTGCGCCCCATCGCCACGGGCAGGTCGGCCCGCTTCAGGCGCAGCAGGCGCTCGACGGCGCCCCCCGGCAGCGCGTAGCTGCGGCCGCCCGCCTCGACCAGCAGGAGGCTGCGCCGGGCCGCCGAGAGCGGCAGGCTGAAGACCAGGGCGGTACCGGACGGCGTGCGCGGCTCCAGGCGGACGCTGCCCAGGAGCTGGCGCGCCGCATCCGCCGCCACCGAGAGGCCGTAGCCGCGGCCCGACAGGGTATCGACCGCCTCCGCGGTGGAGAAGCCGGGCTCGAAGACGAGCCGCAGCAGGGTCTCGGGATCGGGACTGGCCTCCGGGGCGAGGAGGCCGCGTTCCCGGCCGACGGCCTCGATCCGGCCGAGATCCGGCCCCGGCCCGTCGTCGAACACCGTGACCTGGAGCCGGGCGCCGCGCACTGCCACCTCCAGCCCGAGCCCCAGCGCCTCGGACTTTCCGGCCGCGCGGCGCTGCTCCGGGCTCTGCCAGCCGTGGCTGAGGGCGTTGCGCAGGGCGTGGAGCAACGGGTCCTTCAGCGCCTGGAGCGTGCCGCGCTCCACCGGCAGGTCGAGGCCGCGCAGGTCGAGATCGACCTCCCGGCCCTGTTCCCGGGCGGTCTCGCGGATGGACCGGGCCAGCGGGGCGAGCACGGTCTCGGCCGGCACCAGAGCGAGGCGCTCGGCGGCAGCGCGGACCTGGACGGCCGCTCCGTCGATGGCGCCGCTGGCCACCGCGTGGCGCCGGGACAGGTCCGAGGCCTCCCGGGCGAAGGCGCCGACCTCGGTCGCGAAGGCGCGCAAGGCGGTCCTGTCGATGTCCGCCCCGGCGGCGAGGGCCTCCGCCCCGGCGCGCAGATCCCGGGCGAGACCGGCCAGTCGGGCCAGGCTCTCGGCCGCGGAGGTGCGGCCGGCCAGCGTGCTGGTGAGGTCGTGGCTCGCCCGCGCCATCGCCTCCACGGCCTCCACGGGAACCCGCAGCAGGGCGGCGCCGGGATCGCTCGGCTCGGCGGGCTTTTGGGCGGGCTCCGCCGGTGCCGGCCCGGCGGGCGGGGCAGGGGCCACGGTAGAGAACGAGGCAGAGGGCGGGGAGGGCGCGACGGCCGGTTCGATGCCGGGCTCGGCGGCAGGCTTTGCGCTCGGCTTGGCCACCCCCGCCTCGCCCGGCAGCCCGAGGATTTGCCCCAGAGCCGCCAGGGCATCCGCCGGCATGTCGGGCCCGGCCCCGTCCTGGAGCCCGGCGACGTAGCTCTCGATCCGGTCGAGGGCGAGGTGGACGGCGTTGGCCGCCTCCCGGTCGAGGGCAGTGGCACCGGTCCGGACCTTCTCGAACAGGGTTTCCAGCCGGTGCGCCACCGCTTCCACGGCCGGCAGATCGACGGCGCGCGAGGCACCCTTCAGGCTGTGGGCGCGGCGGAACACGTCGTTCCAGTCCGGCGTGGCGCTGCCGAGCGCCCCGCGGATCGCGGTGACGTGCTCCCGGTGCTCGACATCGAAGGCGGCGAGCAGGAGCTGGCGGATATCCTGGGCCAAGGCGCGGCCGGCCTCAGTGCCGGTAGCGTTCGGCGAGGGCCATCAGCGCCTGGGCCAGCTCCGTCAGGTTGGCCGAGGCCGATTCGACCTGCCGGGTGCCGGCCGCCGTCTGCTGGCTCGCCTGCCGGATGTTCTGGAGCGCCCCCATCACCTGCTCGATGCCGAGCTGCTGCTGGTTGGTCGAGGCCACGATCTGCTGGAAGGTCTGGACATTCTCCTCAACCCGGGCGGTGATCTCCTCGATCGTTCGCTGCGTCGTGTCCGAGCGGGTCTTGCCGGCGGCGGCGCGCTTCACCGCCTCCTCGGTCAGCATCACCGAGGTGTTGATGCCCCGCTGGATCTCCCCGAGGATGCCGCGCACCTGGCCGGTGGCGGCCTTGGCCTGATCGGCCAGCAGCTTCATCTCCGAGGCCACCACCGAGAAGCTGCGCCCGCTCTCGCCCGCTGCCGCCGCCTCGATGGCGGCGTTCAGCGCGAGCAGATGCGTGCGCTCCGAGATGTCGTTGACGGTCTCGATGATATCGCCGATCGTCTGGGTCTTCTCCGACAGGCTGACGATGTTGCCGGCCACCGCCTCCGCCTGCTCGCGGATCGCGTCCATGGCCTTGGCGGTGTCGGAGACCGCGCGCAGGCCCTGCCGGGAGGTCTGGGCGGTGGCCTGCGCGGTGGCGATCACCTCGGTGGCGCGCTTGCTGATCTGCGCCCCCGAATGGGTGATCTCGTCGACCGTGGCGGCGGTCTCCTGCACAGCGGCAAACTGCTCCTCGACGGAGGCCGCCTGCTCCTGAGCCGAGGCGCGGATCTCGGCCGCGGCGGCGTTCAGGTCGGCGGTGGCGGCGCGGTTGGTCTTGGCGAGGTCCGAGAGCCCCGCCACCATCGCGTTGAGGGTGGTGGCCAGTCGCCCGATCTCGTCGCCCCCCCCCACCGCCAGCTGGCTCGACAGGTCCCCACCGCCAACCCGCTCCACGAAGGCCATGACGGTCTCGAGCGGGCGCACCACGGCGCGCCTGATCAGCCACGTGATCAGGATCGCCAGCACGACCGCGGCGGCGAGCGTCAGGTAGATCGAGAGGCGCGAGCGGTCATAGACCTGCTGGGCGGCGCGCTGGCCGAGGGCCATGCCGCCGTCGAGCAGGGTCCTGACGTTCCTGATCCCCTCCAGGAAGGGCGCCTGAAGGCGGGTGATCTCGTCGTTGCGGGCCTCCACGGCGGCCGCGTCCTGCTTGGCGATGGCGGCGAACTGCGCCTCGCCCAGGCTCCGGACCTCGCGAAAGGCGCGCTGGACGTCGGCCGCCGCCGCCGCGATGCGGTCCCAGGAGGCCACGCGCTCGGCGGTGGCCGAATAGGCGCGGTACTCGGTCGCGAGCTGGATCGTGGTGGTGAGCCGGTTCTCGATCTGCGTGGCGGTCTGGCGCCACGTGGCGAGGATGTCCTCCGGGCGCGCCGCCCGGCCCTGGCTCTGCGTCAGCATGGCGATCACGGCGGTGCGGCGCAGGAGCCCGAGGTCCCGGGCCTCGTTGCCGAGGTCGTCGAGCTGCCGAAGCACCGTCATGTCGCGCCGCACGATCGCGTCGGTCGTGTCGCGCACCGCGCCGATCTGCTCCAGCGCATAGAAGCCGAGCGCCACGAGCACGACCGTGACGGCGAAGAAGCCGAGGAGGATGCGTCTTCCGATCGACAGAGTCACGGTCGGGGCTGGCTCCGATGAGAGACTGGCGGGCCCGTCAGGGCAGGGTGCGGCGCAAGAGGCGGGGTAAGTCGACGACGACGAAATCCGGGCGGTCGTCGCCCGCCGTCCCGGGGGCATAGCCTGAAGCGGCGTCGTTGCCCAACCCGTCGGGATCCGGGGCGTGCCCGGCGGACGCGCCGGCCGCGCGGGCGATCCCCAGTACCCGATCGACCGCGAGGGCGAGGGGCTGATGGGAGGAAGCGCTGCGCAGCACCACGAGATGCCCCGCCTCGGCCTCAGGATCCGGCCGGCCGAGTGCCCGGGCGAGGCTGAGGACGCCGACGATCCGCCCCGAGACGGCGATGAGGCCGATGAGTGCCGGCACCGCGCCCGGCATCGGTGTGGCCGGCCGCATCGGCAGCACCTGCGCGACCGCGCTCAGCGGCAGGCCGTAGCGCTCGCTCCCGCAGGCGCAGACGAGATGGTCGAGGCCGGTATCGACGGTCGCCGCGGCTTTGCCCCGCCGCGCCAACGCCGCCGCACGCTCGGCCCTGATATCCCGCGCCGCGCGGGGCCGCGCCGGCACGCCGCCGTCCAGTCCGCTCTGGCGTGCCTCCATCAGGAACCTCTACTGTCGCGGCCGAGCGCCGCGCGGATCGCGGATGCCCCGGCGGCGATCTCGGTGGCGGATGCGCCGTCGCCCTCGGACAACACCGCATCCGGCTCCAGGGCTTGGCTCAGGGCGATGGCGTTGTCGAGGGCGCGGGCCGCATCGCCCGGCCGATCGAGGGCGATCAGCAGCAAGCCGAGATGGTAGTGGGCCATCACGAAGCCGCGGTCGAGATAGAGGGCCGCACGCAATGCGCGTTCGGCCTCCGCATCGCGGCCCAGCGCCCGGGCCAGAAGGCCCTCGTAGAAACGCAGGGCAGGATCGGTCGGATCGCGATCGAGGGCGATCCGCAGCGCCCGCCAGGCGGACGCGGTCTCCCCGACATCCGCCAGGGCGCGGATCCGGTCACGGTCGGAGACCGGGGCGTCCACACGATCCCCGGCCACGATATCAGCCGGCACGACGGGCGGCGGGATGGGCGCCCCAGGCATCGGTGTGTCGGCCAGGGCAACGGCCGGCAGGCTGGCCGGCCCCCAGGGAGGCACCCCGGTCGGCACGTCATCTCCGGCTCCGGGGCCCGGCGGCATCACCGGGAAGGCCGGCACGGCCGGCATCACGGGGATCACCGCCGCATCCGGCCGGGCACGGTAGGCCACGGTCCCGGGCAGGCTGACGGCATCGAGGAACCCCGAGAAGGCCGGGCTCGGCTCGGCATGGCCGAGGAGGAGCCATCCATCCGTGTGGAGCCTTCGGCCGAGGCCGCGCACCACCGCGGTCACCGTCCGGGCGTCGAAATAGATCAGGACGTTGCGGCAGAGGATCAGGTCGTAAGGCTCGCCCGAAGGCGCGCCCGGCTCGGTCAGGGTCAGCAGGTTGCCGCGCTCGAAGCGCACACGCCCGCGGAATTCCGGGCGCAGGGCGTAGCCGCCCTCCCGCCGGATGCCGGGGGCGGGGGGCAGGCGCGTGAAGTAGCGCAGCCGCTCCTCCGGTGGCATCGTGCGCAGGGCCCAGCGGCCGTACTCGGCGGCGCGGGCTGTGGCGAGCGCCTCGGTGCTGATATCGGTCCCGAGGATCGAGATCCGCCAATCCGGCAGGGCGTCGCCGAGAAGTTCCTGCACCAGGATCGACAGGGAATAGGGTTCGGCTCCCGTCGAGCAGCCGGCGCTCCAGATCCGCAACGCGCGCTCGGAGGTCCGGCCCGCGATCAGCTCCGGCAGGATCCGCTCGCGCAGAGCCTGGAACTGCTCGGCGTAGCGGAAGAAGAACGTCTCGCCGACGGTGATCTCGGCCTCCAGGCGCGCCCATTCCGCCTCGCCCCGTGCCCCGTCCGACAGCAGGGCGGCGTAGGCCGCACAATCGGCCGCCCCGGCATCGCGGAAACGCCGGCGCAGCCGCTCGATCAGGAGTTCGTCCTTGTCGATGTAGTAATGGTGGCCTGTGCGCGCGATGATCCGCGCCTTCAGCGCCGCGTAGGCGGGATCGGCGCCCGGATCGGGCAAGGGAGGACCCGGACGGGGCATCGCGGATCAGACGGAAGCGGGCAGGGCGGCGAGGCGCTCGGCGGCGGCCCGGGCCAGCGCCGCGATCCGGGACTGCTCCTGCGCGGTCAGGAGGCGCTCGGGGGCCAGCGCGTGGACGAGACGTTCGCCCAGGATGAGTTCGGCCGTGACGCATCCGTTGAGCGTCTCGGTCTCGCCGGTTGGCCGGATCGCGGATTCGGGGACGGTCACGAGGTCGGCAGCCCGGTCCACGAGATACGCGACAGCCGCGTCCCGGACGAGGACGAGATGCGCGTAGAGGCTGTCGGGGAACGCAATCGGCGCCAGGCCGAGCAGGGAAGCAAGGTCGATGACGGGAACCGGCGTGCCGCCGAGATTGAGGAAGCCCGCCAGCCAGCCTCCGGCGGCGGGCGGCGCGTGAAGGTCCGGCAGCGGTAGAACCTCGGCGACCGCCGCGTGCGGCAGGGCGCAGGGCGTGCCCGCGACGTCGAGGAGGAGATAGGCCGTCTCGCTGCTGGCCACCGCCGCCCACCCCCGTGACCTTGGTCGCGGCACAGCCGTGACGGCTGGCGCAATAGGCCGAGTCAGCGTTTCCGGCAATCACCCGACCCGCAAGCTCCCTCATCGCGGGGAACCATGTCTCGCCTCAGCCGCTTATTTTCCGACACAGCATTGCCGGTCCACCGTCGGGCGACACCTCGTCCGCACCGGTCTATGTCAGGGATTGACGATGAGGAAACTTCTCTTGGCCGCGGCCTCGCTGACGCTGCTCGCCGGCTCTGCCTACGCTCAGGGCAACGCACCGTACAACAATTCGGGCTCCCAGGCCGGCGGGCCGCGCGGCGGCATGGAGCGGGCCGGTGAAATGGGGGCGATGGATCGGGGCGCCGCACCGGCGGCCGAGCGGCCGATGATGCGCAAGCGCATGATGAAGCACAAGCGGATGCGGCATCACCGCCGGATGCGTCACCACATGTGATTCCGCGGGGCTCGCCGTCGAACGGCGACCGGGCCTCGACCGTCAGGCCTGCCGCACCCGCGGCAGGCCTTTTTCGTGCTCGGAGCTCAGCCAGGACTCCGGAACCATAAGTCCAGAGCCCCGCTCCCCAGACCTTATGCTCGGAGGTCTTGCCGGCTGCCGGCACCCGGTTCACGCTCATCGGAACATCACCTCCGCGCGGCGATGTTCGAAATCGAACATCGCGCGGTCCTCCGGGTTTGACCGGGCGCATAACGATACGGCTTAGGGGAGATCGATGTCGCGACCGCTCGACCGGAGGTCGGAGGACAGGATCGAAACAACCGGCGTCGAGGGACGACGTAGCGCCATCGTGGCCTCTGTGCGCCAGCGGGGCTTCGTCACCATCGAGGCGCTGGCGGCGCAGTTCGGCGTCACCGTCCAGACGATCCGCCGCGACCTCAACGAGTTGAGCGCGGAGGGCCGGCTGGAGCGCTATCGCGGCGGCGGCGGCCTGCCATCGAGCGTCGAGAACATCGATTACGCCGACCGCCGGGTGACCTTGCTGCCGGAGAAGACCCGGATCGGGCGCCTCGCGGCAAGTCAGATCCCATCGCATTGCTCGGTCTTCATCAACATCGGCACCACCCCCGAGGCGGTCGCCCGGGAGCTGACCCGGCACGACGATCTCAGCATCATTACCAACAACCTGAACGTTGCGCTCTCGCTCGCGGAGGCGACGGAGTTCCGCATCGTCGTGGCGGGCGGCACCGTGCGTAACCGCGACGGGGCCGTGCTCGGCCAGCTCACCTGCGACACGCTCAGCCAGTTCCGGGTCGACGTGGCGGTAATCGGCGTCAGCGGCATCGATGCCGACGGGGCGCTCCTCGATTACGATTACGAGGAGGTGCGGGCGACGCAGACCATCCTGGCCCATGCGCGGAAAACCTTCCTCGTCGCGGACCACACCAAGTTCACCCGGCGCCCGATGGTGCAGGTCGGGCGGCTCGACCAGATCGATACCTTCTTCACCGATCAGCCACCGCCGCCGGAATTCACCGCATTGCTCGACCGGATGGGTGTCACCCTCGCGGTTGCCGAGGACGCCAGCGAACCCTAACGAACGGCGAAATTTTCGCTTGCGAAAATCCGAGGACAGCTCAATATAGTGCCAACCCGCCGTGAGGGCGGGATTGGGAGGATCCATGGCGGCAGCAACGCGCCAGCGCGAGCCGTCCGATGTCTACGATCTTCTGGTCGTCGGCGGCGGCATCAACGGCACCGGCATCGCCCGGGACGCGGCCGGGCGCGGCCTGTCGGTCCTGCTGGCCGAGCGCGGGGATCTTGCGGGCTTCACCTCGTCGTCCTCGACGAAGCTGATCCATGGCGGCCTGCGCTACCTCGAATATTACGAGTTCCGGCTGGTGCGCGAAGCGCTGGCTGAGCGCGAGCGGCTGCTGCGGCTCGCCCCGCACGTCATCTGGCCCCTGCGCTTCGTTCTGCCCCACGACGAGGGTCTGCGCCCGGCCTGGATGCTGCGTCTCGGCTTGTTCCTCTACGACCACCTCGCCCGGTTGCGCACGCTGCCCGGCTCGCACGGGGTCGACCTGCGCAACTCCCCCTACGGCACGCCGCTGCAGAAGCGCCTCACGCGCGGCTTCGTGTATTCCGACTGCTGGGTGGAAGACAGCCGCCTCGTGGTGCTCAACGCCATGGATGCCCGCGAGCGCGGCGCCACGGTGCTGACGCGCACCGGCGTGGTCTCAGCCCGGCGCGAGGGCGAGGGCTGGGTCGCGACTTTGCGCGACGAGCGCGGCGGCGCCGAGCGGACGATCCGCGCCAAGGCCGTGGTCAACGCCGCCGGTCCCTGGGTCAGCGCGACGCTCGGCGGCACGCTCGGCATCAACAGCCGCGCGGCGGTGCGCCTGATCAAGGGCAGCCACATCGTGGTGAAGCGCCTGTTCGAGGGCGATCAGGCCTACATCCTGCAGCAGCCCGACAAGCGCATCATCTTCGCGATCCCCTACGAGCGCGACTTCACGCTGATCGGCACCACCGACGTGCCCTATGACGGCGAGCCCGGCCCGGTCTCGATCTCCCTAGAGGAGACCGACTACCTCTGCGGCTGCATCAACCGCTCGTTCAACACGAAGATCACCCCGGCCGACGTGGTCTGGAGCTATTCCGGCGTGCGCCCGCTCTACGACGACGCGGCCGAGAACGCCTCCGCGGTGACCCGCGACTACGTCCTCGACGTCGAGGACCAGGGGGGACAGGCCGCCGTGCTGTCGGTGTTCGGCGGCAAGATCACGACCTACCGGCGGCTCGCCGAGCACGCGCTGGAGAAGCTGAAGCCGTACTTCCCGCACCTCAAGAAGGCCTGGACCGGGGACGCGGTGCTGCCGGGCGGTGCGATGACAGATGCGGACTTCGACCAGTTCCTGGCGAAGCTCCGGGCGGAAAAACCGTTCCTGCCGGAGGAGACCGCCCGCCGCCTCGCCCGCGCCTACGGCACGCGGGCCCGCGACATCGTCGGGACAGCCCGCTCCATGGCGGATCTCGGCGAGGCCTTCGACGGCGGGCTTACGGCGGCCGAGGTCGATTACCTGCGCACCGAGGAGTGGGCGGTCACCGCCGAGGACATCCTGTGGCGGCGCTCGAAGCTCGGCCTGCGCACGAGCGCCGAGAGCGCGGCGCGCCTGACCGCCTATCTCGATCGAAAGGCCGTGGCGGCCTGATTGTATCGGCCCCGATCCGGCGCAGACCGGTCGGGCATAACAGGGGAGGGAACGATGAGCCGTTACGTCGGGGCCATCGACCAGGGCACCACCAGCAGCCGCTTCATCGTGTTCGACCGGGAGGGCAGCGTGATCGCGCTGGCCCAGGCCGAGCACGCGCAGATTTATCCGGCCCCGGGCCATGTCGAGCATGACGCCACCGAGATCTGGACGAAGACGCAAGCCGTCATGCGCGAGGCGCTGGAGAAGGGCGGGCTCCAGCCCTCCGACCTCGCGGCGGTGGGCATCACCAACCAGCGCGAGACCACGGTCATCTGGGACCGGACCACCGGCAAGCCGCTGCACAACGCCCTGGTCTGGCAGGACACCCGCAACGACCGTCTCGTGGCGGAATTCGCCCGCGACGGCGGCCGCGACCGGTTCCGCGACCTGACGGGTCTGCCCCTGGCGAGCTACTTTTCCGGATTGAAGCTGCGCTGGCTGCTCGATCACGTCGAGGGTGCCCGCGAGAAGGCCGAGGCCGGCGACGTGCTGTTCGGCAATATCGACACGTGGCTCGTCTGGAACCTCACCGGCGGCACGGAGGGCGGCCTCCACGTCACCGACGTGACCAATGCCAGCCGCACGCAGCTCATGTCGCTCAAGACCCTGGAATGGGACGCGGGCATGCTGAAGACCTTCGGCATCCCGAAGGCGATGCTGCCGAAGATCGTCTCGTCGAGCGAGGTCTACGGGGAAACCAAGGCGCCGTTCTCGGGCGTGCCGATCGCCGGCATCCTGGGCGACCAGCAGGCGGCCCTGTTCGGCCAAACCTGCTTTACCCCGGGCGAGGCCAAGAACACCTACGGCACCGGCTGCTTCGCGCTGATGAACACCGGCGAAGAGCCGGTCCCCTCGCAGGCCGGCCTCGTCACCACGCTGGCCTACCGCCTCGACGGCCAAAAACCCGCCTACGCGCTCGAAGGCTCGATCGCCATCACGGGCGCCCTGGTGCAGTGGCTGCGCGACAACCTGCACATGATCAAGGATTCAGCCGAGGTCGAGACGCTCGCCACCACGGTCGAGGACAATGGCGGCGTCTACTTCGTCCCGGCCTTCTCGGGCCTCTACGCGCCGCACTGGAACGAGGGCGCCCGCGGCCTGATCATCGGGCTGACCCGCTATGTCAACCGCGGCCACATCGCCCGCTCAGTGCTGGAGGCGACCGCCTTCCAGACCCATGAGGTGCTGGACGCGATGGCTAAGGATTCCGGCATTCCCGTGAAGGAGCTGCGGGCCGATGGCGGCATGGTCGCCAACAACACCCTGATGCAATTCCAGGCCGACATGCTCGATGTTCCGGTGGTGCGCCCGAAGGTGGCCGAGACCACCGCGCTCGGCGCCGCCTACGCGGCGGGTCTGGCAGTCGGCTACTGGAAGGGGCTCGACGACCTCAAGCGCAACTGGGGCGTCGACAAACGCTGGACGCCGAAGATGGATGCCAGCCAGCGCCAGAAGATCGCCGCCGCCTGGGGCCGGGCGGTGCAGCGGTCGTTCGACTGGAAGACCGACGAGGCGTGAGGGTAGGTCAGGCGCCGCGGTCCTCCCTCCCCCCTCTGCGGGGAGGGTGGCCCCTGCGTCAGCAGGGGTCGGGAGAGGGGAGCGCGGCTTCCGGAAAAGGCACAGCCTTCATGAAGGCCGGCGTTCAATCCTGCACCGTCGCTCCCCTCTCCCGACCCCCTTCGGCGGCCACCCTCCCCCGCAGAGGGGGGAGGGAGGGTGCGTGACCGGATGCCGGAGCGTGCCTCATGGGCGCCACGTCCTGCGCGGCATCAGACCTATCAAAAGCAACAACAAACGGGGGAGACATCACCATGGCATCACCATTCCTGGGTGAGTTCCTGGGCACGATGACGCTGATCGTGCTGGGCGACGGGATCGTGGCCGGCGCCCTGCTCAAGAAGTCGAAGGGCGAGGGCGCGGGCTGGATCGCCATCACCGCCGGCTGGGCCTTCGCGGTGCTGGCTGGCATCTTCGTTGCCAACGCCACCGGCAGCCCCGATGCGCATCTCAACCCCGCCGTGACGGTGGCGGGCGCGGTCAGCGCCGGGGATTTCAGCAAGCTCGCCGTCTACATCCCGGCTCAGATGCTCGGCGCCTTCGTGGGGGCGGTGATCGTCTGGCTTCATTACCTGCCGCACTGGGCGGCGACGCCGGAGCAGGATCTCAAGCTCGCCTGCTTCTGCACGGGCCCGGCGATCCGCGATGCGAAATCCAACTGGATCTCCGAAATCATCGCAACCTTCTTCCTGATCCTGACCATCTCGGCCCTCGTGACCAACACGCTGGGCTCCACCGGTGCGATCCCGCGGGGCGTGGCGCCCTACATGGTCGGCATGCTGGTCTGGGGCATCGGCCTGTCGCTCGGCGGCACCACCGGCTACGCCATCAACCCCGCCCGCGATCTCGGACCGCGCATCGCCCACGCGGTGCTGCCGATCGCCGGGAAGGGCTCCTCGGACTGGGGCTACGCGCTGATCCCGGTGGCCGCCCCGATGGTCGGGGCGACGCTGGCCGGGCTGTTCGTCCGGGCGCTCGGGCTCTGACGGAACGGCCATACCCTCAACCGCTGCGGGGCGTCCCTGCGTCGTGGCGGTTTGCGGCGCGGCGCGGCGCGGCTTAAGTCAGGGCTATCCCGACCGCGCCGATCAAGGCGCCCCCACGCGGTGTGGCAGCCCCCGACCCATGGCCGTCGTCCTCGACATCCTGAAGAACGATCCGCGGCCGGTCCGCCACCCCGAGAAGGCGCACCGGCCCGATCAGCCCGTCCAGGTCAAGAAGCCGGACTGGATCCGCGTGAAGGCGCCGGGATCCAAAGCGTGGACCGAGACGCAGAAGATCGTGCGCGAGCACGGCCTCGTCACGGTCTGCGAGGAGGCGGGCTGCCCGAATATCGGCGAGTGCTGGGAGAAGCGGCACGCTACTTTCATGATCATGGGCGACACCTGCACGCGGGCCTGCGCCTTCTGCAACGTGCGCACCGGCCTGCCAGACGCCCTCGACGGCGCGGAGCCGGAAAAAATCGGCGATTCGGTCGCCAAGCTCGGCCTGCACCACGTGGTGATCACCTCGGTCGACCGCGACGACCTGAAGGATGGCGGCGCCGAGCATTTTTCCCGGACCATCGCGGCGATCCGGCGGGCGAGCCCCGGCACAACGGTCGAGATCCTGACCCCCGACTTCCTGCGCAAGGACGGCGCACTCGAAACCGTGGTCGCCGCCAAGCCGGACGTGTTCAACCACAACCTCGAGACCGTGCCGGCCAAGTACCTCACGGTGCGGCCCGGCGCCCGCTACTTCCACTCGGTGCGCCTGCTCCAGCGGGTGAAGGAGCTCGATCCGACGATCTTCACCAAGTCCGGCATCATGGTCGGGCTCGGCGAGGAGCGGAACGAGGTGCTTCAGCTCATGGACGACCTGCGCTCGGCCGATGTCGATTTCCTGACCATCGGCCAGTACCTGCAGCCGTCGAAAAAGCACCACGAGGTGGTGCGCTTCGTGCCCCCCGACGAGTTCAAGGCCTACGAGACCACCGCCTACGCCAAGGGCTTCCTGCTGGTCTCGGCCACGCCCCTGACGCGTTCGTCGCACCATGCGGGTGAGGATTTCGCGCGTTTGCAGGCTGCACGTCGGGCGAAACTGGCGCCCGCGCTCTCGGCCTGAGGAAACCCAGACACGATGCCGTCCTTCCGGGTCACCCGCACGGTGAAGCATTCGCCGCAGCAGATGTACGACCTCGTCGCCGACGTGGAACGCTATCCTGAGTTCCTGCCGCTCTGCGAATCCCTGCGGGTGATCCGCCGGCAGGACATGCCGGACAGCGGGCAGGTGCTGATCGCCGAGATGGGCGTGGGCTACAAGGCGATCCGCGAGCGCTTCACCACACGGGTCAGCCTCGATCCGGCCAATCTCAAGATCGTGGCCGAGTACATCGACGGGCCGTTCCGGCACCTGGAGAACCGCTGGCTGTTCAAGGAAGCGCCGAACGGCGGCTGCGCGGTCGACTTCTTCATCACCTACGAGTTCAAGAGCCGGACGCTCGGGCTCCTGATGGGCACGATGTTCGACCGGGCTTTCCGCAAGTTCACCGACGCCTTCGAGGGGCGGGCGGATCGGATGTATGGGGCGCGGGCGTAGCAGGCGGCGCGCAGACAGCCCGATCCGGTGACACGGCGGGTCTCATCCACCGGCCTCATCCGGAGGTGCCGGAGCGGGGGCCTCGAAGAAGCCCTCCAGATAGCGCTGCGATCCCTGGAGCCCTCCTTCGAGGCCCGCTGACGCGGGCACTCCAGAGGATGAGGGGGGAATGTGGGATCGCGAGCGTGAGGGCTGCGCGCAGGGACGATCTCAGGCCCGCGCCGGACACCGCACATGCTCCGGCCGAACCCCCATCCCGATCATCCGCGCCGGCAGGACCTGAAGCGGCGGCACCGCGTCGAGGATCCGCAGTGCGAGCGGCGCGCGGAACGGCGCAGCCGCCTTGAGCGAAGCGGCGATCACCCGGGCCTGAATCACCCGCTGAAGCGCCTGCGTGGCCCACACCGGAAACATCCGGCGGGCCTGGACCCGGGCGAGATCGGCCTCGGCGACGGGGCCTGCCCGCAGCGGCTCGGCTAGGATGTTGGCCGCCGCAACCGCATCCTGAATCGCCAGATTGATCCCGACACCACCCACCGGCGACATGGCGTGGGCCGCGTCGCCGATGCAGAGCAGCCCAGGCCGGTGCCAGCGTGCCAGCCGGTCGACCGTGACGGTCAGGAGCTTGACCGCATCCCAGTCGGCGATCTCCCCGGTACGGTCGGCCAGGAACGGCGCGATCTCTGCCACTGCCGCCCGGAAGGCCGGCAGTCCCTTCGCCCGCAGCGCCGCGTCGCCGCCCTTCGGCACCACGTAGGCGCATTGCCACGCATCGCCCCGGTCGAGGGTGACCAGGATGCGGCCCGGCCCGAAGCGCCCAGCCGCCGCCTCCGGATCGCCGTCCCGGCGCGACAGTCGGAACCAGAGCACGTCGATCGGCGCGCCGAAGGCCCGGGGCGTGAAGCCCGCGCAGTCGCGCATCCGGGAATGGCGGCCATCCGCGCACAACACGAGGTCGGACCGGATTTCGATGGGGCCGTTCGGCCCCTCGGCGCATACGCCCACGACCCGGCCGTTGGCCTCGATCAGGTCCCGGGCCTCGGTGCGGCGGATCAGCCGGAACGCTGGATAACGCCCGGCCTCGCCAGCCAGAAAGTCCAAGAAATCCCATTGCGGCATGAAGGACAGGAAGCGGTTGCGCGTCGGCAGCCGGCTGAAATCCGCGACCCGATAGCTACGCCCGGCGACGACCCCGGAAAAATGCTCGACGCGGCGCTGGTGCAGGGCGCGGAAGCGCTCGGTGAAGCCCAGCTCGTCCATCAGGTCGAGGGTCGAGGGGTGGATCGTGTCGCCGCGGAAGTCGCGCAGGAAATCCGCGTGCTTTTCCAGCACGACCGTCTCGATCCCGGCGCGGGCGAAGAGCAGGCCGGCCATCATCCCGGCGGGGCCGCCGCCGACGATGCAGAGGCCGGTGGTCACCCTGTCCATGGCCGTCCCTCCCGTCCTCAGGGGCCGAGGGCTTCCTCCAGAAGGCCGATCGCGTCGGCGACGGCGGCCCGGCGGATCCTCGCGCGCCCGAGATCGCCGTAGCGCCGCTCCCGGTGGTGCACCGCGCCGGCCCGCACGGCGAGGCCGAAATGCACGAGGCCGACCGGCTTCTCGGCGCTGCCGCCGCCGGGGCCGGCGATACCGGTGATGGCCACGGCCACATCGGCCCGCGAGGCGGCGAGCGCGCCGGCGGCCATGGCCCGCGCCACCGGCTCGCTGACGGCGCCGTGCTTCTGAATCAGGTCCATTGGCACGCCGATCGCCTCGGCCTTGGCCTCGTTCGAGTAGGTGACGAACCCGCGCTCGACCGCCGCTGAGGAGCCCGGCACCGCGGTGAGCAGGCCGGCCACGAGGCCGCCCGTGCAGGATTCGGCCGTGGCGATCCTGCGGCCGGCCTTGATGTAGGCCGCCACCAGCGCCTCGGCGCGGGCCAGGAGTTCCGTGTCGTCGATCATCGCGAACAGGCTCCCATCGGGCGGCCGCGCCCTATCTCGTGATGTGAACCAGGGCCGGCCTCCACTCAAGGACGAACGGCCGCCGAGAGGAGACACCGCGTCCATGATCTTCCCCGCCACCACGGCCTTCTTCGCCGGGCTGCTCGCCCTCGTCTATCTGGGCCTGTCGGGATGGGTGATCGGCGCGCGCGTCTCCGAGAACGTGCTGTTCGGCGACGGCGGCGATAATGCGGTGCTCAAGCGGATCCGCTCGCACGCCAATTTTATCGAATACGTGCCGCTGGCGCTGATCCTGATCGGCCTGCTGGAGGCCGGCGGCAGCAGCCACGGGCTGGTGCAGGGGCTGCTGGTGGCCCTGGTGGTCGCCCGGATCCTGCACCCGATCGGGATGTTCGCCCCACCGAACTCGCCGCGCCAGTTCGCCTGCCGGGGCGGCGGCATCGTGTTGACGCTCACGGTGCTCGGCGTCGCCGCGATCGCACTGCTGCTGCGGGCGGGCTGAGCTCTCAGCCCTGCCGCATCGCGGTCTCGGCCTGCGCGTCGAGGGCGGTCTCGTCCTCGTCGGGCAGCCGCACCGTCGCGGCGGCCTGGGCAGCGAGCCCCTCCGCCCGGCCCACGAAGCCGAGCTTTTCCGTGGTGGTCGCCTTGATGGAGACCGCCGAGAGCGGCACCCCCGCGATGGCGGCGATGCGCGCCCGGATCTCCTCCCGGTGCTTGCCGATACGCGGCGCCTCGGCCAGCACGGTGATGTCGAGGTGGTCGATCCGGCCGCCCCGGGCGCGGACCAGCTCGCAGGCATGGGCCAGGAACTGGTCCGAGGACGCCCCGCGCCAGCGCTCCTCGGAGGGCGGGAAGTGGGTGCCGATATCGCCGTCGGCGATGGCGCCGAGCAGCGCGTCGGTGAGCGCGTGGAGCGCCACGTCGCCGTCGGAATGGGCGAGCACCCCGCGATCGGCCGGAATCTTCACGCCGCCGAGCCAGACATGGTCGCCGGTGGTGAAGGCGTGGACATCGAAGCCGGTGCCGAGGCGGGTCACGTAGCTGGTCATGGCGCGGGCTCCCGGCGCGGGGGTTTCGGCGGAGCCGGCCGCGAAAGCGCGGTCGGCCTCGATCAGGTCGGCGGGTTGGGTGATCTTGCGGTTGACGATATCGCCCGCGAACACCACCACCGGCAGGCCCGCCCATTCGGCGAGCGCGCCGTCGTCGGTGAAGCCGTCGAGGCCCTGGGCGGCGGCGTCGCGATGGGCGCCGAGCAGCGGGCCGAACACGAAGGCCTGGGGCGTCTGCACGGCGCGCAGGTGCTCGCGGGGCGGGGTCTCGTGCACTTGGCCGATGCCCGGGGCGATGTCGACCACGCGCTTGACCGTATCGGTCACCGGCACGCCCGGCACGGCCGCGCCGTGGTCGCGCCCGGCCGCGATCGCCCGGGCGATGAGCGGCGCATCGACGTAGGGGCGGGCGGCATCGTGGACCAGCACGATCTCGGGTGCCGCGCCGGCCAGGGCCTCGAGACCGGCCCGGACGGAGAGCTGGCGCGTGGCGCCACCCTCGACCGGCTCGGCGATCTTGCCGCGCAGCCCGGCCTCGAGCTCCTGCAGGCAGGTCTGAAAGAAATCGGCCGCGTCGGCGGCGATCACCGGCTGGATCCGGTCGATGGCGTCCTGGGCGGCCAAAGCCGCGAGGGTGCGCGTGAGGACCGCCTGACCGCCCACGCGGCGATATTGCTTGGGCGTGCCGCCGCCGATGCGGATGCCGCGACCGGCTGCCACCACCACGGCGGCGACGCCGGAACCCGCTTGTGCGGATCGGGTGGCAGGCGTGCCGGTGGCGGACATGGGCGGTGAACTCGTAGGATCTCGGGAGCGGGAGCGCGGACCAGCCGTGCCACGGCTGCCCTGCCAGTGAGCAGGCCCGTCGTTTAAGCGGGGGAGGGCCCGAAATCAACGCGCGGCCCCGCTTGCCAGCGGAACGGGTTTGCCTCATTGTTGTGCAGAATGGCGACTGATCATTATTTGAGCGCGCTGCGCGGAGCACGGCCGGGGGAGGGCGGGGCGGACCCCGCGCCGCTCTGTCTGCTCGCGCCCCTCTCCGGCGTCACCGATCTGTACATGCGCCGGATCGCCCGCCGTTGCGGCGCCGACGCGGTGATCTCCGAGATGGTGGCGGCGCGGGAATTCACCCGCGGATCCGGCGAGGCCACGCTGCGCGCGGACGGGTCGGGGGTCGATCTCCATGTGGTTCAGCTCGCTGGCTGCGAGGCGGAGCCGATGGCGGAGGCCGCGCGCCTCGCGGAAGCCGGCGGCGCCCACGTGATCGACGTGAACATGGGCTGCCCGGCCAAGATCGTGACCGGCATCGCCTCGGGCTCGGCCCTGATGCGCGACCTCGACCATGCCGAGCGGCTCCTCGCCGCGGTTCGGAATGCCGTTTCGGTACCGGTCACCGTCAAGATGCGCCTCGGCTGGGACGACGCGACCCGCAACGCCGCCGATCTCGCGGCCCGCGCCGAGCGGCTAGGGCTCAACGCCGTCACGGTCCATGGGCGGACCCGGCAGCAATTCTACACCGGTACGGCCGATTGGTCGGCGATCCGCGCGGTGGTGGAGGCGGTGTCGATCCCGGTGATCGCCAACGGCGACGTCACTGATCCTGCCAGCGCCCGCGCCTGCCTCGCAGCCTCGGGCGCCGCGGGGGTGATGATCGGCCGGGCGGCGACCGGCCGCCCCTGGCTCGTCGGGCAGCTCGCGGCGGCGCTCGCCGGCCGACCGGTCCTGGACCCGTCGCGGGCCGAGCAGGCCGCGCTGGCCGCCGAGCACTACGCCGGCTTGCTGGCACTCTATGGCGACCGCATGGGGGTGCGCCACGCGCGAAAACACCTCGCCGCCTATGCCGAGACCGGCGGATCGCTGGAGCCCGCCGAGCGGGCCGCGCTCCTGACCACCACCGATCCGGAGGTCGCCCTGTCCCTTCTGGCCCGGGCCTTCGCGGACCCGGCCGACACGGTGCGGGAGGCCGCGTGAGCGACGAAATTCCCCGGCAGGATCCCGGCGCACGGCGCGATACCGCAGCCGAGGCCGTGCTCAACGCCTTGCCGCTGCCGGTGCTCACCATCGGCGGCGACGAGCAGATCCTTCATTGCAACCACGCTGCGGAGGCGTTCTTCGACTATTCCGCGCGTCTGATGCAGCGCCGCCGGCTGCGGGACATCATCCCCTTCGCCTCACCGATCATCGCGCTCGTGGCCGAGGTCCGGCGGCGCCGCGCCAGCGTCAGCGAGTACCGGGTGGAGCTGACCCAGCCGCGCCTCGGCCTGGAGCGCAGCGTCGACGTCTTCGCCACCCCGCTCGGCGACGATGGCGACGCCGTGGTGATGATGCTCCAGGAGCGCACCATCGCCGACAAGATGAACCGCCAGCTCACCCATCGCGGCGCGGCCCGCTCGATGGTGGCGCTCGGCGCGATGCTGGCCCACGAGATCAAGAACCCGCTCGCCGGTATCCGCGGCGCCGCGCAGCTCCTCGAGAGCACCGGCGCCGAGGAGGACCGGCTGCTCACCCGCCTGATCTGCGACGAATCCGACCGGATCGTCCGGATCGTCGAGCGCATGGAGCTGTTCGGCGACGAGCGCCCGTCGGATCGGGGCGCCGTCAACGTCCACGGGGTGCTCGATCAGGTGAAGCGCTCGGCGCAATCGGGCTTCGCGCGTCACATCCGCTTCATCGAGACCTACGACCCGTCGCTGCCGCCGGTCCTCGGAAGCCGCGACCAGCTGATCCAGGTGATCCTGAACCTCGTGAAGAACGCCGCCGAGGCGATCGGCCCGGACGCGGTCGAGGGCGAGATCACCCTCTCGACCGCCTTCCGCACCGGCCTGCGCCTGCAGGTGCCGGGCTCGCGCGAGCGGGTCAGCCTGCCGATCGAGGTGGCGGTGCGCGACAACGGCCCCGGCATCTCGGCCGAACTGCTTCAGGACCTGTTCGACCCGTTCGTGACCACGAAGGCACAGGGGTCCGGCCTCGGTCTTGCATTGGTGGCCAAGATCGTCGGCGATCATGGCGGCATCGTCGAGTGCGATCCCGCCCCCCGCCGCACGACGTTCCGCATCCTCCTGCCGATGTCGAGCGCCCGCGACGGGCGCGAATCGGCGGTCGATCCGTAATGTGGTTTCCCCCTTTCCGGCCCCCGTCGGAGGTCTGAGTAGAGAGTCATGCCGAACGGCCACATCATCGTCGCCGACGACGACGCCGCGATCCGCACCGTGCTCAACCAAGCGCTGTCCCGGGCGGGCTATGAAGTCCGCTCCACGGGCAACTGCGCCACCCTCTGGCGCTGGGTCGCGCAGGGGGAGGGCGACCTTGTCATCACCGACGTGGTCATGCCCGACGAGAACGTGTTCGACCTGCTGCCCCGCATCAAGCGGGTGCGGCCGGAGCTGCCGATCATCGTGATGAGCGCGCAGAACACCTTCATGACGGCGATCCGCGCCTCGGAGCGGGGCGCCTACGAGTACCTGCCCAAGCCCTTCGACCTGAAGGAGCTGATCGCCATCGTGGGCCGGGCGCTCTCCCGCCCGCGCGGGACCGCACCGGCCGGCGCGCCGCCCGAGAACGAGGACATCCCGCTGGTCGGCCGCTCGCCGGCCATGCAGGAGATCTACCGGGCGCTGGCCCGGCTGATGCCCACCGATCTCACCGTGATGATCACCGGCGAATCCGGCACCGGCAAGGAGCTGGTCGCCCGGGCGCTGCACGATTACGGCCGCCGCCGCACCGGCCCCTTCGTGCCGGTCAACATGGCGGCGATCCCACGCGACCTGATCGAATCCGAGCTGTTCGGCCACGAGAAGGGCGCCTTCACCGGCGCGCTCCAGCGCTCCGCCGGCCGGTTCGAGCAGGCCGAGGGCGGCACGCTGTTCCTCGACGAGATCGGCGACATGCCCATGGAGGCGCAGACCCGTCTGCTGCGCGTGCTCCAGCAGGGCGAGTACACGACGGTCGGCGGCCGGGTGCCGATCAAGACCAACGTCCGGATCATTGCCGCGACCAACAAGGACCTGCGGATCTCGATCCAGCAGGGCATCTTCCGCGAGGACCTGTTCTTCCGGCTGAACGTCGTGCCGCTGCGGCTGCCCGCGCTCCGGGAGCGGTCCGAGGACGTGCCGGACCTCGTCCGCCACTTCTTCGTGCTGGTCGAGCGCGAGGGCCTGACCCGGAAGTCCCTCGACGGCGACGCCATGGAGCGCCTGAAGCGCTACCGCTGGCCCGGCAACGTCCGCGAGCTCGAGAACCTCGTCCGGCGGCTCGCCGCCCTCTACCCGCAGGACACGATCACCGGCCCGGTGATCGAGGCCGAGCTCGACACACTGCCGCTCGCCGCCCCCGCGGCCCCTTCCGCGAACGGCGCAGCCCGCAAGGCCGGCGGGGAGTCGGAGAGCCTGTCGAGCGCGGTGGAGCGACACCTCTCGGATTATTTTTCGGGTTATCGCGACACGCTGCCGCCTCCGGGGCTCTATCACCGGATCCTGCGGGAGATCGAAGGTCCGCTGATCGGCGCGGCTCTGGCCGCCACCCGCGGCAACCAGATCCGGGCGGCGGAACTGCTCGGGGTCAATCGCAACACCCTGCGCAAGAAGGTGCGCGACCTCGACCTGCAGGTGTTTCGGACGGCGCGCTAGCGCCGCGCCCGAGCGCGCTGCCAACGGGCGTGGCTTCAAGCCTTTGTCTTGGCGCGCTCTCCGCCGAGCTGGCGTCCTTCTCGGCGGAGAGCGCTCTGGGGCGGGGCGATCGGTCGAACCAGCCGGGCTGCGCGCATTGCGGCCCGCGCGACCGCGCTGGGGGTCAGGGCGCGAGCCATTCCCCGCGCCAGCCGGCCGCGCGCCTCTGCCAAGCCGCCCGACGGTGGCCGCGCCGGTCCAGATAGAGGACGTCGAGCCGCTCGGCCCGAACCACCACGGCAGTAAAATGCGGTCGACCGAGCGATGAGGCCGCATTCTCGTCCGGCAGCCGGTAGGCGCCCCCCTCGGGCAACGCAGTTCCCGGTGCGGGCTCGGCACCGTAGCAAACCCGGCTCATCGCCCGGGATCCTGCCCAGGCGGCCTCGGCCACCGAGTCCTCGGTGTGCAGCGTTGCGCAACCCTCGATGCGGATCTGGATCTTCGCCGCCGCGTCGTAGGCGGCGAGCGCACAGGCCGGGTTCGCCACGATCTCGGCCGCCTTGTCGGAGCGGCGGTCGCAGTGGAACCGAAGGGTTCCGGCCTCGGGGTCGGCTTCACGCAGAACCACGATGCGCAGCCGCGGTACGCCGTCGGCATTCAGCGTCGCCAGGGCCGGAAGATGGAACCCGCTCCTTCCCAGCGCAGCGCCCTCCGCCAGGAGCCGCCACGCTTCGGCGAAGGTGGCGTCCAGGTCGTCGTAGAAGGCCGGCAGCGGCGCGCGGGTCATGCCCCGCTCCGCCTGCGGCGGCGCTCGCGGAAGATCAGCGCGAGGTTGCGCAGGTAGATGCCGGTCGACAGGCCCTGGCCGATGATGATCACCGGCTCGCGCCGCACGAAGCCGTAGACCAGGGTCATCAGCCCACCCAGGATCGACAGGAACCAGAACGACAGCGGCATCACGCTGCGCCCGGCCCGCTCGCTGGCGATCCATTGCAGGATGAAGCGGGAGCCGAACACCACCTGGGCGACGATGCCGAACACCAGCCAGAAATCCATCCGGGTGATGAACACATCGTAGAAGTAATCCGGCAGGTCGTGGGCGAGCTGGATCAGCATCCGACGTCCTGGTCTGCGGGCAAGCCGGCCGGCGCGGCGATCTCCTCCGGGCGCGGATCGGAGCGCTTGCGCCGGATCAGCCACCACACCCCGGCCAGGTCGAGGAGGCCAACCCAGAGGCGATCGAACAGCCCGTACTTCGACACGCCGCTCAGCCGCGGCCGGTCGATCACGTCGCGGTGGACCACGGAAAAGCCCTCCCGGGCCACGAGCGCCGGCATGAACCGGTGCAGGGCATCGAAATAGGGCAGCCGCAGATAGACGGCGCGGCGAAACACCTTGAGGCCGCAGCCGGTGTCGCGGGTGGCGTCCTTCAGGATCCGCCCGCGCACGCCGTTGGCGATGCGCGACTGGAGCATCTTGAACGGCCCGTCCTTGCGTCCGCGCCGCTGGCCCTGGGCGAGCCCCACCCCCGGACCGGCTTCGTCGAGGGCGGCGAGCAGGACCGGGATGAAAACCGGATCGTTCTGGCCGTCGCCGTCGAGGGTCGCGACGGTCTCGCCCCGCGCCGCCAGGACGCCGCTGCGCACGGCGGCGGACTGGCCGCCACCGGTCGTATGGCGCAGCACCCGAAGCCAGGGCCGCCCTGCCCGAGCCGCCGCCAGCGCGGCCGGGGTGCCATCGGTGGATCCGTCGTCGACGCAGATCAGCTCGAAGGCGAGGCCCGCGCAGGCGGCCTCGATCTCGGCCACCAGCGGCGCGGCGTTGCCGACTTCGTTGCGCATCGGCACGACGATGCTGAGACGGGGGGCTTCGCTCACGGGGCCACTCCGTAAGCCGTCACGAAGACCCGCCGGCCGGTGTTGAGGTTGAAGCCCTCGACCTCGGCCATCGGGGCCGGCGCCCCGCGCCCCACCGGCCAGGCGGCGTTGAAGTCGTCGCGGTCCCGGGCCTCGACGAACAGCAGCCGGCAGCCGCCGGCGTCCAAAAATTGTCGCGCCGCCGATCCGTCCGGCGGCAGGGCAAGCCGGGTGCCGATCAGGAAGACGAGGCTCGGTTCCCTGTAGCCGAGACTCGCCACCTCGGGATCGGCGCAGGGCATCCGGTCGCGCAGGGCTGCGAGGCGCGGTGAGACCTTGAGGGCCGGCAGCGAGCGCTGCGCCACGCCCAGCACGGCCGGCCCGAGGAGGCAGGAGGCCAGCACGCCGAGCACCAGAGCGCGCTCTGCGGCGCCCTCCGCGGACCCATGCGCGAAGGTCAGCCACGCCAGTGCCGCGACGGCGCAGGCGGCAGCAAGCAACGGTAGGGCCGGCCAGGGAATCGTGTGGCTGTCGAGGCGCCATCCGACGACGCACAGGCCGAGGGTCAGCCCGACGGGGATCGCCGGCATCAGAAGGGCGGTCAGGCGGGCGCCGCGCAGGCGCGGATCCAGGGCCTCCCGCGTGAGCGCCAGGACGGTCAGGATCGCCAGCCACGGCATCAGCGGCAGGACGTAGTGGGGCAGCTTGGTCGGCACCGCCTCGAAGATCAGCCAGGCCGGCAGTACCGCCGCAATCAGGAAGGCCACGGCGGGCTCGCGCCGGGCCTGCCACGCGAAAGGCAAGCTCATCGCCGCGAAGACGGCACCCGGCCAGAAGGTGGCGAAGAACGCGAGCGCGTAGGCCCCGGGCGGTCCCCAGTGCCGCTCGGCCGCGCCGCCGACCTTGCCGAGCATGTCGTGCCCGATCGCCTCGGCATAGAACGCGCCGCCGCTCTTCCAGGCGATGGCGGCGAACCAGGGGGCGACCAGCACGAGCGTCAGGGCGAGGCCCGGCAGCGGCCGCAGGGGCAGAAGCCAACGCCCGGAACGCGCGACGATGGACAGCCCCAGAGCCGGCAGGACGACGAAGAGCGGGACCATCGGTCCTTTCACCAGGATGCCCAAAGCCATCCCCACCCAGAAGGCTGTGAAGACGAACCGCTTGAGAGCCGTCGGGATCTCCCTCTCCCCGCTGCCCGGGGAGAGGGGATGCGCGAAACACCACGCCCGGGCGAGCGCCCCGAGACTCGCCGTGGCGCAGGCCGCGAGCAGCGCGTCGGTCTTGGCGAGATGCGCCTCGGCATTGAGCATCAGGCAGGCGCCGTACAGGGCGGCGGCGAGCAGCGCCGCCCGCCGCGGCAAAAACGCAAGGGCCGCCCAGTAGGCGAGCAGCACGGACACCGCGGCGCCGATCAGCGAGGGGATCCGGTAGAGAGCGATCTGCGTGCGGGCGTTCGGCACGCCGAGCGCTTCCCCGGCCGCCACCGCGGCGGCCTGGGCCCAGTAGATTCCCACCGGCTTCTTGTTCCGCGCCTCCCCCTGGAAGCGGATGTTCACGAAGTCGCCGGTCTCCAGCATCTGCTTCGAGGCCTGGGCGAAGCGCGGCTCGTCCCGGTCCATCGGCTGCAGCGCGATCTGGCCCGGCAGGAACAGGATGAGGCAGAGCGCCAGCAGGGCGGCGACGGCCCGGCTGTGGGTCAGGCTCAGCGCGTCGAGCCCGCGACCGATCCGGTCGGCGGGTGCGAGGCGCGCGGTGCCGCCGGCGGAGAGGCTCGTGGTCATGCCCGGCCGGTCAATCAGGATCGCGCGGGAAGGTCAAATGCACCGGGGGCTCAGGGGCGCCGATATCCGTATCGGCAGGAGCATTCCCTTGTCCCGGACAGGTGCAGCGCAGCGGAACCTGATCCGGGACGGAGCGCGCTGCCCAGCGGCACCCCCAGTCAAGCGACCAGCAATGGCCGCAGCTCCCGCATGTCGGCCATCGCCTCCAGCGCGTTGACCCGCGCGATCAGCCGATCGGCCTTGTCCAGCCCCAGCACCGGCGCCATCAGGTCCCGCGCCTTGGCGTTCACCGCCTCCGTGCTCAGCGGGTTCTCCTTCGTGCCGGGCGGGTGCCGTGTGTGATGCTCGACGACCCGGCCATCCGCCAGCGTCATCCTCACGATCGCGCCACGCGGGGCGGCCGGGTCCATCAGGGTCGGATCCCCCGCGAGCTCCACCTTCGCGCGTTCCGCCGCGATCGCGGGATCGTGCATCAGGCTGGCATCGTGGCTGTCGGCGAAGGAGACCGCGCCTTTCACCAGGGCCAGCGCCACGAGGTGCTGGCAGCTGACATCCGGCATGGCGCTCGACCCGACGATGCCGACCGCATCGGTCGGCACCTGCACCAAGATGTGGCGCACGGAATCCGGCGTCAGGCCGTACTGCCGCCGCAGCGTCAGCGTCGCGTCGAGGGGCGATTGGATCGGATAACCCACCGAGTACGTCTTGATGGCCGTCTCGGTGACGAAGAAGCGGCTGCCCAGCCCCTCCAGCATCGCGTCCGGCTTCGGCGCGGTGGAGAGGGCGTTCAGCAGGTTGTGGCGGCCGTCGAGCACGTCGGCCACGCCGGTCAGCCCCGCCTCGACCATGCCGACCGCCGTGACGCCGTTGCGCGCGCCCATGCCGGCGAAGTCGAAGGCCTTCTCGACGTGATCGTGGTCGCGCACCCAGCTCCAGAGGCCGGAGACCTGCTGGGCCCCGTAGGAGAGTGCGAAACGCATGCCGCGCTCGTCCAGGCGGGCCAGCGAGGCCGCGGCCCCCAGCGCCCCGAAGGTGGAACTGGTGCCCTCCGCGCTCCGGTGCGTGCCGCGCACGTGATCGGGCCCGAGCGCCAGGAGCAGCCGGCAGCAGAGATCGTAGCCGAGCGCCACGGCCCGGACGAACTCCGCGCCGGAATTGCCGTGCAGTTCGGCGAGCGCCAGGGCGGCCGGCACGGTGGCGCAGCCGGGATGGGCCTTGGTCACCGGCTCGAAATCGTCGGTCTCGTCGGCATGCGCGCACATGGCGTTGGCGATTGCGGCGTTCACCGTCGTGGTCCGGAAGCCGGAGGCGACGACCCCCGCCTGCTCGGTGCCGCCGAGACCTTTCACGTACGTCAGCGCCATCGCGCCCGGCTGCATACGGGCGCCCGAGACCATGGCGGCCAGGGTATCGAGGATCCTGTGCTTGCAGGCGGTCAGCACCTCCGGCGGCAGAGCCTGCTCCCGGGCGGAGGCCATGTAGCGGGCAAGCCGGCCGGTGACGTCGGCCTCCCCGGCGCGGGCCGGACAGGTCTGGGCGACCGCCAACGCACCGGCGCTCTGAATCAGGCGGCGCCGGGTCGGCCCGATCACGTGGCGGCCCGCAGGCGCGCGAAGCCGGCATCGAGATCGGCCTTGAGGTCTCCGACGTCCTCCAGCCCGATATGGAAGCGGAGGGCCGGGCCGCCGGGCGCCCAGTGCGTGGCGGTCCGGTAGCCGGCGCAGTCGAACGGGATCACGAGGCTCTCGAAGCCGCCCCACGAGAAGCCCATCCCGAACAGCTGCAGCCCGTCCAGCAGGGCGGCAACCGCCGCCTCCGGCACGGGCTTGAGAATCACCCCGAACAATCCGGAGGCGCCGGAGAAGTCGCGCTTCCAGATGGCATGGCCGGGATCCTCCGGCAGGCCGGGATGCAGCACCCGCAGGACCTCGGGCCGGGCCTGGAACCACCGGGCCATCTCCAGCCCGGCACGGCCGTGCTCGCGCAGGCGCAGGGTCATGGTGCGCAGGCCACGGAGGGCGAGGAAGATGTCCTCCGCGCCCGCGCACATGGCGAAGTGGTCGAAGGTCCGCCGCACGGCCGGGAAGTACTGCGCGTTGGCCGAGGTCAGGCCGATCAGCAGGTCGGACCCGCCGCTGAGGTACTTGGTCCCGGCCTCGACCGCGATATCGACCCCGCGCGCGTGCGGCGGGAACAGCAGCGGCGTCGCCCAGGTGTTGTCCATGATCACGCAGGCGCCGCGGGCATGCGCGACCTCCGCGATCGCCGGGATGTCCTGCATCTCGAAGCTCTGGGAGCCGGGCGCCTCGACCAGAACGGCCTTCGTGTTCGGCCGCATCAACTCGGCGATGCCGGCCCCGAGGGTGGGATCGTAGTAGGTGACCTCCACGCCGAACCGGGCCAGCACGCCGTCGCAGAACTGGCGGGTCGGCCGGTAGGCAGAATCGGTGACGAGGAGGTGATCCCCCGCCGAGACCGCCGCCATCAGCGCGACGGTGAGGGCCGCGAGACCGGAGGGCGTCACCACCGTGCCGGCGGCGCCCGCGAGTTCGGTCCAGGCCTCGGTGAGCGCGTCCATGGTGGGCGTCGCCGAGGTACCGTAATTGTAGCGCCCACGCCGGTGCTTGATGGCGTCGTAGGTCGGGTAGAGGACCGTGGAGCCGCGATAGATCGGCGTGTTGATGAAGCCGTGCTGCGCACCCGGATCGCGGCCCGCATGGACGAGGCGCGTCGCGGGGGCGAACGTCTTTTCGGCTTCGGGCGAGGGCTTTAGGGACATCGGAACTCGTGGACCGGGCTGCGCTGCACCGCACGAAGCCCCGCCCGCCCGGCAAGGTCAAGCGAAGCACCCGGTCCCAAGGCCTCAGACACCTTCGTTTCCCGGTCTCACGGCTTCTCGGGGGGATCGGAGTTCGCGGCTTCCTCATACGCCTCCATCCAGGCGGCGCGTTCCTCGGAGCCTTCCGGATAGGGACACTCGCTGACGGGCTTGCCGTAGAGGCGGGCATTGCGGCCCTGAATGAACGGGCTGTCGCTCGCGGTGGCCTGGGCGTTGGTCAATATCGCCTCCCGAAGATTTGGCGTTGAAGCCTTGGGGTGGGGCTTCGTTAACGGCCGCGTCGTAGATCTGTTGCCGTCTCAAGTCGCGTCCCGGGTCGTCGCGTGCGTATCCTGCGTTCTCTCCTCGGCGCTACCCTCGTCCTCGCCTCCACGGCGACGGTGGTGTTCGTCAGCGCCGACCGTCTCGCCCATCTGGCACCCAGCCCGGTGGTCCGCGCCGCCCAGGCCGAGCCCTCCGCCACCGGATCGATCCCGGCGCCGATGAAGGCCGCGCCGGCGCCGAAGCCGGCCGCGCCCAGCATCCCGAACGGGTTCGACACCGAGCGGCTCCACGCCCTGATGCGCGGCGACCCGATCCTGCCGGGCCGGTGAGCCTTCGCAAAACCGGGACTCCGGCCTCCGGGTGCATCTCGATGGCCGCTCCAGAGGCCGCACCTGCACGGTAAAACCCAGCGGACGCGTCCGGGCGAGGATCGCGACGCCGCCGGCTCCGTTCCCGCATCCCGCGTCCCCCGCACGGAACACGCGCGCGGCATTCACTGGCTTGCCGCGACCCGAGGCGGCCGGGATATCGCAACAGGCCTTGGTGGGGGTTGGGGTGAGGCCGCGTCGCAGGGCACGCCCCGGGGCCGATTCCTGTGACGCAGGCAACATGCGAAGCCGTCCTGGATGGTGTGCCCCCTGACGGGGAGGGCCTCCCGCCGGAAGATCCGGCTTGGGGATCGGGCATCAGGCCAAGGCCAGCGCGCATTCGGGCGCCGCGGCCGGTTGGCGGTTCTTGGCCGGGGCGTGAACGCCGGCTGTCGGCGCAGACTCCGCGCCGCAACGCAAATCCTGGGGCGCACGCCCGCGCGCAGGCAGTTTGGTTCCGCGCATGGCGGCGAAGTTGAGGGCGGGCGGGGCCTTGGCGGTGCGAAATCACCGTCGTGCATCGTGGCCCTCCTGGAACAGCCGGTCAGATCGGGCTTCCGGGAAGGTGTTCCAGCCCGCCCTTACCGCAGCCACCCAGATCAGAGATACGCATTGAAAGTTGCAATGTTGACTACATTGCCATCTCCGGATGCTGCATTCGTCGGAACCACTCCCTATGGGGTGTGCAGATTTCGGCCGAGCAGATTTATTATGGAATCGGCGAGATTCTAGGTCTATGCTCCGCGTCGTCGGGAGCGTAAGTCGTGAAGCCATTCTTCAAAGTTCGTATTTCTTATAAGATCGCATTTGCTTTCGCCTTTATTGCGGCAAATTCAGTCGGGTATTTATGGTATATCTCGAAGCGCATGATCGTGGTCGATGCGGCCTACAGCGCCTATCTCGACAACGACGCCACGGCCGCCGCGATGGCGGCGCGTCTGGGCCGCGTCGTTTATCAGATGAGCTACGTGGCGTTCCGCGCCCTCGGCGAGGCGGATCCGGACGCGTCGGACCGGGTCGGCGCCGCCTTCGAGCCGCTTCCGGCAGAGGCCGCGAAGCTCCTCGACGGCGTACGCCTGAACGCGCCAGCCTTCCACGAGCGGACCGACCGGATCGCCGGCCTGCTCGACACCTACGCCAAGCTGACCGGCGAGATGTGCGCCATGACCAAGAAGGGGATGAGCGCTCAGGCGCTGACCCTCGCCCATAAGAAAGTGGATCCGCTTCAGAAGACCTTGTTTGCCGAACTGGACGCCTTCGCGGATGACCTCGGGGCGGCAATCCGTAGCGGCTCCGCGGCCCTGGGGACCGAGACCCGGACGACCTTGGCCTGGGTGATCGGCCTGTCGGCAGCGGGCATCGCGGCCAGCATCCTCTTCGGCCTGCTGATCGTGAATTTCGGCGTCACGCGCCCGCTCGGCCGGCTGGCGGCCGCTTTGAAGGCCATGGCGGACGGGGAACTCGGCACGGAAGTCCAAGAGGCGCGGCGCAAGGACGAGATCGGCGCCATCGGCAAGGCCGTGGAGGGCATCAAGGCCCTGGTCTCCCGCAACGCGGCCGAGCAGGCGGAAGCCAAACGTCTGACCGACGAAGCCGCCGCCGCCGATCGCAGCCGGACGCTGCTGGCCTTCGCGGACGGCTTCGAGGCCACGGTGGGCCGGATCATCGGCCTCGTCTCGGGCTCGGTCGCCACGCTGCAATCCACCGCCCGGACCATGACCGACACCGCCGTGCGCACCGCCGACCGGTCCACCACCGTGGCGGCCGCCGCCGAGGACGCCGCCGCCAACGTCAACACCGTGGCGAGCGCGGCCGAGGAGCTGGGCTCGTCGGTCCTGGAGATCGGCCGGCAGGTCAGCGGCTCCGCCACGCTCGCGCAGAACGCCGTCGCGGAGGCCGATCAGACCGCCGCCCTGGTGCAGGATCTCAGCGCCGCCGCCGGCAAGGTCGGCGCCGTGGTCGAGCTGATTGCCGCCATCGCGCGGCAGACCAACCTGCTGGCGCTCAATGCCACGATCGAGGCGGCCCGGGCCGGGGAGGCGGGGCGCGGCTTCGCGGTCGTCGCGGGAGAGGTGAAGGAACTCGCGGGGCAGGCCGCCCGGGCGACGGACGACATCTCGGCGCAGATCAGCCACATCCAGGGGGCGACCGGGCAGGCCGTGTCGGTGATCGCCACAATCACGGCGCGGATCCGCGAGATCGACGCGGTGGCGACCTCGATCGCGGCCGCGGTTGAGCAGCAGGGGGCGGCGACCCAGGAGATCGTGCGCAACGTCGGACAGGCCGCAAGCGGCACCAGCGCGATCACCGGCACTATGGCGGGCGTGGCCGAGGCCTCGGAGGCCACCGGCGCCGCCGCCGGTCAGGTCCTGGCTGCCGCCTCCGCACTGGCGCGCCAGTCGGAGGAACTCGGCGGCGAGGTCCGGCGCTTCCTCGCCACGATCCGGGCAGCGTGAGCTCGACGGCCCGACAGCGACCCCGCGCGGCGCGCCCCGAGCTGCGCCGGCTCGCCCGGTCGAGCGACTCCAGGATTATCGGCGGACAATCTTTCTTCGCCGTCCAATACCTCCAATGAAAAATTCGAGCCCTCCCGATATATTTCTGAGTATTATTCTCGTAAGTTATAATCCGTTTTTTATCTAGTGACAAAAATACCGACACTATATCTTGCCTCTGTTAGGCGCTGACATAGGTCTCATCGGCTTGACTTGGGTCATGCCAAAGGGACCATCATGACGTTGATAACAAAGATAAGCATTCCATCGAAGCTGTTGACAGTCATCACTTTGACAGGCGCTATATTTCTCGGATGCGCCTTGTACACGTCCAATAGGATTGCCGGAATCGATGCGGCCTACACAAATTTGCTCGACAAGGAGTCGAAGGCGGTCGTGAAGGTCGCCCGCCTGAACCGCGTCGTGGCGCAGCTCGGCTACGCCGCCCTGCGCAGTGCAGCGGAGGCCGGCACCGCAGAGGGGAAAAGCATCGGCCGCCATCTCGACACCCTCGCGGCCGAAGCGACGACACTGATCGACGGCGCCCGCCGGGAGGCCCCGACCTTCCGGGCGCGTATCGATCAGATCGCCGGACAGTTCGACGCCTGTCTGCGGGCGATCCGCGACATGCGCGATCTGGCCGAGGCCGGTAAGGCGGACGAAGCCCTGTCGTTGGCACGCCGGATCGCGGACGGCGTCCAGAAAGAGATGACCGAGTCCGCGCGCATGCTCGTGGACGACATGGAAGCCTCGCTCCAGAAGCGGTCGGATGACCTGACCGCCGAGGTCAACGCCACGCGCTCGCTGCTGCTGGCCGTCTCGCTCACCGGCATCGCTATCGGCGCGGCCGCCTGTATCCTGGTGGTTATCTTCGGTGTCACCCGCCCGATCCGCAGGCTGGCGGCCAAGCTGCAGCGCATGGCCGACGGGGCGATCGATGCCGAGATCACCGAGGCCGGACGCGGCGACGAGATCGGCCTGATCGGCCGGGCCGTCGAGGGCATCAGAACCCTGGTTGCCCGGAATGCCGCCGAGCAGGCCAAGATCCAGCGCATGGCCGACGAGGCGGCCGCGGAGGCGCGCCGCCACGCCATGCTGGAACTGGCCGATGGCTTCCAGGGCACGGTCGGCCGGATCATCGACCTGGTCTCGTCCGCGGCCACCGAGTTGCAGGCCACAGCGCAGACCATGACGGCGACGGCGACGCAGACCGCCAGCCAGTCCACCACCGTGGCGGCCGCCGCCGAGCAGGCCGCCGCCAACGTCAATACGGTGGCGAGCGCGGCCGAGGAGCTGGGCTCGTCGGTGCAGGAGATCGGCCGGCAGGCGGACGGCTCGGCCAAGCTCGCCCAGGGTGCCGTGTCGGAGGCCGGCCAGACCGCCGCCCTGGTTCGGGATCTCAGCGCCGCCGCCGCCAAGGTCGGCGACGTGGTGCGGCTGATCACCGATATCGCGGCCCAGACCAATCTCCTGGCGCTCAACGCCACCATCGAGGCTGCCCGGGCCGGAGAGGCCGGGCGGGGTTTTGCGGTGGTGGCGGCCGAGGTCAAGGAGCTGGCCAACCAGACTGCCCGGGCGACCGAGGAGATCGCCGGCCAGATCGGCCAGATTCAGACATCCACCGGCACCGCGGTCTCGGTCATCGGCGGCATCACCGACCGCATCCGGGAGATCGAAGCGGTGGCGACCTCGATCGCGGCCGCGGTGGAGCAGCAGGGGGCGGCGACCCAGGAGATCGTCCGCAATGTCGGCCAGGCGGCCCAGGGCACCGGCGAGGTGACCGGCAACATCGCCGGCGTGGCCTCGGCCGCCACGGAGACCGGCCGGGCGGCGGATCATGTGCTCGGCGCCGCCTCGGAGCTGTCGCGGCAATCCGAGCTGCTCAGCGGCGAGGTCGAGCGCTTCCTGGCGACGATCCGGGCCGCCTGAGGGAGGCGGGGCCGGGGCAGGCGGGTCGGGGCTCGGGATACCGGCCCTGCATCCGCCCCCCTGTCCCGCGCGGGCCGCCGGGCGTACAGCCCGCGCAACGCCCGTCCGTCCGGGCCGACCGGGAGGAACCCGTGGGCCTCGTCTACGCGCTCGCCGCCTATCTGAGCTGGGGCCTGCTGGTTCCGGTCCATTTCCGGCTGCTCGGGGCCTACAGCCCGAACCACATCCTGGCCGAGCGCATCGTCTGGTCGAGCCTGTTCGCCGGGACCCTGGCGCTGGTCCTGGCGGCGCGCCACCGCCTCGTTCTGCCGCGGCCCCTGCGCCCGCGCCATGCCCTGCTGGCGCTCTCGGCCGCGATGATTGGCGTGAACTGGCTGCTCTACCTCTACGCGGTCAGCAGCGGACACCTGCTCGACGCGAGCCTCGGCTACTACATCAACCCGCTCGTCAGCGTGGCGCTCGGCCGGGTGGTGCTCGGCGAGCGCCTGCGGCCGATGCAGGCGGTCGCGGTGGCGGTCGCGGCGTCGGGGGTCGGGGTCGCGGTGATCTGGGCCGGCGAGGTGCCGCTGATGTCCCTGTCGCTGGCCGTGAGCTTCGCGCTCTACGGGCTCGTCCGGAAGATCGTCGGGGTCGACGCTCTGGTCGGGTTCCTGGCCGAGACGCTGCTGCTCCTGCCGGCGGCAATCGTGTGGCTCGTCCTCACGCCCGAGCCGTTCCTGCCGGTCGAGCCCGCGAGCCGGGCGCTCCTGATGCTCACCGGCCTCACGACGGCCCTGCCGCTGATCTGGTTCGCCGCCGCGGCGGTGCGACTGCGCCTGACCACGCTGGGCCTGCTGCAATACGTCGCCCCGACCTGCCTGCTTTGCTTGAGCGTGCTCGCCTATGGCGAGCGCGTGGAGCCGCACCGGGCCCTGATGCTGGCCCTGATCTGGGTGGCGCTCGCCCTCTATACCGTCGACGCCCTCCGGGGCCGGCGCACCCCCGCCCCGGCGCCGGCGCGGTCGGATCCGGACGCGATGCGTGTATAAGGCATACCGGTACGGGCCCTTCGGGGCCGGATGCGGGATGATGCGCAGCCCATGAGCGAGCGATGAGCGAGAGAGAGGGCGGCGCCGAGGCCGTCACGGATGCCGACTATCGGATTCTCGCCGAGACGCTGCCGCAGCTCGCCTGGATCGCCGAGGCCGACGGCACGATCATCTGGTACAATCAGCGCTGGTACGATTATACCGGCACCACGCTTGAGGAGATGCGCGGCTGGGGCTGGCGCAAGGTCCACCATCCCGACCATGTCGCGGCGGTGACCGAGCGCTATCAGGCCGCCATCGCCCTCGGGAGCACCTGGGAAGACACGTTCCCGTTGCGGGGCCATGACGGAATCTACCGTTGGTTCCTCTCCAAGGCGCGGCCGCACCGGGATGAATCCGGCTGGGTCCTGCGCTGGTACGGCACCAACACCGACATTTCCGCCCGCCGCACCACCGAGGAGCGCCTGCGCCATTCCGAGCAGCGCTTCCGCGCCCTGGTGGACGCCTCCGCGGCCGTGATCTGGAACACCAACGCCGCGGGCGAGCTGACCCCGCCGCAGGTCCGCTGGAGCATCTATACCGGTCAGACCGAGGAGGCCTATCAGGGCTGGGGCTGGCTCGACGCGGTCCATCCCGACGACCGGGGGCAGGCCGCCGATGCCTGGGCGGCCTGCGTTGAGGAGCGCAGGACCTACGAGATCGAGTACCGCCTGCGCCGCCACGACGGGGTCTGGCGTGCCATGGAGGTGCGCGGCGTTCCGGTGCTGGCCGAAGACGGTTCCTTGCGCGAATGGGTCGGCACCTGCGTCGACGTCACCGAGCGCAAGGAAGCCGAGGAGGCGGTGGAGCGCGCCCGGCAGGCGGCCGAGGCCGCCAACCTCGCCAAGAGCCAGTTCATCGCCAACATGAGCCACGAGCTGCGCACGCCGCTCTCGGCCGTGATCGGCTATTCCGAGATGCTCGGCGAGGAGCTGGAGGATATCGGGCAGGCCGCCCTCCTGCCGGACCTGCGCAAGATCGAGGCGGCGGCCCGCCACCTCCTGTCGCTGATCAACGACGTCCTCGACATCTCCAAGATCGAGGCCGGCCGCATGACCGCCTCGGCCGAGACCTTTGCCGTCTCGGACCTGCTCCGGGACGTGTCCGACGCCACCGGTTCCCTGGTGGAGAAGAAGGGCAACCGCTTCGTCCTGGATGCGGACGGGGCCGATCTCGGGTCCATGCACCAGGACCAGACCAAGATCCGCCAGTGCCTGCTGAACCTGATCGGCAACGCCGCCAAGTTCACCGAAAAGGGCACCATCACGCTCACGGCGCGGCGCCATCGGGAGGAGGGGGCCGACTGGCTGTCCTTCGCGATCGCCGATACCGGCATCGGCATGAGCGCGGAGCAGATCGGGCGGCTGTTCGAGCGCTTCGTGCAGGCCGACGACTCGACCACCCGCCAGTTCGGCGGCACCGGCCTCGGGCTCGCCATCACCCGCGCCTTCTGCCGGACGATGGGCGGCGATATCGGCGTCACCAGCACGCCGGGGGCGGGCTCGACCTTCACCCTCCGCCTGCCCGCGACCCTCGCCCCCGAAGATACGCCGCCCACCGAGGCCGAGGCCCACGCGGTGGAGCCGCACGAGCAGCACGAGACGGTGCTGCTGGTCGACGACGACCCCGCCGCCAGGGAATTGCTCCAGCGCTTCCTGGAGCGCGAGGGGTTCCACGTGCGCAGCGCCAACGATGGCCGCGCCGGCCTGACGCTGGCCCGGGCGCTCAAGCCCCGGGCGATCCTGCTCGATGTCGAGATGCCGCGCATGGACGGATGGGCGGTGCTGCACGCGGTGCGCAACGACCCCGACCTCGCCGGGACACCGGTCATCATGACCTCGGTGGTGGCCGAGCAGGGCCTCGGCCAGGCGCTCGGCGCCACCGACTATTTCGTGAAGCCGATCAACTGGGACCGGCTCAAGGGCCTGATGGAGCGCTACCGGCCGGAGGCACCGAGCGAGGCCCGCATCCTCGTGGTCGACGACGATGCCGATGCCCGGGAGCGCCTGCGCCGGTCGCTGGGCCGCGAGGGCTGGATCGTCGACGAGGCGGAGAACGGCCGGATCGCGCTCGAACGGTTCAGCCAGGCGCGGCCGAGCCTGATCCTCCTCGACCTGATGATGCCCGAGATGGACGGGTTCGGCTTCCTGCGGGCCCTGCGCTCCCGGCCCGACGGCGACGTGCCGGTGGTGGTGCTCACCGCCAAGGAGATCACCCATGCCGAGAAGGAGAGCCTGACCCGGCAGGCCGACCGGGTGATCGCCAAGGGTTCGATGAGCCTCGCGGAGATTGGCCGGCAACTGCGGGTGCTCTACGCGCGTTCGGCGAACGAGCCGGTGCCGGGACAACTCCAGGGCCTGATCGCACGGCTCGCCGAGCAGGAGACGGGGGAGCGGCCATGAGCGATGAGGGTATCGATCCCGACAAGGCGGTGGCGATCCGCCTGCGGGCCCGGCTGGCCGTGGTGGAGCGGGCGGCGTGGTTCGGCATGGTCCACGCCATGAAGACGCGCCCCGCCGAGACCGAGGCCTACATCGCCTCCGAGCGGGCGCGCTGCACGGAGGGTTTTGGGAGTGGCGCCTGGGCGAAGGATCTCACCGATGCGGAGCGGAAGATGCTCGCCGAGGAGGTCGATGCCGGGCTGGCGCAGCTGATCGATGACGCGCGGGGGGAGGCGTGACTGGGTATGGATGATGCTACCGAGACACCTCTTGCACTCGACGTGCACACAGCGAGCGGCTCAAGCTAAATCATTATTATTGCATGTATCAGCTAAATAATTTCCAATTTGACACAATTGACCGGTCGCTGTGCAATAACCCAAGTATTCACTTGACAATTTTGCCTCGCAGATTAATCTACGCTCGGGATCCAGCCCTAGGTCGCGGGTATTTTACTCGGGGCGTTCAAGATTACGGCTTGCGACGGTAGCCAGCCTGAACGGACTTGAAGTAGGCGGGGTTGGATCCCACCATTGTCTCGGATAGCCATAGAATTTGAATATTTCCGCCTGCTCTCTCCTTAGTTTTGCGCCCTTCAAAGATGGAAGCAACTTCACACCGTATCCCGCATATGTAGTATAGGCCTCATAGTCGTCGCTCGATTGGTAATGCGTGCTGGCAACTCGTGACTTCAATATTTCGGCGAATTTGACATCAAGACTTTTGGTATTATATAAATCACATGCCTTGAAAAATGCACTTGCTGCCACGTCTGCAAGCTTCAGTCCAGCTGAAGCGTAGTGAGGAATGATTTCTATTAGCCTCGGATCCATAACTTTGGAATAAACTTGACCTAATTCGAGATATAATCCCCCAACTCCACCCTGCAATTTTATGAGCTCGAAATACGCCTTCATTTGGGAGTACGAAAGTCCTCCACGGTTGCTGAATACGATCTTTATTTTTGGATTTCGTCCGGCCTCAGCTATTGGCTCGTTTGTAACAAAATATGTTACTCGCTCTAGCAAAACTCTAGTCAACCAGCAATAAAACCAATTCCGATCTAAGGATCGAAAAGCTGGAAACGGATTGTTGTACCTCTCCATATTCTTCTTATTAGATGCAACAACGAATATTTTTAAAGGACGTCTTGCGACTAAACGGCACGCAAGCTCCTTGTTTCTATCAGTCAATTTACTGAAATGAATATCTCTAGCCTTAAAATTTATGAAACTGCTGCGCATTTCTTCAAGCCAATGCTCTGCCTCCAATTCATCTTTGCGACGCACGATCACGGCTGCAGCTATGAGCCATTCTGAAGATCCATTCGGATCATTAGGCCGTACGGTTGCGAGCCCAGGGTCTCCCGACTCATCGATATAAGCTACATAGTCATAGTCGGGGAGCGCGGCAGGCATAGCGAATCATAAACAGCGCAAAATTATCTAGTGTCAATCCGGTCATTCAAAGATGAGCAATCAGCGGTTTGGCAGTGTCAATGCTCTATGCTCATGAGGAGAGTGGCGAGGAGTGGTTTGCCGGAAATCGGATTCGATGCACCGGTCATTCTCCTGGCCTTGGTCGAACAGGCAACTTCATTGACACGGAGCATAGGATGCTCGCCGAGGAAACGGATGCTCGGTTAGCGCACCAATTGAGGACACGCGCCAAGATGCAAGCGCCAATCTCAAACCTTGCCAAACCGATCCCCCCAAGCCGGCGGCAACCCTGTCCAAGATAGCGGCGGCACCTCCGCCTGCCCCGGCAACCGCGTGGCACAAAACACCCCCCGCGCCACGGCCCGCGCCAGCACCCGCGCGGCGGCGTCACCCAGACGCGCCATATCCACCACCGGCTCGGCCAGCGGCACGGCGCCGGTGGCCGCGGCGAACACCAGATCGCCGTCGAGGGGCGTATGCGCCGGCACGAGGGCGCGGGCGAGGCCGTTCTGGGCCGCCACCGCGAGGCGGCGGCACTGCGCCTTGGTCAGCGCTGCGTCGGTCGCCACCACGGCGAGCGTCGTGGCGGCGCCCGGCAGCGCCCGGGCCGGGAAGGCGAGGGCGTCGGCCGGTACCCGGGCCGGAGAGCCCAGGCCGCCGAACTCCTCCCCCGCCTCGAAGGGCGCGGCCCAGAAATGCGGCCCGTCCCCGATCGTCGCGTTGCCGAAGGCGTTCACCGCCACGAGCGCCCCGACCCGAAACCCCGTGCCGGCCACCAGCGCGGAGGCCGAGCCGATCCCGCCCTTCAGGCGCCCGGTGCGCGCGCCGGTCCCGGCCCCGACGGAGCCCAGGTCGAAATTCGTGGCCGCCGCGGCGGCGGCCTGGAAGCCGAGTTCGCGATAGGGCGGGTAGCGGCCCCAATCCTTGTCGCCGCCGTTGAGCAGGTCGAACAGGATCGCCCCGGGCACGATCGGCACCCGCATCCCGCCGACGGGAAAGCCGCGCCCGGCCTCGGCGAGCCACGCCGTCACGCCCGCCGCCGCGTCGAGCCCGAAGGCCGAGCCCCCCGACAGCACCAGGGCGTCGATCCGCTCCACGGTGCGCTCGGGATCGAGCAGGTCGGTCTCCCGGGTCCCCGGTCCGCCGCCGCGCACGTCCACGGAGGCGACCGCAGGTTCATCGAACAAGATCGCGGTGACGCCGCTGGCGATCCGCAGATCGCTCGCGTGGCCGACCCGCAGCCCGGGAATATCCGTGATGCAATTCCGCAGCATCGGCGGAGCTTGCCATGCCCGGCGATCGACGCAAATCCCAACGGGCGCTGCGGACCGCCCGACCGGGTTCTCCGGTTGGTCAGGCGGCAGACCGGATCAAGGAGCACGCCATGGACGTCGGATTCATCGGGATGGGGCGGATGGGCCGGGCCATGGCCGCCAGCCTCGCGCGGGAAGGCCACAGGGTCCGCGCCTGGAACCGCTCGCCGGAAGCCGCAAAGGGCATCGCGGGCGTGACGCCGGTGGGCAGCGCCGCGGAGGCTTTTTCCGGCGATGCGGTCATCACCATGCTGGCCGACGACGCGGCGCTCGAAGCCGTGATCGTGGCCGGCGGCCTGCTCGACAAGCCGGAGCGCCCGGGCGTGCATATCGGCATGAGCACGATCTCGGTGGCCCTGGCGAAGCAGCTCGCCGCGGTTCATGAACGGGCAGGCGTCCCCTACGTCTCGGCGCCGGTCTTCGGCCGGCCGGACGTTGCGGAAGCCGGCAAGCTCAACATCGTGGCGGCTGGCGCGGCGGAGCAGATCGACCGCGCCGCCCCACTGCTCGACGCCATGGGCGCCAAGACCTGGCGGTTCGGCGAGGATCCGGTGCGGGCGAATGCCGTCAAGCTCGCCGGCAACTTCATGCTGATCTCAGCCATCGAGGCCATGGCGGAGGGCTGCGCGCTCACCGAGGGCCATGGCGTGGCGGGCGCCGACTTCCTCGACCTGATGACCAACACGCTGTTCGCCTCGCCGGTCTACAAGGGTTACGGCGCCTCGATCGCCCAGAACCGCTACGAGCCACCGGGCTTCATCCTCAAGCTCGGCGCCAAGGACGTGCGGCTCGCCCTCCAGGCCGCCGAGGGCGCGGGCGTGCCGATGCCCTTCGCCAGCGTCCTGCGCGACGGCCTGATCGAGGCGATCAGCCACGGCGATGGCGAAAAGGACCTCGCGGCGCTCGCCCGCGTCTCGGCGCGTCGTGCAGGGAAGGGTTGAACCGGGCGCCGATGTTACACCCTAACGGCGAATTTTAAGACTCCGTTCAAATAAACGTTACAGTGTCCGCGCGTCTTTAAACGCGGATACCAGCACATGCTTCGCCGACTCGTCTCGCTACGCGCGATGTCCCTGTCCACGAAGGTGATCCTCTTGGCGATGCTCGCGGTGTCCCTCACCGCGGGCGCGATCTCGATCACCGTCTCGCGGCAGACGTGGTCGCAGATGGAGGATCGCCAGCGCAGCAACGGCGAGCGCAACCTGCGCACGCTGGCCCTCGTACTGGCGGAGCGGCTACCGGGCGCGACCACCGAACTCGCGGGGACCCGCGTCGCCAAGGTCGCCACACCGAGCCTCTCGGGCTTCGCGGACGCCGCCGTGGTGGACAACGCCGTCGCGTATTCCGGCGGCGTGGCGACGGTCTTCAGCTTCGAGCCGGCGACCGACAGCTTCGTGCGCCGCCAGACGACGGTGCGCCGGGAGGACGGCGCCCGCGCGATTGGTACCGCGCTCGCCCCCGACAGCCCGGCCCAGGCCGTCGTGCGCGCCGGAAAGACCTACGAGGGTCCGGCGATGCTGTTCGGGCGCCGCTACTTCACGGTCTATCAGCCGACCTTCGACGCCGCCGGCAAAGTGAACGGCGTCCTGTTCGTCGGCCTGCCGATCGAGATGTATTTCGACGCCCACGCGCAGACCATGACGAGCCTCGGCATCGCGGCTCTGGTCATCGCGGCGCTCGCCTGCGCGCTCGTAGGCTTCGCGGCGGCGCGCCTGTTCCGGCCCTTCGCGGCGATCGCGACCCGGATCGAGGGGCTGGCAGCGGGAGACTTGGAGACCGCAATCCCCCATGCCGGGCGCGGCGACGAGATCGGCGCGGTGGCCCGCTCGGTCGAGGTGCTGCGCGGGACCGGCCTGCGGACGCGGGAACTCGAAGGCCTGCAGAGCGCCGGCGCCGTCGACGAGGCGCGCCGCCGCGCCAATCTCGACCACGCCATCGAGGCGTTCCGCCGTCAGGTCGTCGTGCTGAAGGGCGCACTCACCGCCAGCACCGGCTCGATGCGCGACCGGGCCGGCGAGATGGCGGCGAGTTCCGCCGAGGCCGAGGGTGCGGTGGCCGAGACCGAGCGGGGCTCGCACGAGACTTCGGCTAGCGTCCAGACCGTGGCGAGCGCCGCCGAGGAACTCTCCGCCTCGATCAGCGAGATCGGCGGGCAGCTCAATCAGGCCGAGGCGCTGGTCGCCACCGCGAGCGCCGATTCGGACGCGATGAATGCCGAGATCGGCGGCCTCGCCGAGGCCACGGGCCGGATCGGTACCGTGGTCGGCCTGATCCGCCAGATCGCCGAGCAGACCAACCTGCTGGCGCTCAACGCCACGATCGAGGCGGCCCGTGCGGGCACCGCCGGCCGCGGCTTCGCGGTGGTGGCCTCCGAGGTCAAGGCGCTGGCCGAGCAGACCGCCAAGGCCACTCAGGAGATCTCAGGCCAGATCGCCGGCGTCCAGAATTCCACTGCGGCCACCGTGGCGGCGATCGGCCGGATGGGCGAGCGGATGCGCGCGGTGAGCATGACCACTGGCGGCATCGCCGCCTCGGTGAGCGCCCAGAGCGCGGCCACCGCCGAGATCTCCCGCAACGTCGCCGAGACGGCCGGCGCCACGGAGGCGATCGCCAGCGGCCTGTCCACGGTGGCGGGCGCCGCCCGGCGCTCCGCCCGGATGGCCGCCACCGTCACCGAGGCGGCCCAGACCGTCGACACCGTCGCGGCCGAGCTGGAGGGCGAGATCGAGCGCTTCCTGGCGCAGGTCGCGGCCTGACGCCTGCGTTTCGAATGGGTGCAGGCGGGGTGGATCGGTCTGCCTGTCTCCCGTTCGGGCTACGATCTGCAGTCAACTGCGCCGACGCTCTCTCCTCCCCCTTGGGGCGAGGAGTTGGAGGTGGGGGTCGTGCAGAAGGCACCGCTGTGCCTCATCCTGAACCGCCCCCACCCCTGGCCCCTCCCCACAAGGGGGAGGGAAAAGCGCTTTGTTTCAAGAGCGTTCAGCACCGGGAAGGGACGTAGATCCGCTCGCCTCACAGGTGGGGCGACTGGGCAATCGCATCCTTCCTGAGAGCGACAGCCCACGGTTCAGAGCCCGAACCGAGCGAAGGCGGCGCGCTCCGCGACGGCGGCCATCGCGCCCTCGGCAAGGTCGCTGATCCCGCCCGGCGCGCCGCCCCGGCGCAGCAGGCGGGACAGGAACCCGCCTCGCGCCTCGGCGACGAGTCGCAGATCCACCTTTTCGCCGAACCGGGCGCGCATCACCGTGCGCACATCGCCCAGCGCATCGACGAGGCCCAGTGGCAGCGCCTGCCGGCCAGTCCAGACCGCCCCAGTGAACAGGTTCTCGCCCTGCGACAGCGTCTGGCGCCGGGCCGTCACGAGGCTGGTGAACAGGTCCTGCACGTCGGCCTGGATGCGCTTCAGCCGCTCGACGTCCGCCGGGTCCTCCGGGCGGAACGGGTCGAGCATCGACTTGGCCTCGCCCTGGGTATGCACCCGCCGCTCGACGCCGAGCTTCTCCAGAAGGCCGTGGAAGCCGAACCCGGCCGAGACCACGCCGATCGAGCCGATGATCGAAGTCGGGTCGGCGACGATCTCGTCGGCCGCGCAGGCGATCATGTAGCCGCCCGAGGCCGCGACATCCTCCACGAAGGCGATCACCGGCAGGTTCTTCTCCGCGGCGAGCGCCCGGATCCGGCGGTGGATCAGGTGCGACTGCGCGGGCGAGCCCCCCGGCGAGTTGATCACGAGGGCCACCGCCTTGACCCCGGGCATCCCGAAGGCCCGCTCCAGGCTGCCGGCCACGCCGCCGATCGAGAGGCCCGGGCGGATCGGCGAGACCGCCCCGATCGTGCCCGAGAGCCGGACGACCGCGACCCGCGGCCGGCGGTCCCGGAAGCGGCGCGGCAGGAGGGTGCGGAGGGAATCGGACAACGCGAACGCCATGGGATCTTACGCGGCTCGTCTGGAAATCGGGCGCGGCCGGCCCGGATCGGTCCACCGGAAACTGGGCGTTCCTTAACCCCAAGCAAGGGTGGTGCGTCTGCGCAGTCCCGTGGACCGAACCGTTTGCCGACCTTGGCCGTTCCTGCGCTTGGTGCAGCTGTCGCACCGACCCGGATCCGCAGGGTTATCCGGGTGCCAACACAGGAGAGAGACGATGCGACCCTGGCCTATCCTGGTCCTCCTGGCCGCGCTGATCGGCGGTCTGGCGGGCGCGCCCGCCCGCGCGGCGCCCCTTCCGGTCCCGGTGACCGCCGAGACCGCGGCGCCCGCCCCTGTGGTGCAGCTCGCACGCTGGCACTACCGGCGCCATTGGCACCGGCGTCATCACTACCGGCGCCACTGGCACCACCACCGCCGCCATCACTGGCACCGCCGTCACCACGGGTACCGCCACCATTACGGGCGGCGGCATTACGGGCACCGGCACTTCGGGCACCGCCATCACGCGGTTCGGCCCTACGCGTCCCACGGCCGCCCGGCGGGCCAACGGCACCTCACGTTCTACTGAGCGGAACAGCCCGCGGCCTGGCCCCATACGGCCGGGCCGCGGGCCTGCCGGCGCGCTTGCGAACGGCCTCGGAAAACCTTATTTAACCGTCTGATATCACTGCTCTTCCGAGAGGCCGTTCCGGCGCATCGCGCGCCACCTGGGAGCGGCCGAGAGCACCGCCCATCCGGGCTTCAGAACGGAAACCGACTTGGCCGAGAACGATCCGACTGGCGCAGCCCCGCCCGCCAGCGACATCCGCCCCGTCTCCATCACCGACGAGATGCGCCGCTCCTACCTCGATTACGCGATGAGCGTGATCGTGAGCCGGGCGCTTCCCGACGCGCGCGACGGCCTCAAGCCGGTGCACCGGCGCATCCTCTACTCCGCCTTCGAGTCGGGCCACCTGCCCGAGCGGAAATACGTCAAGTCGGCGCGCATCGTCGGCGACGTGATCGGTCTCTATCACCCGCACGGCGACCAATCGATCTACGACGCCTTGGTGCGGATGGCGCAGGACTTCTCCATGCGCCTGATGCTCATCGACGGGCAGGGCAATTTCGGCTCGGTGGACGGCGATCCGCCGGCCGCCATGCGCTACACCGAATCGCGGCTGGCCAAGCCCGCCACGGCGCTGCTCGCCGACATCGACAAGAACACCGTCGATTTCCAGCCGAACTACGACGAATCGCGCGAGGAGCCGAAGGTCCTTCCGGCCCGGTTCCCGAACCTCCTGGCCAACGGCGCCGGCGGCATCGCGGTCGGCATGGCGACCAACATCCCGCCGCACAATCTGGGCGAGTTGATCGACGCCTGCGTGGCGCTGATCGACGATCCGGGCCTGACCATCGAGCAGCTCACCGAGATCGTCCCCGGCCCGGACTTCCCCACCGGCGGCCGGATCCTCGGCCGCGCCGGAACCCGGCAGGCTTACGCCACGGGGCGCGGCTCGGTGATTATGCGCGCCACCTCGCATGTCGAGGAGCTGCGCAAGGAGCGCGAGGCGCTGATCTTCACCGAGATCCCCTATCAGGTGAACAAGGCGACGCTGGTCGAGAAGATCGCCGAGCTGGTCAAGGAGAAGCGCGTCGAGGGCATCTCGGACCTGCGTGACGAATCCGACCGGACCGGCATGCGCATCGTCGTCGAGATCAAGCGCGACGCCATGGCGGACGTGGTCCTGAACCAGCTCTACCGGTTCACGCCGCTGCAATCCTCGTTCGGCTGCAACATGGTGGCGCTGAACGGCGGCCGCCCCGAGCTGATGAACCTGAAGGACCTGCTCGAGGCCTTCGTGGATTTCCGCGAGGAGGTCGTCTCCCGCCGGACCAAGTTCCTCCTCGGCAAGGCCCGCGAGCGGGCGCACGTCTTGTGCGGCCTCGCCATCGCGGTCGCCAACATCGACGAGGTGATCCGGCTGATCCGGACCTCGCCGGACCCGAACACGGCCCGCGAGGCCCTGATGGGCCGCGACTGGCCGGCCCACGACATCGCGCCGCTGATCGCGCTCGTGGACGACCCGCGCCATCGGGTCGCCGAGGACGGGACCTACCGCCTGTCGGAGACCCAGGCCCGCGCCATCCTCGACCTGCGCCTGCAGCGCCTCACGGCCCTGGGCCGCGACGAGGTCGGCGACGAGTTGAAGACGCTCGCCGACGAGATCGCGGATTACCTCGATATCCTGCGCTCGCGGGTGCGCATCCAGACCATCGTGAAGCAGGAGCTGATCGAGGTCCGCGAGCAATTCGCCACCCCGCGCCGGACCGAGATCGTCGATTTCGACGGCAGCGTCGAGGACGAGGATCTGATCGCCCGCGAGGACATGGTGGTGACCGTGTCGCATGCCGGCTACGTGAAGCGCGTGCCGCTCTCGACCTACCGGGCTCAGCGCCGCGGCGGCAAGGGCCGCTCCGGCATGGCGACCCGCGACGAGGATTTCGTCACCCGCCTGTTCGTGGCCAACACCCACACGCCGGTGCTGTTCTTCTCCAGCCAGGGCCAGGCCTACAAGGAGAAGGTCTGGCGCCTGCCGATGGCCGCCCCGAACGCCCGCGGCAAGGCGCTGGTCAACATCCTGCAATTGCAGGACACCTCCGAGCGCATCACCACGATCATGCCGCTGCCGGAGGACGAGGCCTCCTGGGAGACGCTCGACGTGATGTTCGCCACCGCCAGCGGCAATGTCCGGCGCAACAAGCTGTCGGACTTCACCACGGTGAACCGCAACGGCAAGATCGCCATGAAGCTCGATCCGGGCGACCACATCGTCCATGTCGAGATCTGCCGGCCGGATCAGAACGTGCTGCTCACCACGGCTCTGGGCCAGTGCATCCGCTTCCCCGTGGAGGATGTGCGCGTGTTCAAGGGCCGCGATTCGACCGGCGTGCGCGGCATCCAGCTGGCGAAGGACGATCGGGTCATCTCGATGACCATCCTGAACGCCTTCGACGCCACCGCCGAGGAGCGCGCCGGCTACCTGAAGATGCGCCGCGCCGTGACCGGTGAGGCGGAGGAGAACGGCGACGCGGAGGCCGAGGACGGCGCCGAGGCGGCGGCGATCTCGCTGGACCGCTACAACGAGATGGGCGGGGCCGAGCAATACGTGCTGACCCTGTCGGAGCGGGGCTACGGCAAGCGCTCCTCGTCCTTCGAGTATCGGACCTCGGGACGCGGCGGCAAGGGCATCACGGCGATGCGGGTCAACGCCCGCAACGGCAGCCTCGTGGCGTCCTTCCCCGTCGAGGCCTCGGACCAGATCATGCTGGTGACCGATGGCGGCCAGCTGATCCGCGTGCCGGTGGACGACATCCGCATCGTCGGCCGCGCCTCGCAGGGCGTGACGGTGTTCAACACCGCCAAGGACGAGAAGGTCGTCTCGGTGGAGCACATCGAGGGTGAGGACGAGGGCGCCGAGGCCGGCCTCACCGAAGGCGGCCCGGAGGGTGGCGAGGAGGCCTGAGGCCTCAGCCGGTTCCGTCCGGCGCGAAAATGCTCTAGGTCGGGTCGCGATGACCCGCACTGCCCTCTACGCCGGCTCGTTCGATCCGGTCACGAACGGCCATCTCGACGTGATCCGCCAAGCCTGCCGGCTGGTGGACCGCCTCGTGATCGCCATCGGCGTGCACCCCGGCAAGGCGCCGCTTTTTTCCGCCGAGGAGCGGGCGGCGCTCCTTACCGAGACCTGCGGGCCGGTGGCTCAGGCCGAGGGCGCGGCGCTGGAGATCGTCACCTTCGACGATCTCGCCGTCTCGGCGGCCCGGCGCAGCGGGGCCACGATCTTCATCCGCGGCCTGCGAGACGGGACCGATCTCGATTACGAGATGCAGCTCGCCGGCATGAACGGCGCCATGGCGCCGGAGGTGCAGACGGTCTTTCTGCCCGCCTCCACCCAGGCGCGCCCGATCACCGCGACGCTGGTGCGCCAGATCGCCGGCATGGGCGGGGATGTCTCGCCCTTCGTGCCGGCCGCCGTGGCGGCGCGGCTCCGGCAGCGCTTCGCCGCCCATTCCTGAAGACTGGAAGGACTTCGATGAACCGACGCCACGCCCTCCTCGCGCTCGCCCTCACGCTCGGCACCGCCAACGCGGCCCGGGCCGCGGACGCCAACACGGTCTATCTCCAGACCAAGGACGGACGGATCACCATCGAGCTGCGGCCCGATCTGGCGCCCAAGCACGTCAAGCAGATCAAGACGCTGATCTCCCAAGGCTTCTACAACGGCCTGAAGTTCCACCGCGTCATCGACGGCTTCATGGCCCAGACCGGCGACCCGAAGGGCAACGGCACCGGCGGCTCCAGCCTGCCCAATATCCCGGCGGAATTCTCGCAATCGGCCCAGTTCCGGCGCGGCACGGTGGGCATGGCCCGCTCGCAGGATCCGAACTCGGCGAACTCGCAGTTCTTCCTTTGCCTCGGCGACGCGCCGTTCCTGAACGGCCAGTACACGATCGTGGGCAACGTCACCGACGGGCTCGACGTCCTCGACAAGATCAAGAAGGCCGCCCCCGGCGCGCCCGGCGGCGCCGTGCAGGACCCGGACAAGATCGTCAGCATGACGCTGGCCGATAAGGGCAAGTAGCGGCCGCATGCCGGGCTGGCGCGCCGCCGCAATTCTCCTGCTGAGCTTCGGTCCGGCGGCGGCTGCAACCTACGAGGGCAGCCCGTTCTACGGCTACGCCTTCGAGCCCGGCGGCGGCTATCCCTTGAGCCTGCCGCAGACGCTGCGCGCCACGATCGCGGTGCCGGTGTCGCGGATGGCGACGAAGCCGGCCGACACCCTGGCCGAACTCTATCCCGCGCTCGCAGCCTGCTGGCAGGTGCCGGTGGGCCTCGGGGCGCCGAGCGCGGGATCGGACGATATCGAGATCACGCTCCGGCTGTCGCTGCGCCGGGACGGCAGCCTGATCGGGCCGCCGCGCGTCACCTACGCGGCGGGGGTCGCGGGATCGCAGCGGGCGACCCTCGTGCGTGGCACGCTCGATGCCCTGGCGCGCTGCACCCCGGCCCACATCACGGCGGGCCTCGGCCGGGCCATTGCGGGCCGCCCGGTGGCGCTCCGCTTCGTCTACCACCCGCCGGCCTGAAAACCGGCCCTCACTCTTTGGGCGCTGGCCGGATGCGGCGCGCGCGCCTACAAGTCCCTCAACCGAAAGGATAACGACATGGCCGACAACGAAACCATCGTGCTTGAGACCACCAAGGGCCGCGTCGTGATCGCGCTGCGTCCCGACCTCGCCCCGGGCCACGTGGAGCGCATCAAGACGCTCGCCGCCCAGGGCTTCTACGACGGCGTGCCGTTCCACCGGGTGATCGACGGGTTCATGGCCCAGACCGGCGACCCGACCGGCACCGGCTCGGGCGGCTCCGACCTGCCGGACCTGAAGGCCGAGTTCAACGCCGAGCCGCATGTGCGCGGCACCTGCTCGATGGCGCGGACGAACTTCCCGCACTCGGCGAACTCGCAGTTCTTCATCTGCTTCGACGACGCCCGCTTCCTCGACAAGCAGTACACGGTGTGGGGCAAGGTCGTGGAAGGCATGGACGTGGTCGACACGATCAACAAGG
>Ga0316228_1000275_pt1 | contig 72731 bp, 71 predicted proteins | sample TBH18021metaG_FD_206005 | JGI IMG/M metagenome (GOLD analysis project Ga0316228, IMG submission 206005) | Freshwater microbial communities from Trout Bog Lake, Wisconsin, USA - TBH18021 | ecosystem: Environmental > Aquatic > Freshwater > Lake > Hypolimnion/Profundal zone | place: USA: Wisconsin... | reverse complement strand
CTGTGTGCGCGGCGGACCCGGCCGGCTCGGGAAGGCGTGGACCGGGGCGGGTCAGGACCGCCCCGGTCGCCGGGCCGGTGCCGTCTCGGCGGGGGCGGCCCGGAGGGCTTCGAGCGCCCGGCGGGCCCAGGCGAGGCGGCGCGCGGCCGCGACGATCCCGGGCCGCTCGTAGCGCCGCCAGACCGCCTCGGTGGCGGAAGCGAGGGTGGCCGCCGCCCGCAGGGCGGCGAGGGCCGGCGCCTCGGTGGTGCGCAGCTCAGCGCAGAGATAGCCGTAGCCGGCCTCGGGGTCGGCGGGATCGAGCCCGCGCGCCCGGCACCACGTCTCCATGGCGACGCGTCGCGGCCCGGTCCACTGAGCGAGCCCCCACCCGCCGCGGGAGCCCGGCACCGCGGGGGCGATCTCTTGGAGCCGGCGGAACCCGCCGGTCTCGTGGCCGAGATTGCCCAGGAGCCCGGCGGCCTGAACGTCGCTCAGGCCGAGGTCGCGCATCAGCCGCGGGCCGAGGCGACGGCAGGCGGCTGCGAAGGGCTCCTGCGCGGCCGGGGCGAGAGGCGGCATGGGCCTGGGCATGGGCGTGCTCCGGAAACTGGCCTCCCCGTCCGCGCCGGGCTAAGGCGACCCGCGCCGGGGGCGGCGCCGAAGGGGGAAGCGTGGAACGCGGACAGGACCGGCCGCTCGTGTTCATCGGCGACTCGATCACCGCCGCCTGGGGCGCGGTGCGGGCCGAGACCTTCGCGCGCCACGGCTTCGTCGCCCGGGGCGTGCCGGGGGAGACGAGCGGGCAGATCCGGGCGCGCTTCCTGCGGGATGCGGCCGGCGCCCGCGGCGTGCATCTGATGTGCGGGATCAACGACATCGCGGAGATCGGCGGCCCGGTAACGGACCGGGCGATCGCCGGGAACATCATGGCCATGGGGCGGATGGCCTTCGCGGCCGGGCTGCCGCTCACGATCGGCACCGTGATGCCGAGCGATCTCCGGGGCTGGCGCCCCGAGCTGCGGCCGGTGGCGCGGATCCGCGCCCTGAACCGGTGGCTGCGCGCCTACTGCGCGGCAGGCGCGGCCCGCTTGGTCGATTACGGTCCGCCGCTGGCCACCGACGAGGGAGCGCTCCGGCGGGAATTCACCGACGACGGCATCCACCTCAACCGGGCGGGCTACGCGGCCGTGGAGCCGGCGATGCTGCGGGCCCTCGGGGCCGTCCCGGAATGACCGCGGCCGCGGGATCGGGCGCTCACGCGCCCAGCGCCAGCCAGTAGGTCGGCACCGACCCGGCGCCCGCCACGGCACCGGCCGTCGCGCGGCGGGTGCGGAGCGTGAACCCGGTCGCCGCCACGTCGCTGACCTGCGCCCCGTGGAGCGCGTCGCCGGCGCCGGCGACCGGCTGCGCCCAGACGCCGAGGCAGCTCCCCGGGAAGGCGGTGCCGAACGCCACCGCGACATCCGCGTCGGCGGCGGTGACGAGCCCCCATTGCGCGATCAGGCCGCCCGGGAGTCGGACCGACCCGTTCGCGCCGAGCACCTGCGCGCCGATCGCGAGCGGTGTCCCGTCGGCGCGCTGGTAGTGGCGCACGCGCCAGCGGCCCGCCGCGTCCGAGGTGGCGATGCAGGTGTCATCGGGGGCCGTGACGAGATCGGCCCGGGTCGGCAGCGCCAGCGCCTCGGGATCATGGACCAGGGTCACGGCGTCCGAGAAGCGCACGAACCGCTCCCGGTCGGCCGCGGGGCCGAAGCGCGCGATCCGCGCCGTGCCGGTGACGAGGACCCGCCGCGTGCCCGCCGCGCCGAGGTCGGTGGTGGGGGCGGCCGCGAGCGCGGTCTCGGCCGAGGCGAAGTCGATCCCGCCGGTCCGCGCCGACGCCGTGAGCGCCGTGGCGAAGGCGGCGCCGTCGGGCGAGACCTTCAGGGTGAAGTCGTCGCTGCCGAGGGTGCCCAGCAGCGCCCGCGCCGCGTAGCCGGTCTCGAAGACCAGGGCGGCGTCGCGCGCGGCGGATTTCCGGTTGACGAAGAGCCGCATGTCGCCGGTGCCCGGCGTGGCGTCGTCCCAGGTCAGGAGCGCGGAATCGGACTTCACCGCGAGACGGTTGGTGGCGTCGGCCGCCGTGTTGATCCCGAGGCGAGCGACGCTCTGGAGCGCCGTCAGCGTCCGGCGGAGGCTCGTCCAGGCCGCGCCGTCGAAGACGTAGAGGTCGGCCTCGTCGATCAGCCAGGCGAGCCAGCCGGCCCGCGGCACGGCGCCGGTCCAGACCCCGTCGGCGTAGCGCACCACCTGGCCCGCAAGCCCCGCCCAGGCCCCGCCGGGCTCGGACGCGACCACGAGGTAGCGGTCGCCCTCCGCGGGCCCCGGCGGCGGCGCGGCGAGGTCCTTGTCCAGGCAGGCGAGCTGGACCAGCGCGTCGAGGAGGGAGAGCGCCTCGTTGTGGGTGACGTGCTTCTGCGCTTGGCTGGCGGCGATCAGCGGCAGGCCGAGATGGGGCGTGGCGTCGGACATGGGGCAGCTCCCGGGCGGTCAGGCCGAGCGGACGGGGATGCGGGCGCGGCAGGCGGGGCCGGGGCCGGCGAGGAGCCCAATCTGCGCCACCGCGACGTCGAGATGCGTCTGCGCGCCGCCGAAATCGGCCGCCTCGTCCGCGTAGAGACAATGCTGGGCCTCGGCCCGGAACGTCCGCAGGGCCGTGCCGGCGGTCGAGAACACCGTCACGGCGTAGGCTTCCGGCTCGTCGAGCGGGATCTCGGCCGGTTCCCAGGCGTCGCCGTCGCGGCGGGCCCGGCGGATCCAGGAGAGCCGCACCCCGTCCGCCGCGCGCCGCGCCCGCAGGTGGACCGGCCGCAGCGGCGTCAGCGCCGCGAGGCCGGCCGTGGCGGTGATCTCGGTGAAGGCCGGATCGGCCGGATCGCTGTCCGCCGGCCCGATCCGGTAGCGGAACGCGCGGCCGACCTCGTCGAGCCGCTCGATGAGGGGCGTCACGGCGCCGTCGTCGAGGCGCACGATCAGGCTCCCCGCCGGGCTGACGCGCCCCGCCGCCGCCTCGCTGCCCGCGAGGCCGCGCAGGAAACCGGACAGCCGGTAGGTGTCGGGCCCGGTCAGGACCGCGCGCGCGGCGCAGAGCAGCTCCACGGCCCCGTCGGCGCCGAGCAGGGCGAACAGGTTGCCCCCGGCCAGCATTGCCCCCTCCCCGATCGACGCGAGGGCCGCGCCGCGCCGCAGGGTGACGTCGAGATGCACGTCGCGCTGGATCCGCCAGAGCGGGCCGGCCGGCAGCGCCGACAGGGTGCGCCCAAGGCAGGTCGGATAGTCGACGATGCGGTGCAGGGCGAGCGGCCCGTCGCCGGCGGCGCGCCAGATCGCGACCGCGCCGGGCCAGGGCTCGGCCGCCACCGCGCAAGACTGGAGGATCGTCGGGTCGCCGCGGTCGACCGGCAGGTCGAGGGCGAGGGCGAGCGGCGGTCCCGGAAACGTGGGCGGCGCCACCGCCGCCTGGGCCATCTGGCGGGGCAGCCCGCGCCCGGGCCCTGCCCGGGGCGGCACGCCGCTCGCCTCGATCCGGCGGCCCGTGGGCGCGTCGTCGATCCGGTCGATCCGACGCAGGACCGTGCCGCCGGGCACGTCGGCCGGCACCGCCAGCAGGTCGCCGGGCTCCAGCTCGACCCGGCGCGGGCTCAGCGTGAACACCGCGCTGTCGCGGGCCGCGATCAGCCGGTCGAGCAGTGCCTCGGCCAGCCCGTCGCCGGTCTCGCGGCGGGTGACGATCGCCGCCTCGATCCGGGTCTCGCGCCGCCGCAGGCCGGCGGGCCGCACGGCCGACGCCGTGGCGCGGCGGTAATCCGGGCTCTCGGCTTCGGTGATCCCGAGTTCCACGGAGCGCGGCAGGGCGCTCTCCTCGGCCCGGACTTGGTGCAGGACCGGCCGGTCCTCGGACAGCCGGACGAGGTCGGCCTCGGCCAGCACCACAGGCCGATCCCGGCGCGGGCCGCGCAGGCGCAGGGTCCCGGCCACCGCCGAGACGTCGAGGCCGTAGACCTGCGCCAGGGTCTCGAGGGCGCCGCGCGCCGTGAGCGGCCGGTCGATCACGTAGCCGTCGAGATAGGCGGCGGCCTCCACGGAGACCGGCGCGTCGAATCCGAAATCCGCGAGGATCCTCAGGACCAGCAGGTCGAGGTCGCAGCCCTCGATCCGCCCGGTGATCCAATGGCCGACCCGCCAGTTGGCGTTGTCGGCCCAGACGCCCCGGACCGTCGGGAAGGCCGGGAAGGGCCGCGCGTCCCAGGCCCAGACGAAGATCCCGTCGGGATCGACCATGCGGCCGCCATAGACCGGCGAGACCGGGTTGTCGGCCTCCCGGAAGCCCGGCGCGGCCGGGTCGAACCGGGCGATCACCGCCTCCAGCCCGCGGAGCTGGATCAGCTCGTCCCGCAGGGCCCGGGATTCCGGCGGGAAGGCGCTTTCGGACGATTTCGGGTCTGGGAAGACGTTGGGACCGTTGGTGCCCTTGTCCACCGCCGGAACGCCGATCTCGGTGAGCCAGATCGGCTTGCCGGCCGGTACCCAGGCGGTGGTGCGGGTCTCGACGCCGCCGTCGCGCTCCACGTGCGGGCTCGACCACCACGCGACGAGATCCTTGGCCCGGTAGAGCCACGGCTTGCCGGCGGCGCCGTCGGTGATCGGCCGGCGGCGCTGGGCGGCCCGGTCGTCCGCGTCGGCGTAGTACCAGTCGAAGGCCTCGCCGGACGCGCCCCGGGCCCTGAGATAGGCCCGGTCGGCGATGTCGCCCGCCACCGCGAGGTCGGCGTGGTCCGGCTCATCGCGCCAGTCGGAGACGGGCGGGTACCAGTCGATCCCGACGGCGCCGATGTTGGGATCGGCGAACAGGTCGTCGAGGGGGAAGCGCACCGTCGCGCCGCCGTCGCCGACCTGGGCGCCGTACTCGGTCCAGTCCGCCCCGTAGACCAGGGTGACCGCCGGGCCGAGGCGCTCGCGGAGTGCGGCGGCGAGGTCGCGCAGGGCCCGCACCGCCGGGTAGCCGGCCTCGCCGCGCACCCGGGTGAGGCCGACGAGCTCGCTGCCGATCACGAAGGCCGCGAGCGGCGCGCCCGAGGCCGCCCAGCCGGCCGCGAGGTCGGCGTAGTGCAGGACGGCGTCGCGGTACCCGCTCGCGAAGAAGGCCGCGACCTGCGCGTCGGCCACGGCGGTCCCGTCCGGACTTCCCGGGCGGCCGGGGGCGGGATCGCAGGTGATGCGGCCGCGCCAGGGATAGGCGGGCTGCGCGGCGCCGGGCGCGTGCGGGTCGGGCAGCGCGTTGCCGGCCGGCACGTCCATCATGACGAACGGGTAGAGGGACACCGCCAGCCCCCGGCGCGCCAGCTCGGCCACCAGCCGGGTCAGCCCCGCATCCGCGGGGGTGCCGCCATAGGCCGGGCTGCCGTCCGGGAGGGTCGAGACCGTTTCGGCGCGGTCGCGGGTGATCCCGGCGACGCACCAATCCTCAGGCAGGGCGCGCTTGCGGGCCGTCTCGACCTTCGGCACCACCCGGCAGGATCCGGCGCGCAGGTCGGTGCCGAACCACGTCGCCACCACGGCGACCCGGCGCAGGTTCGGGCAGAGCGCCTGGAGAGCGTCGAGGGAGGCGACGACGTCGGTGCCGCGCTGGAGCTGGTGGCGGTTGGCGGCCTCGGTGCGGCCGAGCCCGAGATCGACGGTGACCCGGTCCGGATCGAGGCCGAACTCGCTGGCGCCGGGGATCAGGTCGACGGCGCGCACCCGCTCGAACAGGCCGTTGACCGGACGGATCACCTCGAAGGCGAATTGCGGGACGCGGTTGCCGAAGGCGGCGAGGGCCAGGTTCTCGAACACCACGTAGGCGAGGCCGCGATAGGCGGGCGCGTTCTCCGCGCCCTCCTTGGCGACGATCAGCGGGTCGGGCGCCTGGCCGGGGCCGCCGGTATGGACCCGCAGCGTCAGGCCGACCTGGTCGATCTCCCGTCCGTCCGCCCAGATCCGGCGGACGCCGGCGATCTCGCCCTCGCACAGGCCGACCGCGAGGTTGGCGAAGTAGCTGTAGCGGGTCGTGACGGTCTTCGGGCTGCCCGCCAGCCCGCCCTTGGCGGGGGCGGCGGCGCGCTGCACCGCGGTGTTGGCGACCTCCAGCGGACGGGTCGCCCAGATCAGGGTGCCGCCGATCCGCGCCCGCCCGTAGACCCGGGGGATCGGATCGCCCTCCGTGGAGGTGAGCCCGGCGACGTCGGCGAGCCGCGGCCCCTCGACGAAGCGCGTGTGCCGCCCGGACCCCGACAGGGCGCCGCCGAGCGCCGCGCCCGCGACCGAGCCGAGCGCCCGCCCGACCATGCCGCCGACCGGGCCTCCGAGGGCGGTGCCCACGGCCGCGCCGGCCGAGGACAGGATCAGCGTCGCCATGGTGGGGCTCCGAGATCGACCTGTTCGCCATCGACTTGCCGGTCTCGACGGTCCCGATGGTCACCGTGGCGGGGCTGCAGGTCGGACGTCGCGTCGCCGCGGCGGCCTGAGGGGACTTGCGGAAACCGGAACACCCCCGTCGCGTGCCGGCGCCACCATCCGGTGAGCGCCACCTCGGCGACCACCGCGCCGTCGTGGGCGTGGATCATCGCGCCGTCGCCGGTGGCGATGGCGCAGTGGCGGGCCGGCAGGTGGCGGCGGAAGGCGAAGAGCAGGACGTCGCCCGGCCGCGGCGCCGCACCCGCCAGGGATTCGGGAACCGGCACGAGGTGGCGGGCGGCCGCCTCGGTCAGGGGGTCGGTCCCGGGCGCGGCCGATTCCGCCCAGGTGCCCGAATAGGGGGGCGGCACCTCCGGCTCGTCCCCGTAGAGCCCGCGCCAGACCCCGCGCAGCAGGCCCAGGCAGTCGCACCCTACGCCCCGCAGCGAGGCCTGATGGCGGTAGGGCGTGCCCAGCCACAGGCGCGCCTCCCCGAGCGCCGCAACACCGATATCTTGGCCGATATCCCGCCGCATCGCGCTCATCGGAACAGGCTCCCGCCGTCGAGGACGCGGTCGGACCCCGGCACCGCCCGCATCACCGCGTCGTTGCCGGGCATGTGCGGGAAGCCCTGAAAGTTGACCGCGTTGGCGAAGCGGTCGCGACAGGTGGCGAGGCGCTTGTCGCATCCGGCCGTGAGGCTGAACCCGTCGCCGACGGCGACCGGCCGGGGCGGCAGGGTCCAGAGTTCGATCAGGGACCCGAGCTGGAGGCGCACATCCGCCGCGAGCCCGGCATTGGCCCCCGCCATCCAGGTCAGCCGCCCGCCGGTGAACAGGCCGTCCGCGAAGGAACCGGCGAGCGTCGCCGCGAGCGTGGCCGGCTCCGGCACGCTGGTCACGCGACCGGCGGTCGTCCAGGCGGCGCGGTCCACCCGGCAGCGCGCATCGCCGAGATCGGCGCCGCAGGTGGCCCGATAGGTGCGGCCCCGCTCGGCGCCGAGCCGGTGGGCGAGGCCGCGCAGCTCGGCCACGAAGGCGTCCCCATCCCGGCGCACCTCGCCGATCGTGGCGACGTCGAGGAGGAGCCGCGTCTCGGGATGGGCCCAGTCGACCAGCCAGGTCTCCACCGCGGCGCCGTCGTAGAGGCCGCCGGCGATGTCCGCCTCGGTGAGGCCGAGGCTGCTGAGCGCCCCGGCCACGTCGCCGCCGGAGACCGCGAAGCCCAGCTCGGCGCCGGCCTCGGCCGCCTCGAGCCCGGTGCGGGCAGCGTGGACGAGGCCGGCAACGGCCAGGTCGCGGTCGTGGTCGGTGAAGCCGAGGGCGAGCCCGTCCGGCCGCCGCAGGGACCAGCAGCGGCACAGAGTGGTCACGCCGCCGGCCAGATGGGCCGCGAAGGCCTCGGGGATGTCGCGCATGGCGTTCCGCCTCCTCAGGGCACGATCTCGACCAGCGGCACCTTGGGGATCTCTCCGGCCGTGAAGGCGGCGAGGTCGATGGTCAGCGCGTCGGTGTCGAAGCGGACCGGCACGTCGAAGGCGAAGCCCGCCGTCACGGCCGCGCCGGGTGGCGGGGCTTGGCCGGACGCGAAGGTGACGAGGCCGGTGGTAGGGTCGCAGGCGAAGGCGCCCGGCTCGATCTCCCGGCCCGAGACCGCGACCCGGACGCTGCCCGCCACCGGCTTGGCGATCCGGCGGCGATAAGGGGCGAAGCCGGCGCCGTAGGTCTTCATCAGCGGGAAGGCGGCCGTGGTGCCGTCGCCGGTGCCGAGGGGCTGGTCGAGGGGCCCGATCGGCCGGCCGGGCGGCCCGGAGCGGCCGTCGACCCGGTCGCGGAACCGGAAGCCGTAGAGCCGTCCGCGCCGCTCCTCGAAGAAGGCCAGCACCGCGTGCAGGGCGTCGAGGCCGCGCATCCCGAACCCGGCGTCGTAGCGGCGGCGGGAATCGGCCCAGCGGCCGTTCCGGTGCTCCCGGCCCGAGGCCAGGGTCACGATCTCGGTGAGCCGCTGCGGACCGCCGCCGGCACGCAGGGACACGTCGAGGGGGAACAGCACCTCGTGAAAGTCGTCGGCCATGGCACACTCGGCGGTTGGATCGAGGCGGCGGACAGGCTCACGTCGCCCGCTGGCCGCGCGCCACCGCCCGGGCGAGGCTCGCGGTCACCTGTGCCTCGGAGCGGCGGAAAGCCCCCGGATCCGGGGTCGCGATGTTGACGGTCACGGAGACCGGCCGGGCCGAGGCGCCGCCCGCGGCGACGCCGAGGCGGCCGTCCGGCCCGCGGCCGAGGGGCAGGATCGCCTCCGGCCCGGCCTCGCCCATGAGGCCGGTGCCGCCCGCCATGGGAAAGTAGGTCGGCGCGGCCACGACTCCGCCGGCGGCGAAGGGCTGGACGCGGCCGCCCCGGAACACGCCGCCCCGCGCGAAGCCGGTCTCCGAGCCCGAGCCCAGCATCGCGCCGATGAGGCCCGCGACCCCCGACTGGATCGGCCCGGCCGCCGCCCGCGTCGCCACGCCGGCGAGGCGCGCCCCGATCGTGCCGAGCACGCCGTCGAGGCTACGTCCGGACGCGGCCCCGCGGGTCAGCGCCGTGTCGAGGCTGCGGCCGAAACTCTGCGCCAGCCGGTCCAGGGTCTCGAGCTGGCGGATCCGGTCGTCGGCCTGCGGGTCGGTCTCGCTCTCGGCCATGGCGGTGCCTCATGTCGGATCGGGATAGGCGGCCAGCAGCCGCGCGAGGGCGGCGCGGGTCAGGGGCTCCGGCCCGGCGCGCCGGCCCAGCGCGGCGGCGAATTCGCGCGGCGTCGCCGACCAGAAGTCGCGGGGCCGCCAGCCCAGCACGCCGAGGCCGAGCGCGAGGGCGTCGTCCCATGGGAAGGTACCCGGAGCCGGATGCGGGGACGGAGCCTCCGCGTCCGGCTCTAGGGAGGGTTTGCCGGGCCCGGCGCCTCCCCGAAGGCCACCGCCAGGACGTCGCCCAGGGCGGTCGAGACGGCGTCGAGCCCGCCCGCGAGCGGCAGCCGCGCCACGGCCGCGTCGTCGAGATCGTGGCCCCCGCCCCGCAGGGCGACGCCGAGTAGGGCGATCAGGTCGCGGGCCGAGACGCGCCCGCCCGCGAAACGTGCGGCCAGGCCCGCGAGATCGCCGGCCTGGAGCGCCGCCTCCAGCTCGGCGAGCGCGCCGAGGGTGAGGCAGAGGGTGTAGCGCTGCCCGCCGAGGGCGAGCAGCACCTCGCCGCGGATGCGGTTGGCCATGGGGCTCAGGCCGCCGTGAAGGCGAGCGCGCCGCCGGATTCGAGGCTCATGTCGAAGGTCACCTCGCCGGCATGGTCGCCCCGGTATTCGAGGCTCGCGATCTGGAACGGCCCTTCCAGGATCCCGAAGGCCGGGATCACGATCTGGAACGCCTCGACGGCGCCCTCGAAGAACAGCAGCCGCAGGCGCGCGTCCGAACCCTGGTCGCGGAACACGCCGGAGCCGGCGATCGCGGCCCGGCGCACCCCGGCCCCGGCGAGCAGTTCGCGCCAGCGCCCGGCGGAATCGGCGTTGGTGACGTCGACGGTCTCGGCGTTGAGGGTGATCTGGCGGCTGCGCAGGCCCGCCACCGCCACGAAGCTGCCCGCGCCGTCGCCGGCCCGGATCAGCAGGTCCTTCCCCTTCTGCGCGCCCATCGGCACCCTCCTCAGAGATTCTCGGTGACGGCCTCGACCGTCAGACTCGCCCGGGCCTCGCCGGTCCGGACGTCGCGGTGGGCGCGGACGGCCCGCACCCGCAGGGTGACGAGCCGGCAGCCGGCAAGAGGCAGGACGAGGGGCGTCGGGGCGTCGGCGAGCAGCGCCGCCATCCGCGCCGCGGCGTCGAGGGCGGTGCGCACCGAGCCGGCCTGAGCGATCACCACGATTCCGTGGCTGTGCCGGTGACGCTCGGCGCCGTCGACGGATTCGTCCGTGATCTCGGCATCGCCGAACAGCGCGTAGACCGGGAGCGAGGCCCGGGGCGGCTCGTCGTAGAGCCGGACGCGCCCGCCCAGCAGGGAGGCCAGGGCGGCGTCGGCGGCGAAGCGGGCGATCAGGCCGGCGCGCAGCGCCAGGAGCGGGCTCGGGTCGCTCATGACCGGCCCTCCCGGGGCAATTCCTCGACGTGGCAGATCAGGTCGCTGCCCCGGCCATCCGGCTCGGTGACGGCGCGGATCGCGAAGCGGCGGGGCCCGGCGGCGAGGCGCATGGTCGGGTCGAGGTCGGCCCGGCTCCGCAGGGTGATGCGGTAGGCCGGCAGCGTGTCGGTGCGGCCGCCGGCCGGTCGGTCGACCAGGCCCGCCGGGGCGATGGCGCCCCACAGGACCGGGCCGGCCACGTAGCGGCGCAGCACGCCCCCGAACCCGTCCGGCTCCTCCAGGGGCCGTTCGAGCACGAAGCGGCGGCGGCGTGCGCCGAGGGGGGCGTGGCTCGACGAGAACGCCATCGGAACGGCTCCGGGAACGGGCATCACAGCCGCAGCCGCCGGAACGGCGCGGCGAGGCCGGCGGCGTCGGTGCGCGCGGCGTCGGGCTCGTCGCCGCGACGCTCGTAGCGGGCGGCGGCGAGACGCAGGATCGCGAGGCGCAGGGGCTCGGGAAGCGGCGGCCCGTCGCCCCCGTAGCCCGCGGCAACCTCGATCAGGATCGTGCGGCCGGCGGGATCCGGCGCCGCGGGGTCGACCAGCAGGGACGGTGCCTCGCCCGGATCGGGGCCGAGGCGCACCAGTCCTGCGGCGAGGTCGGTGACGCCCCCCGGAGGCTCGGCGAAGCCGGCGCGAAGGAGCCCGACCAGCGGGCTCAGCGGCAGCGGCACCTGCCCGTCGGGCGGCCAGGCGGAGAGGGCGATCCGGTAGCGGCCCGGGATCAGGGTCCGGCGGGTCTCGATCTCCAGGCTCGTGCGGGCCGCACGGATCAGCGCCTGGAGCAGCCCGTCCTCGTCGGCGCCCGCGTCGGAGTCGAAGCGCAGGTAGGCGCGCAGCTCGGCCACGCTCACCGGCTCGACGGCGGCGGCCTCGATGCGTAACGGGATCATCGCGCGTCTCTCTGCAGGTGGTCCGATGCCGATCTCGAAGCGCCGAACGGCGCGCTGCGCCGCGCTGGCGGCGGCCCTCTCGCTCGCCGCCGTCCCGGCGCGGGCGATCGTCGGCGGCACCGAGGCGCCGGCCGGCGGGGCCGTGATGGTCCTGTCGTCGAAGGGCGGCGTCTGCACCGGCGTGGTGCTCGCCCCCGACACGGTGCTCACCGCCGGCCATTGCCTGGCCGACGCGCGGGAGCACCGCGTCCATTTCCGCGACGCCGCCGGCGCGCCGGTGCTGGTCGACGTCGCCGCCCAGGCGCTCCATCCGGGCTTCGATGCCGGCGCGGCCGCGGCCCGGCGGCGCTCCATCGATCTCGCGCTGCTGCGCACCGCGACGCCGCTGCCGGCGCGCTTCGCGCCCGTGACCCTGAGCGCCGCCCCGGCACGGGCGGGCGAGACCCTGACCCTGTCGGGCTACGGCGCGGCCAAGCCCGGCGACCCGCGCTCCACCGGCACCTATCGCAGCCTCGGCCTGCCGGTGATCGAGCCTTACGGGCCGAGCCGCATCCTGGTCTGGCTGAAGGGCGCGGGCGGCGGCGCCTGCCAGGGGGATTCCGGCGGCCCGATCGCAGGACCGGACGGGGCCGTGCTGGCCCTCTCGGCCTGGATCGGCGGCGCCTGCGGCGGGCTCACCCAGGGCGTCCTGGTCGGCCCGCAGCGGGGCTGGATCGACCGCGTGCTCGGCGGCTGGGGCCGGTCCGCGCGCTGGTCGGAGTAGCGCCGGCAGGGAACCTCAGCTTGGCCGGGCACTTGCCTTGCTCTAGGCTCAACCCGCGCCGCCCCCGCATCCGGCGCCCCACATCCGCGCAGGCCGCGCGCCCGGAGTTCCCGATGTCCCCTCGCCCGTTCCGAAAGGCCGGTTTTCGCGAGCGCAGCCTGCGCGGCGGACTGGGGGCCGGATTGCTGGGCGCGGCGTTGCTCGGCGCCGTGTCGGGCCTGCTCCCCGCGCCCGCGGCGGCGGTCATCAACGGCACGACGACGCGCGACCCGAACGGCGCGCGCAGCTTCGTGGTGCGGATCGAGAGCACCGAGGGCGAGATCTGCTCGGGGACGCTGATCGCCCCGGATCTCGTGCTCAGCGCGGCCCATTGCGTGATGCGGCCCGCCGGCTACACGGTGATCAGCGTCGATCGCGGCTTCCGCCAGCAGCGGACCTCGGTGATCGCCGCCACCATGCACCCGGATTTCGTGCCCGGGACGACCCCCGAGGACCAGCCCGGCGTCGATCTGGCGCTGCTCAAGCTCGAACGGCCCCTGGGCAACGACTACGTGCCCCTCGATCCACGGGGCGCCGCCTCGATCAGCGACGGCCAACCCGTCGACATCGCGGGCTTCGGTGTGGTGGCCGAGAACAGGCGGAACTCGGCGCGGATCCTGCGGCTCGCCCACCTCGTGTCGATCGGCTCGCTGCAGGTGGCCAACCGGGTCACCGTCGTGACCGACCGGCGGCGGATGGCCGAGACCTCGGGGGCCGGAGCCTGTCTCGGCGATTCCGGCGGTCCGATCCTGACCGGCGGCCCGGGCGGTTACCGGATCGTCGGCGTGGTGAGCTGGTCGAGCGGCGCCCTGCAGCAGGGCGCGCGCCGGACCGCCTGCGGCGGCTTCACCGCCGTGACGCCGGTGGCCGAGCATGCCGGCTGGATCGCCGCGCGCTCGGCGGAGCTGTCGCGGATCCAGGTCGGCGAGGCCCTGCCCCGCGGCGGCCGGTCCGATTGGATGGCCCGCCCGGGCCGCCGCTAGGGGCCGTCCCAGCCAGAACCTGTCGGCATCCCTGGATCCTGCGCGCCGACGGGAACCCGGGGCCGCATCGACACTTTCGAATCCGAACCTTTCCGCCGCACGGAGCGAGAGCATGGCCGACACTGGCACCAGCAACACCCCCCGGAGCCACAAGACCCGGAACAACACCGATTCGAACGCCAAGAAGGTCTCGATCGAAGCCCTCAACGCGCGGCTCGCCGACGGCATCGACCTCGCGCTCGCGATCAAGCAGGCCCACTGGAACCTCAAGGGCCCGCAATTCATCGGCGTCCACGAGATGCTCGACGGGTTCCGCACCCAGCTCGACGAGCTGAACGACAGCGTCGCCGAGCGGGCCGTCCAGCTCGGCGCCACGGCCTTCGGTTCGACCCAGGCGGTCGCCGAGCGCACCAAGCTTCCGGCCTACCCGACCGGCATCTACGCGATCGCCGACCATATCGCCGCGCTGATCGACAGCTACGCCGCCTACGCCAACGCCGTGCGTCAGAACATCGACGAGACCGACGAGGCGGGCGATCCCGACACGGCCGACCTGTTCACCGAGATCTCGCGGGCGGTCGACAAGCACCTCTGGTTCCTCGAGGCCCACGTGCAGGAGCCGACCGGGACCCTGCGCGACGGCAATTCCGGCCGCTGACGGCCGCGGCGCCCCGCCCGATGGCGGGGCGTCACCCGAGGAACGGAGAGGCCCGGCCGCGAGGCCGGGCAGTCCTCTCCCTGTGCGCGAGCTGCGGCCGCCGCTCCTGACCCGACTGCCTACGGACGAGTCCGGGGCCGCTCAGGAGAATTTCAGCAGCTTGATCGCGTCGAAATCCTGCACCCCGCCGCCGACGCGCTTGGTGGTGTAGAACAGCACGTAGGGCTTGGCCGAGTACGGGTCCCGCAGAACGCGCATGCCGGTGCGGTCGACCACCAGATAGCCCCGCCGGAAATCGCCGAAGGCCACCGACAGGCTGTCCTTGGCGAGATCCGGCATCGCCTCGGCCTCGGTGACCGGAAAGCCGACCAGCGTCGCGGCGCGGCCGGCGGCGAGCGGCGGCTGCCAGAGATAGTTGCCCTCCGAATCCTTGAACTTGCGGATCGCGCTCTGGGTGCGCCGGTTCATGACGAAGCCGGCATTCTGCCGGTAGGCCGCCCGCAACCCGTAGATCAGGTCGAACAGCACGTCACCCGGGCTGGCGGAGGGGAAGGCCCCGGCCGCTCCGGTGGCGATCGTGCCGAGCTTGCTTGGCACCCAGGCGGCATTGGCGACCGTGTCGTAGCTCAGGAAGCCCCGCGGGCGGCTGGCGCCGTTGCCGGACACGAAGGCGACGCCTTCCTGCTCGGAAAAGGCGGTCTCCACCTCGGCCGAGAGCCACGCGTCGAGATCCACCACGGAATCGTCGAGGAGGGTCTGGGTGGCGGCCGGCATGGCGTAAAGTTCCATGGCGGGGAACGTGATCTCCGAGAGGGCCGGCGCGGCGGTCTCGGGCCGCGGCGCGGTCTCGGCGGCCCAGCCGGTGACCGGCGCGCCCACCGAGACCGCGCGCTTGTACTGGGAGCCCGAAATCTGCTGCACGCTGGCGATCGCGCGGATCGGCGAGACCTGGCCGAGGCGCGTCAGAACGGTCCGCTCGATCGTGTCGGGGACGAGATAGCCGCCGTCCGGCCAGGACCCGGCCGACAGCGCCTTGGCCTCCAGCCGCTTGAGGCCGGCGCTCTCGCCGGCCCGGACATAGAGGTCGAAGGCAGCCTTGTGCTCGTGCGCGGCCCCCGTCTCCCGGGCGTCCGGCTGCCCGAGGGGCGGCCGGGCGCGATCGAGGGCGATCCGGTCGAGGCGGGTGCGGGCGGCGTCGAGGGCCGCGTCGATCCGGGCGAGCTTCTCCTCAGTGACCACGTCGACGCCGAGGCGGCCCTCGATCTGGTCGATCCGGGCGTCGTTCGTCTCCTTGAACGCCGCGAAGGCGGCGGCGAGTTCGTCGAGGGCTGAGCGGACAGGGGCGTCGTCGGGCCGGGCGGCCTTGTTCTCCAGCGCGGGCAGGCCGCGGGTGGTCGCGCAGGCGGGATCGGCAAACGGGGTCTGGGCGTGCATCGGGGCCTCGTCGGCGGGGTGGAAGTCAGGGCCGCGCGGCCGGCTGGGGCCGGACGGCGGATGTCGCGGGACGGAGCGGAGCGATCAGACCGGCGAGGCCGCGGATCGCGTCGGCCTCGGGATCCGGCGCGGGGCTCGGGCTCGCCCTGGCCCCCGGCTGCAGCGGGAAGGTCACCAGCGAGATCTCCCAGAGGTCGACCTGGTGGAGCCGGCGGTCGCCGCCGGCGCCCTTCCGGGCCAGCAGCGTGCGGAAGCCGATCGACAGCCCGTCGAGGCCGCCGCCGCGCAGCAGCGCGTCCACCTCCCGGGCGCGCTGCACCGCGAGGTTGAGCTGTCCGTGCGCGAACAGGCCGCGTGCATCCTCCCGGAGGGACAGCCAGCGGCCGATCGGCTCGGCCGGATCGTGCTGGAACAGGAGCCGCACGCCCGCGGCGCCGCGCCGGGCAAGGCTCGACGCGAAGGCGCCGGGCACCACCACGTCGCGGCCGAGATCGGGCACGCCGAAGACGCTGGCATAGCCGGTGAAATGGCCGTCCATGGCGGGATCCTCGAATGCGGAACGGGTCGTGCGGGACGGACCGGCGGCTTTCCCGCCGCGGACGAGAAGGCCGCTGGCGGGCATCGTCATCCCGACCCGCCGCGGCGGCAGGCCTTGCAGCGACGGTGCGTTGGCTTGCCCGCCTCCGGCGCGCGCCTTCGGGTTCGGGCTCGCTCGCGGCGTCCGGAATGACGATGCGGATCCATGGGAGGCCGGCGTCGAGGCAGCGAGGTCTCTCCCACGAGGCGCAGACGGGCTGGGAGGATGCGCCCGGTCAGGCATCCGGCGCTCGCGGCATCGCGGGCGGGTAGCCCACGGCCTCCCGCTTCTCGGCCACCGACAGGAAGTCGGCGGCCTGCACCCGGCGCCAGAGGGATTCCCGCTCGACGGCCAGCGCCTCGACCCGGTCGAGGTCCGGCTCCAGGTCGACCGCGCCGAAGGCGGGTTCCAGCCAGCCGGCCAGCGCCTGCGCGGTGCGGGCGGCGAGCGGGATCAGGGTCTGGCGGTAGAGGGCGCGGTTCGCCTCGGCGTAGTTGGCGTGGGTGTTGTCGCCGGGCAGGCCCAGCAGCAGCGGCGGCACGCCGAAGGCCAGCGCGATCTCCCGGGCGGCCGCGTTCTTGGCCTCGACGAAATCCATGTCCCGCGGCGAGAGCGCCAGCGGCTTCCAGTCGAGGCCGCCCTCCAGCAGCAGCGGCCGGCCGGCATTGGCGGCGCCCTGGTAGTTCGCCTCCAGCTCAGCCTTCAGCCGGTCGAATTGCGGTTCGGAGAGCGACGCCCCGGCGAAGACCAGGGCCCCGGACGGCCGTGCGGCATTGTCGAGCAGCGCCTTGTTCCAGGCACTCGCGGCGTTGTGAATGTCGAGGGCCGCGGCCGCCGCCGTGATCGGGGCGAGACCGCCGGCGTCGTCCTCCGGGTGGAACAGCGCCAGCGCCAGGATCGGCGCCACGGCGGCTCCGGGCTCGGGTAGATCGAACCGGCGGCTGCGGCCGCCCGCCGTGTACAGGTAGGCGGCCGGCCAGCCGTCCGGGCCCGGCAGCATCCGGATGCGGCCGGGCCGGAGGGTCTGGAGCGCCGCGAGCCGACCGTCGAGGCTCACCGCCTCCAGATAGGCCGTGCCGGTGAGCAGGAGGTCGGCATAGACGGTCTCCAGGAGATGCGTGCCGCTCTCCCGGGGGTTCGGCCGCGCCAGCAGGGCCAGCAGGTCCCCCGCCCGCTCGGCCCCCGGGCCGGTGGCGATGAGCGGCAGGCGCGCGGCGCTCTCGGCGACGAGCCGCACCGCGCGGTGGACCACCGGGTTGGCCTGATAGCCGGCCCGGGCGAGCGCCGCCGGGTCGCGGGGCGTCCAGCTCGCCCGGCCCTCGGCATAGAGGGCGAAGGCCGGGGCGGCGGCCTTGGTGGCGAGCACCGGGCCGCGGGTGGCGCGGCGCGCGACCTGCGCCAGTCGTTCGAGGAGGGTCGACATGCCGGTCCGTTCCTGAGCTATGGTCACGCGATGCAGCCCCGGTTCCCCAGACGGCCCCCGACGTGGTTCCGGGCGCGCTCCCGCGCAGCCCATCTCGGCGGCCTCGTCGCGGCGTTCCTCGCCGCTTCGGCCTGGGCAGGCGATGCGCCCGCACCCGGACCCGTCTGGCCGGAACCCGACGGGACCCTGATCCTGGCGCGCCCCTTCGGACGGTCGGAGATCAGCCTGCGCCTGTCCCGGCGGGTCGCCGGGGCGGTGGACACCCTGACCTGGGACGGCGTCACCTTCCTGGCCGACACGGAACCGGGCGACGCCCTGCAGGCGCGGGCGGAGGTCGGCACCGGGACCGGTTGCCGCCGGGCGAGCGAAGCCGGCACCCCGCAGGACGCCACCGGCGAGCCCGCCGCCCGCCGGCTCCGCACCCTTCGGGCCGGACGGAGCTGGGCGGAGACCGAGACCCGCATGGCCTGGGACGGACCGTCCGATCCGGCCGACGAGCCCCCCTCGGATTGCCCGACACGCGCGGCGGCCACCGCGGTCCCGGCGGTGATCCTGCACAAGCGGATCGCCCTCGGCCTGCCGGGCCTCGGCAACGCCGTGGAGGTGCAGACCCGCTTCGACCTGGCCGAGCCTGCGGCGGCGCTCCGGCTCGAACCGCTCGCCGCCGCCGTGCCGGCGGAATTCTCGACGGCCTGGCGCTTCGACCCGGCGAGTGGCGGGATCGCGCCCCTCGATCCCGGACCGGGCGCGCGGCCGGATCCCGTCATCCTGGCGACGCCCGAAGGCTCGCACGCCCTGGCGGTCTGGGCCCCGGGCCCGCCCGAACAGGAACCCGACGGGCCGCGGCCCGGCTTCGCGGTCGAGGCCGAGGCCGGTGCGAACCGCCTGAGCTGCCGCTTCCGGGTGGCGAACGCCGCCGCCGGATCGCATGATTTCGCCTGCTACGCCCTGGTCGGCGCCCTCGCCGACGTGCGGGCCGCCCTGCGGAGCCTGACCGCGCCGCCGTGACCGCCTGTTCTCGATTGACGGGACCGACGAAGGTTCCGATGGACGGGACGCAGGCGCCCGAACGCGTCATCGCGCTGATCCCGGTCGTTCCCGTCCTTGAGCTGCCTGATTTCGTCCGCCATGCGGTTCCGCCGACCGGGCGCCCGGTTGCCGAGGATCGGTCCCGCGGGCCTGCGCAGCCGGTTCCCCGTCATTCCGGGACTGCGCAGCAAACCCCGGGACCCGGACACGCCGACGCGTCAGAATCGGCACGGGCAGCGGTTCCGGGTTGCCCGCTTCCGGCGTGTGCTCCCGGTCCGGGCTCGCCTGCGGCGCGCCCGATATGGGCCCCGATCCGCCCGTCGGAGCCGTGCAATACGTAGAATTGCGGTGGCGATTCCCATGACAGGACGGCACGCCGTGTCCGGATCGCTACAGATTTGGCGCACGACATTGTGTATACAGGATTCAGTTCGTTCCAGAGACCACGAACCGACTCCGGCGCGCTTCTTGCAGAAGCGCGCCGTATTGTTTTGGCCCCCTGATCACAGCCGCCGGATCCGCGGCGCCGCCTGGGTTTCCAGCATCAGGTGCGTGAGCGCCCAGACCAGGGCGTCGAGCCGGTCGGGCGAGGCCCCGCCGGACAGGCCGTCCGGCCCGAAATCGCACAGCTCGTCTTCCAGCGCCGGGAACGCCCCGACATGGTGGACCAGCCCGCGGGCGTAGAGCAGCGAGACCGGCTCGGCGCGCAGATACTTGCCCCGCGTGGCGTGGACCCGGGTCACCGGAACGGCGGGATCGCACTGGCCCAGCACGGTGGCGGCCATCTCGCCGCCCTGGTTGACCTCGACCACGAGGGTATCGGCCTGGAGCCGGTGGTAGAGCGCCAGCGCCGTGCCGGCCCAGGCCTGCGGGGTGGCGCGGGCGAGGCTCGCATCGGCGAGCACGTAGGCGTGGCCGCCCGCACGCCCGGCCGCCACGATCCCGCAGGCATCCGAGCGCGCGCCCGAGGCGGCCGGGGGATCCACCGCCACGACGATCCGGCCGAGATCGGGCGCGCCCGCGACCCGGCCCGCCTCCAGGGCGGCGCGGGCCCACAGGGCGTCGTCCCGGTCGGCGATCAGTTCGCCGTCGAGTTCCTGGCGTCCGAGCCGGGTGCCGGCGTAGCGCCCGACCACCTGCTCCAGGAAATCCGGCGCGAGATGCGCGGCGTTGTCGTGGGTCCGGGCGCGGCTGACCACCGTGCGCGGATCGGCGAGCAGGCGCCGGATCAGCGGCACCGGCCGGGGCGTCGTCGTCACGAGGTTGCGCGGCCGGGCGCCGAGGCGCAGGCCGAATTGCAGCATGTCGAAGGTGGCGTCCGGGCGGCGCCACTTGGCGGCCTCGTCGCACCACGCGGCGCCGAATTGCGGGCCGCGCAGCGCGTCGGGCTCCTCCGCCGAGAAGGCGAGCGCGACGGCGCCGTTGCTCCACTCGACCCGGCGGCGGCTCGGCGACCAGGTGGGCCGGGCCCGCCCCCGCGTCGGCAGGCCGAGCAGACCCGAGGGCCCCTCGACCATCACGTCGCGCACGTCGAGATGCGTCTCGCCCACCAGGGCGATCCGCCCGACCGGTGCAGCCGTGAAGGCGGGATCGCCCCGGGCGAGGGCGTCGACCCATTCGGCTCCGGTTCGGGTCTTGCCGCTGCCGCGGCCGCCGATCACCGCCCAGGTGGTCCAGGGCTCCGGATCGGGCGGCGGCAGCTGGTCGGGCCGCGCTTGGTGCAGCCAGTCGCCCGCCAGCGCCACGAGGAGGTCCGACGGCAGGGTCTCGAGGAAGTCAGGCAGCTGGCCGGCGGTCGACAAAGCCAGCATAGCGGCGCGCGATCTCCGCGCGCAGGGCGGGCAGATCGGGCTGGTCGGATCCGCTGCCATCGCCGCCCGCCCCCGCGGCGCTCCGCGCGCCGTCCGCGTCGATCGTGTCGAGGAGCCGCTTCAGGCCGCCGAGATCGCGCAGGACCCGAGCGGAGTCGCGCGCTGCCGGCTCCCCCGCGCTCAGCGCGGCGTCGAAGGCGGCGATCTGCCGGATGATGTGGGCGCGCAGATGCGTCCGCAGGGTCGTCGGGTCGGTCGCCGCCCCGCGATCCGGCCGCACCAACGCCGTCGGCGGGAGCCGCAGGGCGGTCCCGAAGGCCGCGACCATCATCTCCGGCGTGAGCCGCCCGAGACCCAGAATCGCGGTGACGTCGCCGGGATCGTTCCCGGGCGCGCAGAGCAGCCGGACCAGCGCCGCCCGGCGCTCCGCGGGCCAGAGCTTCGTCGCGAGCCACCGCCGCCGCGGCGGCCGGATCCAGCCGGCCCGGACGTTCCAGGACAGGATCGTGCGCGGGTTGATGTCCAGGCGGGCCCCGATCATGTCGACCGGGAAGTCGGTCTCGGCGAGGAGCCGGAGCGCCTCCGCCCGCCGCTCGGCCGGGTGGGCCCTGCCTCGTGGCATCGCCGCTCTCCGCACACGTCTCGACCGTGCAGGGTTGATACCCCAGCAGCCGGACGCTGTCAAGCGTCTTTTCCTATTGATGATCGATTTTAGGACTTTAGGCAGAGGCGGGGCTCAGCCTTCCCAATGCGCCACGCCGCCATGGCGGGAACAGGTGCCGCGATGCGTGTGGCTGAAGCTCCATGTCCCGTCCCGGCATTTGGCCGTGGCGCCCCCGGGCTTCGTGCCGTCGCGGCTTTTGGCCGGCTGATGGACCTCGGACCCGTCCCGGCTGCGGTAATGGCCGTGCCGGTCGAGATTCCGGTCGTCGGGCTCTGCGAAGGGCCGGGCCAGCGCGCTGCCCGACAGGCCGAGGAGGATCAGGCCGGCGAGCGCGAACCATCGGCCGAGGCCTCGAACCGAGGGCGACGGACCCGCCGCGCCGCGGCACCGCGCGCTGACATTCGCGAGAGCCCTCTTCCGGAGGGTGGGAACAGTCGCGATGGGACCAGGCAGCACGGCACCCTCAAGGTTGTGTCACATGCCATCAGACACAACCAATGCGAGGCGTCACGCACAATCTGCGGTTATCCCGGGAGACGTTTCAGGTCGTCACGGTGGGTCGCGGTGAGGTCGTCCGGCCGGGGCGCCGGACTGGGCGCGGCGGCCGCGGATCCCCGCCGCGGGCCCGCGGCGCGGCGGGCAGCGGAACGGGCTCGAAAGGTATCGCCGCTATCATCATGGTGAATGGCAGTTCTGAAGGCGGCCCGGGATCGGAACGGCCGTCCGGTCGGCACGTTGACCGGCGCCATCCGCACGCAGGCAATGCCTTTCACGCAGTTCGTCAGAGTGAATCGGGTACAGAATGGTCGGTGAGCCACCAGGGTCCGGTGCGGCAGAGCCGCTGGGCGACGGCCTCGCGGGGGAAACTGGTCGGGTCCCGGCCGAGGGAACAGCGGAAGCCGCTGCCCTGAGCGACAGCTTCAAGCGCTTCGCCGACGTCGTGCCCCTCATGATGTGGCGCTCGGACGAGGCCGGCCACGCGATCCACCACAACGAGTGCTGGCTGAAATTCACCGGGCGCCCCCTGGAGGAGGAACTCGGGCAGGGCTGGCGCAGCGGCCTGCATCCCGAGGATTTCGACCGCCACGCCAAGATCGTCGCGGATGCCTTCGAGACGCGGGCGCCGTTCACCGTCGAGTTCCGGCTGCGGCGCCACGACGGCGAATACCGCTGGCTCCTCGACACGGCCCGCCCCCTCGTGGAAGACGGCCGGTTCCAGGGCTATCTCGGTTCCTGCTTCGACATCACCGACCGCAAGCATGCCGAGGAGCATATCGAGCACGCGCTGGCCGAGAAGGAAGCGCTGCTGGCCGAGGTCTACCACCGCGTCCGCAACAACCTGCAGGTGATGGTCAGCCTGATCGGCCTCTACGGCCGGGCGGCGCCCGATGCCTGCCGCGGCAGCTTCGAGGCCCTGGGCCAGCGGGTCCGGGCGATCGCGCTGGTGCAGCAGCACCTGCACGAGGCGCCGCACATCGCCTCGATCGACCTCAAGGATTACCTGCACCGCCTCGCCTCCGGGCTCGGGCAGCTCCGGCGCGCCGGGCGGATCAGCGTCCAGGTCGGCGGCCCCGGGAACGGCCTCGTGGAGCCGCGCACCGCCAACGCCCTGGGCATGATCGTCGCGGAGATCGTGGCGGAGTGCCTCGACGCCACGGCCGAGCACGTCGCCTGCTCCATCGCCATCGACATCGAGGCCGGGCTGCCGTCGCGGCTTTCGATCGTCTCCGGCGTGAGCGAGATGGCCGCCTCCGGCCGGCCGAACGTCCCGAACCTCGGCCCCCGCCTCATCGCGGCCTACGCGGCCCAGGCCGAGATCGCCGTCACGGGGGATGCCAGCCCGAGCGATCCCCTGCGGCTGACCCTGCCGACGGCCCGGCCGGCCGCGCAATGAACGCCCGCGTCGCCGAAGCCCGTCGCCACGACGGCGCGGCGGGCCTATAGCGGCGCAGACACTTCCGGACCCGGCCGAGCATGCTTCCTCCGATCGACACCATCATCGAGAATTTCGAGATCGTCGAAGACGACGACATGCGGCTCGAGTACCTGATCGAGCTCGGCCGCGCCCTGCCGCCGATGCCCGAAGCGGAGCGGACCGAGGCGAATCGCGTCCATGGCTGCGAGAGCCAGGTCTGGATCGACACGAAGGCGGAGCTCTCGGAGGGAACGCCGCGCCTCGTCCTGCACGGCTTCAGCGATTCGTTCATCGTCCGCGGTTTCGTGGCACTGATGGTGGCGCTCTACACCGGCAAGACGCCCCGGGAAGCCGCCGACACCGACGGCCTCGACCTGTTCCGGCAGCTCCGCTTCGGCGCCCACGTGACCTCGAAGCGCTCCAACGGCGTGCGGGCGATGGCCGAGCGCATCCACCACGACGCGGTCCGGCTCGCCGCGCAGGCCTGAGCGGCCTCAGCCCCGCCACAACCGCAGGCGCGCCCGATCCGGGCCGGTGGCCTCCCGCTCCAGACCGTAATGCTCGGCCAGCCGCCCCAGCGCGATCCGGGCCACGACCTTGGCGGAGCGGGCCGGCCAGCGCCGCTCGGCCTCGATCCGCTCCAGACCTTTCAGGAAGCCGCAGAGGTCGATCAGCAGGCCCGACAGGTCGCTTCCGACCGCCTCGAGGGCGCCGCGCACCCGCTGGCGGGCCGCGATCACGTGGTCGGCCGCACAGGCGGGATCGCGCGGGCCGCCGCCATCGACCCGGGGCGCCCCGAAATCCGAGCCCATCCGCGGCAGCAGAGCGGCGGTGGTCATGTCCCGCCGCAGCCGCTCCCCGGCCTCGAACGAGGCCGCGTCGATGAGCGGCGCGCCGTGCCGGTCGCGACGGCGCACCATCCAGGCCAGGGGGTTCTCAGCGGCGTTGCGGAAGGTCGGCCCCGCGCCGCCTTCCACGACGGCGAGGTCGTGGTGCTGGGCGGCGAAGGCCAGATCGCCCGGCATCGCCTGACGGCGCAGGCGCGCCCGCCCGGCCTCGCTGATCGTGAGCCGCGTGCCGGTTTCATTCCAGGTCGCCAGATCGGCCGCGGCCAGGGCCCGGCCGGACGCGGCCGCGAAGCGCCCGCTCCCGACCGAGATCCCGTCGCCGCCGCGCCGGGTCACCAGCGCATCCTCCACCAGCGGGTCGGGCCGCGCATAGGCCCCCGGTTCGCCGAGCCGCACCAGCAGGCGGGACGCCTCCGCCGGCAGGTCGCCCGGCGCGGCGCCCCGCCGGGACGGTGCAGGGCGCCCGCTTCCGAAAGATTTGTTCATGTTTTGTTCCGCATGCGCTACAACGGACGTGCCGAAGCCCCATTCTCCCAGGAAAAATAAGAACGTCAAGGCTTTTTTACCTACAACCCACAGCTATTGAGTCGGCGTCTTACGCGCGGCGCGTGTCGGCGACCGGTGCAGGATGTCGGCGATTTCGGCCTCGGACTTGCCCCGGACCTCGTAGCCCATCGCCTCGAACCGATCGATCAGCGCGGCGCTCTCGGTGGCGGAGCGCGCCGCCCAGGCGGCGAGGACGTCGTTCACCTGCTCCAGTTCCGCCTCGGGGTGATCGTCCTGCGCATCCGGTTGCGGATTGGGGATCGCGACCATGTCGGTACCTCGGAGTCGAACCGGCGACCGCGTTCGACGCCACGGCCCACCCTTCAACGCCCAAGGTCGGAACCGGCTCCCGGCCAAACCTCGTCTCGCCGAGACGCCACAGGCCAGCCGGCCGCGAAACGCGAACGCGGCCTGGCGCCGCCAGGCTTGACGTCATCCTCCGTCGCAGCGGACGACGCCTTTCACGGAGTCACTGGGCCTCGGGTGCCTTGCATCCCGGCGCCGGGCGGGACACACCCCCTCACCCCAACGTGACGGGACCCGACGGGAGAGACCATGACGGAGATCGGCCACGGCTTGCTCGCTCACCGGACCGGCGCGCCGGTCGCGGAGGCCCGGCCGCGACGCTTCAGCGTCCACGGGCAGGAGATCACCGACGATTATGCTTGGCTGAAGGCCGAGAACTGGCAGACGGTCCTGAAGGACCCGTCCGCGCTGCCCGACGACATCGCCACCTACCTGAAGGCCGAGAACGCCTTCGCCGAACAGGCGCTCGCCGGGAGCGCGGCGCTGCGGCGGCAGCTCGTCGCCGAGATGCGCGGGCGAATCCAGGAGGACGAGAGCGGCGTCCCCGAGCCGGACGGGCCCTTCGCCTACTACACGCGCCACCGCGAGGGCGGACAGCATCCACTGATCTGCCGGCGACCGGCCACCTCCCCCGACGTGCCCGACTCGGGACCGGACCCGGACGAGACGATCCTCATCGACGGCGACCGCGAGGGCGAGGGCCTGCCGTTCTTCGAGATCGCCGCGGCGGTGCATTCCGACGACCACGCCCGGCTCGCCTGGAGCGCCGACACCAAGGGCTCGGAACTCTACACGATCCGGGTGCGCGACGTCGCCACCGGCCTCGATCTCGACGACCGGGTCGAGGCGACCTCCGGCGAGGCGGTCTGGGCCGCCGACGGGGCGAGCTTCTGGTACGTGGCGGTGGACGCCAACCACCGGCCCGCCAAGGTGATGCGTCATCGCATCGGCACCGGGCAGAGCGAGGACGAGACCGTCTTCACGGAAGCCGATGCCGGCTACTTCGTCCATATCGGCAAGACCCAGTCCGGCGCGTTCCTCGACGTGACCGTGAGCGACCACGAGACCTCCGAGGTCCGGCTGCTCGACCGGCACGCGGAGGCCGCCCCCTTGCGCCTCGTCGAGCCGCGCACGCCGCTGCTGATCTACGGCGTGGAGCACCGGGGCGACCGGCTGTTCATCCGCACCAACGCGGACGGCGCCGAGGACTTCAAGATCGTCACCGCGCCGCTGGATGATCCGGGCCGCGCCAACTGGACCGACCTCGTTCCGCACCGGGCCGGGGTGATGATCCGCCACCTGCACCTCCTCGCCGGCCACCTGATCCGGCTGGAGATCGAGAACGCCAAGCCGCGGATCGTCGTGCGCGACCTCGCCGATGGCACCGAGCACAGCGTCGCCTTCGCCGAGGAGGCCTATTCCCTCGGCCTGCGGGCCGGCCTCGCCTTCGAGACGGCGACCATCCGCTTCGTCTACTCGTCGATGACGACCCCGTCGGAGACCTGGGACTACGCGTGCGGGAGCCGGACACGGACCCTGCGCAAGCGGCAGGCGGTGCCGAGCGGGCACGATCCGGCCGCCTACGTCACCCGGCGGCTCTTCGCCACCGCACCCGATGGCGAGCAGGTGCCGATCTCGCTGCTGCACCGGCGGGATCTGGCCCTCGACGGCAGCGCGCCGCTGCTGCTCTACGGCTACGGCTCCTACGGCACGCTGATGCCGGCGGCGTTCCGCACGAACCTGCTGAGCCTCGTCGACCGCGGCTTCGTCTACGCCATCGCGCATATCCGCGGCGGCACCGAGAAGGGCTGGCGCTGGTACCTCGACGGCAAGCGCGAGAAGAAGCCCAACACCTTCACGGACTTCATCGCCTGCGCCCGGGCTCTGATCGAAGCGCGCTACACCGCCGAGAAGCGCATCGTCGCCCATGGCGGATCGGCGGGCGGGATGCTGATGGGGGCGGTGGCCAACCTCGCGCCGGAGCTGTTCGCCGGCATCGTCGCCGACGTGCCCTTCGTCGACGTGCTCAACACCATGCTCGACGCGGATCTGCCCCTGACGCCGCCGGAATGGCCCGAATGGGGCAACCCGGGCGAGAGCGAGGCCGCCTTCCGGACGATCCTGTCGTACTCGCCCTACGACAACGTCGCCGCCAAGGAGTACCCGGCGATCCTGGCGCTCGGCGGGCTCACCGATCCGCGGGTGACCTACTGGGAGCCGGCCAAGTGGGTCGCGCGGCTGCGCGCCACCATGACGGGCGGCGGGCCGGTGCTGCTGCGGATCAACATGGAGGCCGGCCATGGCGGCGCCGCCGGCCGGTTCGACCGGCTGGAGGAGGTCGCGCTGATCTACGCCTTCGCGCTCATGGCGGTGGGAAAGGCCTGAGCGCGGCCACCCACGCGAGCGCAGGGCCCGTGATGGGGCGCTGCGCCGGAAGCGTTCATCGGGGCTGGTCCCCCTCCGCCCCCTCATCCTGAGGGGCCCGTGCCAGCGGGCTTCGCAGGAGGGCTCCGGGAATCGCGCGGCCGGCCGGAGGCATCCTGCGAGGCCTCCGCCCCGCACCGGCCCCTCAGGATGAGGGCGGGGACGGGAGCCCCACGGCCGCTGGCGCGGATCGCCGCGCCACCGGCGTTGTCAGGATGCGGTCGCGGTCAGCACAAGCCGGATGAGGCTGGGCTCACGGCCTGACCTCGGCGGGCGCCGACGGTTGGGCGATCCCCTCCTCCGGATTGCGGCTCCGCTTCGCCGCCTCCTCAGAAGCCTTCTCGGCGGCAGCCTTCTCGGCGGCAGCTTTCTCGGCCGCGGCCTTGAGGGCCGCGGCGCGCGCCCGGTCCATCTCGATCCGGGCGCGGCGGCGCTGCCGCTCGACCTGATCGGCCTCGGTCAGCTCGATCGTCTCCAGCTCGCGCTGAAGCACGAAGGCGGCGAGGCCGTTCGACAGGGCGCCGACATCGAGCACGCGCCCGGGCGCGCCGAGGGGCCCGGTCAGGCCGAACTGGATCGCCGGCGGCCCGGCATTCCAGCCCCGGGGGACCGGGCCGCCGGCGAGCGTGCCGCGGGCGTCGAGGCGGCCGGCGCGCAGATCGTAGCCGACGGTGCCGGCCCAGCGGGCGGGACCGAAATCGAGGTCGAACGGACCGGCCCGCAGCACGCCGCCCACGATGGTGGCGGCGGCCCGGGCGGATCCCCGCGCCTGCGCGCCGCCCCGGCCGAGTTCCTCGGTGACCAGGGCCTGGAGCCGCCCCTCGCGCAGCGGGTCGTCCATCTCGATCGCGCGGGCGAGCGCGTGGCCCAGAGCCGCCGGATCGGCCTCCGGCAGGCTCAGATCCGCGAGCGTGAGCGAGCCGCTGCCCGAGAGGCTGTCGGCGAGGCCCGGCAGGGTCTCGGCCGTGGCGGCGAAGCGCAGGTCTGCGCTCAGGCGGCCGCCGATCGGGCCGCCGGCCAGGGCCGGGATCGCCGCGCCGTCGAGGCTGCCCGAGCCGGAGACCGAGGCGCCGCTCCCGGGCCGAGCGATCGTCACCGAGGCTGCGAGCCGCCCCCCGGCGAGCTTGCCGGTCAGGTCGCGCAGGGTCAGGCTCGCATCGGCGAGGCCGAGGGCCACGGTCGCGTCGGTGGCGACGAGGCCGCGGCCGAGATCCAGCTTGGCGACCCGCGCGTCGAGGGACAGGGCCGGATGGGCGACCGGCGGCCCGAACGTGCCGTTGGCGCCCGGCGGGATCACCAGGGCGGCGGCGAGCTGCGGGACCGACAGGCGGTCGAGGGCGAGGCGGCCGTGCAGCGCGCCGCCCGCCGCCCGCAGCAGCGTCCCGTTCACCCCCGCGCCCGCGACCGTGCCGGCGAGACCGGCGGCGGCCTCGCCCTGCTGGCGCGCCAGCGTGGCGGTCAGCTCGGCCGGCCATGCGCCGGGGGCCAGGGTCGCGGCGCCGGCCAGCGTCAGGAACGGCGCCAGATCCGCGGTGTCGGCGTGGATCTCGCCGCCGGTGGGGAGGGAATCGGCACCGACCAGGATCGGGCGGACCGTGGCGAGCCACAGGCCCGCGACCGTGCCGTTGGCCGTCAGCGCGAGGGCCTGGCCGTCCGGCCGCTCGGCGGTGAGGCGCAGGTCGGCGGGCTGCTGCAGGCCGGCGATGTCGGTGCGGCCGAACCACGTCCCCGCCCGGGGCGCGGTGAGCGTTGCGGTGCCGCCCTCGATCCGCGTGCCCCGGCTCGCCAGGGTCAGGTCGAGGGTACCGCCGCCGGCGCCGCCCCGGGCCTGGGTGCGCAGAGCCGCGGCCGCGCCGCCCTCCCGGTCGAGGGTGACGGCGAGGTCCAGGGGCGCCTCGCGCAGGAAGGGCGGCAGCAGGCGGATCTCGCCCAGCCAGACCCGCTCGAGCAGGCCGAGCAGCGGCGCCGCCGCCGGCGCCTTCAGGCGCCCGGAGACGCGGCCGGTCCCGTCCGCGCCGATCTGGCCGGACAGCCGGGCGCTGGCGCCGGCAAGGTCGGTGACGTCGAGGCTGTCGACCGTGAGGCCGGCGCCGTCCGACTGGATCCGCGCCGCGATCGTGCCGGAGCCGGAGCCCGTGGCGCCGAACCGGACATCCTTCGCCTCCAGCGTGAGGGCGAGGTCGGTGTCGCGCAGGGTGCCGAGCGCCGTCCCGAGCGGCGGCAGGCCGGCAATGTCGAGGCCGCCGGCGCGGATCTGGGCCTCGAACCGGCCGCGCTCATTGCCCTCGGCGGCGGTGTAGCGGGCATTGCCGGTGATCCGCGCCGGTCCGAGGCCGAGGCGCATGTTGCGCAGGGACAGTCCGGTGGTGGCGGCCGACAGGTCGGCGGCCGCCTCGATCGTCCGCCCGTCGAGGAGCGCGACGAGCGGCCCCTCGGCGCCGAGACGGCGCAGGTAGCGGCCGAGGGCCTCCGAATCCGGGGCGGCGAGCGCCACCGGGCCGGTGAAGCGCAGCGGCGCCGTCTCGACCTGCCCGCTCGCCGTGACGGTCGAATCGGCCGGGCCGGCCACCGCGAAGCGGCGCAGCAGCAGGCCGCCGGCCCGCTCCAGGGTGCCGGTGAGGGCGAGGTTCGACCATTCCTCGCCGCCGAGCACGGTGCTGCCAACCGTGAGGTCGAGGTCGAGCATCGCCGGCAGGCTGCCGGCCGAGCGCGGCAGGCCGCGGGCGATCAGGGCCTGCCCCTCCGCCGAGGCCAGGAAGGCGTCGAGGTCGAGGCGGCGGGCCTCGAGGGTCAGGCCGCCGCGCCACTGGCGCAGGTCGAGTCGGCCGGTGCCGCCGAGCCGAAGGGCCCGTCCGCCCGGATCGATGGCGAGGTCGACGCCCTCGAACCGCACCTGCGTGCCCCGGGCCTTGAAGGTGCCGGCCAGCGAGAACGGCAGGTAGGCGCCGGCGGCCTGGGTCGGCGGCCCGACGACGAGCCGCGCGGATCCCTCGGCCTCGACGAGGGAACCGCCACCGGATTCGGCCGGCACGAAGCCGAACCGGGCATCCGCCTCGAAGCGCGGCGACGCGTCGCCGCCGCCCGAGATCTTGGCGGCGAGCCGCCCGTCCGGTCCGGGCGTGCCGCTGACCGCCCGGAACGGGATACCGCCGCTCGTCCCCTCGATCCGCCAGGGCCCCACCAGGGCCGGCGCCTGCAGGCGCAGGTCCTGGACGTAGAGCTGGTCGGTCCGCCCGGTGGCGGGGACCTGCGTGGTGATGAGGAACTGCTGGATCTGCAGGTTCTCGATGGCGAGATCGCGGTCGCGCAGGGCACCGCCGAAATCGGGCGGCAGCTTCAGGGCGTCGGGGCCGGCGACGGGCAGCTTGATCTCGGCCCGGCCGATCCGGGTCTCGGTGAAGCGGACCTCGCCCTTCAGGAGCGGCGCGAGGGCGATCTCGGCCTTGACGAACCGGGCGTCCAGGCTCGGGCGCTCTGGATCGATGCCGAGATGCAGACGGTCGACGCGCAGCCGCGGCGAGGGCAGCAGGCGGACCTCGATCCGTCCGTCGGTCCGGACGGGCACGCCGAGGGACCGGGCGAGCGCCCGGTCGACGAGCGCACGATGGGCCTGCCAATCGACGAAGGGCGGAACGGCGAGCGCCGCCACGAGAACCAGGATGACGGCGCACGCCAGCGCGGTCAGAAGATCACGCAATGGTCCTGTTCCGCACCATCTCTCCGCGAGGCCGCGCCATCACCGTGCCGCCGTGCCCCGCGTGCCCCCGCGAGTCAGTCGCCAGGGCCATAGCACGATACGGTGCCGAGGGCGCCAGCGTTGAAGCTCGGGCCTGAGGACGGCGCTTTGCGGCCCGCTCCGTGCGGGGTTCGGATCCGTTGCGCTCCGCTCCACCGGTCCCGGAACGGATCGCGTTTGCACCGGCCTCCCTGCTCGGGCGCATGCGCGATGGCGGTGGGCGAGCCCGGATCGGATTCCGACCCTCGCGGGCCTGCGAAGGGCCGCGGAGGGAGGTTGTCTGCCCGTCCGCTTCCGCGCCTGGTCAGGTGGGAAGCGGACGTTCGCGTGCAATCGAGCCCGGTCGCGCGTGCTGCGGGCCGCCGACCGGAGGTCAGGCAGCTCGCACCGTGGCCAAGAAGCGCCCGACCTCAGCCGTCAGGTGCTCGGACTGACGCGACAGCTCGGAGGCCGCGCCCAGCACCTGGCTGGCCGCGGCGCCTGTCTCCTCGGCCGCGCCAGCCACACCGGAGATGTTGCTCGTCACCTCGCCGGTGCCCATGGCTGCCTGAGCGACGTTGCGGACGATCTCCTGGGTGGCCGCGCCCTGCTCTTCGACGGCAGCCGCGATCGACGTCGCGACACCGCTGATCTCGCGGATCCGGCCCGTGATGCCGCTGATCGATGTCACTGCCTGACCCGTCGAGGCCTGGATCTGCGCGATCTGCGCAGAGATCTCATTCGTCGCCTTCGCGGTCTGCTCGGCCAGCGCCTTCACCTCGGAGGCGACGACCGCGAAACCCTTGCCGGCCGCACCGGCCCGGGCCGCCTCGATGGTGGCATTGAGCGCCAGCAGGTTGGTCTGGCCGGCAATGTTCGAGATCAGCCCGACGACGTCGCCGATCCGGGACACGGCCACGCTCAGCTCCTGCACCAAGGTGCCGGTCTGGTCGGCCTCGTGCACGGCACGCTGGGCCAGTTCGGCCGAGCCCGCGACCTGGCGGCCGATCTCTTGAACCGACGAGCCCAGTTCCTCTGCCGCCGCCGCGACGGTGTTCACGTTGGACGCGGCCTCCTCGGCCGCAGCAGCCACAGTGGTCGACTGGCTGGCGGTTTCAGTCGCCGTGGCCGTCATGGTCTGGGCGGTGGCCTGCAGCTCGGTCGCCGACGACGAGACCATGCCGATGATGCCGCCGACCGCGGCCTCGAACCCGTCGGCCATCTGCCGCATACCGGCCTTCCGCTGCTCCTCGGCGGCCAGTCGCGCTTCTGCGGTCTCGTCTTCCAGCGCCTTCATGCGAACCAAACCGTTCTTGAACACCTGCACGGCGTTCGCGATCGCTCCGATCTCCGTCCTCTGGCCCTGATTGGGGATGGTGACGGCGAGGTCGCCGTTGGCCAGCGCCTGCATCGGTTGCACGACAGAGTTGATGCCGCGCGAGATGCTCAGGATAATCGAGGCGGCCAGCACAATTGCAAGACATACGGCGACAAGACCGGCGCCGATGAGCACCGACTGCGTCTGAGCGTATGTCGCTTGACTGTCGCGCGCGGCCTGCTCGGCGCCGTCCTGGTTGAGCTTGATGATCTTGTCGAGCGCGGCCGAAGCGCTTCGACGCGGCGTCACCACCTTGGCTTCGTAGAGGCTGAGGGCCTGCGCCTTCTCACCCTTGCGGGATAGCACCAGGATCGGCTCGACAGCAGTCGCAAGAGCGCGCCATTCCCGATTGAACGCCTCGTAGAGCGCGCGCTCTTCAGGAGAGCTGATCAGCCCCTCATAGACTTTGGACGCCGCTTCAATTTTCTTCGCACGGTCGACGAGATCGTTATCGACACTCGCCAGCATCTGAGGGTCTTCCGTCAGGATATGGCGGAGCAGGCTGGTTGTGTAGCGACCTGTCAGAGAATCAATTTGGCTCGCGGCGCGCACGCTGGGAAGCCAATTCGTCTCGACATCGATCAGCAGGCCGTTGAGCGTTGATGCGCTTCGAAGCCCTATCATGCTCAGGCCGCCGAGAAACAATAGTAGCACGGCGAAGGCAGCAATCAGCTTGCTGCGTATGGACAGAGATTGAAGCTGCACGACGGACCTCGAAGGCAGCCATTCAGCGGAACATTCATGAGGCTGCCAGCATCGAGACCTGCACGAAAATGGTTAATCGGAGGCTTAATATGGCGTGAAGGCAGCTATTCGCCTCGGGATTGTGGAGATTGATCGATAAATCAGCTCGGTGCTCAGGCCTGAGGCAGGGCACCGGACAGGAACAACACGGACGCGGCGCGTGCGGTGAGCCGCTTGCGATGGCCGAGGACGCAGGCGTGGGGGGATGGCGGAGTGGCCCCCAATCGTGGCTGAGCGAAAGGCGAAGGTGTGCACGTCCCCCGAAAGCTCGGCGAAGCTCTGACGGCGGGCCGTGTCCGCACAGACAGCGGCGGACCAAGGTTCGTGCCGGGGATGCCACGCTTTCAGAAGCGGATCGAGGCCATTGTTGAGTGTCCGCACGCTGACGCTCGGTACCCGTCCGCGCGGGGCTGCATGCGAACGGGGGATTCATCGCAGCAGGAGCATGAACGCACGGATCACGGCCGCCACCAGTCACGATTCCGCGCCGAGGCTGAGCAAAAGCGCGACCGGCCAACGATACGCTGGGCCGACACCGAAGGCTCCGGGGGCTCGTCGGCTGGACCAGCGATCACGCGAACCGCCACGCCGAAGGAACGGCCCAAGCCACACCAACGCCGAGGCGCAGGCGGTCGCGGCGGCGCGGCACCGGCGCCTCAGGCCGATCCGACGCGGTACTGCCGCGGGGGCGCGGTGCCGGTGATCGCGAAGGCCCCGACGATGCGGTCCCGGTAGATCCGCGGGTTGTGGGACGCGATGGTGCGGGCGTTGCGCCAGTAGCGGTCGAGGCCGAGGCCAGCCTTCACCGCCGAGGCGCCGAGCGCGTCGAACAGCGTCGTCGTCGCCTGCAGCACGAGGTCGGTGACCACGCTCACGGCCTGGTTAACCTCGACATCGGCGAGCGTGGTCGCCCGGTCCGCCGCGGGCCCGTCCCCGGCCTGATGCGCCTCGTAGGCGCGCTCCAGCGCCTCGGCGCTCTTCAGCACCACGGCCCCGGCCGCGTAGGCGTTGGCGCGGACGCGGCCCACCACCGCCTGGATCTGCGGATCCTCCGCACTGCGCCCGGCATTGCCGTGGCTGTAGACCCGGGTGCGCTCGGCCACGAGCCGCGCCACGTCCTCGGCCGCCGCCCGGCCGATGCCGGCGAGCGTCGCCAGATGCACCAGCTGGAAGAACGCCATCGCGTAGGGGAAGCGGGCCGGATCGGGCTTGATCAGGTCCGGATCGAGCGCGACCCCCTCGAAGGTCGCGGTGCCGCTGGCCGTCAGCCCCTGCCCGAACCCGTCCCAATCGTCGACGATGGTCACCCCCGGCGCCCGGACCGGCACCGCCGCGGTCACGGCGCCGCCCGTCTCGTCCTCCGCCGAGAGATGGATGTAATCCGCAAACAGCGAGCCCGTGGTGTAGAACTTCCGGCCGTCGACCACGAATCCGCCATCTTGGCTCCGGACCACCGTGTCGAACGCGCCGACCTTGGCCGGGCCGGTCTCCGAGACGCCGCTGCCGATGGTCTGACCGGCGCCGATCCGGGCGATCCAGGCGGCACGCCACTCGGCGGAGGCGGCGCACAGCGCGTCCTCGGTGAAGCCGAAATGCGCCCGCAGCGCATTGGTGACGTTCGAATCCGCCTGGGACAGCTCGATCAGGAGCGCGAACAGCTCGGGCAGGCTCGCGCCGTGGCCCCCCTCCTCGGGTGCGAGCCGCAGGGTGGTGAAGTCCGCCTCCCGCAGCCAGCCGATCTCGGCATGGGGCAGGCCGCGGGTTCGGTCCCGGTCCACCGCGGTGGCGCGGATCTCGGCGAAGACCGGTCGGAACCGGTCGGCCAGCGTCTCGTAACGCGCGCTCGGACCCGCGCCCCAGCCCGCTTCCGTCTGCGACATGGCTTCGATTTCCCGGTTCCAGCCCCGACCCGAATGGGCGCCCGAGAAATCGTGGAATTGGCCTTCGATCTCAAGAGAGGAGCGCTGATCCATCGGCGCTTTGGAAAGGTCGTTTCCCAGAACCGGCAGCGGAATTACATTTCTCTAACTGGCCGGATGTTCGGGAAAGATCCCTCTTCCGCGTACGGGACTGCCGGCGGGGCTGTTCCAGGCTTCGGCAGCGGTCAAGCACCGCATAAGGATCGCGGCGGAAGCCTTCGTAGATCGCTCGGTCGTCACGAACGAAGCGACGTGAACCGGGGACGCGACCTCGACAAGCGTGGCGCGACTGGATCGCTCCGCGGCGCGCAAGCACGGTGCTGCCGAGGCGATCAACCGGGACCGGCATCCGTCCGGCCGCGAGGATGCCGCCCGTTCGGATTCATCGCACCCGACACAGGAACAGCATCGCTGCCGTTGCGGCCGAACGAAGGATCTACTTCTACATTACGCATCGAGATCAAAATACTATTTTATTGATCCCGAACGCGACGCAAGTCTTCAATAAAGCCGGTTGCGCTGCGCCGGCCCGGTGCCGTCGCCGCGCCTCCGACCGCCCGTCCCGAAAGATCCATGATCCGCGAGCGCTCGATGACCGACGACACGACGGGCCGGTTCGGCCCCTCCCGCCGCACGCTGCTGCGCGGCGGGCTCGGCGGGGCGGCTGCCCTGGCGCTCGGGGCTCCGGCGGTGCGCGCGGCGCCTCGCGAGGTGAAGATCAGCATGCAGCGCTCCTCGGTGCTGTTCACCGTGCTGAAGGTGAAGGGGACGCTGGCCGAGCGCCTCGCGCCCCTGGGCTTCACGCCGAGCTGGCACCTGTTCACCAGCGTGATCGAGCCGATGACGGCGGGCGCCGTCGACATCCACGCCGACGTCGCCGACGCGGTCCCGATCTTCACGCAATCGGCCAAGGCGCCGCTGACCTTCTACGCCCGCGAGCGCGGCGCGCCCGCCGCCGAGGCGATCATCGTGCCCGCGGACTCACCGATCCGCACGGTGGCGGATCTCAAGGGCCGCACGGTCGGCGTGTCGCGGGGTTCGGGCAGCCACTACGTGCTGGCCGCCGCGCTGAAGCGCGCGGGCCTGAGCTTTGCCGACATCAAGCCGGCCTATCTCCAGGCACCGGAGGGCGCAGCCGCCTTCGAGCAGGGCAGCCTCGACGCGTGGTCGATCTGGGACCCGTTCCTCGCCTTCGCGGAGGCCAAGCGGCCGGTTCGGGTCGTCGCCGACGCCACCGGCCTGACGAGCTATCACCGCTACTACCTCGTCAACGACTGCTTCGTCGCCGCGCAGCCCGAGGTCGTCGCTGCCGTCTACCGGGCGCTGGTCGAGGCCGGCGTCTGGATGCGGGCGAACCCGCAGGAGGCCGTGGCACTGCTGGCCCCGATCTGGGGCGACCTGCCGACTTCCGTGGTGGCCGCCGCCAACAGCCGCCGCACCTACGCGGTCGAGCCGGTGGACCGCGCCCAGCTCGGCGAGCAGCAGGCCATCGCCGACGTGTTCTACGAGGCCAAGCTCATCCCCCGCCGGATCGACGCCACGGACGTGCCGATCTGGCAGGCGCCCGTGGGCCGGGGCTGAGGCCATGGCCGGATCGACCGATACGCCCCGCTTCGGCATCTGGGCGGCCGTGCACGGCTCCCGGGCGTCCCACCACGACCCCGACGAGCCGGACGATGCCAGCTGGGACCGCAACCGCGCCCTGGTCCTGGAGGCGGAGGCCCTGGGCTTCGATTCCGTGCTGGTCGCCCAGCACACGATGAACCCCTACGACGGGGAGCGCGACCAGCTCGAGGCCTGGACGGCGGCGGCGGCCCTCGCGGCCCTCACCCGGCGCATCGAGATCATCGCGGCGATCAAGCCGGGTCTCTACCACCCCGTGGTGCTCGCCAAGATGGCGCTCCAGATCGAGCATATCAGCCGCGGCCGCTTCGCGCTGAACCTCGTGAATGCCTGGAACCGGGCCGAGTTCGAGCGGGCCGGCCTGCCTTTCCCCGCGCATGACGACCGCTACGCCTACGGCCGCGAGTGGATCGGCCTCGTGGATCGGCTGATGCGCGGCGAGCGCGTCACCGTCGCGGGGGCGCAGTTCCGCGTGGAGGATTACCAGCTGCGCCCCGCCGGCACCTTCCGGACGCGGCCGACCATCTATCTCGGCGGCGAGTCGGAGCCCGCCCGGGCGCTGGCCGCCGACCATGCGGATGTCTGGTTCATCAACGGCCAGCCGCTGGAGGACGTCGCCGCCCTGATCGCCGACGTGGCGCGGCGGCCCGCTTCCAACGGCCCGCTCCGCTACGGCCTCTCGGCCTTCGTGATCGCCCGGGCGACCGACGCGGAGGCGGAGGCCGAGCACGCGCGGCTCCTCGCCCTGGCGCAGCGCGACGCGGAGTTGCGCGCCGATACCCGCGCCCGCACCGACCAGGCGAGCGTGATGTTCGCCAAGACCGACGCGGCCGCCTCCCGCCATGTCGGCACCAACGGCGGCACCGCGGCCGGGCTGGTGGGCAGCTACGCCACCGTGGCGGAGCGGATCCGGGCGTTCCACGCGGCCGGCATCGACCTGTTCATGCTGCAGTTCCAGCCGTTCGAGGCGGAGATGCGCCGCTTCGCCGAGCAGGTCCTGCCGCGCGTCCGCTGAACCCGGAGAGTTCGATGCGCGCCCGCACGCTGCACCTCAACGTCAACCTGCTGCATTCGGGCGTCTACCCGTCCGCGTGGCGGCTGCCGGACAGCCGTCCGGACGCCTTCATCGACATCGACCACTTCGTGCGCGTCGCCCGCGTCGCGGAGCGGGGCAAGCTCGACGCGATCTTCCTGGCCGACACGCCGGCGATCAACGACCGGATCGACCACCGGCCGTTCAACGCCCTCGAACCCACGGTGGTGCTGGCGAGCGTCGCGGCGGCGACCAGCCATGTCGGCCTCGTCGCCACCGCCTCGACGACCTACAACGAGCCGTACAATCTCGCCCGGCGCTTCGCGAGCCTCGACCTCGTCAGCCGCGGCCGGGCCGGCTGGAACGTGGTGACCACCGCCGACGCCGCCGCGGGCCGCAATTTCGGCTTCGCGGGCGCGTCCGAGCATGGGGCGCGCTACGCCCGGGCGCGGGAATTCACCGAGCTGGTCCACGCCCTGTGGGACAGCTGGGAGGACGACGCGTTCGTCGGCGACAAGGCGGGCGGCCGGTTCGTCGACACGGCCAAGGTCCACGCCGTCCGCCACCGCGGCGCGCACTACACGGTCGAGGGACCGCTCACGGTGCCGCGCAGCCCGCAGGGGCGCCCGGTGACCTTCCAGGCGGGCGGCTCTGAGGACGGGCGCGAACTCGCCGCCGCGACCGCCGACGCGGTGTTCTCCCTGGCCCAGACCATCGAGGACGGGGCCGCCTACGCCCGGGACCTGCGCGCGCGGGCGGCGCGCTACGGGCGCGGGCCGGACGCGCTGGTCATCCTGCCCGGGCTCGCCACGGTGATCGGCTCCACCGAGGCCGAGGCCCGCCGCCGGCAGGACGAGCTCTGGGATCTGGTGCCGGTGGAATACAGCCTCGCCCGGCTCGCCGGGACGCTGCGGATCGATCCCGCGCGGCTCGACCTCGACCGGCCGCTGCCGGACCCGCTGCCGCTGCCGCCGGATGCCAACCATACGATGTTCCTGGGCACGGTCGCGCTCGCCCGGCGCGAGGGGCTGACCGTGCGCCAGCTCCTGCGGGCGCTGGGCGGCGGCGTCGGCCACCGCATCGTCGCGGGCACGCCCGAGGCGATCGCCGACGACATCGAGGCCTGGTTCCGGGCCGGCGCCGCGGACGGCTTCAACCTGATGCCGGACGTGCTCCCGGACGGCCTTGAGACCTTCGTGGACGCGGTCGTGCCGATCCTCCAGCGCCGCGGCCTGTTCCGGCGCGACTACGCGGGCGCGACCCTGCGCGACCATCTCGGCCTCCCGCGGCCGGCGAACCGCTACGCCGTCGGAGGAACCTCGCTGTCCGCCTGAGCCGGTGGGTGGCTGACAGGCCGGGATCGAAACGCGCGACGGGCGAGCCGGACGAACCGGCCCTGTCCGCATCACAGCAACCGTTGTTCACATGCGGACGGGCCGCTCGCGGCCGCGGCCGGCGACGCGATTGCGTTTGCCCCGACGCCGCAGTCGGGTGAATCTTCGACGGCCTGCTTCCAAGCGGTGAACGCATCCGAGCGGACGTTGCCGTCCCGCCTGCTCTCGACCCTGAACGGCCCTCAGTACTCGGGAAGACGTGCCCAAGAACCACGGTTGCCTTCATCAGCTCGGCCGGCGGCGCGATCGCAGGAGATGGATTTCGACTATTCGGTCAGCCTGCCCCAGATCGCGGAAGATTGATCGTGCTCTGATCCATTTGGGACATGTCCGAGGTCACGCCAGCTAGACCTAGAATTAATACATAGCTACTGGTTCGGCCTTGAATTTGGGTTCGAATTCAAATACCTTCAGATTCTATGAGCAATTTGTAGCGAGATAGAATTTTGGCGTGACTGGATGATAGATATTTGTCAGTGGCAAGAAATTTGCGATGGCTTTGCACTCATACATGATCCCGGATATACAGGAACTTGGGTGCTCCATGAAAGTTATTCGCAAGACAATAATCATTACACAAAAAATTATCCATCGAATTTTGCAGTGGCCGTCCAAAACTATTCACGCAATCTATTCCATTGGTCCGATCAAAAAGAGAGTCACGCAGAATCGGATTCACTCCATTCGCGCTCACAGCCAAGATCTAACGCCATTAGCGACTGAAGAGACTCCGCTCGCCCATGCCTTGAAGGAGCGAGGATTCTGCAAAGTCAACTCCGATTTCTTCGAAGCCTTCAGATCGGAGAAATTTCGGACAGCGGCCGGCGAAATCTATGATTATATAGAAAAGACCTATCTTGAGACGGGGAGAACAATTAACATCATAAAGCTTCTCGACGCCGAACCTCGCATGCTCGGTCAGTTCGAAACCATTTTTCGGGCCGGGTTGGATATCAAACTCCTGAGGATCATCGAAAATTATCTTCAGCTTCCCGTTGGCTATGGGGGCGTAGATATATTTTTCACTGTAGCCGACGGCGTGGAAAGAGGCGCAAGAACTTGGCATAAAGACGGTGAAGACCACCCGATGATAAAGGTTGCCGTCTATCTCAACGATGTCGGCGAAAATGACGGCCCGCTGGAAATCCTTCACTTACAGCGCACCTCCCCCGATTTTGACAAGCTACGAGGCTTCAGGCAACAAAAGTTGATCGACCTGCAGAATGAAGGTAAGATCAAATTCGGAATCACGTCCTTTACAGGCCCCCTCGGGAGCGTGATACTTTGCGACACATCCAAATATTTTCACAGAGGCAAGCCCGCCACCGGGCGAAATCGGAGAGCGTTGTTTTTCAACTACTATGCGAACAAGCCTCTGACGCCGTATTTTTGCCCAAACCCGCCTTTTCCGCCCGATAGAATGAAAGAGCTGGTTTCAGATCTATCGATGGCACAACGCAACGCGGCTTTGTGGCGCGAGAATTTATCACCAGTCGATAAAATCGTCACAAAAACGAAGCCGTATCTGAATTTATAAGTGAACGCGCGATCGATCTCGATGAGATCCTGAAGCGTTTGCCCGGCCTCTTTCAGGCGGCCATGCGCAAGAGCAAGTGTCGTGGCCACGCTCGCTTCAACGCCAGGTCAGAGCTTGCTGCCTGACGCATCCTGATGTGAGATGCTCCCCGAAGGCGCGGCATCGACTGGATGTGGACCGGATATGGCGCAGGAACGGATCAGCGTGGAGGCAACGGCTCCCGCACCTCTCGATGTCGTCTGGAAAGCCTATACGTCGCCCGAGCATGTGACGCAGTGGAACTTCGCCTCCGACGACTGGCATTGCCCGGCCGCCAGCGTGGACCTTCGAGAAGGCGGAAAGTTCACTTCGCGCATGGAGGCCAAGGACGGCAGCATGGGCTTCGATTTTGACGGCACTTACACCAAAATCGTCCCAAACGAGCGGATCGAGTATGCGTTCGGTGACCGTCATGCGGTGATCGAGTTTTCTCCGGCCGGCGACCGAACGATCGTGAAGGTCTCCTTCGATCCCGAGAACCAGTTCCCGATCGAGCAGCAGCGCAGCGGATGGGCAGCCATTCTCGACAATTTCTGCAAGCATGTGGGCAGAGGCTAAGCTCGGCCTCAGGTGCAGGAAGGGGGGCGACCGCTTGCCTCTGCGCCGAACCTGCCGGACGGCCGACGCATGGACGCTTTCGGGAAGCGTCCACGGCTGCCGCCACCGCTGACAGGGCACGGTTGCGGCCGTTCGAACGGCGGCGCTGCCGCGTGCGACTCCCTCCATAGGCCGTGCCGCGCAGGGGCCGCGGACAGCGCCGATCCGCCGTCCCATCCCGCACGCTCCGGTCGCATCGCGCGCGAACCACCTCGACGCCGTTCGCGATTTGGTCCAGGGATGCGGGATGCAGAACCGCCCGCATGCGCAGCCCGCCGGGGACGGCGCTCCCGCCACTTCCATCGCCGCCCGCGCCATGGGCGCCCTCCGCCGCGAGGCGGCCGGCTATCTCGAGGGGCTGAACCCCGAGCAGCGCCGCGCCGTCGAGACCACGGAGGGGCCCGTCCTCGTGCTGGCCGGCGCCGGAACCGGCAAGACACGGGTGCTCACCACCCGCATCGCCCACCTGATCGCCACCAACCGGGCGCGTCCCTTCGACATCCTGGCGGTGACCTTCACCAACAAGGCCGCCCGGGAGATGAAGCACCGGATCGGTGCGCTGATCGGACCGGCCGGCGAGGGCATGCCCTGGCTCGGGACCTTCCACGCGATCGGCACCAAGGTCCTGCGCCGCCACGCCGAGCTGGTCGGCCTGAAATCCGACTTCACCATTCTCGGCACCGACGACCAGCTCCGGCTGATGAAGCAGGTGATCGCCGACCAGAACGTCGACGAGAAGCGCTGGCCGGCCCGGGCCCTGTCCCACGCCATCGACGGCTGGAAGAACCGCGGCCTCGGTCCCGAGCAGGTCCCCCCGGGCGAGGCCGCCTCCTTCGCCTTCGGCAAGGGCGGCGCCCTCTACAGCGCCTATCAGGCCCGGCTCGCGACGCTGAACGCCGTCGATTTCGGCGATCTCCTGCTGCTCTGCCTCAAGCTCTGGCGCGAGAACCCCGACGTCCTGGCCAATTACCAGGACCGATTCCGCTACATACTGGTGGACGAGTACCAGGACACCAACGTCGCCCAGTACCTGTGGCTGCGCCTGCTGGCGCAGAACCGCAAGAACATCGCCTGCGTGGGCGACGACGACCAGTCGATCTACGGCTGGCGCGGCGCCGAGGTCGACAACATCCTGCGCTTCGAGCACGACTTCCCCGGCGCCGTGGTGGTGCGGCTGGAGCGCAACTACCGCTCCACCGGCCATATCCTGGCCGCCGCTTCGGGGCTGATCGCCAAGAACGAGAGCCGGCTCGGCAAGACCCTGCGCACCGACGACGAGCCGGGCGAGCGCGTCACCGTGACCGGCGCCTGGGATTCCGAGGAGGAGGCGCGGATGCTCGCCGAATCGATCGAATCCCTCCAGGCCAAGCAGCACCCCCTCTCGGAGATCGCCGTGCTGGTGCGGATCTCGGCGCAGATGCGCGAGATCGAGGACCGGTTCGTCCAGCTCGGGCTCCCCTATCGGGTGATCGGCGGCCCTCGCTTCTACGAGCGCGCCGAGATCCGCGACGCCCTGGCCTATCTCCGCGCCACCATGAATGTCAGCGACGACCTCGCCTTCGAGCGGATCGTCAACACGCCGAAGCGCGGCCTGGGCGACGCCACGCTCCAGCAGCTCCACACCTACGGCCGGGCGAACCGCCTGCCCTTGCGGATCGCCGCCGAGCGCCTGTGCGAGACCGACGAGCTGAAGCCCCGGGTCCGCTCCACCCTGCGGGCGCTCACCCAGAGTTTTTCGCGGTGGGCGCGGCTCGTGGAGGCGCAGCCGCACAGCGAGGTCGCCCAGATCATCCTGGAGGAATCCGGCTACACCGAGATGTGGCAGAAGGACCGCTCGGCGGATGCGGCCGGGCGCCTGGAGAACCTGAAGGAATTCGTCCGCTCGATGGAGGAGTTCCCCGACATGGCGGCCTTCCTGGAGCACGTCTCCCTGGTGATGGAGGCCTCCGAGACCGAGGGCGCCGAGCGCGTCTCGCTGATGACGCTCCACGCCGCCAAGGGGCTGGAATTCGACACCGTGTTCCTGCCCGGCTGGGAGGACGGCCTGTTCCCCAGCCAGCGGGCGCTGGACGAGAGCGGCCGGGCCGGGCTCGAGGAGGAGCGGCGCCTCGCCCATGTCGGCCTCACCCGGGCGCGCAAGCGGGCCAAGCTCTCCTTCGCGGTGAACCGGCGCATCCACGGCCTGTGGTCCTCGACCATCCCGTCCCGGTTCATCGACGAATTGCCGGAGACGGCCGTCGACGTGGTCGAGGCCCCCGCCCATTTCTCGGCCGGCGCCTCGCGGTTCGACCGCAACCCGACGCCGTTCGGATCGAGCTACGGCACGCCCGGCTGGCAGCGGGCGCAGGCCAACACCGCCCAGAACGGCAGCCGGGCCGGCGACCGGGGGGGCCGCGGCTTCGGGTCGGCGCCGGGTGGCCGCTCCGGCGGCTACGCAGGCGGCCCCCGTCAGATCGAGGGCGAGCTGATCGCCAAGTCTTCGGGCGCGCCCTCGGCGTTCCAGGCCGGCCAGCGGGTCTTCCACACCAAGTTTGGCCCCGGGACGGTCGCGGGCGTCGACGGCAACAAGCTGACCGTTGACTTCGACAAGGCCGGCCGGAAGATGGTCCTCGACAGCTTCATCCAGGCCGGGTGAGGCGCGTCCCGCCGATCACGCCCCGACGTTTCAGGGCGGTAGGGTCGGCCGGCTTCGCCCCGGCGGGCGCGGAGGATCGTGATCGTGCCGGATGCCGCGTTACCGCGACTCCCCCATCCCGAGCCTGATGCATCCGCGCCAGCCGCGCGGCTTTTTCAAAGCCTCTCTACCAACCGTCACCCCTTGGTCACACCCGGCGCGCAATCGTCGGGCGCGAACCGCGCTGGTGCGCCAGTTGCATCGTGTATTCGGCCGCGCACGGAACGTCGTGACGCTCTCCACAGGCGGACGAGCGCGGGGCGGAACCTTCGGCCTGGGGCCGGTATTTAGTTCCGCAAGCGAGTAGAACCGGGAGCAAGCAGGTAAACGGCAGTTCAGATACAGATCCAGGTTGGCTAGTCCCGTTGGAGTGTACATCCATGAAGAGACGCCGCGCACGACTTGAACTGGTTGAAGACCGCACGTCCCGCATTCATCGCACGCGCTTCGACGAAGAACGCAATCTCGCTCCCATCCAACCGCTCACCGAACGGCAAGCCGAGTATCTCGAGGCCCTCGCCCGCTCGCCGCAGGTCATCGTCCTGGGGCCCGCCGGCACCGGCAAGACCTTCATCGCCGGCACCCGCGCCGCCGACCAGCTCCGCCAGCGCCGGATCTCCAAGGTGGTCATCACCCGCCCGAACGTGCCCTCGGGCCGGTCGCTCGGCTTCTTCCCCGGAACCTTGGAAGAGAAGATCGCCCCCTGGGTCGCCCCGCTCACCGAGGCCATGAAGGAGCGCATGGGCGCCGCCGCCTTCGAGATCGCCCTCAAGACCGGCGACATCGAGATCGTCCCCTTCGAGGTGATGCGCGGCCGGACCTTCAAGAACTGCCTCGTGATCCTCGACGAGGCCCAGAACACCACGATCAACGAGATCAAGATGTTCCTGACCCGGATCGGCGACGATTGTCAGGTCATCATCAACGGCGACGTCTCCCAGACCGACCTTCGTGAGACCTCGGGCCTGCGCACCGTGATGCACCTGATCAAGAGCCGGATGATGCCGATCCCGGTGGTGGAGTTCACCCGCAACGACATCGTCCGGTCCGGGATCTGCGCCGAGTGGGTGAAGGCGTTCGAGGAAACGAATCTCTGACCCAGAAGTTGATGGCGGCGGGTCCTCGCAGACCCGCCGTGCCGTCCCCCGGCACGAGACGACTCTCCGCACCTCCCGTCCGGGAGGATGAACCGGGCGCCATACCCGGCCATCAGAGAATTGGAGTCTCCTCGTGAGGAAACTGACCTTCGCCTTCGCCGTGCTGGCCTCCCTCGGCGGTGCCGCCCTCGTCCAGCCGGCCTCGGCGGCCCCTGCCATGCCCGGCGCTGTCGCGGCTCCCGACGCGGTGACCCATGTCCGCATGACCCCCATGGAGCGGCGGGTGATGCACCGGCGCATGGAGCATCGCATGATGCACCGCCGGATGGAGCGCCGGATGATGCATCACCGCATGCATCGCCGCATGCACCGCATGTGATCTTCATATGATCTTGCGGCGGAGCGGGGTCGTCCGGCCCCGCTTCGCCGTCCCGGCCGGACCGGGCGTTGCTCCCACCTCCGAAGATTCCTATCTCGTCCACTCGAATCGCGCAGTCAGGCGGCCGTCGCGGCAGCCGGCCGATCCGGGAGACCAGGATGCCCCCCTCCAACCGACTGTTCGACGACCTCGCCCGCCTGATGACCGACGCGGCCGGCGCCGCCCAGGGCGTCCGCCGCGAGGCCGAGACCGTGGTCCGCGCCCAGCTCGAACGCGTCGTCCGCGACCTCGACATCGCCTCGCGCGAGGAACTCGACGTGCTCCGCGACCTCATGACTCAGCTTCAGGCGCAGAACGAGGCGCTGTCGGCCCGGGTTGCGGCCCTGGAAGCGAAATCCGGCGGTGCCGGAACAGGCGCTGCGGGCCTGAGCGAGGTGGTCTGAGTCTCCGCGGCAACGGCGCGGGCTTTTACACAGGAAGCGGCGTCGACGATCCGCTTTCCTGTTCACTGAATGTGACCTGCACTTTGTGTCGCGAGTCACGGCCGGTCTATAGTCGGGCATAGGGTGATTCGGGGGCTGTGAGGCGATGTCCGCAGAGCTTCGACAGTCGATCGCATCACCGCCGGCCTAGATCTGCCGGTCGTTCCAGTTCTCGGAGTGTTCTCACGCTCCGGTTGCGCGTCACCGCCACGTCGGGCCGGATCTCGTCCGGGCCGTCCTTTTGGATCGTCATGCCGCTTCTCAACGTCGACTTCCACGACCCGGACCGGAACGAGCATCCGCTCGACGTCGTCGAGCGGCTTGCGTCCCTGCGCGACTGGATCTTCGACCGGGCCGAGACCGACGAGATGTCGGTCACGAGCCCCGGCCGCTGGACCGACTACAACGTCGCCTTCACCTGGATCGAGGACGTGGAGGCGCTGCACGTTGCCTGCGCCTTCGATCTGAAGGTGCCGGAGCGGCAGCGCACTGAGGTGATGCGCCTGATCGCGATGATCAACGAACAACTCTGGGTCGGTCATTTCGACCTCTGGACCACCGACAGCGTGGTGATGTTCCGGCACGCGCTTCTGCTGACGGGCGGCGCGGTGCCGACCCACCCGCAATGCGCGACCATGATGAAGACCGCGGTCGATACCTGCGAGCGCTACTTCCAGGCGTTCCAGTTCGTGCTCTGGGCCGGCAAGAGCGCCCGCGAGGCGCTGGACGCCGTCCTGTTCGAAACCGAAGGCGAGGCGTGAGCGGTCCGATGCGGATGCCGGCCTCCCTGGTCCTGGCCGGGGCCGGCAAGATGGGCGGCGCGATGCTGGCGGGCTGGCTGGAAGCCGGCCTAGACCCGCGCCGCACGACGATCATCGACCCGGTTCCTGCACGCGCGATTGTGGATCTCTGCGCCGAGCGGAGTATCGCCCTGAACCCGCCCGCCCCGGAGCCCGGCGCCGTCCTGGTCCTCGGCATCAAGCCGCAAGGTCTGGAGGCGGCCGCCTCCGGGCTGGACCGGCTGATCGGGCGCGACACGCTCGTCGTCTCGATCCTGGCGGGCAAGACCATCGGGGATCTCCGCGCCCGCCTGCCGCGCGCGCGCGCGATCGTCCGGGCGATGCCCAACCTGCCGGCGAGCATCGGCCGGGGCGCCACCGGCGCCTGCGCGAGTTCCGAAGTCTCGCCCGAGCAGCGGGCGGCCGCCGAGGCGCTGTTCGCGGCGAACGGCATGCTGGCGTGGCTCGCCGACGAGGCGCAGATCGACGCGGTGACGGCGGTCTCGGGCTCCGGACCGGCCTACGTGTTCCTGCTTGCCGAGACCCTGGCGGAGGCCGGCATCGCGGCTGGTCTGGAACCCGACGTGGCCCGCCGCCTCGCCCGGGCCACCGTGGCGGGGGCCGGCGCGCTCCTCGATGCGAGCCCGTCCGAGACGGCGGAGTTGCGCCGCAACGTCACGTCACCGGGCGGCACCACAGCGGCGGCCCTCGACGTGCTGATGCGGCCAGACGGCCTCGGCGCGCTGATGCGAGAGGCGGTGGCCGCGGCCCGTCAACGGGCGGGGGAACTCTCCGGCTGACATCGGACCGCGTCCGTGCGGCATGGCCGCGCGACGGCCCTGCTCATCGCCGCCGACTCGCCTACATGAGGTGACACGACCGACAGACCGGGCGACCGATCCATGACCGACAGCAGAGCCTCCTCCAAGCGTCCCCGCAAGGGCGCGACTCCCGCCAAGGCGAGCAGCGCCCACGAGAGCGTCGCGCCCGCGGCCTCTGCCCACGATGAGGCGGTACAGAGCATCGATGCGGCGCAGAAGGACGGCGAATCGAAGCTGTCGCCCCGGGAAGCCGCCGTCGAGGCCCTGATGCGCCTCGCCGCCGAGCAGCCTTGGAACGACATCGAGGTCAGCGACATCGCCCGTGAGGCGGGCCTGACGCTCGCCGAGCTGCGCGACCTGTTCCCCTCGAAGGGCGCCGTGCTGGGCGGCCTGACCCGGATCATCGACCGCAAGGTCCTGGAGGGCGACCTCGCGGGCCTTGAGGAGGAGCCGACCCGCGAGAGGCTGTTCGACGTGCTGATGCGACGTCTCGACGCCATGGAGCCCTACAAGCCGGCCCTGCGCCGGATCGCCTACGCGCTCCGCGGTGAGCCGCTCTCGATGCTGGCGCTGAACGGCGTCATGCTGAACTCGCACCGCTACATGCTGGCGGCGGCCGGGATCGACACCGAGGGCCCGCTCGGCCAGCTCAAGCTGCAGGGCGTGGTCATTGCCTTCGCCCGCGTGACCCAGGTCTGGCTCGATGACGACGATCCGGCACTGGCTCGGACAATGGCGCGGCTCGACAAGGAGATCCGCAACGGCGAGCGCATCATGGAGCGGGCTGAAGATGTCCGCCGGCTGACGGCGCCGCTGCTCGCTCTCGGCCGCTCGTTCCTGGAACGGCGTCCGCGCGATCGACGGGGACGGGACGGCGACGAGAGCGATCCCGCCGCCGCCATCTAGGCCGTGCTTTCACGCCGCCTGAATGTCGCTCACGAAGCTGTCGACCTCGCGCTTGACCGTCAGGGACTGCGTCGCCAGCTCGGACGCCGCGCTCTGAACCTGCGCGGCGGCGCTGCCTGTTTCGCGGGCTGCGCTTAATACGCGCGCCACGGCTGCGGGTTTCGTAACCTTCGTCCAGCCTATCCTGCTGATAAATCGCGTACGCGCCAATAAATGCAGCAGTCGAGACAAGAAGGATAAATCCAGCGTACAAGCGCGATCGAATTCCGATGCTCATACCGGCAACTCCCGAAGCGCACGCCGAAACGATGCGCCATGAAACGAAATATGACGACAGCGACACAAATATGTAGAATTGGCCATTAATAAATGAGGTTTTATTGGTTTTCTAATCATTATATTGGTAATATATTGAATTTTTCGGTGCTTGAGGCCGCGTTTAAGCGCAATAGTCGATACGTCAGGCCGCGCATATTGCGTCAACGAATGAAATCGTCCGCGTGTGCAGCGACCGGATAGAAGATGTCGCAATCTCAACGTGCCCGGACCGTCGGTCCGTCGGGCACCATCCGTTTCTGGTCACAGCGCTCCTCTGAACCGCATCCTGAGGGATCAGAGAACGCTCGTCCGATCACGCGTCCGGAACGGGTCGCGGAGCACGGATGGATCCTGCCCCAATTCCGACCTAGGACGCGTCCGATGGGGGGGCGCGCCGCACATCGAAGCGCATTCCTCCCGATTCTTGGACGCAGACGCACCGAAATCCGTGCGACCCCGCACAAGCGCCGGGAATGAAGCTGCGCCTTCAGGACAATGTTGGCCGCATGCTTCAGGCGGCGCGGCTTGCCAGCGCCTCGCGCATCGTCGTTGCGACCATCCCGTTCTGGAGCTGGTCGCGGGGCACGAGAAGGGCATCAGGCACGTGAGCCGCAGCCTCCGGCTCCATGGCGCCGGCCGCATCACTGGCTAGGATGATGCGCAGGGCGGGTCGCAGAACCCGGGCCTCCACCGCGAGCCGCGCGCAGCACAGGCTGCCCTGGAGGGCTGAATCCACCACCATCACATCAACGGGCAGGCCGAGAGCCAGAACCGTCATGGCATCGACTCCGCGGTCGCAGGTCGTCACCTGATAGCCCAGCAGGCGAACCTGTGCGGCGACCTCGTCGCGCCAGCGCTTATGCCGGCCGACCACGAGAACCTGGATCCGGTAGCATCCGCCCTGAGGGAGCGTGCTGGAGGCAGTCTCGACGTCGGCTGGGGGCATTCCGCACTCGACTTCGCGCTGGCTTTGCGATGCAGCATGCTAAGCTGGGATGCAATCCACACGCAAGCCCGACGCCGTGATGGCGCCGCATTCGGCGCCGCCGTTGCACAAAGCCGATGCACCCCAGCAGCCTGACCATAGGCTGGGCACGGAGTTGACGCCGGCGGGGTCGCGCGGGCAACACCGGGCCGCCGCGGAACCTCAGCCGCGCGCTGCCGGAGCCCGAGCCGATGTCGTCCGCGAAAGCCCCTCCCGTCTCACCGCTGGCGCCCACCGCGATGCCCGACTTGCCGCCCCTGCCGGGCGTGCGAATCGCCACCGCGCAGGCGGGGATCCGCTACAGTGGCCGCACCGACGTGCTCTATGTCGCCCTCGAGCCGGGGACCCGGGCGGCAGGGGTGTTCACCCGGTCGAAATGCCCCTCGGCGCCGGTGGACTGGTGCCGGGACGCACTGGCGGACGGATCGGCGCGGGTGCTCGTGGTCAATTCCGGCAACGCCAATGCCTTCACGGGCCGCCTCGGACGCGACGCGGTGGCGCGCACCGTCGAGATCGCCGCGGCGGCGGCGGGATGTGGCGCGCGCGAGGTCTACGTCGCCTCGACCGGCGTGATCGGCGAGCCGCTCCCGGCGGAGCGATTCGCGGGCGTGCTCGCGGATTGCGCGGCCCGGGCCGAGGACGGGCCTGCTGCCTGGACCGCCGCGGCCCGCGCGATCATGACCACCGATACCTTCCCGAAGCTCGCCACCCGCACGGCCGAGATCGACGGCGTGCGCGTGACGATCAACGGCATCGCCAAGGGCGCGGGCATGATCGCCCCCGACATGGCGACCATGCTGTCCTTCGTCTTCACCGACGCGGCCCTGCCGCAGGACGTACTGCAGGCGCTCCTCTCGGCCGGGACCAAGACGAGCTTCAACTGCGTGACCGTGGACGGCGACACCTCCACCTCCGACACGCTCATGCTGTTCGCCACCGCCAAGGCCGGCAATCCGGCGGTCACCGACCCCGCCGACGCGCGGCTCGCCGGCTTCCGGGAGGCGCTCGACGGCCTGCTGGTCGAGCTGGCCCAGCTCGTCGCCAAGGACGGTGAGGGCGCGCGCAAGTTCGTCACCGTGCGGGTGACCGGCGCCGAGAGCGACGCCTCCGCGCACCGCATCGCCATGTCGATCGCCAACTCGCCGCTGGTGAAGACCGCGGTGGCCGGCGAGGACGCCAACTGGGGCCGCGTGGTAATGGCCGTGGGCAAGGCCGGCGAGCCCGCCGACCGCGACCGGCTCGCGATCTGGTTCGGCGACGTGCGGGTGGCCGTCCAGGGCGCGCGCGACCCCGATTACAGCGAGGCGGCGGCGAGCGCCGTGATGCGCGAGCCGGAGATCACGGTCCGGGTCGATCTCGGCCTGGGCGACGGCACCGCCCGCGTCTGGACCTGCGACCTGACCAAGGCCTACGTCGAGATCAACGGGGACTACCGCTCGTGAGGGCCGTCCTGTTCGGCGCCCTCCTCGTCCTGGGCCTGGCGACGTCGGCGCGGGCCGACGACGCGGGGTGCAAGCGCCACATCAGCGTCGTCGGGCGCGCGTCCGAGACGCGGGCGCCGGACTTCGCCGAGGTGACCGTCGGCATCGAGGCGCGCGGGGCGAGTGCGGCGGCCGCCCTCGACGCGGCCTCGAATGCGGTGACCGAGGTCTCGGCGCAGGCCCGCGCCCTGGGGGTTCCGCCGGCCGATCTCGGCACGGCCGCCGTCACCCTGCAGACAGCGACCCGCACCGTCGCCCGGCCAGGGGGCGCCGTCACCGAGGAGCCCGACGGCTACCGCGCCAGCAACCTCGTCACGGTCCGGCTCGCCGACATGGATCGACTCGGCAACCTGCTCCGGCAGGCCCTCGCGTCCGGCGCCAACCGCATCGACGGCGTGAGCTTCGGACTGCGCGACCCGGACAAGAGCGAGGCGGCCCTTCAGGTGGCGGCGACCCGGGACGCCCGGAGCCGGGCCGAAGCCCTTGCCGAGGCGGTCGGTACCAAGCTTGGTCCGCTCTGCACGCTGAGCACCACGGCCGGCACGCCGTACCGCCCGGGGCTGGAGATAGCCCGCCCGGCACCGATGGCCGCCAAGGGGCGGCGGGTGCCCCTCGAGGCGGGCTCGATCCAGATGTCCTCCGAGGTCTCGGCCACCTTCGCGGTGGCGCAGTGAGCGCGCCCGATAACGCCCCCGCGGCCGTGCCCCTGCGCCTGCTCCTCGTGGTCGCCGTCGCCCTCGTCGACCTCGACGGCCGCGTCCTGGTCAGCGAGCGCCCGGTGGGCAAGCAGCTCGCCGGCCTGTGGGAGTTCCCCGGCGGCAAGGTCGAGCCTGGCGAGCGCCCCGAGCAGACGCTGATCCGGGAGCTCGCAGAGGAACTCGGCATCCGGGTCGAGGAGCCGTGTCTCGCGCCGCTCACCTTCGCCAGCCACGCCTATCCGGACTTCCACCTTCTGATGCCGCTCTACGTCTGCCGGCGCTGGACCGGCACGCCGCGCCCGATGGAGGGGCAGGCGCTCAGATGGGTCCGGCCGAAGGCGCTGCGCGATCTCGCCATGCCGCCGGCCGACGCGCCGCTGATCCCGTTCCTGATCGACCTGCTCGAGGTCTGAGACGGTTTCTGGCTGACGACCCCCGGGTGACGGACCCGCACCGTCATCGCGAGCGCAGCGAAGCGATCCCGGAGCCGGGTGACATCAGCCGGCGTCGCGCCGACGGGATTGCTTCGCTCCGCTCGCGAGGACGGCGGGACGGGAGCGATCACCGCAGTCCTCGGCCGGCCCGGCGCCCTCCGGCTGACGCCCGGCAACGCCGGCGACGTCACCGCCGCTCCGGCCGTCCTGGCCGAGGCGCCCGGCCGGATCCGCCGCCTGAGCGCCGACAAGGGCCACGACGCCGATTGGCCGCGCGCTGACCTGTGCAAGCGCGGCCGCAAGAGAAGGATCCACCACGACAAGCGGCACGACCGGGACCGCTGGCGCATCGAGGCAACCTTCAATTACCTCAAGGACTTCCGCCGCATAGCCACCCGATACGACAAGCTCGCCCGCAACGACGCCTCAACCGTCGCCCTGGCTGCCGTCATCGCCTTCTGGTGCAGAACGAGTCTAAACCCTAGTCCGTCGGATCCAAATTTTTGCTTATCCAAGCTCCGGCCGCACCATCAAGTCGGAGAGCATAAGCTCCGTTTCCACACAGAACGGTATTATAGTATCCATTTGGCAGCCCCCGAATTAGAATACCTATAAGATACTTTACATCATTCTTGCGCGCAAAGACCGGCGACCCTGACTGGCCCTGGCATATCAAATCCGAGCGATCGACGATCATGTTCTCATGCATGCTGATCGAAAACGCCATCGATCCGGCGCTTTTCGGATCAGGAAGACTGATACGGCTTTGCTTATCTAGAGACAGAAGGACGATATCATCGTACCCCTTCGAGTAATGCATAGGCACAATTTCAACGATCCGGGAACGCGCGTCATGTCCAATGGAGTCAAATGTCTTTAATTCGATTGAGAAACTCTGCTTGTCATTGAAATTTTCGATCGGCTCAGCATCCCCGATGGCGATAACGCCATCGACTTCGGCCGCGAGAGGAACATTCGCCTGAAATATGGCTATGTCAATGATAGGCGAGCGCGAATACAAAGTTTTTACTCTTGAGACTTCAGCAGATCTGACCCGACTGCCGACAAGATATCTAACTCCAAGTCCCTTTCTACCTCGGAAACAATGGGCCGCCGTTATGATATCGTTGCCGATTTTCAGCCCTCGACAAACAAATTGATCTTTTTCATATATACCTACGTGCGAATATTCGAATACTTTGCTCGCATACGATGCCGAAACTGAATGCAATAATCCTATGATGCAGATAAGCACAGACAAAATCGTGCAAAAATATTTCATATGGCCTAATGCAATTGGGGGCAGGCACCCCGAAGAGCGCCTGCCAAGATTTATAATCCTCTATTTCAATGCTCGTCGCCAGGATACCCCGGACCATACGGCGGGGGATCATAGGGAGGCGTTGGAGTTGGTTCCGGGTAGTCCGGAGGGTTCGGAATGATTTCCGGTGGGTTGTCGACTGGATTATTGGGAGGAAGGTCGTCACCCGGATTTTGCGGTATGTTTGCAGTTTGGAATATTGCTTCTCTGCTTGCTGGAGACAGCGTCAGAGTCGATCGCGGATCGGCCGCCTGCTTCAGCTGTGTTGTTTCGACATCGTCCAGAGAAGGCGCTGCCAAACGATCAGTCGGCAGGGGCACTGTCCGAAGGCGAGATGTCGTGAGAGAGGAAATGGCAGCACTCATTCAACGGCTCCTACAAAGACGTGAAATGACTGATGTTTCCTTTGACAACAGCTATGTTCGCTGCAGCCGAGCCGCGTTTCACGATCTTACGATTGCATCCGCCCGCCAATGATCGATCCGGACCGATTTCAGATTCCGAGCCCGCCTTGAGTCGCCGGGCTGTCATGCTCGATAGACCGCCACTGATACTTCAGCTGCAACCACAGCAACGTTGCCGGAGATGGCGGTAGGACAATCGTCTTAGCTCGTCAAGCATCCCGCTGCACGACAGCGCAGATCATCACTGTTGGCGCGCAGAAGCTCTCAAGAATTCCTCGCCGAATCTTGCCGGGAGCGATCTTCGAGTTTGTAAGGTCAGCTCTGTGAGATGTAGCGAACCGCAATCATGGGAGCATGCGATCGCAATTCCCAATCAGCCGCGCCTGGGATCCTTGCACGGGGTTTGCGGGGTCTGCCCCACACTCCGAGCAACCGGGCGCATATACGCTGCCTCTGGTATCGTCATCGTCGTGGTCGTGCCCAAGCCTGATGGCGCGGGTGGCGGACGGGCCCTCGGGGGGCGCGCTCCCTTCGAGGGTTGCGCCCCTGGATCGCTTCGCTCTGCCCGCCAGGGCGGCGGGGCCGAAGCCATCACCCGGACAGGGTCTGAGGGCCTCCGCCCTCACAGCGCCAGGATAGCCTCGACGACCTCCTGCACGTCGAGCGCCTCCGCGAAGGTGGCGAGGTGGTGGGGCTCGCCGCGCGCCATGCGGACGACGCCCTCGAGCTGGCGCCGGAGGGTGATCGGCCGCAGCCGCTCGTTCGGGATCGCGTCGGGCTCCGGCTCGAACCGCCCGTCGGCGCCCCGACGCTCGGCGATGGCCCAGTCGCGCAGCCGGACGGCGCCCGCGTCGCCCTCCAGCGTCCACGTGTTGTGGTCGTCGGCCTCGACGCCCCCGACCCGGCCGGTCAGGGTGACGGGGATCCCGCCCGCCGTGAGCGTCACGTCGATCGCGCGCTCGGACCGGCCCGGCTCCGGGAAGGCGATCCGTCCGGCGAGACTCGCGAGCGGGCCGAGCTGGCGGCGGGCCAGGAACAGGAAGTGCGAGACCACCTCACGGGTGAAGCCGCCCTCGCCGCGCGCGTCGAGCCAGCGGGCGGCGTCGGCCTGCCACGGGCGGGGCCAGCGGGCGAAGGCCACCGCTACGGTGAGCGTCCGGGGCGTGCCGACCGCGCCGGCCGCGATCCAGCGCTCGAGGGTGGCGACGCCCGGCGACGAGGCGAACGGGAAATTGACCGCGCCCGCGCCCCCCGCCTCCGCCACGAAGGCGCGGGCGTCGGCGCGGTCGATGGCCAGCGGCTTCTCGCAGAAGACGCTCCGGCCGGCCGCCAGGGCGGCGCGGGCGTAGCCGAGATGCGAGGCGGGCGGCGAGGCGACGTAGACGCAGTCGCTCGCCGCCACGACGGCGGCGGAATCGGCCACCCGCGGCACCGCCGGGAAGGCCGCGCCGATCCGGGCCAGGGCCTCCGGGGCCGGGTCCCAGATCGCCGCGGCTCGCACGGGTGAATCCGCCGCCCCGTGGATCGCGCCGAGCAGGCGCTCACCCATGATGCCCGCGCCGATGATCCCGAGGGCGAGCGGTGCGTCGGAGGTCGGCATCCAAGGGTCCTTATGAAGGTCCGCGTCTGACGGGCCACGCTGGCGACCCGTCAGCGGCTTTAGGGGTCTGGACCGCCGCGGGAAAGACCGAACCGTTCAACCTTGGATGAAGGCGAGCGGATCGGCATCGAGCCCGTGCGCGTGCGTCACGACCAGGCCATGCGGAGCGCCGGGATCCTCCTTCGGCACGGGTTGGGCGGCCCGCGCCGATCGGCACCACGCGAACGTCTCACGCAAGCCTCGGCACCCCAGCCTCTGCATGAAAGCTGCCTGCCGTGCTGCATGGTGACGGAGCGCAGGGTGATCTCCCGCAAGGATTGAAGGACCGGTCAGGCCCGGCCCTGCCGCGCGTCCAGGCTGAACAGACCGGCCCCGAAGGCAACGATCTGGAGCAGGCCACCGGCCATGGCGAGATTCTTCAGGAAGTGGAACATCTGGTTCTGGTCGCCGAGGGAGGCGTGAAAGGTCACCGCGGTGGCCACCGCGAAGAGCGCGAGGACCAGGGCGACCAGTCGGGTGCGGTAGCCGGCGATGAGCAGCAGCCCGCCGACCACCTCCACGGTGGTCGCCCCCGCGTAGGCCAGAGGCGGCAGCGGGAGATGGGCGGCCTCGATTGTGGCGAGCGTCGCCGCGGGGGCGGCGAGCTTGCCGGCGCCGCTCACGAGGAAGATGGCACTCATCAGGACCCGGCCGGTCACCGGCAGCAGGGCGATCGCACCGGGAGAGGAGATCGGGGACATCATCAAACGCTCCGTCCTGTCGTGTGCGGCCGGTTCAGGCCGCTTCGGGAAGTGCGAGGCCGCGAAGCCAGTCCAGCGCCAGGCCGACATCGGCCTGCGACAGGCCGTGGCCGACCGGCAGGATCCGGTGCTCGACGCGGGCTCCGGCCGCGGTGAGCTGCTGCGCGAGGCGCCGCGCGTTCTCCGCGGGCACGATCGGGTCCATCGCCCCGGAGAGGATCAGGACCGGCCGGCCGGCGAGATCCGCGGCCGGGGGCTCGGCGAACGGCACCATCGGGCGGATCAGGACCGCGCCCGCCAGGGTCTCAGGCCGGAGCAGCAGCAGCGACGCGGCGATGTTGGCGCCGTTCGAGAAGCCTAGCGCCACGGGCGCCCCGATTCCGTAATGTGCCCGGGCGGCTGCCACGAAGGCGGCGAGGTCGCCGGTGCGGCGCCGGAGATCCGCCTCGTCGAAGACGCCCTCCGCCAAGCGCCGGAAGAAGCGCGGCATGCCGTTCTCGCTGACGGCGCCGCGCGGCGCGAGCAGGGCGGCCTCCGGCGCAACCATGCGGCCGAGGGGCAGCAGGTCGTGCTCGTCGCCACCGGTCCCGTGCAGGAGGAGCAGCGGACGCGCGGTGTCGGGACCGGGCTCGAAGCGGTGGATGAAGCCGAGGGTATCCTGGGTCATGATGGCCTCACGGGTGATGGAGAGAGGTCCCGCCCCGCGCGGGCGCGGGGCGGGCGTGGCGTCTCAGGCGACCTTGGGCAGGACGGCCTCGATCTCGGCCCGGTGCGGCTCCAGGCCGGCGGGGAGCTTGAGGGCCTGACCGAGGGACTCGACCGGCTCGTCGACCGCGAAGCCGGGCGCGTCCGTGGCGATCTCGAACAGCACGCCGCCGGGCTCGCGGAAGTAGATCGAGCGGAAGTACTGGCGGTCACGCTGCTCGGTGACGTGGAGCCCCCGCGCCTCGAGCGCCCGGCCCATCGCAGCCTGCGCGGCGTCGTCGGCCGCCCGGAACGCGATGTGGTGGACCGAGCCCGCCCCCGGACGGCCGGGCAGGAACCCGCCGACGGCCCGCAGGGTGACGAGACCGCCGAGTTCCGCGCTGCCCGCGAAGCGGATCAGGTTGCCCTCGCGGCCGACCTCCTCCAGCCCGAGCACCCCCGTGAGGATCGCGGCGGTCGGCTCCGCCTTGTCGAGGAGGAGCGTCACCCCGTGCAGGCCGCGGATCGCGTGCTCGGCGGGCACCTCGCTCGACGCCCAGCCCGCCGCGTCGCCGATATCGACGCCCACCAGCGCGAGCATCATGCCGTCCGGGTCGCGGAAGCGCAGTGTCGGCGCGCCGAAGACCTGGACCAGCGGCTCGTGGGCGACGCCCTTCTCGATGAGCCGGTGGGTCCACCAGCCGATGGAGGCACGGGGCACCCGGAAGGCCGTCTCCTGGGTCTCGCCGATCCCGACGCGGCCCGGCGCGGCGTGCTCGACGGGAAAGAAGGTCAGGATCGTGCCGGGCTGACCGGCCGCATCGCCGTAATACAGGTGATAGGTGCCCGGATCGTCGAAGTTCACGGTCTTCTTCACAAGCCGCAATCCGAGGACCCGGGTGTGGAAATCGAGGTTGCGCAGGGCCGGGCCGGAAAAGGCCGTGACGTGGTGGAGGCCGGTCTGAACCATGGCGATGTCTCCCGACAGGCCGCTGCAAGGGGCGGCGCGTTTCGATGACGGGAATGTGCCCCTTGCCATGTCTGTCGAAAATAGAAACGATGGAAACCTATCGTTTCCGGATTTGACCGATGAGACTGCCTGATTTGGAGGCCTGGGCGGTGTTCGCCAAGGTGGTGGAGACCGGCTCCTTCGGGCGGGCCGCAATAGAACTCGGTCTGTCGAAGGCGACGGTCTCGAAGGCGGTGAGCCGGCTCGAAGTCAGGATCGGCGCCCGCCTCTTCAATCGCACGTCCCGGAAGCTCGCCCTGACGGAGGCCGGGCAGGCCGCCAAGGACGGCGCCGCGCGCATCCTGGCCGAGGGCGAGGCCGCGGAAGCCCTGGCCACGGCCGGTGCCGCTGAGCCGCGCGGGCTGGTGCGGCTCGCGGCGCCGATGACCTTCGGGGTGATGCACGTGGCGCCGATCCTGCCGCCCTTCCTCCGGGAGTACCCGACCGTGTCGGTGGATCTCCACCTGTCGGACGCGGTCGTCGACCTCGTCGGCGGCGGGTTCGACATCGGGCTGCGGATCGCGGCCCTGCCCGATTCTTCCCTGCGCGCGCGCCGGCTCTGCGAGATCCGCCGCTCCCTGGTCGCCACGCCCGCCTATCTCGACCGGCACGGCCGGCCCCAGCACCCGGACGACCTCGTCCGCCACACCTGCCTCGGCTACGCCTACCTGCCGACGCCCGACCGCTGGCGCTTCGTGGACGGGAGCGGCGCCGAGGCCGTCGTGGTGCCGGCGGGCCAGTTGCGGGCGAACAACGCCGAGGCGCTGGCGCCGGCGCTGCGGGCCGGCCTCGGCCTCGCCCTGCAGCCCGATTTCATGATCTGGGACGATCTCGAATCCGGGCGGCTCGAGCGGGTGCTGCCGGCCTGGTCGCCGCCGCCGATCGCCCTGCACCTCGTCACGCCCCCGGGCGACCCGAGGCCGGCGCGGGTGACGGCGCTGATCGCCCATCTCGGCCAGACCCTCGGCCAAGCGCCCTGGGCCGCTCCGCAGCCGCGGCGCGACCCGGCGGACCGGTAAGCCGCGCGCCGCCTCCGGCCCCGATTCAGGTGTGTCATTCACCTGGATCAGTGTCGGACCCGTGTGCCTGCGCTATCGGCGAGTCGCGCGGGTCCGAACCGCGGCGTGGTCCTTGCTGCTCGGCGTCCAGGCCGACATCCGTGATTCGCGATCCCCGCGCAATTCGTCAGGCGAACCAACCTCAAGTTTATTCGGGACAATCTGGCATTGGACAGGCGCGCGTTTTCCAGGCAAGAGGATGCCGTGTATACATGTATACCGTTTTTCTGAGGCGTTAATGTCCCCCACGGGCCCTGGACGTCCCGCTCCCGACCGGCTGCGGCACAAGACCGTGGCGGCGGCCGTCGCGGATTCGCTGCGCGAGCAGATCCTGAACGGGGATCTGCCGCCGGGGGTGCAGCTGCGCCAGGACGCCCTGGCGGAGGAGTTCGGGATCAGCCGCATCCCGGTTCGCGAAGCCCTGCTGCAGCTGGAGGCCAGCAAGCTCGTGCGGATCATGCCGCATCGCGGGGCGGTCGTGACGGGCCTGTCGCTCCAAGAGGTCGAAGACATCTTCCAGCTGCGCCTCCAGCTCGAGCCGCAACTGCTCCTGCTGTCGGCCCCGCACCTGACCCCCGACGACATCCGCGATCTCGACGCCCTCTCGAAGGACTACGGCGCGGCGCTGGAGACCGGCCAGGTCCTCCGCTGGGGCGACCTGAACAGCCGCTTCCACCTCGACCTGATCCGGCACGCCGGCCGGCCGCGCTCCCTGGCGATCGTGTCCGAACTGCTGCAGGATTGCGAGCGGCCAACGCGGCTGCAGATCTCGACCTCCGAGGACGCGACCCGCGCGGTCAGGGAGCACGCGCAGATCCTGGCTCTGTGCGAGGCCGGCAAGTCCGACGAGGCGGCCGCCTGCCTGCGTCGCCATATCGAGCATATCGGCGCCTCGCTCATCGCCCTCTACCGGGGGGCGCTCCTCGAAGCGTGAGCGGGGACCGGGCCCGCCCCGCGCGGCCGGGTCAGTCCAGCTTGGCCGACCGGCCGCCGATCCGGCCCGGCAGGCGGGTCAGGCGGTCTTTCATCTCCAGCACCTTCTGGACCTTCGAGCCGAGGGTGAGGAGCTGGACGAGGCGCTCGGTGTCGAGGCGGCGCACGTCGGCGTACCAGCCGGCGAACAGCTCGAAGAGGTCGTGCATCTCCCGGAGGCGCGCCTGCGCGTGTCGCTCCTCCTCGGTCCCGGCCTCCTGCATCAGGAGTTCGCGCAGGAGGGTCAGCGTCGGGTCGACCTCGCGCTTCTTGCGCTCCTCGACCAGCGTGCGGACGATCTGCCAGATATCCTCGGGTGTCGTGAAGTAGTCGCGGCGGTCGCCCGGCCTGTGCTGGAGGCGGACGAGGTTCCAGGCCTGGAGTTCCTTCAGGCCCATGCTGACGTTGGAGCGCGACACGCCGAGCCGCTCGACAATCTCGTCGGCGTTGAGCGGCCGCTCGGCCACGAACAGCAGGGCGTAGATCTGCCCCACGGTCCGGTTGATGCCCCAGCGCGAGCCCATCTCGCCGAAATGCAGCACGAAGGTCTGGACGAGCGGGGGCAGCTGCACGGCAGGAATCCGACGCTGGGAGAGGTCAGGCGGGCGCCCCCGGCTTATCAGCTCTTGAGCCAATACCGGAGGACCGTGGCGACGAAGCCGAGGCCGACGATGCTGGACGCCCAGAGCCCCGCGAACCACGCGAGACGCTTCCAGAGGGGCTGTGCTGCTGCGGGTGCCATCAGTGATATCCGTGCGCGTCGACCTTGCCGCGGAAGACCCAGTACGAGTACGCGGTGTAGGATAGTATGATCGGGATCAAAACCGACGCGCCGGCGAGCAGGAAGATCTGGCTCGCCTCGGGGGCGGCCGCCTGCCAGATCGTGATCCGGCCCGGAACGACGTCGGGGAAGATGCTGATGCCCAGCCCCAGGAAGGTCAGGGCGAACAGCCCCAGCGCAATCAGGAAGGGCGCCCGCTCGGCGCCGCCTCGCAGGCTGCGCCACAGGGCGTAGGCCGCGAGCGATACGAGCAGCGGCACCTGCGCGGTGACGAGCACATTCGGCATCGCCAGCCAGCGCTCGTAGTAGCGGCCCTGGAGGAACGGCGTCACCGCGCTGACGAGGGCGATGGCCGCCACCGTCGCCACGGTGAGGCGCAGGGCCAGACGCCGGGCCCGCAGTTGGAGCAGGCCCTCGGTGCGCATCACCAGCCACGTCGCGCCGAGGAGCGCGTAGCCGACGACCAGGCTCGCGCCGACGAGGACACTGAAGGGCGTGAGCCAGTCCCACCAGCCGCCGGCATAGGCCCGCCCCTCGACCGTGATGCCCTGCAGGAGCGCGCCCAGCGTGATGCCCTGGGCGAGGGCCGCCACCAGCGAGCCGCCCGCGAAGGCCACGTCCCAGGCGGCGCGGTGGCGGGGATCGCGCCAGCGGAACTCGAAGGCGACGCCGCGGAAGATCAGCCCGAGCAGCATCGCGATGATCGGCGCGTAGAGCGCCGGCAGGATCACCGCGTAGGCCAGGGGGAAGACGGCGAACAGGCCGCCGCCGCCGAGCACCAGCCAGGTCTCGTTGCCGTCCCAGACCGGGGCGACCGAGTTCATGGCGGTGTCCCGTTCCGCGCCCGGCCGCAGGACGGGGAACAGGAGGCCGATGCCGAGGTCGAAGCCGTCCATGACGATGTAGGCGAAGACCGCGAACGCGATCACGAGCGCCCAGATCACCGTGAGGTCGAAGCTGTAGGCCATGGGTCCCTCACTCGGCCGGCTGGAGGTGACGGTCGGGATCGATCGCCGGGGCGGGCGTGATGCCCGCCGTCCGGATCGGCGCGCCGGGCTCAATCCCGCTCTCGCCGGCATGCGGGGGCTGGCCCATCAGGCGCAGGATGTAGCCGGTGCCCATGGCGAAGACCGCGAAGTAGATGACCACGAAGGCGGTGAGGGAGGCTGCCACCGCCGGCGCGTGCAGCGGCGAGGCCGACTGCGCCGTGCGCAGCAGGCCGTAGACCGTGTAGGGCTGGCGCCCGACCTCGGTGGTGATCCAGCCGGCCAGCACCGCCACGAAGCCCGCCGGGCCCATGGCGATCGCGAAGCGGTGCAGCGGGCGCCACGCGTAGAGGGTGCCGCGCCAGCGGGCGAGGAGGCTCAGGGCGCCCAGGAGCAGCATCAGCATCCCGAGGCCCACCATGATGCGGAACGACCAGAACACGATCGGCACCGGCGGCCACTCCGCCCGGGGCAGGCTGTCGAGCCCCTTCAGGGGCGCGTCGAGGGCGTGCTTCAGCACCAGCGAGGACAGCTTCGGGATCTCGACCGCGTAGCGCACGGTGCCGGCCTCCTGATCGGGCAGGCCGAACAGCACCAGCGGCGCGCCGTCCGGGTGGCTCTGGAAGTGCCCTTCCATGGCCATGACCTTGGCGGGCTGGTGCTCCAGGGTGTTGAGGCCGTGCGCGTCGCCCGCGAGGATCTGGACCGGCGCGACCAGGGCGGCCATCCACATCGCCATCGAGAACATCGTCCGGGCCGCCGGGTTGGCCCGGTCGCGCAGCAGATGCCACGCGCCGACCGCGCCCACGACCAGCGCGGTGGTGAGGTAGGCGGCCAGCACCATGTGCACGAGGCGGAACGGGAAGGACGGGTTGAACACGATCGCCCACCAGTCCAGCGGCACGAACTGGCCCTCGGCGTTCGTGCCGTAGCCCGCGGGCGTCTGCATCCACGAGTTCACCGCCAGGATCCAGAACGCCGAGAAGAAGGTCCCGAACGCGACCATCAGCGTCGCCGCGAAGTGCAGCCGCGGCCCGACCTTCGTCATGCCGAAGAGCATGACGCCGAGGAAGCCGGCCTCCAGGAAGAAGGCCGAGAGCACCTCGTAGGCCATCATCGGCCCGAGCACCGGGCCTGTCTTGTCGGAGAAGACCGACCAGTTCGTGCCGAACTGGTAGGACATCACCAGCCCGGACACGACGCCCATCGCGAAGGCGATCGCGAAGATCTTAATCCAGTACTTGAACAGGTCCATGAAGACCTGGCGGCCGGTCGCAAGCCAGAGCCCCTCCAGCACCGCGAGGAAGCTCGCGAGGCCGATCGAGAAGGCCGGGAACACGATGTGGAAGGCCACCGTGAACCCGAACTGGATGCGGGCGAGGATCAGGGGATCGAGGTTGGCGAGCACGTCGGGCCTCCGGCTCAGGGTGCGACCCGGTCTATAGCAATTTCAGAAATGCCTGAAAAGTCGGAACATACCGAAGCCCCGGGCGGCCCTCGGCGGTCGCGCCTCGCGGCAGCCGGGGCGGGAGCGGGCGTCGCCCGGGTCTGGACGTCCGAGCCCGAACGCGTCAGGGTCGCGCCATTCCCTACCGGTCGGGACCTCTCAGGCGCCACGTGGCTCGCTGCGTCACGACCCGCCGCGTCCCGACGCAAGGAGAGCACGCGCCGCCATGGCCGATACCCTCGTCTCCGCCGCACCCGTCGATCTCTCCGCCGCGCTCTCGGCGCGCATCCGCGGCATCGGCACGAGCCAGATCGGCCTCGTGGCAGATCGCGGGCGGGACGACCCAGAGGTGGTGAAGCTCTGGATCGGCGAGGGCGACCTGCCGACGCCGCCCTTCATCGTCGAGGCGGCCCACCGGGCGATGCTGAACGGGCACACCCGGTACACGACCTCCCTGGGCCTGCCGGCGCTGCGCGCGGCGCTCGGCGCCTACCACGCCCGCCACTGGGGCGTGGAGATCCCGCCGGACCGGTTCGGCGTCACGGCGGGCGGCATGAACGCGATCATGCAGGCGGCCCAGGTGCTGCTGGAGCCGGGGGACGAGATGATCATCCCCTCCCCGGCCTGGCCCAATCTCGGCGAGGCGGTCCGCATCGCCGGCGGCGTGCCCGTGACGGTGCCGTACCGGCGCTTGCCGGACGGGCGCTTCGCGCTGCCGCTCGCCGACATCGCGGCCGCGATCACGCCGCGCACCCGGGTGATCATGGTGAACTCGCCCTCGAATCCGACGGGCTGGACCATGCCGCTCGCCGAGATGACGGCCCTGCGCGACCTCGCCCGGGACCGCGGCCTCTGGATCCTCTCGGACGAGGTCTACGCGCATTTCACCTACGGCAACCGGATCGCGCCGTCCTTCCTGCAGATCTGCACGGAGGACGACCGGCTGATCGTGACCAACACCTTCTCGAAGAACTGGGCGATGACCGGCTGGCGGGCCGGCTGGGTGATCTATCCCCGCGGCCTCGCGTCGACCTTCGCCAAGCTCGGGCAGTACAGCACCACCTCGATCCCGACCTTCGTCCAGCACGCCTGCATCGCGGCTCTCGAGGAGGGTGACGGCTTCATCCGCACGATGGTGGAGCGTTGCGCCGAGGCCCGGGCGATCCTGGTGGACGGGCTGTCGCGCCTGCCGGGCGTCACGGTCGCGCCGCCGGACGGGGCCTTCTACCTCATGGCCCGGATGGGCGGCGACGAGCCGAGCCTCGACCTGGCGCTGCGCCTCCTGCGGGAGGCCAAGGTCGGCGTGGCGCCGGGCACCGCCTTCGGGCCCGAGGGCGAGGGCCTGGTGCGGATGTGCTTCGCCATCAGCCCGGACCTGGCGCGCGAGGCGGTGCGCCGGCTCACGGGCGTGCTCGGGACCCGCGTGCCGGCCGCGGCAGCGCACTGATTCGGGCGGGGTCCGGCGGCGGCCCCTCGGCCTCCGTGCCGCCCCGACTCCCGCGGCCTCAGCGCCCCCAGCGCAGGACCAGCGCGTCGTTCCGCCGGGCGAGCTCGATCAGGCCGGCCCGCGTCGCCGGGTGCAGCGGTTGGATCGGCAGCCGCGCGGTCTCGCTCGCGATCACCCCGCCCTCGGCCATCAGCGCCTTGCAGGCGAGCAGCCCGCACTGCCGGTTCTCGTAGTTGATCAGCGGCAGCCAGCGCGCGTAGGCGTCCATCGCCTCCTCCCGGCGGCCCGCCGCGTAGGCGTCGGTGATCTGCCGGATCCCGTCCGGGTAGCCGCCGCCGGTCATCGCCCCAGTGGCGCCGGCGTCGAGGTCGGCCATCAGGGTAATCGCCTCCTCGCCGTCCCAGGGGCCCACGACGGCGTCGCCGCCCAGCGCGATCAATTCGCGGAGCTTGGACGCAGCGCCCGCGGTCTCGATCTTGAAGTACGCGACGTTCGCGATCTCGCGGGCCATGCGCGCCAGGAACGGTGCCCCGAGCGGCGTGCCCGCCACCGGCGCGTCCTGGATCATGATCGGGATCGAGATCGCGTCCGAGACCGCGCGGAAGAAGTCGAAGATGCCGAGCTCCGGCACGCGGATCGTGGCACCGTGATAGGGCGGCATGATCATCACCATCGCGGCGCCGGCCTCCTGGGCGCGGCGCGAGCGCTCGGCGCAGACCTGCGTGGCGAAGTGCGTGGTGGTGACGATCACCGGCACGCGGCCAGCCACGTGCTCCAGCACGGCGTGCATCACCCGCTCGCGCTCGTCGTCGGTGAGGACGAACTGCTCGGAGAAATTGGCCAGGATGCACAGGCCCTGGCTCCCGGCGTCGATCATGAAGTCGATGGCTCGGCGCTGCCCGTCGAGGTCCAGGGCGCCCGCGGCGTCGAAGACCGTGGGGGCGACCGGAAAGACGCCGCGATAGGCTTGGGCGGACGAAGTCATGCGCGGTCCTTCTGCCGGGATCGCGCATCCCGACGGACGAATCGTGTCCGCGGGCGGGACCCGGCCGTCTCTTAGCACGCTGCGCCGAACGGTGTGACCTCCGACAGGGTGCGGGCCGGATTGAGCAAACCAAGCTGTCGACAAGCGCACCGACTTTCCTGTACGGCCGAGCTCTTCTTTGCTTTGTCCATCGACAGCCGAGATCACGCGCGGCGGCCGCACGAGAACAGCGTTTTCTTTTCGGAGCTACTGTAATGCGATTTTTCTCTGCCAGCCGCGTCGCGGCGTTCATCGTCGCGACGCTCCTCGGCGCAGCCGCCAGCGCGCCCGCGAAGGCCGACGATCTCGACGCGATTCGCGCCGCCAAGACCCTGCGCATCGGCACCGAGGGCACCTACGCGCCCTTCACGTTCCACGACGCGTCCGGGCAGCTCGTCGGCTTCGACGTCGAGATCGGCCGCAAGGTCGCCGAGCAGCTGGGCGTCGCGCCGCAATTCCTCGAAGGCAAGTGGGATGGCCTGATCGCCGGGCTCGACGGCAAGCGCTACGACGTGGTGATCAACCAAGTCGGAATCACTAAGGAGCGGCAGGCGAAGTTCGACTTCTCCGAGCCCTACATCCGGGCCCGGGCCGTGCTGATCACGCGGGCGGACCGGTCGGACATCAAGGCCTTCGCCGACCTCAAGGGCAAGAAGGCCGCCCAGAGCCTCTCCAGCAACTTCGCGCGCCTCGCCGAGCAGTCGGGGGCCGAGCTCGTCGGAACGGACGGCTTCGACCAGTCGGTCCAGCTCGTCCTCACCGGCCGCGCCGACGCCACCGTCAACGACAGCCTGTCGTTCCTGGACTTTCACAAGCAGAAGCCGAACGCCCCCGTGAAGATCGCCGCCGAGCAGGCCGACGCGGACGCCTCGGGGATCATCATGCGCAAGAACAACCCCGCGCTGAAGGCCGCGATCGACAGGGCGCTCGAGGCGATCAAGGCCGACGGCAGCTACGCGGCGATCGCCCAGAAGTATTTCGGGGCCGACGTCTCAAAGTAGACCGCCCGCAGCGCGCGCCCGGCGCTGACCCGTCCGGGCGCCGATCCCGTAAAGCTCGCCGCTCGTTCCGCCCGGTAGGAGACGCCGTCCCGTGCCGCACTGGCTCGACCTCATGCTCCAGTCGCTGGGGCCGCTGCTCGCGGCCGGCCTGCGCTTCACCGTGCCGCTGACGCTCATCGCCTTCGCGCTCGGCCTCGCGCTGGGGCTCGGGACCGCCCTCGTGCGCCTGTTCGCACCGCGGCCGCTGGCGGCGCTGGCGTGGCTCTACGTGTGGATCTTCCGGGGCACGCCGCTCCTCGTGCAGCTCTTCGTGATCTTCTACGGCCTGCCGAGCACCGGCATCCTGATCGACGCCTTTCCGGCCGCCGTGATCGGGTTCACCCTCAATGTCGGTGCCTACACGTCCGAGATCGTCCGCGCGGCCATCGCCTCCATCCCGAAGGGGCAGTGGGAGGCGGCCTACGCCACCGGCATGACGCCGGTTCAGGCCCTGCGCCGCACGATCCTGCCCCAGGCGGCACGGGTGGCCGTGCCGTCGCTCGCCAACTCCTTCATCGCGCTGGTGAAGGACACCTCGCTCGCCGCCGCGATCACCGTGCCGGAGCTGTTCCAGGCGGCCCAGCGCATCGTCGCCGTCACCTACGAGCCGCTGATCCTCTACATCGAGGTGGCGCTGATCTACCTCGTCCTGTCGACGCTGCTGTCCTGGCTCCAGACGCTGCTGGAGCGGCGCCTCGGGCGCTACGGCGGCTACCTGGAGGCCCGCGCGTGATCGCCCTGTCGGCCATCGAGAAGCGCTTCGGCGACAACCCGGTCCTGCGGGGCGTCGACCTCGCGGTACCGGAGGGGCACGTCACGGCGCTGATCGGCCCGTCGGGCTCGGGCAAGTCGACGCTCCTGCGCTGCGTGAACCTGCTGGAGGTCCCGCAGGCCGGGACGCTGACCCTCGGCGACGTCCGCCTCACCTTCCGGCCCGGCAGCCCGCCGGCGCGGCGGGACGTGCTCGCCGTGCGCCGGCAGACCGGCATGGTGTTCCAGAACTTCCAGCTCTTCCCCCACCGGACGGTGATGGAGAACGTCACCGAGGGGCTCGTCACCGTGGCCAAGTGGCCGCAGGCCCGGGCCCGGGCTCGGGCCCTGGAGCTGCTGGAGCGCGTCGGCCTCGCCCACAAGGCGGCGGACTGGCCCGCCAGCCTGTCGGGCGGCCAGCAGCAGCGGGTGGCGATCGCCCGGGCGCTGGCCCCCTCCCCGCGCCTGCTGCTCTGCGACGAGCCGACTTCGGCCCTCGATCCGGAACTCGCCGCCGAGGTGGTGGACGTGCTGGCCGGCCTTGCGGGCGAGGGCATGACCATGCTGATGGCCACGCACGACCTTCGCCTCGCGCGGCGCGTCGCCGACACGGTGGTGTTCCTGGAAGGGGGCACGATCGTCGAGCAGGGCGCGGCAGCGGATCTCTTCGGCCGCCCGACCGATCCGCGCACCCGCCGCTTCGTCCGGACGCTGCTCGGCGAGGCAACGGAGGGGGCCTGACCGGCGCATGCCGGGACGCGCGGATCAGCGCGACAGGCAGCGCAAGGTGAGAAGATCCTCGACGGTGAGCGCGGTCCCGAAGATCAGCGGCCGCCAAGCCGGCAGGGTGGCGACAATCAGGCCGGCTGTCAGCGCGAGCCAGGGCAGAACCGGTCGAAGGCCGGGACCGGCGGCCTTCACGCGGGTCGCCGCGCCAGCGACGCCTCCTCCCCCCGGCCGACCAGAACGAGGCCGAGGCCCGCGGCCAGCATGGCACCGCCCCAGAGCAGGAACCCGATGTCCCAGTAGAGCCACTGCGCCCGCGGCGTCAGCTCGTTGACGTGGTGCACGCCGAGGATCTCGTGGTCGATCACGCCCTCGACGAGGTTGAACAGGCCCCAACCGATCAGGATGGACCCGGCGAGCAGCTTGCTGGACCAATAGAGGTGCGTGCGGTGCGCGGCTCGCCAGAGGATGAACAGCCCGAGGACCACGAAGACGTAGGTCGCACTGTGGAAGATGCCGTCCCAGAGGGTGTTCAGTTCGAGATTCGGGATCGTATCGATCGGGTACCAGCTGCTCAGCATGTGGTGCCATTGCAGAACCTGGTGCAGCACGATCCCGTCGAAGAAGCCGCCGAGCCCGAGCCCGAACAGGATGCCGGCGCTCAGGGGGAAGGCGCGCTTTCGGGTGTCAGCCGCTTCCATGCACAACTCCCGCTTGGCGAATGATCCAGAGCCCCGTCAATGCTTCGCTCCGCACGCCAGGACGACGGCGTCTCGAGGAAAAACCGCTCCGGACCCCGGCGGGTCCGTCACGGCTCGCGCGGCGTCACGGCCGGGGTCGACACCATCCGCAGGTAGACGATCAGACCCGCCAGGAAGACCGCGAGGCCGAGCCCCGTGGCGTAGGGTGCGAAATCCTTGCCGGCGATCGCGATCGCCGCACTGTGGCCCGCCAGAAGATCAGTCCCGGCGAGCAGCACGCCCACGCAGCTCTCGCCGACCAAGAACCCGGAGGCGAGGAGCACGCCCCGGCGGCGCGCGGCGCCTACCGCCTTGTCGGCCTTCTTCCCCGTCTTGCCGCCGTCGGAGCTGATCCGGGCGCGCAGCCGGCGCTCGGCGACCCAGCCGAGGACGCCACCGATGGCGATCGTCATCTCCACCGAGAGCGGCAGGTACATGCCGATCCCGACCGTCAGCGCCGGGAAGGTGAGATTGCGCCGCTTCAGCCAGGATTCCGCGGCGACCAGCACCACGCCGAGGCCGGCACCGATCAGCACCATGCTCCAGGGAAGCTCGCTCTGCGTGATGCCGTTGGCGATCTGGGTCATCAGCGCGGCCTGGGGGGCCGGCATGGCGCTGCCCGGATCCTGGCCTTCGTGGGCGGGGGCGCCGACGAAGCCGTAGGCCTCATAGAGCAGCGCCAGGAGCGGGGCGATCACCACGGCCCCGACCCCGACGCCGAGGATGAGGGCGACCTGCTGGTGCCAGGGCGTGGCGCCGACGACCTGCCCGGTCTTCAAGTCCTGCAGGTTGTCATTGGCGATCGAGGAGGTCGTGATGATCACGGACGTCAGCAGCAGCGCCATGCCGGTGACGAACCGGTCCCCCTCCGCCCCGGCGGAATGCCCGAGGATGACAGGCAGCAGCAGCGCGGTGGCCATCGTGGTCAGGATGCCGATCCCCGAGATCGGGCTCGACGAGGATCCGAGAAGGCCCGCGAGGTAACCGCAGGCCGCCGCCATCAGGAAGCCGAACAGGACGGTGAACAGGGTCGCGGCCACCGCCAGCACGATCATCAGGCTGCCGAGGTCGGCCGGCTGGGCGAAGTACCCGAACAGGATGGCCAGCGGCACGCACAGGCCCAGCGTCGCGGCGGCGACCCAGGTGATCGGCAGGTCGCGCTCCTCGCGCGGATGATCCTTGCCGAGACCGCCGCTCCCGGACAGGGCGGCGCGGATGCTCGCGAAGATCGGGCGTGCCAGAGATCCGACCGTCCACATTCCCCCCACCGCGATGATGCCGGCACCCATCAGGCGCACCTGCCCGGACCAGACCGCTTCGGCCGCCGCCCCCGCGGACTTGCCGGGATCGGGCGACAGCGCGGTGAGAATCGGGACCGCGATCCCCCAGGCGACCAGGACGCCGGTCAGCAGCGCCAGGCAGGCGCCGATGCCCACGAGATAGCCGACGCCGACCAGCGCCAGCGAGAAGCCGGTCCCGCTGCGGAACACGGCGCCGCCGAGGCTGACCGCGCCGTTGAGGCCCTCGCCCAGAATCTTCAGCCCCGTCGTGGCCAGACCGATCATCCCGGCGGCCGCGGCGGCGCCGAGCAGGTCCCGCAGGCCGTGGCCGCCCTGCTCCTCGTGGCCGGTCTTGAGCACCTCCGCGGCGGCGATGCCCTCGGGATAGGGAAGGTCGCTGCCCGATACGAGGGCGCGCCGGAGCGGGATCGAGAAGGCGACCCCGAGGAGGCCGCCCAGCAGGCACACGGCCGTGGTCTGCCAGAACGGGAAGCCGTGCCAGTGCCCGATGAGGACGAGGCCCGGCAGGGCCAGGATGACGTTGCACAGGGTGCCGGCCGCCGAAGCCTGGGTCTGCACGATGTTGTTCTCGAGGATGCCGGCGCCACCCATCAACCGGAAGGCGCCCATTGAGATCATCGCGGCCGGGATCGAGGACGAGAACGTCATCCCGGTCTTCAAACCCATGTAGAGGTTGGCGGCCATGAACACGACGGTGATGGCCGCGCCGAGCGCGATCCCGCGCAGGGTCAGCTCGGCCTGACGGTCCTGCGTCTTCGGCGTGATCGTCGGGTTGCAGGCGTCCATCATCCACTCGAGCTGTCGTCCGCAAACCATCCGAGGGGCGAAAACTTTCCCCGGGCCTGCCGCCATACCCCCTTCCGCATCCCCGACGGTCGATGCCTGAGGCGATCTGTCCCTGGGACATGCGGTCGACGGGATGCAGTCACCTGCCGCCCTGCAGGGTTTCGTAGCAGACCGTCCCCGCCGCCCCGCTCGGGGTGCCGGGCGTATCTTCCGGGACATCCCAGACAGCCCATGTGGTATCTCTACGGCATCGCCCTGCTGGCCGGCGTCGCCAACGCCATCGAGCCCGGCCAGAACGCCACGCTGGCAAAGGTCACGGGGCAGCCGATGCTGGCGGGTCTCTTCTGCTTCGGCCTGGCGATCGTCTGCTTCCTCGGCGCCATGATCGTCGCCCGGCTGCGGGGACGGACGCAGGCCGAAGCGGGGTCCAGCGTTCCGTGGTGGGCCTGGCCCGGCGGCATCCTCGGGGCCGCCGTCGTCCTGGCGCAGCTCTACATCTCCGAGACGGTCGGTGCCGCAGCGTTCCTAGGCTGCGTGATCACGGCGGGCGTGGTCGGCTCCATCGCCCTCGATCATTACGGCCTCGTGGGCTTCGAGCGCCATCGCGCCAGCCTCTGGCGCATCCTCGGGGGCGTGCTGATGGTCGCAGGCGTCGCTCTCGTGGCGGTGTTCTGACGGCCCCGGCCGACGATCCGAACGTATCGCATCCTCAGGATCCCAGCATGATCTTCCTCTACGGCTTTGCCCTGCTGGCAGGCATCGCCACCGCGATCGAACCGGGCCAGAACGCGGGCCTCGCCAAATCCCTCGCGCGGCCGCTGCTCGCCGGCGTGGTGAGCCTCGTCGTCAGCATCACCACGATTCTCGCCGCCATGCTTGTGACGGGGCAGTACGGGTTGCCGGCGACGGACCGCCTCGCGCAGGTGCCCTGGTGGGCATGGCTCGGCGGCCTGATGAGCGCGGGCCTGACCATGGCGCAGCTCTCCGTCTCCAAGCGGATCGGCGCCGCCAGCTTCCTCGGGCTGATCGTGACGGCGGGCGTGGTCACGTCGATCCTGCTCGACCATTTCGGCCTCGTGGGCTTCAAGGTCCACGAAGCGAGCCTGTGGCGCATCCTGGGCGGCGCCCTGATGATCGGCGGTGTCGCGCTGGTCGCCCGGTTCTGAGGCCCGCCCCGCCGGGTTAGATCGTCCAGCCGCCGTCGATCATGACGGCCTGGCCGGTCGTGTAGGTCGCGCCCGCGAGATAGACGGCGAGGTCGGCGATCTCCTCGGGCGTGCCGAGCCGCCCGATCGGCTGGCGCGCGATGAAGGCGGCGCGGGTCTCCTCGTAGTCGCCCTGCTGGCGGATGCGCTCCTGCAGAGACGGGCTCTCCACCGTGCCGGGGCAGATGGCGTTGCAGCGGATGTTGTGGCCGACATAGTCGGCGGCCACCGCCTTGGTCAGGCCGATCACCGCCGCCTTCGTCACTCCGTAGGCGAAGCGGTTGGGCACACCCTTCACCGAGGAGGCGACGGAGGCCATGTTGACGATGGCACCGTCGCGGCGCTCCAGCATGCCGGGCAGGACCGCCCGGATCGTGCGGATCATCGCCTTGACGTTGAGGTCGAGGGCGAAGTCCAGCTCGTCGTCGCGCATCTCCAGGATGGTGCCGGCATGCACGATGCCGGCGCAGTTGAACAGGATGTCGACCGCGCCGATGCGCGCGACCAGGGCGCTGACGGCGCCCGCATCCAGCACGTCGAGGGGTGCGGTGCTGAGGTTGTCGGCGCGCAGATCGGCCAGGGCCGCCGCGTTGATGTCGGTGGCGTGGACCCGCGCCCCGGCGCGGGCGAAGGCGAGCGCGCTGGCGCGCCCGATTCCCTGTCCCGCCGCCGTGACCAGGACCGTCTTCCCGGAAAGATCTGCCATTGCTCGCTCCCAGCAGGCTTCGCTTCGCCGCGAAGGCGTCCGGACCGGGTCACGCGGGT
>Ga0316228_1000274_pt1 | contig 72815 bp, 77 predicted proteins | sample TBH18021metaG_FD_206005 | JGI IMG/M metagenome (GOLD analysis project Ga0316228, IMG submission 206005) | Freshwater microbial communities from Trout Bog Lake, Wisconsin, USA - TBH18021 | ecosystem: Environmental > Aquatic > Freshwater > Lake > Hypolimnion/Profundal zone | place: USA: Wisconsin... | reverse complement strand
CTCGGACTCGACGAGCCCGAGAGTGCCTGCCGCGCGTTCGCCGGGACGCCAGGATGAGCCGGCGCGCCGCCCTCGCCCTCCTGCTCTGCCTCGCGGTGCCGGCGCGGGCCGAGGAGATCTTCGTCTCGAACGAGCGTGACAACACCGTTTCGGTGCTCGACGGCGACAGCTTCGCGGTGATGCGCACCTTCCCGGTCGGCCGGCGGCCCCGCGGGCTGACCTTCTCGCAGGACGGGCGGTCGCTCTACCTCTGCGCCAGCGATTCCGACGCCGTGCAGGTGATCGACCCGGAGTCCGGCGAGGTCCGGCACAACCTGCCCTCCGGCGAGGATCCGGAGCAATTCGCCCTGGCGCCGGACGGGCGCACGCTGTTCATCGCCAACGAGGAGAACGCCACCACCACGGTGGTCGACGCGCAGACCCGCAAAGTGCTGGCGCAGATCGATGTCGGGATCGAGCCGGAGGGCGTCGCGGTGAGCCCGGACGGCCGCACCGCCGTGACGACCTCGGAGACCACCAACATGGTCCACTGGATCGACACGAAGAACCTGGAGGCGGTGGACGCGACGCCGGTCGGGCAGCGGCCGCGCTTCGCGGCGTTCTCGGCGGACGGGACGCGGCTCTGGGCCTCCTCGGAGATCGGCGGCACCGTCTCGGTGATCGACGTCGCCACCCGCAGGGTCGCCGAGACGATCGCGTTCGCCGTGAAGGGGATCGCGGCCGACCGGATCCAGCCGGTGGGGATCCAGATGTCGAAGGACGGGCGCCACGCCTTCGTGGCGCTGGGTCCGTCCGACCGGGTCGCGGTGGTGGATACCGCGACCTTCAAGGTCGAGAGCTACATCCTGGTCGGTCGCCGGGTCTGGCAGCTCGCCCTGAACGCTGCCGGCACGCGGCTCTTCACCACCAACGGCGTCTCGGGCGACGTGACGGTGATCGATGCCGAGACGTTCAAGCCGATCAAGACCGTGAAGGTCGGCCGCTTCCCCTGGGGCGTAGCGGCGCGGCCGATGCCCGGCGCCGCTGCAGCGGAGGCGCGCGCCGCCGGTGCGGCGCCGTGAGTTTTCCGCAGTCCCGCGCGGCTGCATTCCCCTCCCCCGCACCGGCGACCGGGTCCACTCATCGGCCTTGCCGGCGCGGCTTCGGGACGGAGCGCGGCGTCCCTCTCCCGTGCGGGAAAGGGACGCCAGCGCCCGCTGCAGCCGGCGTCCGTGTTCGACCCGGATGTATGACCAGCGGAGCCGGCGGCGGAGGCAGAAAGGATGCCCGGCCGATGCGGCGCGGACCGTCTCCGGGCCCGCCCGCGCTCCGAACCGCGGTGGGGGGCGGCCGGGGCAAGGGTATGCTCCTGCGCGCCGCGCTCCTTCTTCTCGTCCTGCTCCTGCCGACCCTTCCGGTCTGGGCCGGCCAGCTCGATCGCGCAGCCCTGGAACGATACTTCCCGGCTCCGCTGGTCGTCGGCGAGATGGACGACAGGCTCCCGGTCTGGCCGATCCTGAAGCAGCAGGCCGGCGCCTACGAAGTCTTCGCCTACGCCTTCGAATCCGTCGATCTCGCGCCGATCCCCGGCTTCGGCGGCACGCCCCCTGACCTGCTGATCGCGCTGGCGCCTGACGGCACCTTCCGCGACGTGAAGGTAATCGCGCATCACGAGCCGGTCTTCCTCGAGGGCCTCGGCTCCGAGCCGCTCTTCGCCTTCGTCGAGCAATATGCCGGCCTCTCGGCCCGTCAGGCGATCCGGGTCGGACGGCCGAACGCCCGGGCCGCCGGCGCCGCGCCGCAGACCACCGTCGACGGCATCTCCATGGCCACCGCCTCGACCCGGGTCATCAACCAGTCGATCCTGGCCTCGGCGCTCGCGGTGGCGCGCGTGAAGCTCGGTTTCGGAGCCGTCAATGTCGGCCTCAAGGTCGAGGCCAGGGCCGACCTCTACGCGCCTCTCACCCTGCCTGACTTGCTCGCCCGCGGATGGGTCAAACGGCTCACGGTCACGAACGCCGCCGCCGCCGCGGCCTTCAAGGGAACCGGCGCGGACGACCGCGCCGAGGGACCGCCCGATGCGGTACGGACCGACCTGCTCGTCGCCTATCTCAACGTGCCCGCGATCGGCCGCAACCTGCTGGGCAGGGCCGGGTACGGCGCGCTGATGCGCGAACTCGGGCCCGGCAACCACGCGGTGATGGTGATCAGCGCCGGGCCGGAGGAGGCGCCCGAGAACCCGATCGGCGACAGGTTCGTGCTGGGGGCGGTGCCCGAGCGGCTGGCCGTCAGCCAAGGCGGCCTGATCGTGAACGCCCGCGACATGGCGGTGGAGCGCCGCGATGCCGGCCGCGCGGAGGGTTTGCCGCCCGGCCCCTGGACCATCCTGCGGATCGATCAGGCGGCCGGCTTCGACCCGTCCGAGCCCTGGGTCCTGGCCGAGACGATCGTGCGCGAGCGCGGGCAGATCCTGTCGGAGAAGATCGCCCGCACCTTCATGGTGGAGACGAAACTGCCCGCCGATCTGTTTACCCGCATCCACCCGGAGGACGGGCCGGGCTGGACCGATCCGTGGCGCGCCCGGGCACCTGAACTCGGGCTGATCGGGCTGATGCTCGCGGTGCTGGTACCGGTCCTCGGCCGCCAGCGCGGGCTGGTGGCGGATCGACGGCTTTTCGCGCGCTTCCGCCTCGGCTTCCTGGCGCTGACCCTCGGATTCGTCGGCTGGTACGCGCAGGCGCAACTCTCGATCGTCACCCTCGTCGGCCTCGTGCGCGCCGCCACCGTCACCCACGACCTCACCTTCCTGCTCTACGATCCGCCCTCGCTGGTGCTCTGGGTCTTCGCGCTGTCTGCGCTCGTGGCCTGGGGACGCGGCACGTTCTGCGGCTGGCTCTGCCCGTTCGGCGCGCTGCAGGAATGCGTGGCGCTGCTGGCCCGGCCCCTGCACATCCGGCAGGTCGTGGTGCCGGCCGGACTCGACCGGGCGCTGCGTCAGCTGAAGTACGTCCTGCTCTTCGGCATCCTCGGTGCGGCCGCCGCCGGATCGCCCCTCGCCGACACCGTGTCGGAGGTCGAGCCGTTCAAGACCGCCATCACGCTCTACTTCGTGCGATCCTGGCCGTTCGTCGCCTACGCGGCCGGGCTGCTCGTCCTCAATCTCTTCGTTTACAAGGGGTTCTGCCGCTACCTGTGCCCGCTCGGCGCCGGTCTCGCCCTCATCGGCCGCGTGCGGCTCCTCGACTGGATCCCGCGCCGGGCGGAGTGCGGCTCCCCCTGCCAGCTCTGCAAGGTCCGCTGCCGCTACGGGGCCATCGCCCCCTCCGGCCGAGTCGACTACGCCGAGTGCTTCCAGTGCATGGATTGCGTGACGATCATCCGCGATCCGGCGCAATGCGTGCCGCAGGTGGTGGCGCGCAAGCGGGCGCGCCGGATCGCGCCGCGGCCGGTGACCGTGGGATGAGCGCGCCGGGTCGCTTCGCCCCCGCGCGCCGACGCATCCTCGTCGGAGCTGCCGGGCTCGCGGGATTGGGCGGGATCGCCGCCTTTTGCGCCTCCGCGGCGACGCGGGGGCTGACGCTTCGCACGCGCGCCGGGCTCGCCTTCGGCACAACCGTGGCACTCACCGCCGCCGGGTCGGAGGCTTCCGTCGTCGAGGCCGCGCTTGCGGACGGGTTCGCGGCGATGCGCGCCGTAGAGAGCGCCGCCAGCCTGTTCCGAGCCGACAGCGCCCTGGCGCGGCTCAACCGTGACGGCGCTCTGGAGGCACCCGATCCGCACCTCCTCGCTCTCCTGCGCTTCGCTCTCACCCTCGCGGACAAGACCGACGGCGCCTTCGACCCGACCGTGCAGCCGCTCTGGCCGGTCTGGGCCGGTGCGGCGGCCCGAGGCGAGCGACCGGGTGCGGAGGCCCTCCGCGCGGCCCTGGCTCAGGTCGGCTGGCGGCGCGTGCAGATCGGGCCGGACCGCATCGTCCTGGAGCCCGGAACGGCGCTGACCCTGAACGCCCTGATCCAGGGCTACGCCGCCGATCAGGTGATGGCCGCGCTGCGGATGCGCGGCATCGCCGATGCCTTCGTGGATACCGGCGAATTCGGTGCGTCCGGCACGCATCCCGACGGTACGCCCTGGCGGCTGGGCCTCGCCGATCCCCGCGACCCCGCCACCGTCGCCGCCGTCATCGCTCCGTTCACCGGCTTCGCGGCGACGTCGGGCGACTACAACATGTGCTTCTCGGATGATCGCGCCGATCACCACATCTTCGATCCGACGACGGGCCGATCCCCGCGCGCCCTCTCGTCCGTGACCGTGACGGCGCCGACGGGATTGCTCGCCGACGGGCTGTCGACCGCCTGCATGGTCCTGGGGCGCGCGCGCGGCGCGCATCTCGTCGCGGCCCATCCGGGTTGCGCCGTGCGCTTCACCGGAAAGCTCTGATCAGGCCATGCGGATGGCGCCCGCGGAGCCCGTGCCGCGCAAGACCGATCGCGACGACCGATGCGGCCCCGACATCGTACGGCCTGAGCCCTGCCGGCTCGGCGGCACCGCCCTACCTGCCCGGAGCCCCACGGCGCAGCCCCTGCATGCGCAGCGACGGGGGAAGTCCCTCAGGAGCTCGCGCGTGACCCAAGGAACCGAGCCGTACTGGCCGACGGAAGTCTGGGCGGAACAGGACCCGGGTTCGGCGGGACTCGACGCCGAGCGGCTGGCGGAGGCGGTCGCCTTCGCCGCGGCCCACGAAAGCCAATGGCCGCGCAGCCTGTACTATCCCGATGGCCGCTATGTCGGGATCGTCGAGTGGAACGAGCGCGGGCCATGGAGCGACATTGCCGGTCCGGTCCGCCCGCGGGGCGGCCCCGCCGGCGTGATCCTGAAGGGCGGTCGTCGCGTCGCCGCCTGGGGCGACACGCGCCGGCCGGACATGACCTTCTCGATCGCGAAGAGCTACCTCGCGGTGCTGGCCGGCCTCGCTTCCGACGACGGGCTGATCCCCGACGTCGATGCGCCGGTGCGGGAGAGCGTTCCCGATCCGCTACTCGACGGCCCGCATAACGGCGCGATCACGTGGCGCCACCTGCTGCAGCAATCGAGCGAGTGGCAGGGCACGCTGTTCGGCAAGTCCGATCAGGTCGACCATTTCCGGCAGATCGGTCCGGGCGCCGACAACAGCCGGAAGGGGGAAAAGCGGCTCCCGCGCCCGCCGGGCTCCTACTACGAGTACAACGACGTGCGGGTGAACCTGCTGTCCTATTGTCTGATGTGCCGCTTCGGCCGCGCCCTGCCGGAGGTGCTGCGCGAGCGGATCATGGACCCGATCGGCGCCTCCCGGGACTGGGAATGGCGCGGCTACGACACGGCCTGGGTCGAAATCGACGGCCGCCGGATTCAGTCGGTCCCCGGCGGCGGCCATTGGGGCGGCGGCCTGTTCATCGGAGCCGACGACCATGCACGCTTCGGTCTCCTGATCGCCCGCGGCGGTACCTGGAATGGCCGTCGGCTTCTGTCCGAGCGATGGATCCGCGCGATGCTGTCCCCCTCGCCCACCCTCGACAACTACGGCTATCTCTGGTGGCTGAACCGGGGTGCCGCCGCCAAGCCGCAGCTTCCCGCCTCCGCCTTCAGCGCGCTCGGGGCGGGCAACAACGTGATCTGGTGCGATCCGGAACGCGACCTCGTCGCAATCCTCCGCTGGATCGACAAGGCCGCCCTCGACGGCTTCCTGCTGCGCCTCGCAGCCGCGACGGGGCCAGGGGCGCACTCGTAGACATCACGGTCCGTCCGGCTGCGGAGGGGGACGGCTCGAGGATCGCGCGCGCCGCAATCGGCCTTCACCCTTGCCGTCCCGGCGCGCCTTCGCCTGGGTCCCGCATCGCGGCGACGCCAACGTCCTGATCCCCGATACGCGCAGGATCCGGCAGCTTGAGGAGACCGCGGCTGCGGCCGACCTCGTGCTGTTTGAGGCGGATCGTCAGGCCATCGACCGTGCGATGCCGCAGGAGACCGGTCGCGCACCGCGCAACGGCGACGCATCGCTGGCGATGGTCGATCTCCGACCGTCAGGCCGCTGCCAAGGCCGCGATGGTCTCGGCCATCGCGCGCGCCCGCGGAACGAGGCTTCCGACCTCCAGATATTCCTCCGGGGAATGGGCCTTTCCGCCGACGGGGCCGACGGCGCAGAGGGTCGGGCAGCCGACGCTGGCGGTGAAACCGGAATCGGCGCAGCCACCGGCGAACTCGCCCGCCACCGGCGTGCCCTGTTGCGCGCTGACCCGCGCGTAGGTCTCGAACAGGGTCCGCGAGGCCTCATCCTGCACCAGCGGCAGGAACTCGCCCTTGATGGTCAGGCGCGCGGTCGTGCCGGGAACCGTGGACTGCGCCACGATCGCGGCGATCCGGTCCATGGCCGCCTCGCGATCGGGCGGTGTCACGTAGCGCAGGTCGATCTCGCAGGTCGCGCGGGGCGCCACGGTGTTCACCGACTGGCCGCCCGCGATCAGCCCGACATTCACCGTGGTGCCGCGGTCGAGATCGGTGATCGCGTGGAATGCGACGGTCTTGTGGGCGAGTTCCAGGATGGCGCTGCGCCCGTCGGCGTAGTTGCCGCCGGAATGGGCTGCCTTGCCGAGCACCTCCAGGTGCATGAAGACGCCACCCTTGCGGCCGGTGACCACGTTGCCGGTCGGCCGGCCGGGCTCGGAATTCAGCACCGCGCGGGCGCCGCGCGCGGTCTCCTCGATGATCGGGCGGCAGGCCGGCGAGCCGATCTCCTCGTCGCTGGTGAACAGGCCGACGAGCGGCACCGGCGCGCCGCCGGCCCGGTGGTAGGCCGCAAGCACGAAGGCGTTCATCACCAGGCCCGCCTTCATGTCGGCGACGCCGGGCCCGTGGGCGCGGCCCTCGGCGATCCGGAACGGCCGCCGGGACGGCTCCCCCTTCGGGAAGACGGTGTCGCGGTGGCCCATGAGGACGACCGGCCGGTTGCCGCCGCCCGACCCGGCCACCTCAGCCTTCAGGGCATCGCCGTAACCCTCCACCGGGATCGTCGTGACCGGGATGCCGTGGCCGGCGAGAAACTCCGCGATGCGAAGGCCGACAGCATCGACGCCCGGCTTGTCGTAGGAGCCGGAATCGATATTCACCAGCTCTTCGAGGAGCGATAGCATCGCACCCTCCTGATCTTCGAGCCAGCGAACGGCATCACCTGCCATCATGAGGTTCCTCGTACCGGGATCGATGAACCGTACGTCGAACCGGCTGCGCGAGCAAAGCGAGGCAATCCAGGTTTGCGCAACCTCTCGCGACGGAGCGTGGCAAAGACTGCTTCGCCGCGCACGCAAAGTCGGTGCCGACACGCGCAAGGCGCGGATTCGTCAGGCCGAGCTTACCCTGCCGATATTGCCTGAGAGGGGCCGGAGGCTCGGACAAGCTTGCTCAATGACCATCGCCCGCGGCCGGCGAGGGATTGGGCCGTGTCGCGCTCAAGCCAGATCGAGAGTCGCTGCAATCCGCTGGGCTGACAGGATCGGCGCGACGCTCATGCGACGCTCACGACGGGCGTCAGGGAGCGACCGCCTATTCGACAGTGACCGACTTGGCGAGGTTCCTGGGCTGGTCGACGTCTTTCCCCATGAACACCGCCGTGTGGTAGGCGAGCAGCTGGATCGGCACCGCGTACACGATCGGGGCCACGGTGGCGTTGACCGCCGGCATGGTGAAGGTCGCCAGCGTGTCGAGGCCGTGCTCGGCCGCGCCCTTCGCGTCGCCGATCAGCACGATCCGCCCGCCGCGCGCGGCCACCTCCTGCATGTTCGACACCGTCTTCTCGAACACCCCGTCATGCGGCGCGATGACGATCACCGGCACGCTCTCGTCGATCAGCGCGATCGGCCCGTGCTTCAGCTCGCCCGCCGCGTAACCCTCGGCGTGGATGTAGCTGATCTCCTTCAGCTTCAGCGCGCCCTCCAGCGCCATCGGGTAGCTGGTGCCGCGGCCGAGATAGAGGACGTCCCGCGCCTTCGCGACCTCCCGCGCCAGAGCCTCGATCGCCGTTTCATGCGTCAGCGCCTCGGCCATCAGGCCCGGCGCCTTGATCAGCGCGTCGACCAGCCGCCGCTCGCCGGCCGCGTCGAGCGTCCCGCGGGCGCGGCCGGCCGCGATGGCGAGGCACAGCAGAACCGTGAGCTGACACGAGAACGCCTTGGTGGAAGCCACGCCGATCTCCGGCCCGGCCAGCGTCGGCATCACCACGGAGGATTCCCGCGCGATGGTCGAGGTCGGCACGTTGACCACGCTCAGCGTGTGCTGGCCCTGGCTCTTGGCGTAACGCAGGGAGGCAAGGGTGTCGGCGGTCTCGCCGGATTGCGAGATGACCAGCGTCAGCCCATCCTTCTCCAGCGGGGCCTCGCGGTAGCGGGCCTCGGAGGCGACATCGATCTCCACGGGCAGGCGCGCCACCTGCTCGAACCAGTAGCGGGCGACGAGGCCGGCGTAGAAGGCCGTGCCGCAGGCGGTGATGTAGACCCGGCTGAGCTTGGCGAAGTCGAAGGGCAGCGCCTCCGGCAGCATCACGCGACCCTGCGCCATGTCGACGTAATGGGCGAGCGTGCGGCCCACCACTTCGGGCTGTTCGTGGATCTCCTTGGCCATGAAGTGGCGGTACTCGCCCTTGTCGATCCGGTAGGCCTGCGTGGCGATCCTCTGGCGCGCCCGCTCGACCGTGGCGCCCGACGCGTCCCGGATCTCGGCGCCGGTCCGGGTCAGGATCGCCCAGTCGCCCTCGTCGAGATAGGTGATCGCGTCGGTGAACGGGGCGAGTGCCAGGGCATCGGAGCCCAGGTAGGTCTCGCCCTGGCCGAAACCGATCGCCAGCGGCGCGCCGTGACGGGCCCCGATCAGCAGGTTCTCCTCGCCGGAGAACAGGAAGCCCAGCGCGAAGGCGCCGCGCAGCCGCGGCAGGGCCGCCGCCACCGCCTCCACGGGACCCATCTGCCGGTCCATGTTGCGGCTGACGAGCTGGGCGACGACCTCGGTGTCGGTCTCGGTCTCGAAGACGACGCCGTCAGCCTCCAGCTCCTGCTTCAGCTCGCGGAAATTCTCGATGATGCCGTTGTGGACGACCGCCAGCCGCTTGGTGGCGTGCGGGTGGGCGTTGGTCTCGTTCGGCCGGCCATGGGTCGCCCAGCGGGTGTGCCCGATGCCGATCGTGCCGGTGAGCGGCTCCTGCGCGAGCTTGGCCTCCAGGTTGACGAGCTTGCCGGAGGCGCGGCGCCGCGCCAGGCGGCCATGCTCCAGGGTGGCGATGCCGGCGGAATCGTAGCCGCGGTATTCGAGTCGGCGCAGGGCCTCGATCACCTGCCCCGCCACCGCGTCGCGTCCGACGATGCCGACGATGCCGCACATGAAACTGTCTCTCGCTTCGACGCCCGGCTGGCCGCGCCGAGGCGCTGCGCAGAGTCCGGGCCGCCCCGCTCAGCGCGGGTCCAAGCGTGACTTCTACCGGATCGGGGTGGCGCAGGGCCAGCCCCGGTCGTGCTCGGCCGGCCGAAGCGGTCTCAGGAGCCCGTCCCGCGCCGCGCCTTCTCGGCCTGCAGCGCCGCACGCTTCTCCTTCGCCCAGCCCGGCTTCATCGCCTGCCGGCCGCGGGCGACCGCCATGGCGTCGGCCGGCACGTCGTCGGTGATCACCGAGCCCGAGGCCACGTAGGCCCCCTCCCCGACGGTGACCGGGGCGACCAGCGCCGAGTTCGAGCCGATGAAGGCACCCGCGCCGATCGTCGTCCGGTGCTTGAGCACGCCGTCGTAATTGCAGGTGATCGTGCCGGCGCCGATATTGGCTTTCGCGCCGACCTCCGCATCGCCGAGATAGGTCAGGTGCGCGGCTTTCGCGCCCGCGCCCATCCGGGCGTTCTTCAGCTCGACGAAATTGCCGAGTTCCGCACCGGCCTCCAGCACGGCGTGGCCGCGCAGCCGCACGAACGGCCCGATCCGGACGCCCGCCTCCAGGTTGGTCTCGGTGAGATGCGCGAAGGACCGCACGGTACAGCCATCCGCCACGCGCACGCCCGGACCGAACACGACGTTGGGCTCCACGATCACGTCGCGCCCCAGCATCGTGTCGTGGCTGAGGAACACCGTCTCCGGCGCGATCAGGGTGGCGCCGCCCAGCATCGCGGTGCGGCGCAGCTGGGCCTGGATCGCCGCTTCCGCGACGCTGAGCTGCACCCGGTCGTTGACGCCCTGCGCCTCGGCCTCGTCCACCGGCACGACCGTGACGGGCAGCCCGTCGGCGACAGCCAGCGCCACCGCGTCGGGCAGGTAGTACTCACCCGCGGCGTTGTCGTTGCCGATACGGGCGAGCAGCGCCAGGGCGTGCCGCCCGGCAAGCGCCATCAGACCGGCATTGCACAGGGTCACGGCCCGCTCGGCCGCGCTCGCATCCTTCTCCTCGCGGATCGCCAGGACGCGGTCGCCCTCTGTCAGCACCCGACCATAGCCGGTCGGCGTCGCGGTCTCGAAAGCCAGCACAGCCACCGCGGCGCCGTCGGCGAGGGGCGCGCGCAGGCGCAGGAACGTCTCGGCCGTGACCAGAGGCGTGTCGCCGAAGGCGATCACCACGTCGTCGTCCGGCTCGGCCAGGATCTCCCGCGCAGCCAGGACCGCGTGGGCGGTGCCCAGCCGCTCGACCTGCGGAAAGACCTGCGCACCGGGCGCCGCCTTCGCGATCTCGGCGGCGACGTCGTCGCGGCCGGGCTCGGCCACCACGGCGATCCGGCCCGCGCCCGCCGCCTGCACGGCGGCCAGGACGTGGCCGAGCATGCTGCGCCCGGCGATCCGGTGCAGCACCTTCGGCAGGTCCGAGCGCATGCGCGTGCCCTTCCCGGCTGCGAGCACGATGGCGGTGAGGCTGCGCGGGGGCGTTCCGGTCGGGGTCATCGCGGGTCCAGGCGTCGATCAAACGGCAGGACGGATGGGCCGGACGGAAGCCGGGCGCAAGCCCATCCGGGTGATCAGCGCAGAGCCAGGGCGGCGTGCTGGCCCGAGCCGTGGGCGAAATGCTCGCGGCGGCGCTCGATCGAGCTCGGGATCCGCAGCGATTCCCGGTACTTCGCCACCGTGCGCCGGGCGATGTCGACGCCCTCCCCGCGCAGCTTCTGCACCAGCGCGTCGTCGGACAGCACGTCGTCCCGGGTCTCGCCGTCGACGAGCTGCTTGATGCGGTGGCGCACGGCCTCGGAGGAATGGGCGGCGGCGCCGGCTGCACCGGGGATCGCCGCGGTGAAGAAATACTTCATCTCCAGGGTGCCGCGGCTCGTGCCGATGGCCTTGTTGGAGGTGACCCGCGAGACGGTGGATTCGTGCATGCCGATCGCCTCGGCCACGGTCTTGAGATTCAGCGGACGCAGGTGGCTGACCCCGTGGACGAAGAACCCGTCCTGCTGGCGGACGATCTCGGTGGCGACCTTGAGAATGGTGCGGGCCCGCTGCTCCAGCGAGCGGGTCAGCCAGTTGGCGTTCTGGAGCGCCTCCGACAGGAAGGCCTTGTCGCCCTCCGCGGCGGCGTTGCGCGACACGCGGGCGTAATAGCTCTGGTTCACCAGAACCCGCGGCAGCGCCTCGCTGTTCAGCTCGACCAGCCAGGAGCCGTCCGGCGCGGCGCGCACGAACACATCCGGGATCAGAACCTCGACGGCGCTCGATCCGAAGGCGCGGCCCGGCTTGGGATCGAGCCGGCGGATCTCGCCCAGCATGTCGACGAGGTCCTCGTCGTCGACGCCGCAGAGCCGGCGCAGCGCCGCGAAATCGCGCTTGGCCACGAGGTCGAGGCGCGAGACCAGCGCTTGCATCGCCGGGTCGAACCGGTCGCGCTCGCGCAGCTGGATCGCGAGGCATTCCGCGAGATCGCGGGCTGCGATCCCCGGCGGATCGAAGGTCTGAATCAGCGCCAGCATCCGGCCGACGAGGGACGGGTCGGCGCCGAGCCGCTCGGCCACGCCCTCCACGGTCTCGCGGAGGTAGCCGGCCTCGTCGACGGCGTCGATCAGGAAGCCGCCGATCAGCCGCTCCGCGGGATTCCGGGTCGCGAGGTCGAGCTGGCCCGCGAGGTGATCGCGCAGCGAGGTCTCCGCCGTGAGGGTCGCCTCGAAATCCGGCGCCTCGGCATCGAAGCTGCCGCCGGTGCTGCCATAGGGCGGCGGCGTCAGCGAGAGCATGTCGCCCCCACCCGCTTCGCGCGCCTGAACCGGCACCTCGTCCGGGAAGACGTTGTCGAGCCGGGTGTCGAAATCGCTCTCGATCTCGCTGCGATCCGGATTGAGGTCTGCGGACAGCCACGATTCGGGTTCCGCCCCCTCGAATCCGTCCGAACCCGCCTCCTCCGCGTGGCCGCCCATTTCGGGGGATTCGCCGGCGCCCGGCAACTCGGGCTCCGCGCGTTCCAGCAGCGGATTGCGCTCCAGCTCGGCCTCGACATAAGCCGCGAGATCGAGCTGCGACAATTGCAGGAGCTTGATCGCTTGCAGGAGCTGCGGCGTCATCACCAGGGCCTGGCCCTGACGCACTTCCAGCCGTTGCACCAAACTCATGCGAGGCCCCGATGCCCTTCCGGCGCAGTTCGCCAGCCGGAGCCACGCTGCTCACGGCATGGTTCTTGCTTGCTCCGTTGGGCTTTCTCTAGCTCGATCCGAACCGCGCGTCAAAGCGCGTCCGTGCATGCACATGTTGGCAAGTGCGTCCTGGTGCCGAGCGCGTGGCATGGCGGCCACAGCGCCGGTCCGCCGGCAGTGTGACGTCAGATCTTAAAGGAAGCTTTGCGCATTCGTCCGCACGTCATGGCCGAGATGTCCGATGAAGCCCACATTGCTTTGTCTGTTCGCGGACGGTTCGGACGCTGGATGCAATATCCGCTCGCTATTGCGTGGTGATCCGAGCATGCCACGGAGGCGCGTTCCGGTTCGCGGACTTGAGCCGGAGCGCGTATGTCTACTTCTGCGTACGCGTTCGACGATGCCGCATCAGAACCGCCTTCTGGCTGCCCTATCCGAGGCGGATGGCGCGCTGCTCGGGCCACATCTCGAGGCGGTCGACCTTCCCCTCGGCAAGGTGCTCGTCGAGCCGGCCACCGCGATTCCGCACGCTGTCTTCATCGACACCGGCCTGTGTTCCATGGTCTCGACCCTCGCCGAGGGCGGCCGCATCGAGGTCGGCCTGTTCGGTCGTGACGGCATGGCGGCACCGGCGCTGCTGCTGGGAACCGATACGATCCCGTACCAGGTCTTCATGCAGGTCGCAGGTCGCGGGCAACGCATCTCCGTGCCGGCGCTGCGCGACGCCTTGACGTCCAGCCCGTCGCTGCGGAACCTGCTCCTGCGCTACGTCCAGACCTTCCTGGTGCAGGTCGCCCAGACCGCCATCGCCAATGCCGGGGCACCCGCCGAGGAGCGGCTCGCGCGGTGGCTCCTGATGTACCACGACCGGCAGGACGGCGACGATCTCTCCGTGACACACGAATTCCTGTCGATCATGCTCGGCGTGCGCCGACCGACCGTCACGGTCGCGATCCACACCCTGGAGGGCGCCGGCCTGATCCGCGCCCGGCGCGGCCGGATCCGAGTCCTGAGCCGCAGCCGTTTGGAAGAGGCCGCCGGGCAGACCTATGGGCCGGCCGAAGCCGAGTACGAGCGGCTGATCGGCCCGCTGCGGCGGACGCAGAGCGCGCTGGCTTAGGAGCCTTCGGCGCCGACGAAGCCGGCATCGCGCGTTATCACGACGTTTCCCGCACGCCGGGCACACCCTCCATGCCGAGGCCCATCGCCTCGGCCGGGGGCGATCGATCAAGTTTCTGTGCGAAACCATACATTTTTGCGGCAGGCTCGGGATCACTCGCGCGGGGATCGCGTTCTCTGCGCGGACGCCGCGGCTTGGAGAAATCGGCGACCCTGTCGCGCGAGGCGAGGCCGGCGTCCACACACAGGTTAACGACATCGCTCCTGCGGCGGCCCAGGTTCCTCGTCTGGCCGTGAGGTCCTGCGCCGTGCGCTACTTCACCGATTTCACCGACGATCAGGGTCTGTCCCGGGACGAGGAGGGACTGCACTTCGCTCATCGTCACGAGGCGTGTCTCTCGGCGACGGAAGCGCTGATCGAGGCCGCGCATGACCGGCTCCGCGTCCGGGCGGACCGGCCGCTCCCCGGGGATGACGGCCTGATCCTGGAGGCGCAAGTCCGGGACGCGGCCGGAAGCACGGTCTTTCGCGCCCGCCTCACCCTCAACCTGGATTGGCGGGACACCGACAGCTGAGCGCTCGCTCTACCAGCCGCAATTCGGGACCGGCGGCTGTGCCTTGGCCATCGCTGATTTCTCGATCGGCACCATCGCGCCCCAGGCGTATTTCTGGGCGTGGGGCGTGACGTTGGCGAACAGGCAGCCGAGCTGGAAATGCGTCGCCCCCATCTCGCCCGCGAAGCCCATACAATCCAGGAAGGTCCAGGTCTTGGGAACCGGGGTCATGGACCGCCAGCGCGGCGTCGCCATCGGCGAGCAGACCTTGACGGCCCCGGTGCCGTCATCGGCATTCAGCGCGTCGCCCGGGCTCTGCGCCGCACAGGGGCGGACGGCAAGGCCGAGCAGCAGCGCCGCCGCGAGGGCCGCTTGGCGGGTGATCAGGGCGTGTCGGCTCATCGGGTCAGCGCATCGTCCACCACAGGCCCGCGAGGATCGCGAAGCCGAAGACGTTGTAGAGGATCGCCCAGATCCAGACACCCAGCACGGCCCGGCTCGGCTGGCGCGGTTGCGGCCGGCCGAGACGCAGGCGGTGTCGATCCTCGGGTGTCGGCCAGATCGCCGCTCTTGGGGCCTTGAGGAGGCGCGTCAGCGCCTCCGGAAGACTCGGGCCGGGCGGTGTCTCACCGGTCATGACGGCCTCGGATGCGAGGATAGGCTTACACCGGTCCAACCCGCCCGCGGCGGGAGCGGTGCGGCTGTCCGTCCGTCCGCGGGCCCGGCCGGTTCGCTGCTGCCGTCGGTCCGCCAGCCATTCACAGCACCGTGCCGGGCGCCTGCGGGTAATATTGGTACGCCCATGTCTCGGACAGCAGCCGGTCGCCCGCTTTCAACTGGAGACGCATCTCCACCGGATCCGGGCCCTCGGCATAGACCTTGAGGAAAACTCGCCACGGGCTCGGCTTGCCGTAGGGAGCCCAGGTGGCGGCGACCTCCTCGGCGCTGCCGCGCGACAGGGTGAGCGCGACCGTGGCCTTCTCGGGATCGAGGCCTGACAGGGCCGCACCCGCGAATTCCAGAACGAATTGCCGCGCGAGGTTGGCGCGGCCCGGGCGCCTCTCCGCATCCGCGAGCCACGCGGCCTTGGTGGCGCGGGTCGCGACGCAGCGGGCGAGATCGGTGCCGACCGGTTCCTTCACGGTCCAGCGCAGACGGTAGGCGAAGCTGCGGTCGGATCCCGCCTGCGGCGCGTCGTCCGGCACCCACAGGGCGACGATGTTGTCGTCGGTCTCCTGGTGGGTCGGGATCTCCACGAGCTGGACGCTGCCGCGGCCCCAATCGCCCTGCGGCTCGACCCAGATATCGGGCCGGTTCTCCTCGAAGCCGTCGTCGATGTAGGTCTCGTAGGCGCGGTCGCGCTGCAGCAGGCCGAACCCCTTGGGCGAGCGGTCCGCGAAGGCGCTGACGCTGAGGCGGGGCGGGTTGTTGAGCGGGCGCCAGATCAGCTCGCCGGCCCCGGTCTGCATCAGCAGACCGTCGGAATCGTGCACCTCCGGGCGCCAGTCGCTCGCGAGGAAGCGGCTCATCCCCTCCGAGTACCAGAGCATCGAGGTCAGGGGCGCCATGCCGAACCGCTCCACCGATTTGCGCATGTAGAGCGTGCAGGCGACGTCGATGACGACGTGCGGCTCCTTCCGGGCGACGAAGCGGTAGGCGCCGGTGAGGCTCTGACCTTCGAGGAGCGCCAGCACGGTGACGGCGCCGTCCGCGGCCGGGCTGACGTAGAACCGGGTGAAGACCGGGAATTCCTCGGTCTTGCCCGGCCCCGGCGCAGTGTCGATGGCGATGCCCCGGGCCGAGGCGCCGTATTGCGCGCCGTCCCCGGCGGCGCGGAAGTAGGACGCGCCGAGGAAAGCCAGCCAATCGCCGTCGTCGCCCGGCTGGCCGGCGGGTGCCTTCTGGAACCGGAAACCCGCGAAGCCCGCCCCGTCCGGCACGTCCTTGGCCGGGTTGCCGGTGGGATAGGTGAACAGGTCGTGGGCGTAGAGCACCTCGCGGGCCTGGCCGCCTTCCAGGGCGTAGACCTTCACGGGGTGGCGGAAGAAGTTGCCGAGATGGAAGAAGGTCACCGGATACGGGCTCTCGGCGTACAACGCGTGGCCCGGCGGGTAGCGGATCTCCTGGAGCGGCCCGTAGGTCAGGGCCTCGAGGGCGGCCGAGGCCGGAGCCTCGGGCGGCGGCGCGTAGGGCTGGTCCCGCAGCCTCCGGGCGAGATCCTTCAGCCGCTCGAGATCCATGGGCTCGGGCGGCGCGAGGCGCGGGCCCCCGGTGGCGGCCTGGGCGAGGCCCGGGAGCGGCGCGAGGGCGAGAAGCCCGATGGCGGTCAGGACGCGGCGCGTGATCAACTGGGATCCCCCGGATGCGGCCGGGCCTCGCGGCCCGCGCCGCCCTCTAGCCACGCTGGCGCCAGGACGCAATTTCGCGGGCCGCAGCTCAGCTCCGCGGGCCGCAGCTGCCGGTGCTGCCGTCGGTGGCCCAGAGATTGGCGCTGCCCCCCGGCGGGCACTGGCCAGGCAGCGCCAGGGTGATCAGCTTGGCGAAGGTGCGGGCCTCGTCCTCGCCGTACCCGATCTCGCCGACCATGCGGCCGGTCTTGTCGAACAGCGCCACGGTGGCGGAATGCTCCATCGTGTAGTCGCCATCCTTGGTCGGCACGCGCTTGAAGGCGACGTGGTAGGCGTCGGCCATGCGGGCGACCTGCTCGGTCGTGCCGACGAAGCCGCGGATCCGCGGGTCGAAGGAGGCGAGGTAGTCCCGCAGGGTGGCGGGCGTGTCGCGCTCCGGATCCAGGGTGACGAAGACCACGGTGAGGCGGTCGGCGTCGCGGCCCATCCGGCCGAGGGCGGTCGCCAGGGTGGCGAGCGTCGTCGGGCAGACATCCGGGCAGTGGGTGAAGCCGAAGAACAGCACGGCCGGCTTGCCGCGGAGGTCAGCCTCGGTCACCGGGCGACCGTCGAGATCCGCCATCGTGAACGGGCCGCCGACCTTCCGGGTATGGCTGAACCGCGAGCCCTGCTGGAGGACGATCGCCCCGGTGCCGCCGGCGATGACGGCCACGAGGGCGGCGGAAGCGATGAGTGCGAGGGGGCTCGGTGCCATGCTGTGACCTGCGACGGCGCATCGATGCCGCCAATATGGGGTTCGTGTCGACCGGCGCGATGCCGCGCCGCGCCGCGCGGCGGCAGGAACACGTCCAAGGAAGCCCGGTTGGCCAGGATACGGGCAGTCTCGCCATCCGGCGCCGAGACCCCCGCGGCTGCGACGGGGCCCCGCTTCCCGCGGCCTCGGCCGGGACGCGCCCGACCGTCCCCTCCGCGACCGGATACGGGAGTGTCTACCAGATGGCCCAGCAGATCCCCGTCGACCCGCAGGCCCGGGCCGACGATCCCCGGCGCGACGCCGAGCGGGACGACGCCACCCATGCGATCGTCGACGACGTGGCCTATCAGCGCCACGTCCTGGTCAATGTCGTGTTCGTGGGCCCTCCCGGGGCGGGCGATCGGGGTTGGGTCCTGATCGATGCCGGCGTGATGGGCTCCAAGCGTGGAATCGAGGCGGCCGCCGCGGCGCGTTTCGGCACGGATGCGCGGCCGGCCGCGATCGTCCTGACGCATGGCCACTTCGATCACGTCGGCGTTCTGGAGGATCTCGCCGCGCAATGGGACGTCCCGGTCTACGCGCACGCGCTGGAGCGGCCCTATCTCGACGGCAGCGCCGCGTACCCGATGCCGGACCCGAGCGTCGGCGGCGGTCTCCTGGGCCGCCTCTCGCCCCTGTTCCCGACTCAGCCGGTCGACGTCTCCGCGCGGCTGCACATCCTGCCCGAGGATGGGACCGTGCCGCCCCTGCCCGGCTGGCGCTGGATCCACACGCCGGGCCACGCGCCCGGCCACGTCTCGCTCTGGCGCGAGGCCGACCGGACGCTGATCGCGGGCGACGCCTTCATCACGACGGCGCAGGAATCCGCCTACGCGGTCGCCACGCAGGCGCCGGAATTGCACGGGCCTCCGATGTATCTGACGATCGACTGGCCTGCGGCCCGCACGTCGGTGCGCGCCCTCGCCGCGCTGGAGCCGGAGCGGGTCATCACCGGGCACGGCCGCCCGCTCCAGGGGCCTGAGATGCGCCGCGCCCTCGACGCCCTGGCGGAGGATTTCGATCGGGTCGCGGTGCCTGAGCAGGGACGTTTCATCGACCACCCGCTCGGCGCGGCGGACGGCTCCGCCTACCAGGCGCCGCGCTGACCGTCACGGCTCCGGGCGGCGGGGCCATCCCGCGCCTACGAGGCGCGCGCGAGATCCTGGAGCGGCGGCACGGGTTGAGTGGCGGCCAGGACGTCATCCATCTCGGCCTTCGGCATGGCGTGACCGAACAGATAGCCCTGGCCGAAATGGCAGCCCTGGTCGGACAGCCAGTCGAGGCTCGCATCGGTCTCGATCCCCTCGGCCGTGGTGGAGAGGCCGAGGCTCGCCCCGAGCTTGATGATGGCGTCGACCAGCTTGGCGCGCTCATCGTTCATCGTGATCGCGTCGACGTAGCTGCGGTCGATCTTCAGCTTGTCGAACTTGAGTTCGCGCAGGTGGTACAAGCTTGAATAACCGGTGCCGAAATCGTCGAGCGCGATGCGCACGCCGAGTTCGCGCAGCGACAGCAGCGTCATCCGTGTCGCCTCCAGATCCTGGATCAGCGCGCTCTCGGTGATCTCAACCTCGAGGCGCCGCGGCGGGAAGCCGGTCTCGGTCAGGATCGCCAGGATCCGCTGGGCGAGCCAGGCGTCCTGGAACTGCTGCGGCGCGATGTTCACCGCGAGGATCAGGTGCGGCGGCCAGGCCCGCGCATCCAGGCAGGCGCGACGGATCAGGTTGTAGCTGAGATCGGCGATCATCCCCGTCTCCTCGGCCACCGGGATGAACTCGCTGGGGCCGACCAGTCCGCGCGTCGGATGGCGCCAGCGTGCCAGCACCTCGACGCCGACAATCTCCTTCTCGGGCAATGACACGACCGGCTGGTAGAAGGGTTCGATCGCTCCCGTCTCGATGGCGGTGCGGAGTTCCGTCTCCATGCGGGCGCGGGCGCGCAGCTCCGCATCCATGGTGCTGCGAAAGAACCGGAAGTTGCCGCGCCCGTCCTTCTTGCCCTGGTACATCGCGAGGTCGGCCGCGTGGAGGATCGCGTCGGCATCCCCGTGTTCGGCCGACACCGCGGCGACGCCGACCGTCGCACCGACCTTGAGGTCGTTCTGGTTCCAGGTCACCGGCTCGGCGATACGGGCGATGACCGCCTGGGCGACGCGTGTCAGCGCCTCGCTTTCGTAGCGCAGCGGCACCAGCACGGCGAACTCGTCGCCGCCTAGCCGGGCTGCCAAGCCGCCCGACGGCACGAGTTGCTGGAGACGCTCCGCCACGGCGCACAGGACGGCGTTTCCGGCTGCGTGGCCGTAGAGATCGTTGACCGGCTTGAACCGGTCGAGGTCGATCAGCAGCACCGCCGCGTCTCCGGCCGCCGATGCGTGCGCCCGCTCCACGGCCTCGATGAAGCGGCGGCGGTTGGCGAGCCCGGTCAGTCCGTCATGCCGCGCGATCGCCTCGGCCTGTGCGGCAGCGGCGGCGCGTTCGAGCATGAGCCGGCGGAGGATGATCGATTTGCGGATGCTGGCGCCCCACTGCGCCACCCCCATGCAGGCGGCCAGGAGCAGGAGATCCGTCAGGTTGTAGGTGCCGACCAGGCCGTTGAGATAGGCGAAAGTCCCGAGCGTGACACCGACGAACCAGATCCCGACCCCGATGACGAGCAGGCACAAGGTCTCGTACAACTCGCCGCGGCCCCAGGCGGTCGACGTTTCGGTCGGCATGTTCTGGACCCGGCTTCCGTCGCAAGATTGAAACATGCTGTCCGCTAAAACGCTGTAAATCACGCTTTGAATGCGGGAGCCTGTCTACATCTTTGCCGGTCTTTGTCTTGGTTAATCTGAGTTAAGGCGCGCTTCGCCGCGGATGCGCGCGAGCGCCATCATCGGAATTCGTGCCGTGGATCCCGGGAAACCGCCTCGCCGTACCGGCTTTGTCACGGCTCGACGGCGGTGTCCGGATGTCGCGCGCCCGTGCGGCTTTCGTGGAGCGCGGCTGCCGCCTTGACGATGGACAGGATTCCGCCGCGGGTCGTCTCGTCGGGGATGCTGGTGAACGCCACTACGAGTTCCATGACCTTCGGATCATCGAACAGGGCCGTCGGACCAACTTTCCCGCTGGCGCCGTCCTGCGGATCGGCGAAGAAGGTATTGACCGGCACCCGCAGCAGGTCGGCGATCGCCTGGAGCCGGCCTGCGCCGATACGGTTGCGGCCCTTCTCGTATTTCTGAACTTGCTGGAAGCTGACGCCGATCGCCTGACCGAGATCCGTCTGGCTCAGCCCTTGAGCCACGCGCAGCGTCGCGATGCGGCCGCCGATCGTGCGGTCGGCCTCGGTGGCAGATTTCGGCTTCGGGGAGGAGGACATCGGATGGAGACCTTCGGCACGTCGGAACGCGTGCGACTAACCCACACGCACCGCGAAAAACACAACCGAAAACTGCTTAGTGCACCGATAAGTTGCTAAATTGACAGTTGCATGTTGCGCATGGCGTGTCTGTTGATGGCGCGTTGAAGGCGCATCGTCGCGACGTCGGACCGTGTCGGCTTCGAAGATCTCTCATGCCCATGGTTGCGTGATGGTCTCCACCGAAACGTGGACCGGTCCGGCCAACCACGAGATCGAATAATTTGCGATCCGCGGACAGGATGAAGAGTACCGAGATCATGAAAGATCGTCGCGCGAGGCGATGGTCCGAGGATCGCCCTGGAAACAGGGCGGGACTGCGCCACTGGCCCTCGGCAAAGATTCCGTCCCTGGAGCCCTTCGGGTCCTGTGAGTCGGCCGCCAGGGTGCCGGTCTCTATTGCCGCCGGGAATTCCCCTTATCATCCGCGCCAAAACTGCATGAGCCGGTCAAGAGAATCTATGAAATGATGTATTCACCTGCCAAGCCCGGCAGTATGGTCGATTTCCCGTCACAGCGCCCGCGTCGATGACTGATTCTCTCATCACTCTCCCGGAGCCAACCGCAGCCGCCGGTCAGGGCGAGCCGGTGCCCGAGACGGCTGCCCTTCGCGCGCATATCGAGCGGATCCTGCGCAAGCTTGCTGCGGCCAAGCCGACGCCCATGGTTCGCTGAGCCCATCCGCGGCGGCGCACGGGCCGTTGCAGGTTTGAACTGCAACTTCCCCCGTGTGGTTGAGCCAGTGTCACTCTTTGCAACGACATGGCGGGAATAACGCGTATGATGTCTGGATCCGGTTACCGACCTGTGGCCGCACGGTCGCTTTGGCGCGTCGCGGCGGTTCTCGTGGTCGGGTCGATCGCCGGCGGCGCCGGCGCCGCCGGGACGATGCCGACCGTCGATCTGATCATGACGGTCGAGAACGGAGCCGCGAAGTGCGCGCCGGCCGACCTGCGCCTGCCGGCCGATACGGATGTCAGCATCCGGGTTCAGAACCACACCACGAGCCAGATCGTCCTGACCGCGCCGCAGATCTTCGAGAACAAGAACGTTCTTCACCACGACGGCGACGTCGTGCACGTGGCGAGCAACGACGGCTACACGGTCAAGCAGAACGGCAAGGGCGAGATCCGCGTGCGGACGATCGCGGCCGGTCAATATCCCTACGGCTGCACCAGCGTGAACGACAAGTCGCAACCCTTCCGGGGAACCCTGACGCTCAGCCCGGCGGCGCGCTAGCGGGCTGCGACACGAACCCGCGCGGATCGCGGCCGTCGGTGCGACGGGCCGTCGCCGGTCAGGCGACGGCTTCCAGCGGATGCGGGCGGCGGGGACGGATCCGCTCCAGGATGTCGAGCGTGCGGACACTGTCGGCGAGGGGCATGATCGGGCTCTCGCGCGGAGAGCGCGATCGGCTTCTCGATCAGGACGGCCTTGCCGGCCTCGATGCAGGCCAGCGCGCTGTCCATGCGGTCGCTGTTGGGTGTGGCGATGTCGACGATGTCGACATCCGGCCGCGCGGCCAGGGCTTGGACGCCGTCCTCCAGCTCGGCATAGACGAGCCGGACCCGACCGACTTGGCCAGCCGCGACGGCGTCCCGCACCGTCGTCCCCGCTTCACCCAGGATGCTCGCGGGCGCGCCGCTCAACGACAGGCCCTTTGATACGGCGAGGTCCGCCAGGGCTTCGGCCTGCGCGTACCCCATGGCGAGCGGCGTCTCGGAATAGACGTGCTTGCCAGCCTCCAGCGCGGCTTTGGTGACCGCGAAGTGGCTGTGCGGATTGGCCAGGTTGAGGATGAGACCGATCTCGGGTTCGGCCAGCAGCGCCTCCGGACTGTCGAAGGCGCGCCCGATAGTGACGGCAGAAGGCGGCACGCCGCTCCGGTTCCCGGTCGTAGACGCCGGCCAAGACCAGTTCGGGATGGTTGACGAGGGTCGGCATGTAGAAGTCGGCGACATAGCCGCAGCCGACGATCCCGATCTGCATCTCTGTCCCCGGACGCCACGCGCACCGGATTCGGGGCGTAGCGGCAGGGCTCCGTTCTCAATCCCCATCCATTGGGCGTAGGGCGGCTGCCGGGATCCCGACGACCCCGGGCGGGGCGGCGTCGACCCCTGGGTGAAACCCGCCTGCGGCGGCTCGGTCGCACGATTCGGATGGCGCCGGAGGAAACAACTCTCGGGCGAGCCGGTGCTTAACCAGCCGTTCACCAAGCGGCTCGAGAGTTCCGATCGCAATCGGAGCCCTGTAGCAGCCATGCTTGATGTCGCCTTCTGGTCGTGCGTGGCCGTGGCCCTGACCGGATCGGTCGGCCTGATCGGCCTCGCCCTCTTCGCCGGACGCGCGCACCGGTCGCAACCGCGCGGCTTACGGCTCGCGCGGAGCGAGCCACTCGTGCTTCGTCACTTCGGGCGCGCTTAGGACGGGCGATCGGCCGGCCCGGCGACCGGCACGAGACTTCTGCGGCTGATCGGTCATCTAGGAACCCGGTTTCCCGCATCCGTGAACTCCGAGACGGGCGGATCTCGGTCTGGCCGCTTCCGGAGTGCGGATGCGGTGAAGCGGACGTTCCGCCCCAACCCGTCTCAGCCACTCAGACCGCCGTCTTCGCGGTTCAGAGGCAGGCGCTCGCTGAACGGGTCGCACCGAGGATCGTAGGTTCCACCGCCAGCCGATCTCGGACGGGCGCTCAGCGTCGGAGCGACCGATCACGCCCCTTGCGGCATTCCGGCTAAATAAAAACCAATCTACATGAGAGTTGTGCGCGGTGTGACCTGATAGATACCCGGTCATCGCGGCTGTAATCCTGGGCATGGTCGCAACTGAGAGCATCACGCTCCCGCCTCACTGGGTTGGAGCTGTCATGCCGCGCTTTTATTTCCACATCTTCGACGGACGTGATCAGCGCGATGACCACGGCACCGAGTTGTCCGACTTCCAGGAAGCTCGGGTGGAGGCGATCCGCTACGCCTCGGAGATCCTGAAGGACGACGCGCACCGCATCGCCCTCGGTGAAGACTGGCACATGAACGTCACCGACGAGGCCGGTTTGATCCTGTTTCGGCTCGACTTCTCCGCCCAAGTCTCGTCGGCCATCCTGCCTCGTTCCGAGGCGACGCGGAATTCGGTCACCCCGCCTGATCTCCGACTGGTCCGGTAGACCTGCACCGGCCATGAGCGCGTGGCACGTTCAAGCGTGCCGCAGGAACCCCGTTCCATCAGACAAGCCGCTCTCGGCATCGGGGTTGTTGGTCGCGACCTGCACGGGTGACGGGCGCAGGTTCATGCGGCGGCCTGATTTCCCAGGTGCAGGTAGTTGGAACGGAACTCCGCCGTCGCACGCAGCCCCGGCAGGTTCAGGATCGTCAGACGGCCGCTCCTCAGCTCGATCAGTCCCTCGCGCCGGAGGTCCCGGAGCGTGCGGTTCACATGCACGGACGTGAGGCCCGTGGTGTCGGCCAGATCCACCTGCGTGACCGGCAGCGCGTAGCCGTCCTGCCCGGCCACTCCCGGGGCCCGCATCCGAACGAACAGCTCGCAGAACAGGTGCGCGATCCGCTCCCGGGCCGGACGCCGGCCGATATTCACCAGCCACTCGCGGGCGGTCGCCTGGTCCACGAGCTGCGACAGGCGCAGGGCCCGGGCGATCGACCGATGGTTCTCCAGAAGGTCCACCACCGTCTCAGGCGTCAGGCGCACCACCTTGCAGGCGGAGAACGTGGTGATGGTGTGGTCCATCTCGCGCAGCAGGGCCACGTCGAGGTCGCACAGGTCACCCGGCACCAAGTAGGCCATGATCTGCCGCGCTCCGTTGGCGCGCAGCTTGTGGCGGTAGGCGATGCCGTCCATCACCAGGAACACGCCCGCGGGCGCATCGCCTTCGCGCACGAGGTCGGTGCCGGGCCCGACACGGCGCGTCCCGGCGCTGATCCGCGCCAGCACGGTCCGGTCCGCGTCCGACAGCGACGTGAGGCTCTCCAGCTTGCGGATCAGCGGGTTGCCGCTGCCTGCATCGGGATGGACCAAGCGAATGGGTGCGACGGGCTCGGGGCCGGGCACTTCAGGCTCAGACACTGGGGCCACCTGGGTCAGTTCGTCCACGAGCGCCAGCACATCCTGCGGCATGGCCGGCTTGCTGAGCCAGGACACCCCCTGAAACTCACCCGCCAGCGGTTCATCCTTCCGGCAGCCGGAATGGACGAGGAAGGGCACGCCCCGCCTCCCGAGGTCCCGAGCCAGCGCGCCGCAGGGATCGTCCTTGAGCATGATGTCGATGACGGCCAGCACCGGTGTCTCCCGATCCAGCAGGGTCAGGGCCTCCGCGGCGGTCGCCACGGGCCCGAGCACGCGGTAGCCCGCACGTTCGAGAGCGTCGCACAGATCGAAGCCGATCAGGGCGTCATCCTCGGTCAGCAGGACCGAGGGCCGGTGGTCTAGGTTCATCAGGGAGAGCTCTGGGCGGCTGCGCGGCCTGCCATTCAGGGGGCGCAAAGTTCACTATTCAGGGTAATATACATCAGTCGAGCTCCCCGCACAGGTCCGATAACGCTCGGTATTGGACTCACAATTCGATCGGTAGGGTATCCGAAACTTTATTATTCTTGTTGTATTCGGCCCACGTATCCTTACATAGAATTTATCGCCTGCCGGGTCATCCGGGCGCAGGCGCTTGGGAGACTAGGTGTGCTCTTGCCCCGATCGGGAGCAGAGCCGTGTCTCAACCTCAGCAAACCACCGTCCGCAATCGCCTGCTGAAGGCGCTCTCACAAGACGACTTCGCTCGGCTCCAGCCGCATCTGGAGCCGATCGACGCCGAGCTGAAGCAGACGCTGATCGCGCCCAATCAGCCGATCAAGCAGTTGTTCTTCCCCGAGAGCGGCTACGGCTCGCTCGCGACCGAGGCTCCAGAGGGCAGCAAAGCCGCGGCGGGGATCATCGGCCGAGAGGGCTTGATCGGAGCCTCACCCGTACTGCTGGGCGCAGATCGCACCCCGCACCACATCTTCATCCAGGCTCCGGGCGAGATGCTGGCCATCGAGACGGGGGTGCTGGTTGCTGCCGTCGATCAGAGCCCGAGCCTGCGCAAGCTCCTGCTGCGCTACATCCAGGTGTTGTTCGTCGAGGCGGTGCAGACCGCCTTCGTGAATGCGACCTACACGAGCGAGGTGCGCCTCGCGCGCTGGCTTCTGATGTGCCACGATCGGATGGACGGCGACGAGCTGGTGATGACCCACGAATTCGTCTCGCTGATGCTGGGCGTGCAGCGGAGCAGCGCGACCTTGGCGGTGCAGGCGCTGGAGGGCTACCGCCTGATCAAGGCGAGGCGCGGTCGCCTGACGATCCTGGACCGCAAGGCGCTGGTGGAGATCGCCGGCGCCGGCTACGGCCTGCCGGAAGCCGAGTACGCCCGCCTGATCGAGGGCGCCTGATGCCGCGCTATTTCTTCAACCTTCGGCATCGTCCGGGATCCGGTGGTCTGGCGGCGGACCACGAGGGCGACGAGCTTGCCGACGTGAACGCAGCGCGCGCGCACGCCCTCTCGGAGGCGCGGGACCTGATCGCGCGGGGTCGCAATGAGACGATCCGCGATTGGATGGTCTGCTCCTTCGAGGTCACGGACGAGCGGGACAAGCCTGTTCTGACGGTGCCGTTCAGCGACACGCTTCCGGAGGAGGGTGTCTGGGACTGAGCCCGACCGGCATGAACGGCCACGCCACGGCTTTTCCGCCGAGGAGCGGGCCGTCGCGGATCGACCCAGCCCGGTCGTTGGGGACGTGGCCCAGGCGCTCCGGAAGCGGACGTTCAAAGGACGACGGGCGGCCAGAGGTTTCCGCGATCACACGGGCCCGGCTCGAGGGGTTCTCATCCGCCGGCGTAGGATGACAGCTCGTCCGGCGTCCCGTTCGGAAACGCCTGCTTCAGATGGTCGAGGAAGGCCAAGACGCGCGCGCTGAGCAGTCGGCGCGTCGGGTAGAGGACCCACAGCGCGATGTCCGGTGCGTCCACGTCGCCCCAGAGTACCAACGTGCCCTCCGCAAGATCGCGGCTTACGAGCGAGACGGGCAAGCGTCCGGCACCGACGCCTGCGCGCACCGCGTCGCGAACCATGATGAGCGAACCCAAGTTGAGGATTGGCTCGACCGCGATCGTGGCATGACCGGTCGGCGTCCTCACCCGCCATGCCGCGCGGTCGTCGCCCCGCACCACGGCCGGAACGGCCGTGCCGTCGGCCGGTCGGGCGACGTCGGGACCTGCCACGACCACAAGACGATCGCGCAGGAACGCTCGGCCGACGAGGCTTTCGTCCGGATCCGGGTTCACCCGGATCACGAGGTCGATGCCCTCCTCGATCATGTCGACGGCCCGGTCCTCCGTCGTGACCTCCAGCCGGACCTCCGGGTATCTGAGGGCGAAGCTCGCTGCGAGCTTTCCCATCACGGTCTGAGAGAACAGCAGGGGTGCGCTGATCCGCAGGCGCCCACGGGGCCGCTCGCCGCCCGAGGCGATCGCCGCGGCGGTCTCCTCCAGTTCGGTGAGCAGCGAGCCCGCCCGCTCGAACAGCGCCCGCCCTTCCTGCGTCAGCTTTAGGTCACGCGCGCCCCGCTCGAACAGGCGCAAGCTCAGGCTGCCCTCCAGCTCGGCCACGCGTCGTGACAACGTCGCCTTCGGGCGTCCGGTGGAACGGGCCGCCTTCCCGAACCCGCCATGACGGGCAACGAGGGTGAAATCGGCGAGGGCGAGCAGATCCATCGTTCCACCAGCGAGACGGCGTGTCCAGATATAGCCGCTATTGGTGCAGGTGTGGATCGCTCATCTTGGGGTCATCCAAACAGCTCGACCCGAAGGAATGACCCCATGACCATCCTCGTCACCGGTGCCACCGGCCGCGTTGGCCGCAACGTCGTCCAGCATCTCACGCAGCGCGGCGCGCGCGTCCGCGTGCTGACCCGCGATCCCGCCAAGGCCGATTTCGGGTACGGCATCGAAGTTGTGAAGGGCGACCTGCTCGACATCGACGCGCTGCGCGCCGCCTTCTCCGGCGTCCGCACGCTGTTCCTGCTGAATGCGGTCACGGGTGACGAGTTCACCCAGGCGATCATCACCCTGAACGTCGCGCGCGCCGCGGGCGTCGAGCGGGTCGTCTACCTGTCGGTGTTCGACGCCGACCGCGCCGTCAACGTCCCGCACTTCGCGGTGAAGTACGGCGCCGAACGCATGCTGGAGGCGATGGGCTTCAGCGCCACAATCCTGCGCCCGAGCTACTTCATCGACAACGAGGTCATGATCAAGGACGTGATCCTGAACCACGCGGTCTACCCGATGCCGATCGGATCCAAGGGCGTCGCCATGGTCGATGCGCGCGACATCGCCGAGGTCGCGGCGATCGAGCTGATCCGCCGCGACCAGGCGCCGGGCAAGCTGCCGATCGAGACCCTCAACCTCGTCGGTCCCGACACGCTCACGGGCGCGGACGCGGCGGCGATCTGGACTGAGGTTCTCGGCCGCCCGGTCTCCTACGGCGGCGACGATCCGAGCGGGTTCGAGGGGAACATGGCGACGTTCATGCCGAAGTGGATGGCCTACGAGATGCGTCTGATGGCCGAGCGCTACGTCAGCGACGGCATGATCCCGGAGGCGGGCGACCGCGAGCGGTTGACCGGCATCCTCGGCCGCCCTTTGCACAGCTACCGCGACTTCGCTGCCGCGCTCGTCGCCCAGGGGGCGGCAACCGCCTGAGCGTTCTCCTCCCTCGCGGCGACCGACGCGAAGGGCGCCCGCACCGCCCGCGTCGAGACCCACACGCGCGCTGCACGCGTCCGGCGCCGCCACCGGGGGACCGATCACCTTCAGGCACCGCCGGGATCGGCATCGACGTGGTCCGGCGCCCCCGGCCGCGCGCGCCGGCACAGCACCCGTGCCCCCTGCCGCAGCGTCACCTCGTCCCGCGGATAGGCGTCCTTCACCGCCTCGAAGGCCGCGCGTGCGCCATCGAGCGGGTAAATCACGCCGAGCCGCAGCTCGATCCGGCCGCGCGTGTCCCAGACCTCGATCGCGAACGGCCGGCCCGGCGGGACCGGCGGATCCAGGTCGGGCAGCTTCGGCAGACGCAGCGTCGCGAGGCACTGGCTCTCGTCCTGGCGCGCGACCTTGGCACCCGGATCGCGCTGGTGGCGGCAGGAGGCGGTGAGCGCGCGCAGGAGGTCGAGCGTCGCGATCTCCGGGCCGAACCGGGCCATCAGGCCGTCCAGGCGGTAGCTGCCGTGGCGGCGGCAGGTCGCGCAGTCGATCGCCAGCCGGTCGCCGGCGATGTCGCCCAGACGCTGGGACCGGGCGTCAGCCATGCACGCGGCCCCGCGCGTAGCCGTGCGAGATCAGACGCCCCTGTCCGGCCGCACGCCGCTCGGCCGCGTCGAGGTCGATCAGCGCATCCGTGATCGCCCGCACGAGCGCCGCCCGGGCATCGCCCTGGGCGGCCCGGAGATAGGCCGCGGCGATCGTTTCGGCCTCGGACAGGGGGATCTCCACAGGAGCTTCGTGCGGCAGGGCCTGCATCCGGATCGCAACCTCGACTAGAACACATCGGGAACAAAGCGGACGATGGGGCGTGGTTCAATGGCTGTTTCGGATCGCGCGCCGATTGCGGTGGGCAGATGTGGAGAGGTTGGAAAAACGCCAATGCCGCGGAGGCTTTACCGCTTCCACTGCCTGGGGGGCGGTGATGCCGTGTTCGACCTGCGGGGGCGGTGGCTGTCGAGCATCCGCGAGGTTCGACAGCACGCGGACCGGGTGGCGCTGGGCCTGATGACGGGCGTCGGCAGCCAGGATTGGACGGTGTGGGCGGTCGACGTGCGCGATGCCGCAGGTCGGCCTGTGCTGTTCCGCGCGTTCACCGCTGTGCGGGTGGACGGCGAGCGGGCGTGAGCGGCGCGATCGCGATGAGGACGAGCTATGTGGTGCAGCCGTTCGAGCTGCACCGGAAGCGGCTGCGGCCGGCGCGTCAGGAGCCGGCGCAGAGCGAGAGCGGAGCGGTGAAGAAGGCCGAGACCCTGGCCAAGCGGATGCCGGGCGCGGCGGCGCTGAAGGTGGTGGCCGACGACGAGACCGGCGAGCTGGAGGGCGTGACGATCCTCGGCCAGTGGGGCGAGATCCCCGACGACTTCGCCGAGAGCCTGCAGGGCTGATCGCACGCGGCCCTGATAAGGCGGGCGCCGACAGCGCTATGCGCTGCGATCGGCCGCCGCTATGCATCCGCAGCACACGAGCGCCAGACGGCGAAGGGCTATCTGAAGTGAACGAGACCGATGCTCCGCCTGAGGAGTTGCACGAGATCCTTCGACTCGCGACGGCCTTGGCAGAGCAGTTTCTGAGGTCGGATCCGGCGGAAGACGCGGCCCATCCGGAGAGCCTCAAAATCCTCATCAGCTCCGCGCAATTTCTCCATGACCACGATGTGTCGTGGCCGCGTGTCCTGCGCGAGGCCGTGGGTAAGGCCGTCGAACGCATGGAGTCGGTCCGTGAGCGCTGAGGATCGAGAGCTTGCGTTCCCAGCACTCTATGGCCGCGGTCTGGTGAAGGGGTGATGGTCGCGTCCCTCGGCAGCGAATGAGGCCAACTCGAGTCACGCGTCGATCCCAGGCACAACGCCGGGCGTCAACATCGGCGGCACCCCAACCAGCGGGCCGTCGGTCGGTAGGCCCGCTCGGCCCCGCCCCGATCTGCTCACGGGGCGGGGAGCGTCCGATCTCACCAGCGTGTGAGCCGATACGCAACGCGGCTCGGCGAGATGATGACGGTTGGCGGTTACCGCATGCCGGGGACCGTCGGTCCCGCGCGAGGATTCCGGCTAAGAGGCCCGCGCCGGGTGGCTGGCTGGCACATCCGCAGATGCCGCCGCGCGTCGGAGTCGGGGGGCGGACAGCAACCTAAGAGGTATTGCTGCCGTGCAAGAACTCGTCAGTCTCAGAGCGAGCTTCCATGCGAGAACAAGGAGGTCCGCGGTGGCCGAAATCCGTATGTCGGAGGACAACGACGGCCGCTGGACGGTCTACGCGCCAGGGCTCGTGGTCACCGATCTCACGCACGAGGAAGCCGAAGCGTTCGCGGCGAGCTACCGTCGCGTCACCGCAGCCTGATCGAAACAGCCCCGCGCGGCGATGCCGGCGGGGGTCAATAGCGATTTCAGAACCATCATGCGGCCAGCAGCGGCCGCCACACGCCCGCGGCGTCGGCGGCCATGGCGCAGATCACCGCCTCGTTGGCCGAGCGCTGCACCTCGACCACGTGCGGCACCCCGAGGGCGAGGGGCACTTCGACGCCAAGGTCGAAGCCGTGCCGGCCGTCGCCAACCCCCGCCGCCGCGACGTCAGCGCGGTACTCCGCCGCCACCGTCACCGCCACGATCGTGCCGTCGACAACGATGTCCAGGCACACGGGGGCGTCGGCCTGCGCGGCGTCGTGGGCCCAACCCGCCACGCGCAACGTGCCGTCCGAGCAGAGAACACAGCGATCTAGCCATGCTCGCACGGCAGCCGGACGGATGGAATGGGACGCAGCGCTGGCCCGCTGGATCAGGCGCCTGCGCAGCGCAGCCAGCTCCGGGCCGAGTCCGGTGCGCGCGGCGTAAGGCATTGGCGTCTTACCCGCGTTGTGGGCCTGCACACCGTCGAAGCCTGCACGCACGCCAGGAGCGGCGAAGAAGCTTTCGGCAAGGGCATTCTCAGCCATGAGCAGGTCATGGCTGTCGAGCTCGACGTGCCAGTAGGTGAGATCCCGGACCGCCTCGCCGCGGGTGATGCTGGTGCCGTTGACGAGGTGGCCGGCGGCGACGAACAGCCCGTCCAGCCACAGAGCGTGGTCAGGCGAGAGCAGCAGGTCACGGACAGGCACGTTGTCGGCCAGAGCGCCAGCCTTGATGCGCACGGGGCGGTCATGCCGCGGTGCTGTGAAGCCGGGATAGCGACGCGAGCCGATCCAGCGGATTGGGCGGGGCTTGCCGCCGGCGGTGATGGCAAGATCGCCCACCTCGAGATGCTCCACCGGCACGTCCGAGATCACCCGATCACGCAGCACACGGATGCGCGTGCCGGTGACGTAGCAGGGAGCGGGTTTAGCTGGGTTCGTCGGGTTGGTGGGACTGGTCGGGTTGGTGGCCGTAACAGCGCGCACGATCGTGCCGCCTTGGCCGTCCGACACCGCCTCGAAGCTGGTGGTGCGCGGAGCTGACAGCAGGAAATTCTCGCTCACCTGCCCGCCGCCGGAGCGGGTACCAGTGACCGTGATCGAACTGTTGGCGCTGTTGTAGCTGACGCTGGAGCTGCTCAGGCCGGCGAGCGCGAGTTCGTTGCCCGTCCCGAAGTTCGTCAGGGTGTTGGTGAAGGTGCCGGCGCTGGCCGGCTGAGCGGCCACGTCCAGGCCGAGCCTCGCGGTGGCCGTGCCCGACATGCTGGCGAAGGTGATCGCCCCCGTGCCGGCCGAGGTCGGTGCTGCAAGTTGCAGCGTGCCGCCGGCGACCGTGGTGCCGCCCGAGTAGGAATTGGGACTGAGCAGCGCCAGCGTCCCGTCACCGACCTTCGTGAGGCTGCCGGGGGTACCGTTGTAGTCGTGGATCTGGTTGCCGAGGTTCCGAGTCACGCCCGCGGCCGTGCCGGGATCGATCGACAGGGAACCGGCAACGCCGATCCCACCGCCGAGGCCGCCGCCCAGCGTCAGGCTGTTGTTGCCGCCGGTGAAGTCGATCGCGTCGGCGCGCACCGTACCGTCACCGGACAGGCCGCCCGAGATCGTGCCGGTATTGGTGATGCTGATGTTGGCGCCGACAACACCTACACCGCCTGCGCCAGCCGCACCGGCAATGCCAGTCGCGGCACCAGACGTGGCTGCGCCACCAGCCGCCCCGCCGTTGCCGCCAAAGACCGTTCCTGAATTCGTAAAGCTGTTGCCACCGGCGAAGTAGAGGCCGATACCGCCGTCGCCGCCCCGGCCACCGACTCCCCCCACCGCGATGCCATTGGTGCCGGTGGCGCTGGCGCCCCCGGCAGTGCCACCCGCCCCGCCATTGCCGCCAGTTATCGTTCCAAAATTGCTGGCTGCACCGCCCGTGTTGATCGCGCCGTAGCCGCCCGCGCCGCCGCCGCCGCCACCGCCACCATAGGCGAACGCTCCAGCGGCAGAAATAAAGGCTGAACCACCGCCCCCGCCCGTGCCGCCGTTGCCTCCAACGAGCAGTCCGAGGTTCGCCAGGGCGCTGGTGCCCGCCCCATTGCCGTTCGCGCCGCCATAACCGCCGCCGCCGCCGCCGGCGCCGAGTTTGTCGCCGGCACTGCCACCGCCGATGCTGGCACCTTGTAAACCGTTCGGACTCTGCGCAGTCCCACCGGTATTGCCGCCTCCGCCGCCGCCGTGCCCACCGCCACCGCCACCGGCGCCGCCGCCCCCGCCGCCACTGCCGCCGTAAGACGCGAAGGTCGAGGTATCTGTCGTACCGGCCGTGCCGGGTGTGCCGTTGTAGCCGCTGCCGCCTGCGCCGCCGGCGATACCATCACCGTTCGCGCCGCCCACACCACCCGACATGCCGACCGCCTCGTCCTGGTGCCCGGCATGGCGCTTCAAAACGTGCGCGGCCGCGCTCAGGCTGCCAGCCTGACTCTTCCGTGCGCGCAGTGTCGAGGACAGCCTCGCTTAGAAATTGATTCCCAGACATCTCGCGCTGATTTGAGCCTCTCGTGTGCCATTTCAGCGACAGGCATGAGCGCACGAAAAAGCCCCGCGTGGCGGTGCCGGCGGGGCTGACGGTGATCTCCAAGGTGAAGGTGGAGGGCCGGTCTTCGCGCGAGAGGGCGGCGAGGTGTCAATCTCCCGTCCGACTGGCGCTCCCCCCAACTCGGAATTTCTTGTCGGATCGACTGGCCCGGCTCACCGCCCCGCCAGCCCGATCTTCGCCAGGACAATCCCCCCGAAGGCCAGCAGCGCCGCCGAGGCCAGCCCCCAGCCGATCTTGCGCAGGTCCCGCACCTGCCCAATGACCTCGGCGAGCCCCTTGGCAGCCTCCGCCTTCGCGCCGTCCACCGCCTTGTCGATCCGCCGCTCGATCTCGTCGCGGGCCACGAAGTGCTCGATGTCGCGCCGGTAGGCCACGCCCTCCAGCTTCTCGTCCATCCGGTCGAGTTTGCCCCCGAGGGTGTCCATCTGGCGGCCGGGCGAAGGTGACGTGCGTGCCGACCGGGTGGTCCGCGCGCAGCCAAAGCCGGATCGCGATCGTCAGTTCGCCGATCCCGGGCAGGCCGGTCGCCGGATCGGGGGACGTGTCGGCGCCGAGCGCCGTCACCACGTGGAGGCGCCCGGCGATCGACAGGATCATGCCCGGCCGGACGGTCCCGCCGCGCACCCGGCGCAGCCGCAGGGTGGTGGCGTTCGTCGGGCCGGCCTCGGCCAGGACGAAGGCCAGCGCCGGCTGCAGGACGTCGGCGGTGGTGTCGTCGACGCGGCCGCCGAGCACCGGGGCCTGGATCCAGGGCGCGCGCGGCCGCTCGTAGGGCCCGACCCACCAGGTCGCGGCGCGCCCGAGGGCGATCACCCGGCGCATCGCCAGGACCTGGTCCCCGCCGAGGCAGGGGATGGTCAGCTTCGCGGTCCAGCGCGCCGTCGGCGAGGCCACGACCTGCTCGTTGCCCGCGAAGGTCTGGCCCTCGGCGCGCGGCTCCGCGTAGTCGTAGGCGCCCCAGGACCGGTAGCGCATCTCCGCGGTGGCGCCGTTCGGGTCCGGGACGATCAGGGCCACCGGCTCGTTGCAGATGTCGGCCAGCGCGGCGAAGCTCGCCACGTCGATCTCGTCGAGGGCCAGATCGTAGCCGCTCGCGTGCATCAGGTAGTCGAGCAGCACGAGCGCGGCGTTGTCGGTGTAGACCGTGCGGCCGGTGCGCGGATCGTAGGACGGGGCGCCGGCCACGAGCAGGCGCACGTCCGGTGCGCCCTCGGGGAAGATCTGGCTGCCCTTCTTCAGGGGCATGGCGACCACGACGCTGTAGCAGAGGCCCGCGAGCCGCATGGTCTCGGTCCAGTACGGCAGCTTGAGCAGGGCGGCCGAGGCCGGCTGATCATCGGTGCCGGCATGGCCCTCGATCACCACCTTGCCCTGGTAGACGCTGTCCGGGACCGTGCCGCCGGGGCCGGCGGCGAGGCCGGTCTTCACGTCGCCGAGCCAGTACTGCAGGACCCTCACCGGCCCGACGCAATGGACCGCGCCGCGGTACAGGATCCGGTTGGTCTCGGTGTACTTGACCGTGTCCAGGGCGAAGATGACCCCGCCGAGCTTGGCCTGGCCGAGGACGCGCCGCCGCGGCGCGACCGCCCGCCGGACCGTGATCTGGTGATCGGCGCGCTTCTCGCCGCCCTGCAGCGCCTGGGCGCCGTACTGCAGCCCGATCGTGCCGACCGTGAGCGCGGCGTAGCCGACCAGCGTCTCGGCGGCGACGCCCGCGATGGTGGTGCCGATGATCGCCTCGAGCCCGACCTCGCCGAGGATCGCGACCCCGATCGCGGCCGGCATCAGACGCGCCAGGCCACGCGGGTCGGGAAGGCGCCGAGCGCCACGCCGGCGGGGCTCTTCACCGCCCAGCCGGGCGCGCAGCGGATCGCGCAGACCAGTCCAGCGATCGGGTGTTCGATCAGCCCGACATCGCCGGGACGCGGCGCGTCGGTGATGGCGAAGCCCGCCTCGTCCATCAGCGCGCGCACCGCGGCCTCGAAGCCGCCGCGGCGGCGCACCGCGCGCAGGGCGCCGCGGGCGGTGCGGTAGCGGCCGCGCAGGCGCGCGGCCGGGTCGATCCCGCGGGCGCGCCGGCACCAGTCGGCCATCACCAGCGCGCAGTCGCAGGCGCCCCAGGCGAAGTCCGCCCGGGCCGCGGCGCGCAGGAAGACGCTCAACGCTTGTCCTCCGGGATCTCGGGATTCCACGGGCGCCTCCGATTGACCATCTGGGCGATGTCGAACAGGCCGTCGTCGCCCGGGTGGCAGCGCTGCTGGTCGGCGTCGGTGAGGTTGCCGAACGGTGGCAGGCCCCGGCGGGAGAACCGGGTCTCGGCGGTGAGCTGCGCGGTCCAGGCATCCGCGCCGGCGGCCGTGTGGGTCAGCCGGTCCATCACGCCGCGATAGAGGGTGTACAGGCCGCCGAGCGGGGCGAGCTCCGCGCCGTAGAGCTGCAGGTAGACGCAGCAGGCGCGGCCCTTCACCTCGGTCCGGGCCTCGACCACGTCGGCGGCGATCCCGGGCCCGACGCCCGAGAGCGTGAAGGTCACCAGAGGGGCGACGCCGCCGACCGCGCTCTCGATGTCCGAGACGGCGCCGAGCCCGCCGAGCCCCTGCCAGTCGTGGCCGCCGGCGCGCAGCGTGCCGAAGCCGGCATGGACGCGCTGCGGGTTGGTCCTGAAGTCGAAGAAGGCCAGGATCTCGGCGGTGATCGTGTCTCCGGCGAGGGCCGCGGCGCCGGCGGCGTCGAACGGGCTCATCGTCAGGTCTCCGGTTCAGCGCCCCGCGCCGTAGCGCCGGGTGGCGACGGCGCTGCGGGCCGCGAGCGTCCGGTTCAGCCCGCGGTCGTAGGCGCCGAGCGCCGCGGTGATCTGCTCGGCGACGCCGGCCTGCGCGCCGCGGGCGTCGATCGTGTAGGTGCGGCTGTTGTCGACGCGCGGCGGGCCGGACGCGGCGCCGGCCGCGAACGGCACGGCACGATCCGGCCATCCGCGCCCGGCACGAACAGCTCGCGCCCCATCTCACCGACCGTGACCGGCTGGCCGGCGGCCACCGGGCCGCCATTGGCCCGGAACAGGCTGCCGAACAGGCCGGCGAGGCCGCCGCCCTCCCCCGCCCCACTCCGCACCGCGCCGCCGAACAGGCTGCCGAGGAGTCCGCCGCTGGCGTTCGGTCCGGCGCTCGCCAGCGGCGCGGTGCCGAGCAGGCCGGCGAGCGGACCGGTGCCAGTGAGCAGGCCGGAGAGCATCGCGCGCTCGAGCTGCCGGGTGAGGTCGGTCAGCACCGAGCCGAGGGACTTGCCGTTGACGATCGCCTCGGCCAGCCCGTCCGAGGCTGCCTGCGCGAAGAACCGGGCGGCCTCGGCGCCCTGGCGCAGGGCCTGCTGCGCGTTCTCGGTGGCGTCGCGGTAGCGCTGCATCGCCTCGGCGGCCGACAGGACCCGGGTACGCTCGTCCGCGTCCAGGGTCGGATCCGCCCGCCTGCCGCGCTTGGCGTCCTCCCGGGCCGCGGCCTCGGCTTTGGCCAGGGCGACCGCCTGCTCGTGCGCGACGTTGGTCTTGCCGACGGTCTCCAGCTCGGCCTTGGCGGTGTCGCGGGCCTTCTCCAGCTGCTTGATCAGGGTCTCGACCGCGTCGAGGCTCTCGGCCTCCGAGCCGCCCCGGCCCTTCGGCAGGTGCAGGGACTGCAGCACGGATGAGCGGTCAGGGCCCTTTGGGCGAACCCGGATGGTCAGGGGTGCCGGCGGCCCCTGCTGCTCCGGATCGAGGAGCCCGGTCGCGCGCCCGACCTCCTGGAAGAAGGTGAGCGGGTTGCCGGCGGTGAGGATCTTGCCGATCCCGGGGATGGCGCCGACGAGGTCGCGCACCTTGCCCACCACGCCGCTCACCGTCTGGTAGAGGTTGGCGGCGATCTGCACGACGCGGGCGATCACGCTCTCGACGCTGAGGAACGCCTGGTAGGTGTCGAGCACCGCGTTCGAGATGTCGCGCTGGATCGGCGCCAGGGCGGTGGCGAAGGTGTCGGCGATGTCCTTCGCCTTGGCGTCGAGCGCCCTCGCCCGCTCGACCTCGTCCTCGCCGACGATGCGCACGCCCGCCACGGTGGTCGCCGTGCTGGCGAGCGTCTCCCGCAACTGGCCGGTCAGGTCGACGCCGCTGCGCAGCTGGCGCTCGAAATCGGGGCCGAAGAAGTGGCCGGCGAGGTCGAAGGCCGCGAGGTCGCGCTGGTCGGCCCGGAGCTTGTCGATCAGGTCGAGCATGACCTTGATCTTCGCCTCCTGCGTGCCGGCGGCGTCGAAGGATTCCTTGTCGGAGGCCGCGAGGTTGCCGGCGCGGACGTTCTGGGTCAGGCGCGCGTCGATCGCCGAGCTGTTGGCGCCGTCCCGGCCCTCGCCGATCCGGACCTCGCTCGCCGCCCGGGCGTGCTGGAGCGCGGCGGTGACCTGCTCGACGGTCAGGCCGAGCTTCTCCGCGTCGAGGGTGGCGCGCTGGAAGAAGCCGGCGCCGACCCCGGCCTTCTCGGCCTCGCGGCCGATCCGGACGAACTCCGCGATGTGCTGGCGCGCCGCGTCGATCAAGGCGGCGACGCTGTCGAACACGAGCTTGGCGGCCTCGAAGCCGAGAAAGGCGGCGAGCAGGGTGTTGAGCGAGGGGATCTGCGCGGCCACGCCGGAGACCATGGAGGTGGTCGCGGTGAGGCCGGAGCGCACGGCCGCGCCGGCGGTGTTCGAGGCGACCGCCGCGCCGGTGAACGCCCGAACCATGCCCTCCAGGGTGACCTTGTCGGCGGTGGCGGCGTTCGCGGTGGCGGACGCGATCGCGCGCACGTCCTGGCCGACGGCGGCGGCCGCCCGCTGGGCGTTGCTGGCGAGGCCCTGAAGGGACGCGCCGAAGCTGTTGCTGTTGGCCGCACCGCCCGACATGGCGACGCCGATCGTCGCCATGTTGCCGACGATCTGCGCGGCCAGCGTCGCCATGGCGCCCTGGGCGCGGGACGTGTCGGCCGCGAACGAGATGACGAGCGGTTCGGCCATCGGTGGGCGTCTCCGGGGCGAGGCGACGGCGGTTCAGCGCGAATCGGACCCGGCCGCGTCACGCTTTCGTCTGCCACCGCTGCAGTCAGGTGCGCGCCATCGCGGGCGGTGCCGGGAGGTCTGCTGTGGGTGGATGTCAGCCCGCCCGCGTTCGGGCGGCATTGCTCGGGAAGCGGATTTGCCGCGGCGCCCGCTCCCGGCACCTCCGTGTTGAGAGGATAGATTATATACAATAAAGACCCAGGTCCGCAGCCTGCGCCATGGGCAGGCGAGCTGTGAACCGGGGCTACGGATGCAGCCGTTCTTCTCGACAGACGGAATTCACCCCAGAAACGCGTTCCGGCGTTGGCGGGAGACAATCTGCGAGCGATTGATCCCGATCGACCTTCAGCCCCTTCACGAGGGTCCGTTTCAGGGCAGGCTGGACGTCACCAGCATCGGACCTGTGCCGATCACTAAAATGGCCCACACAGCCATGCGGACGGAAGCGACGCCCGACGCGATCCGACGCCATGGGCAGCCCGACCGCCTCTACGCGACCATGAAGCTCTCTGGCCGGGACGCCATCCATCAAGGCGATCAGGAGGCTGTCTTCCGGACGGGCGACTTCGTCGTCATCGACGCCCGCCCGGCCGTCTGCGAGACGAACACCGGTATTTCCCTGGTCATCGATCTGCCGCGCGAGCGCTTCGAGGCTATGCTGGGCCCGTCCCGGCAGTTCTGTGCACTCACGGTCGGAGCGGACCTCGCCTCCACGACCCTGGCGAACACCTTCATCCGAGACCTGATCCGGGTGAGCGATCGGCTCACCGCAGACCCGGCCGCGCGCATGGCGTCGATCGGAACGGACCTGATCATAGCGAGCCTCGCCGAACGGATGGCGCAGGAGGTGCCGCGTTCCATACACGGCAACGTCACGGTCCAGCGGGCCAAGGCCCATATTGAGGCCCATCTGGGCGATCCGATTTTGGACCCACCACATCTCGCCGCCGCGATGGGGCTTTCGCTACGCCGGCTGCAGGAGCTGTTCCACGAGCGCGGCCAGCACATCTCCGACTACATCTGGGAACGCCGCTTGGAGAAGGCCGCAAAGCAGCTATCCGACCCGGCCTGCGTCCACCTGCCGATCGGCATGCTGGCCTATGGCTGCGGCTTCGCCAGCCAAGCCCATTTCGCCCGCCGCTTCAAGGAACGCTACGGTCTGAGCCCGCGTGACTACCGGCGCGCGCAGAGGCAGGACTTCCAGTCGGCCGCATCCGCCTTCGGGCTATCGTCCTAGGCAGCTTAAAGACCGCATCGGGTCGCAAGCCGAATGGCTGCTCAGGGCGGGTTTCTGTCCGTCTGCTTCCGGGCGGCGATGCACGGAAGCCGACGTCATCTCCGTGACAGCTCGCGACCCTTCTCAGGCCTTCGAAAGGTCCGCGTGCTGGACGTCTGAGCGGACCTGAACGACAGAGCATAGCCGGTAGCGGTCGGGCTGATGCATTCATCTGAAACGAAGAAGCAGGCTGCCTCTAGCACTTCGAAGGTAACGATCTCCCGAATGGTGATTCGCGAGGTCGGCTAGGCCCGTGCGGTCTTTCCCTTGGTCAGGTGAAGCGACTAAGCCCCGCCCGGCCGACTGGAATGCCGTGCCGTCATCAGGCCGGATTATTATGCTGACCGACTGCACATGGTTCCAAGATGGAGAGCACCAAAGCACGATAGCAGGCAAACTACTCTCGCTATACAGGACCCATGACATGCTAATATATGCACGGCAGGTCCGCGTATCCGTGCAGACGCAACACCGGAGCGCTGCCCTTTATAAAATAGTCGGTGCAGTGCCTCAGATGGTTTCGACAAAATTCTGGAGCGGAATCCCAATGACAGGATATCATTAAATGATGGAGCGTGCAATGTTCCCGTCATTTCCCGCTGATCTGGAGGAAGAATTTCAGTCTCACTATGCCAAAGCATATTCTAACGCGTCGAAGTCGGCGCTGGCGCTAGGTTCGGCAATTTATTTGTTGTTTGCGATTTGGGACTACATAACAGCTCCAGAGATCGTAGCGCTTTCTTTGGCGATCCGCTTTTCAGTGACTGCCTTATTATTGCTGTCCATGACGTTTTTCGGCGGCGACCGGCTGCCCCAAGCGATCCTTGCCTTAGACGTGTTTCTTGCCGGAGCTAGCGTTGTCTTCATAATCTCCAACATGCAGAACGGTCTTACTGTGGGCATGAGCGGCATTGTATTGTGTTTGATGTTCAACTTCGGCTTTTTCAGATTGCTATTTGTGCCCTCTCTATTTGGCGGACTCAGTCTGATGCTAGCCTACAATGCGGCCGTGTTGGCATCCGGCCTGCGAGTAGATTTAGCGGTAACGAACAACTTCTTTATCATTTCAGCTATCGCGGCGGGATCTATAGTCACGTTTCGCTACGAAAGTCTGCAGCGCACGAGTTTCCTTCAAGACAAGGAGATCGAAAGTGAGCGCGCGCGATCGGAGGCATTGATCGACAACATGCTCCCTCGCCATATTGCGGCGCGCCTGAAACAAGGCGATCAAGTGATCGCCGAATCCCATGGCGAGGCGCATGTATTATTTGCTGATTTGGTAGGATTTACGACGTTAACAAAGCAGCTCTCGCCCCACCACTTGGTCGAAGTTCTGAACGAGATATTCTCTATTGCTGACGACCTTACCGAAATTCACGGCGTCGAGAAGGTTAAGACTGTCGGAGATGGCTACATGGCCGTCTCTGGAATTGATGGTGAAACACGGAGCGCGGCCGAATCAATGGCTAACTTTGCATTAGATTTAGTTTCGGAGGTAGAAGGCTTTGCTCAGCGGAGCGGTTATCCCATAGCAGTCCGAGTAGGGATAGCTACGGGTCAGCTTATCAGCGGCGTTATTGGACTCCGAAAGCTCTCGTTCGACCTATGGGGGGATACGGTGAACCTCGCTAGCAGAATGGAGCAGAGTTCTGAGCAAGGTCAGATCCAGGTCACGGAGACAACTTATTGGCGCCTGAAGGAAAGTTATCGATTAGAAGAACGTGGAAAAGTCTTTCTTAAGGGGTTCGGCGAGTTAAATGCTTACGTTCTGACTGGACGACAGGTCTTTATGCACCGGAATGAGGCCAAAATTAACCCTTAGACGTCACACAATAACGCATACCTGTTGTGACTTACGATTTTCGTTGCCAAATAATCTGCCTTTTCCAAAATTTATCCGTTTAGCATCGTTCAGAAAATGCAAATTATTCCGCTGATGATGACCATCTTTGTCATAAATCTGTCGAGATAGATGCGCTTAAGCGGATCTGCCGTGGCACTATGTCGAGGCCGACTAATAGGCCAACGAAGCTATTGGCTTACGGGCGTCGGTCCCATGACGGCTCGCCGCGCCGAGCCGACGTTGCCGGACGGCCGGCGAATGACTGCTATGGGGAAGTGCCGACGGCGGCACAAACGGCTGGGTTGGGTCGGAACCGGATCGTCCGCTTGCGAGTAGCGGCGCCCGATCTGCGGCCGAATGGGGCATCCTATTAGGCCATGACTCGCGGGTTCACTTGCTCGATTGCGCCGCGAACGTTCCCTTGATCAGCGCCTGCGGCCGCCGCACCACCAGCGCCAGCCGCTCCTCGGCCAGGATCGTGACCATGTTCTTCACGAAGTTGTCCCGGTCCTCGGTCGAGATCAGCACGTTGGCGTCCTCGCGGTCGAAGATCTGCGCCGCGTAGGCGAGCGCGCCGGGCAGGATCCGGTCGCCGTGCAGGTCGACGTTGCCGAAGACGGCGCCGTAGCCCTCGAAGGTGCCCGCGTCAGGAGGGCCCGCGAACTTCAGTTCGAGGGGGGCGACGATGAGATGCGGATGCATGGTCGGCCTATGCGGTAGCGGGCTCGGGGTTGGCCGGGCTGGGTTCGGCGACGGCCGAGCCGGGTTCGACCGGCCGCTCGCGCGGCATCACCGCCACCGTGCCGAGATCGTCGATCGGCAGCAGGTTCGCCTGGACGGTCAGCCTGGCGGCCCCGCCGCCGCGGCGGTCGAGGTTCTCCTTCTCGCGGATCTCGTCGCGGTCCAAGATGCCGTTCTGCGCGAACGAGGCGTAGAGCTTGGCCCGGGCCGCGCTGTCGGCCCGCAGCAGGCCGTCCACCGCGAACTCGGCGTAGAGCGTCGCCCGCTCGGCCGGCTCGATCAGGCGGAGGTTGATCGCCGCCTCGATCCGCCGGAGCTGCGCCCGCAGGCCGAGCGCCAGCCACGACAGGGCGATCTGCTCGACGCCCGTGCCCCACATGGTCTGCCCCTCGGAGGCGTGCCCGATCAGGATCGGCGGGATGCCGAACCAGTGGCAGATCTCCTCGACGTGCCAGCGGCGCGACTCGAGCAGCTGGCTGTCGGCCGGCGACAGGCTGACGGCCGAGACCTTCATCCCGGCCTCCAGGACGAAGACGCCGCCGGCGTTGCTCGAGCCGGCGAGCGGCGCCACCACGTTCTCGCGCAGGTCCTTGCGCTGGTCGGGCTTGAGGACCTGGTCCATCTGCAGCACGCCGCTGGGGCGCACGCCGTTGGCGAAGAGCTTGTTGGCGACCTCGTCGGCCGCGAGCGCCGCCGAGACCGTCTGCCGGGCGAAGCGCAGCGGCGCTGCCTTCGACTCCCATCCGGCCATCCTGGCCAGGACCTGGCGCCGGAGCGCGGCGGCGAATCCCACGCGATCAGGCCCAGAGGGGGGCTTCGAGGAAGGCGTCGAGGTCCATGCCGGGTTCCTGTCCGATCGCGAGGCCGAGCCCCATGATGCCGGCGTCCACGCCGTCGATCCGGTCGGCCGAGCGCTGCTTGGTCGGCTTGATGTTGCCGGCGTCGTCGGTCTTGATCGCCACGTGCCCGGCCATCCAGCGCAGCACCGGGTGGCCGCCGTGGCCGAGGAGGCCCGCCATCCGGCGGCTCGTCTACGTACCGGCGACGCGCGCCTTGAAGGCTGCGCTCGATGCGGCGCCGCGCCGGGCTACGACGATCCTCGTCGCCTACCGCGGGGTGGCTTGGCGCAAGCGTCGGTTCCATGAGGTGTGGAGCGAGACGTTCGCGGCCGCGCGGATCACGGAGGACCTGCACTTCCACGATCTCCGGGGCACGGCGGTGACGATGCTGGCCGAGGCCGGCTGCACGGTCCCGGAGATTGCGACGATCACCGGGCATAGCCAAGCGCATGCCCAGAAGATCCTGGATCGCTATCTCGCTCGCACGCGCAGCCTCGCCGAATCGGCAATCGCGAAGCTCGACGATCACCGTCGGAAGCGGACCGGTTTGCAAACGGGACTGCAAACGGCCTGATGTGCGGTTCCGGAAAGACCGCTAAGCCGTTGTAAAAAATGGTCGGAGTGGCCGGACTTGAACCGACGACCCCCTGTCCCCCAGACAGGTGCGCTACCGGGCTGCGCTACACTCCGACGCCGCTTGGGCTTGCGGCTCTTAGCCTCCGCGCTGCGCCCGCGCAACCCCTGCGGGGCCGGGGTTATGCGCCGAGATGCTGGCACTTGCGGATCAGGACCGCTACGGGAGGCCCGGCCCCGACGACTGCCAGAGGATCATGACGGACCGACCGATCGCCTTCGATCTCACGCGCCTCGTCACGCGCCTGCGCCACGCGAGTCCGTCGGGGATCGACCGTGTCGACCTCGCTTACGCGCGTGCCTTTCTCCGCCCAGCGGAGACAGCCGTCGGCGTGGTCTCGACGGCCTTCGGACCGCGCATCCTTGATCGCGCGCAGGCTCTGGCGATCGTCGAGGCGGTGGCGGCCGGCTGGGTCGAAGACCGGGACGCCGTATCGGACCCAGTCTATCGGCAACTGGCGACCCGCTGCGGAGACCCGGCCGCAGTGCCGCCGCCCCTCTCCGCGCCGCAGCCCGGTGCCGCCGACCGGCGACGGATCCAGGCGCGGAAGGCGGTCGACATCGCGCTGCGCGGACGTTCGCTCGCCGCTCTGCCGCGGGATTCGCTCTACCTGCACACCTCGCATCTGCGCCTCGACGATCCGCGGCGCTTCGACTGGCTCTACACGCGGCGCGACGTGCGGCCGGCCTTCTTCGTCCACGATCTCATCCCGATCACCCATCCCGAATACGGCCGGTTCGGCGAGGCCGACCGCCACCGGGCGCGCCTGCGCACGATCGGCCGGCACGCCGCCGCGATTCTGGTGAACTCGGAGGATACCGGCCGTCGCACCCTCGCGCATCTCGCCGCCGAGGGATTCGGCCGGCCGCCGGTGGCGGTGGGCCATCTCGGGGTCGAGCCCGCCTTCGGACGCACGGGACCGCAGTTCAGGCCCGACCGGCCGACCTTCCTGGTCTGTGGCACGATCGAGTCACGCAAGAACCATCTGCTGCTGTTCCAGATCTGGCGGCTCCTGGCCGAGCGCCACGGGGCCGCCACCCCGCGGCTCATCGTGGTCGGGCGTCGCGGGTGGGAGGCCGAAAGCGCCATCGACATGCTCGAGCGGTGCCCCGGCGTGCGCGCCCACGTCATCGAGGCGTCGGGATTGTCCACGCACGGGCTCGCGGCGCTGATGCGCAGCTGCACCGGCCTGCTGATGCCGTCCTTCACCGAGGGGTTCGGCATTCCCGTGGTCGAGGCGGCAGCCTCGGGATTGCCGGTCATCGCCTCCGACATTGCCGTCCACCGGGAGATCGGCGAGGGGTTCGCCCTGTTCCGCGATCCCCTGGACGGCCCCGGCTGGATCGAGGCGATCGAAGCGCTGGCACAGCCGGATGCACCCCTGCGCGCCGAACTGACGGGACGCCTCGACGGGTACCGTCCGCCGGACTGGCCCGCGCATTTCGCCGCCGTGACTCCGACTCTCGCCATGCTCTGAGAGAGCTCCGCGATCCGCGCGGCGGGCCACTCCGCGTCGCCGCGTCCTGGCCGCGGAGCCGGTGAAGCCGGCCACGCACGTTGCGCCGCTCGGGTCTGACGAATAAGGAAAAGCGTCAGTCAGCCAGGCCGGCCAAGCGCGGGCGGAACGGAGATCCTGCCGATGCGGGTGGTCGACCTCGATCGTGAGACGGTCAAAAGCGGGATTCGCGATGGCTCGATGCTGATCATCGATGTGCGCGAGCCGCATGAATATGAGGCCGGGCACATTCCCGGCGCGGTCTCGCATCCCCTCTCCACCTTTGACCCGCAAGCCGTGGCAGACCTCGTCGCGGCGGATGGCCGGCGGCCGGTTTTCTCGTGTGCCTCCGGGGTCCGCTCGGTCCACGCGCTGATGGCCGCGCAGAATGCCGGGCTCGATCTCGCGGAACACTACAAAGGTGGATTCAAGGATTGGTACGGCGCAGGCGAAACAATCGCCTGACCTGCTGTTTCAATCCAGCTCACGAGCCCGTGATGTGCGCTCGCGCACAAGCAAGAGCGTGAGGCGCGGGTTACGGCCCACTCGCGGCGGAACAATCGTCAAGCTCGGCACGACCGAACGGTCGGCCAACGGACAGCAGGACCCGATGCGCAGCCGGCTTCCCAGCCTTCTCACCGTCTTGTCAGGCCTGATCGCGGGTCTCGCGACAGGCCCTCTCGCGACACCGGCCCGCGCGCAGGCGCCGGGCGGGCCGCCACCCAAGGTCACCGTGGCCAAGCCGGTGGTGCGTCAGATCGTCGAGCAGGACCAGTATACCGGTCGGTTCGATGCGATCGAATACGTAGAGGTCCGTGCCCGCGTCACCGGCTACCTTGAGAAGATCAACTTCGTCGACGGCCAGACCGTGAAGAAGGGCGACGTCCTGTTCGTCATCGACCGGCGGCCCTACAAGGCGGCCCTGGAGCAGGCCCAGGCAGCTTTGGCCTCCGCCAAGGCGCGCCAATCCTTCTCCCAGACGGACCTCGAGCGCGCCCAGACCCTGTCCCGCAGCGGCAACATCTCCGAGCAGGTCACCGACCAGCGTCGGCAGGCCTCCTTGACCGCTCAGGCCGACGTCGACAGCGCCCAGGCCGCCCTCAACAACGCCCAGCTGAACTACGATTTCAGCGAGGTGAAGGCGCCGATCAACGGCCGTATCAGCCGGCGCCTGGTGACCGAGGGCAACATCGTCAGCGCCGACCAGACGATGCTGACGACGATCGTGTCCCTTGACCCGATCTATTTCAGCTACACGGTCGATGAGAAGTCGTTCCTCAAGTACCAGAACAGCCTCGGCATCGGCATGGGCCAGACCCAGCAGGGCAAGGGCGTGCCGATCCTGATCGCCCTGTCCGGCGAGGCCAAGCCGAGCCGCAAGGGCACCCTGGACTTCGTCGACAACCGCGTCGACAACGCCACCGGCACGATCCTGCTGCGGGCGACCGTCCCCAACGGCGACCTGTTCATCAAGCCCGGCCTGTTCGGCATCGTCTCGATGCCGGCGACCAAGCCGGCCCAGGGCGTGCTGATCCCCGACGAGGCGGTCGCCGCCAACCAGGACAAGCGGATCGTCTACATCGTCGGCCCCGAGAACGTGATCCAGCAGAAGGACGTCGTTCTGGGACCGAAGGTCGACGGCTACCGGGTGATTCAGTCGGGGCTGAAGGGCGACGAGACCGTGGTGGTCAACGGCCTCTCGCGCGTCCGGCCGGGCGCGAAGGTCACCCCCGAGACCATCGAGTTGCCCCCGAGCAAGACCTGAGCCCCAACGGCTCGACACGAACGCCGTCGCGCGCGCCGCGCGGCGCGCTCCGCACCGACGACGCAGGGCCCCGACCGGGAGACCGGCGGGCCTCAGAGGTTTGACCGATGCGTTTCGCCCATTTCTTCGTCGACAGGCCGATCTTCGCGTCCGTCACGTCGATCGTGTTCCTGATCCTCGGCTTCGTGGCCTACGAGAGCCTGCCGGTCTCGCAGTATCCCGAGATCGTGCCGCCGACCGTGACGGTGCGCGCCTCCTATCCGGGCGCCAATGCCGAGACCGTGGCCGCCACGATCGCGACGCCGATCGAGCAGGAGGTCAACGGCGTCGACAACATGCTCTACATGACGTCGTTGTCGACCAACGACGGCAACATGCTGCTGACCGTGACCTTCAAGGTCGGCACCAACCTCGATATCGCCAACGTGCTGGTGCAGAACCGGCTCTCGGTGGCGCAGCCGCGCCTGCCGCCGGACGTGCGCAACCTCGGCGTCACGGTCCGCAAGGCCTCGCCCGATCTGATGCTGGTCGTGCACCTGCTCTCGCCGAACAAGACCTACGATCAGAACTACCTCGCCAACTACATCTACCTGAACATCCGCGACGAGCTGCTGCGCCTCGACGGCGTCGGCGACATCACGATCTTCGGCGGCAACGAGTACGCCGAGCGCGTCTGGGTCGATCCCAACAAGCTCGCCGCCTACGGCCTCTCGGTCACCGACGTCACGACTGCCCTGCAGGAGCAGAACGTCCAGGTGGCCGCCGGCCAGCTGAACGGCCCGCCGGCGGCCAAGGGCGAGGCGTTCCAGCTCGTCGTGCAGTCGCAGGCCCGGTTCAAGACGCCCGAGCAATTCGCCGAGGTGATCATCAAGGCGCAGGACGGGCGCCTCGTGCGGGTGAAGGATATCGCCCGCGTCGAGATGGGCCAGAAGGACTACACGACCAACTCGTTCCTCAACGACACGCCCGCTGTGGGCATCGGCGCTTTCCAGCGGCCGGGCACCAACGCGCTCGACGCGGCGGCGTCGGTCAAGAAGGTGATGGAGGAGGTCAAGAAGAACTTCCCGCCGGACGTCGAGTACCGCATCGCCTACAACCCGACGGAGTTCATCGAGGAATCGATCCACGAGGTCTACAAGACGCTGTTCGAGGCCGTCGGCCTCGTCGTCATCGTGGTGCTGGTCTTCCTCCAAAGCTGGCGGACGGCGCTGATCCCGGTCATCGCCATTCCGGTCTCGCTGATCGGCACCTTCGCGGCGATGGCGGCCTTCGGCTTCTCGCTCAACAACCTGACCCTGTTCGGGCTGGTGCTCGCCATCGGCATCGTGGTCGACGACGCGATCGTGGTGGTGGAGAACGTCGAGCGCAACATGGCCGAGGGCCTGTCGCCGGGCGACGCCGCCCACAAGACCATGGACGAGGTCGGCGGCGCGGTGATCGCCATCGCGCTGGTGCTCGCGGCGGTGTTCGTGCCGACGGCGTTCATCCCGGGCATTTCGGGCCAGTTCTACAAGCAGTTCGCGCTGACCATCGCGGCCTCGACCCTGATCTCGGCCTTCAACTCGCTGACCCTGTCGCCGGCCCTCTGCAAGCTGCTGCTGGTGCCCCATCACGCCCGCAAGGAGCCGAAATTCTTCCTGACCCGGTTCGTGAACTGGCTGGCCAACGGCTTCAACCGCGCCTTCGACGCCACGTCGAACGCCTATGGCCGGACGATCCGCGTCCTGACCGGCGGCATCGTGGGCCTCGGCGTGATGCTGCTGATCTACGCGGCGGTGATCGCCGGCACGCTGCATCTTGCGCAGACGACGCCCACGGGCTTCATCCCGGACCAGGATCAGGGCTACCTGATCGGCGTCGTGCAGCTCCCATCCGGCTCATCGCTGGACCGTACCACGGAGGTGTGTCTGCGGGCCGCCAAGCAGGCCCGCACGGTCGATGGCGTTGCCAACGCGGTGATCATCGCGGGCTTTGACGGGGCGACCTTCACCAACACCACCAATGCCGGCGTGATGTTCCTGACCCTCAAGGGCGCCAAGGAGCGTGCCCAGACGGGCCGGAGTGCGGCGGTCGTCACCGGCGACGTGCTGAAGGCCACTTCGGACATCCAGGAGGCGCGGGTCATCGTGATCCCGCCGCCGCCCGTCCGCGGCCTCGGCAACGGTGGCGGCTTCAAGATGCAGATCGAGAGCCGCCAATCGTCCGACATCGGCGCGCTCATGGCGGCGGCCGGCGAGGTGATCGGCCAGGCCAACCAGAGCGCGGACGTGCAGCGCGTCTTCACGACCTTCGACAACTCGACGCCGCAGCTCTTCCTCGACATCGACCGCACCATCGCGCGGATGCTGAACGTGCCGCTCGCCAACGTCTTCTCGTCGGTGCAGGCGGATCTCGGCGGCACCTACGTCAACGACTTCAACACGCTCGGCCGCATCTACCAGGTGCGCCTGCAGGGCGACGCAGCATTCCGCTCGTCGGTGCAGGACATCTCGCAGATCAAGGTGCGCTCCTCCACCGGCGCGCTGGTACCGATGGGGACGCTCGCCTCGGTGCGCGACGTCACCGGTCCGCAGATCGTGCAGCGGTTCAACCTGTACTATTCGGTTCCGGTGCAGGGCGTGGCCAAGCCCGGCGTCTCCACCGGTCAGGCGCTCAACGCCATGGAGGAGATCGCCAAGAAGGCGCTCCCCGATGGCTATTCCTACGACTGGACCGAGATCGCCTACCAGCAGAAGGCGGCCAGCGGCACCGCGGGCGCGGTCTTCGCCCTCGGCGTGCTGCTCGTCTTCCTGGTGCTCGCCGCGCAGTACGAATCCTGGGCTCTGCCGCTCGCGATCCTGCTGGTGGTGCCGACCGGGGTGCTCGCCGCCCTGGCGGGCGTGCAGTTCCGGGGACAGGACAACAACATCCTGACCCAGATCGGCCTGATCGTGCTCATCGGCCTCGCGGCGAAGAACGCGATCCTGATCGTCGAGTTCGCGCACGATATCGAGCAGCGGGAGCATCGCGGCCCGGTCGAGGCGGCGGTGGAGGCCTGCCGGCTCCGCCTGCGCCCGATCCTGATGACCGCCTTCGCGTTCATTCTCGGCACCCTGCCGCTGGTCATCGCCACCGGCCCCGGCGCCGAGATGCGCCAGGCGCTCGGCACCGCGGTGTTCTTCGGGATGATCGGCGCGACCTTCTTCGGGCTGTTCCTGACGCCGGTCTTCTACGTGGTGATCCGCCACTTCTCGCTGTGGCTCGGCCGGTTCCGGAAAAAGCACACCCACGGCGATCCCGGCGGCGCCGCTCCGGCCCACGGCTGACGCGCGGCGCCTCGGCGGCCATATCCTGGAAGCCGCGCCGGATCCGCGAGGATCGGGCGCGGCTTTCGCGCGACGGGTGAGGACGGCCGGTGTAGAGGCTCGCGGCATGTATGCTTTCAGCCGCCTGATTCTCTGGGGCTTCGCCCTCCTGCTCGCGGTTCCGACCGGCTTCGCCGTCCTCGTCCTGGCGCTGTTCGTCGATCCGGCCGCCCAGCTCTGGCTGACGAACGGCGCGCTCGCCGGCCTCGATATGGCCCTGTCCGACCTCTCCGCTGGCCTGCCGCCGGAGGGATTGGCACTGTTGATCGCGGGCCTCGCCAAGGCGCTGTTCGTGCTGCTGTTCATGCCCCCCGCCCTGATCGGGCTCGGCGGTGAGATCTTCGGGCGCCGCGGCCTCCTGTGGTACGGCGCCGGCTGCGGCCTGCTGACCGCCGCCCTCCCCTGGCTGACGCGCGGCGCAGTCCGGTCGAGCGGGGGCCGCGACGCCGCTCTTCTCGCCGGCGAGGTGCGCCTGACGCTGATCCTGTTCATGGTCGGTGCGAGTGCCGGCTTGGTCCACTGGCTGGTCGCCCGGCGCAATGCCGGGCTGATCCGCGATGCAGGGCTGCCGGAGGGCGCCTGATCGGCCCCGGTGACGTCGCCCTTGGCCGCGGATATGCGGGCGCGCTACAGGAAGACCGCCACGACACGGTACCCGATGCTCGCCCTGCGCTCCTTCGCCTTCAATCTCTGCTTCTACGCCGTCACGACCGTCCTCGCGGTCGCCGGGCTGCCCATGCTGGTTTCCGGGCGATCCGTGCTGCGGCTCGCCCGCGCCTGGGGGCGGATCACCCTGTGGCTGCTGCGGGTTGTCGCCGGGATCCAGGTCGAGTTCCGCGGGCTGGACAACATCCCGCCGGGGCCGCTGCTGGTGGCGGCCAAGCACCAATCGGCCCTGGAGACCCTGGCCCTCTGCACGGTGCTGCCGGATTTCGCCTACATCCTGAAGAAGGAGCTGCTGCTCATCCCGCTGATCGGCTGGTACCTGTCGCGCAGCGGCATGGTGGCGATCGACCGGTCCAAGGGCACCCGGGCCATGAGCCTGATGAATGCCGCCGCCGGCGACGCGATTCGGCAAGGGCGTCAGCTCATCATCTTTCCCGAGGGTACCCGCCGGCCTGTCGGAGCGCCCCCCGCCTACAAGCAGGGGCTCTCCCATCTCTACACGGCGCTGCAGGTCCCCTGTCAGCCCGTGGCGCTGAACACCGGTCTCTTCTGGGCGCGCAACAGCCTCGTGCGTCGGCCGGGGAAGGCCGTGATCGAATTCCTGCCCGCCATCCCGCCCGGCCTGCCGCGCCAGGAATTCCAGGCGCTGGTACAGGAACGGCTTGAGACCGCCTCGAACGCCCTGGTCCAGGGGGGGCTGGAAGGCCTCGCAGCCGCCGGCCACGCCGTACCAGTCGACGAGGCCGCGGCCGCGGCGGGGCCTCGCCGCTGAGCCGTTCCGGTCTCCGTCGCGGGGCGGCTCTGGATCCGAGCGAGGGCGGGCAAGCGGCGCCGAGCCGTCCGGTCACTGCGTCAGCGAGACGTGGTGCGCACCAGTCCTGAAGGCGGATTTCGGCGGGCTGCACCGCCAGCCGAAGGGCCACTTAGAGGCCGGCGCCGTATCGGGGTACCGAAGCCAGAGGAGGCCGATGCAACGACCCGCCTGGCCGTGTCGAATCGGGGCCTCCGGTCGGTTATCGCCACGCGCTCGGACGCGGTCCGAGGCCGCTCGCGACGGATGCTTCCTTCTCCGGAACGAGTCGCTTCCGCTTGTGGATAACGGGCATCGTCACCACATCCCCTCTTAGGAACGTCGCCCTTGACGCCTGTGGATATCGCGCGTTAGGTTGGAACAAATGGCGAACAGAAGAGCCCTGTCCTGGTCGGCCGCGCTTCGCGACCTGAAGGACGATCGCAGCCGGAGGCAGGACGTGCGTGAAGAACGCCTCAAGACGACCGCAGGTCTTCGCGGCTCCCCCGCGCTTCCGCTCTCGGCCTGGCGCGGCCGCTCGGGCCGGCGCTACGTGGTCGGGGTCCATCCGGCCGGGGGCTTCGAGCTCGACGAGATGGCGCAGGCCGTGGTGATCGCCGTGCGTCGGGACGATGCCGGCATTGCCGAGATGGTCTCGGTGGCCAGCTCCAGCGAGAGCCCGCGCGATCATCTGCGTCGGACTTGGCTGGACCGTGTCCGCCGCCGGGGCGCCACCGAGATGCATGTGCATCGCCTTGCCGAGAACGAGGCCGAGCGGGTGGCGATCGTCGAAGATCTGCAGGTCGACACCGTCGAGCCGGCGCAGGTCTGACCGGAAACGCGTCGGGCGGTCGGATCTGGTTCGCGGCGGTCGACCCAGGGCGCAACTGCCCCAGTTTCGCCCCTTGCGTGGCCTCAAGGCGGGGCCGCGATGTCTCTGCGGAGACCGGGTCGGGGAGCGGAACGCATGGTGCAGGATCGGACGCGGCCGGAGGGCGCCGCCCAGACAGCCCCGGAACCGGGCGCACGGCGGTCCCGGCTCGGGCTGTTCCTCCCCTACATCCTGCTGACGATCGTGGTGGTCGGATGGTCGGCCGGCTGGCTGTGGATGCGGGAGCGCGCGGCCAGCGAGATCGACGGCTGGATCGCACGAGAGGCGGCGGCTGGGCGCACCTGGACCTGCACGGATCGCGCCCTCGGCGGCTATCCGTTCCGTCTGGAGCTGCGCTGCAGCGGCGTGACCCTCGACCGGGCCGATGGGCGGTTCCGCCTCGGGCCGAGCACCGCAGTGGTGCAGATCTACCAGCCCCGTCTCGTCGTGTTCGAGAGCGTCGGCCCGTTCCATGTCGAGCAGGGCGATCTGACCGGTGATGCTTCCTGGGGAGCCCTTCAGGGCAGCTTCCACGGCGCCGCGGACGGTTTCACCCGAGCCTCGCTGGTCGTCGACAAACCGAACGTCACCGTGAAGGGCGCCGAGCCCGGTCCGATCGCGGTCGCGGGCCGGCATCTCGAACTCCATGCGCGGCCGAGCCCCGGCCGCTATGAATCGGACGGCGCCGTGGATGTCAGCCTGCGCCTGAACCAGGCCGCGGTGCCGCAGCTCGACGCGGTCACCGGAAGCCAGGACCCGGCCGATCTGGCCCTGGACGCGACCCTGACACAGGCGACCGTGCTGCAGACCGGGACGGTGGCACGCGAGCTGGAGCGCTGGCGTCAGGCCGGCGGCACCTTGGATCTCACCGCTCTGGCGCTCGCCAAGGGGGCGCAGCGCGTACAGGCCAAGGGCACCCTCGCCCTCGACAGTGCCCATCGCCCGGCGGGCCAGATCGATCTGCGGGCGGCCGGCGTCGATGCGCTGGTCGGCAGCATCGTCGGTCAGCGTTTCGGGTCCGACAGGGGCGCCCTGGTCGGCCAGCTGGTCGGCGGCCTCTTGGGGCTCAGCCGGCGTCCGAGCCCCGACGCGCCATCCGATGCGACTCCGCTCAAGGCACTTCCGCCCCTTCGGTTCGTCGACGGGAAAATCGTCTTCAGCGGCTTCCCGATCCCGAACGTCTTCGTGCCGGCGCTGTACTAGCGCGGTTCCTGTTCGTGCCGGGAGCCGGGCCGGCGTCGTCGGCTTGGATGCAGCGCTGCGATTCTTCTCCCGCGCGGCCTGAGGGCTCCCCATCGATGCCACCCGCCGTCGATCAGGGTGGGCCGCAGACGAGCCTGGACCCGTCGGGGCATGCCGGAGGCGGGCAACCTCGAACCCTGGCCGGGGCGTGTTCTTAGCGCGTCGACATGTCCGGATCCCAGGCTCCGCCACCCGATCCCGGGATGAATGGGAGAAGCAGGCGCGCGGCCTCGACCCTGGCGCAATCGTCGGCCGATCTGCGATGCATCTTGCCTGATGTGCGAGGCTCGGCCCGCGCGGCGGTGATCGACAGCGGCGCCGGCCTGATCGGCGGCGCGGGATCGGCTATAGGAGCCCGATGGCCTTCGAATCCGCACCCCCGACCCGCGTCAAGATCTGCGGGCTCAGCACCGAAGAGACCCTGACCGCCGCCCTAGAGGCCGGAGCGGACTGGATCGGCCTCGTGCACTTCCCGCGCAGCCCTCGGCACGTCGCGCTCGACCGGGCCGCAGCTCTGTCGGCCCGCGCCCGCGGGCGGGCCGAGCGGGTGATCCTGCTCGTCGATCCGGACGACGCTCTGCTTGCCGCGGCGCTCGATGCCGTGGATCCGGATCTCATCCAACTCCATGGGCGCGAGAGCCCGGAGCGCGTCGCGGCGATCCGCGCCCGGTCCGGCCGGCCGGTGATGAAGGCGATCGGTATCGCGACGCCCGCGGATCTCGCATTCCTGCCGGCTTACGCGGCGATCGCCGACCGGATCCTGCTGGACGCCAAGGCGCCGCCGGAGGCCACCCTGCCGGGCGGCAACGGCCGGTGCTTCGATTGGGAAATCCTGCGCGGCGCCGCGCTTCCGTCCGGCACGATGCTGTCGGGCGGTCTCGATTCCGACAACGTCGCCGACGCCCTCGGCCGAACGGGACTCGGCGCCGTCGATGTCTCGTCCGGGGTCGAAACGGCGCCGGGCGCGAAGGATCCGGCCAAGATCGCGGCGTTCGTGGCGGCCGCGCGACGCCCGCGATAAGGCGCCGTCGCGCTGATCGGGAGAGGCTTACCGCGGCGCCGGTAGCGCCGTCCGGCCGGTATTCGGGACCGTGTAGGCGGTCGAAGTCTCGCTGTCCGGCGCGTAGGCCCGCAGCCGCGACACCTCACGTTCGTGCCTGACGGCCTCGCGGCGATGGTAGCGCGCCCGGGCGCGGGTCTTGCCCTGACCCAGCCAGGTGAAGATGCCGCCCACGACGATCCCGAGCGCCACCGCACCGAACAGGATCGCGTAGAGCGGCAGGGCGACGCTGAAGACCGGCGCGTCCGCGTTGAACGGATCGAAGGAGAGCTGCACCGGCGCGCGGTTGGCCACCGCCAGCAGGATCACCAAAGCGGCGATCGGCAGCAGCACGAGGCTCTTCAGAAAACGGATCATCGCGCTCTCAGGTCCTTCCTACTCGGCCGCCGAGGCACTCTCGCCGATCCCTGCGGCGTTGAGGCGCTGGCGCATCTCCTTCCCGGTCTTGAACACCGGGATCGCCTTCTCGGACACGGCAACGGCGGCACCCGTGCGCGGGTTGCGTCCCCGGCGCGCCTCGCGGCGCTTCACCGAGAAGGCGCCGAAGCCGCGCAGCTCGACCCGGTCGCCGCGAGCGAGCGCATCGGAAATGGTGTCGAGGATCGCGTTGACCAGGATCTCCACGTCGCGCTGGTAGAGATGCGGGTTCTGCTCGGCGATCTTGAGGACGAGCTCCGACTTGATCATGGCGTCTAGTCTTCTCGCGGGATCGGGGCGGGCTGCGCGGCGGCGCTCGTTCAGGGTTCCGGACGCCAGAGGGCGAGCATCCCGCCCTGCGCAGCCTGTGCTTCGGCGCCGACGGTCCTGAGCCGCGCCGCAAGGCCGTCCAGGCCCAGAAGGTCTGCGCCGATTCCGGCGGCCGACCACAGGGAGAAGTTGCTCTCAGACGAGGGCTTCCAATCCTTGATCGGCAGATTCTTCTGGACGCCGCGGGCGCTTTCCAGCCACGCCACCGCCTGCCGCTCGCTGCCGAGTTCGTCCACCAGCTTCAGCGGCACGCTCTGGCGCCCGCTGAATACTCGGCCATCCGACACGGTGTTGAGCTGGGACGGATCCATGCCGCGGCGCTCGGCCACGAGGCCCTTGAACCACGCATAGGTGTCGCCGACCACGGAGGCCAGCGCGGCGCGCGCCTCCGGCGAGGTCGGGGTGAATCCCGAGGGCTCGGCCTTGAGCGGCGACGATTTCACCGACTCGACCTTCACGCCGACCTTGTCCAGGAGCCCAGAGAAATCGGGATACTGGAACAGCACGCCGATGGAACCGACCAAGCTGGTCTCACGCGCGACGATGTGATCGGCCGCGATGGCGGTGATGTACGCGCCGGAGGCGGCGGTGCCGTCCACGAAGGCGACGATCGGCTTCTTGGCGGCGAGCGCCCGCAGGTTGCGGAAGATCTCCTCCGATCCGGTGGTCGTGCCGCCGGGCGAGTTGATCGAGACGACGACGCCCTTAACGGCGTCGGAGTCGCCCACCCGCTTCATCAGCTTGGCGGTGGATTCGCTGCCGGCGATGAAGCCTGAGACCGAGATGCGGGCGATCTGCGGCTGCACCGCGAAGGCGCCATCCGCTCCCGAACGCACCCGGTAGCCGAGGGCTCCGACCGCCACGATGAGCCCGCCGACGCCGAGCACGCGCCAGAGGGACAACCTGCGACGCAGGCGCCGCCGGTCAATCAGCAGTTCGGCATCGGCTGCCATGCGGTCGCTTCCCCTAAAACCCTCCGGCCGGCCCCTCGACGGGGTGCGGGAGCCGCGTCCCCGCGCCGGGCAAGTCCTTGGTTTCCTTCGGCTCGCTCGGTCCGAGCCGTGCGAGGCCGGTGTTCTAGAGCATTTACCGCGGGCCTGGATATGGGGCGCGCGAAGAAAATGTCGGGGTCGCCCGTCGCTGTCGCCTGGGACGGTCGGGCGCGACCTGGGATCGGTCGTCGGCAACCTTGAATTGTCGGACCAAAAAAGAACCCGCGCAGGACATTGGTCCTGCGCGGGTCTCGGTATTGCGGATCCGCCGCCCGGACCAGCCGGCGGCGGATGGCGGCGTCTTACTCGTCGTCGGAGCGCTTCTTGTTGAAGGCGGCGCCGAGGATGTCACCGAGCGAGGCGCCCGAATCGGCGGAGCCGAACTGGGCCATGGCCTCCTTCTCCTCGGCGACCTCAAGGGCCTTGATCGAGACCTGCACGCGGCGGGCCTTCCGGTCGAACTGGACGACGCGGGCGTCGAACTTCTCGCCGGTGGCGAAGCGCTCAGGGCGCTGGTCACCACGGTCGCGGGCGAGTTCGGCGCGACGGATGAAGGTCTGCATGTCGGTGTCGACGATCTTCACCTCGACGCCGGCATCCTTCACCTCGACCACCTCACAGGTGACGATCTGACCCTTCTTGATCTCGCCGGCCTCGGCGAAGGGGTCACCGCCGAGCTGCTTCACGCCCAGCGAAATCCGCTCCTTCTCGACGTCGACGTCGAGAACCTGGGCGCGGACCATGTCGCCCTTCTTGAACTCCTCGATGACCTGCTCGCCGGGACGGTTCCAGTCGAGATCCGACAGGTGGACCATGCCGTCGACATCGCCCTCGAGGCCGATGAACAGGCCGAACTCGGTCTTGTTCTTGACCTCGCCCTCGACCTCGGAACCGACCGGGTGCTTCTCGGCGAAGGCCTCCCAGGGGTTCTGCAGGGTCTGCTTGAGGCCCAGCGAGATGCGGCGCTTGACCGGATCGACCTCCAGGATCTGAACCTCGACCTCCTGGGAGGTGGAGACGATCTTGCCCGGATGGACGTTCTTCTTGGTCCAGCTCATCTCGGAGACGTGGATCAGGCCCTCGATCCCCGGCTCCAGCTCCACGAAGGCGCCGTAATCGGTGATGTTGGTCACGCGGCCCTTGAGCTTGGCGCCCTCCGGGTAGCGGGCGGCGATGCCCTCCCACGGATCGGCCAGCAGCTGCTTGATGCCGAGCGAGATGCGGTGCGTCTCGTGGTTGATCTTGATGATCTTGACCTTGACCGTCTGGCCGATGGTCACGACCTCGGACGGGTGGTTCACGCGGCGCCACGCCATGTCGGTGACGTGCAGCAGGCCGTCGATCCCGCCGAGATCGACGAAGGCGCCGTACTCGGTGATGTTCTTGACGACGCCGTCGATGACCTGACCTTCCTCAAGGTTGGCCACGAGCTCGGAGCGCTGCTCGGCGCGGCTCTCCTCGAGCACGGTCCGGCGCGACACGACGATGTTGCCGCGGCGGCGGTCCATCTTGAGGATCTGGAACGGCTGCGGGGTACCGAGCAGCGGGGTGACGTCGCGGACCGGACGGATGTCGACCTGCGAGCGCGGGAGGAACGCCACGGCGCCGTCGAGGTCGACGGTGTAGCCGCCCTTGACCTGGTTGAAGATCGTGCCGGTGACGCGGTCGTTGTTCTCGAACGACTTCTCGAGCTTGACCCAGCTCTCCTCGCGACGCGCCTTGTCGCGCGAGATAACCGCCTCGCCGAGCGCGTTCTCGATCCGGTCGACGTAGACCTCGACCTCGTCGCCGACCTTCAGCTCGCCCTCGCGGCCGGGACCGGTGAATTCCTTCAGGGCGACACGGCCTTCCGTCTTGGCGCCGATGTCGATGACGGCCACGTCCTTCTCGATCGCGACGACGCGACCCTTGACGACGGACCCTTCGGTGATCTCGTGTTCGAGGAAGCTCTCCTCGAGGAGTGCGGCGAAATCGTCGCGGCTCGGGCTATGCCCCAGAGCGGTACCTGCGGTCATTCTGTCTCCTGAACGGCCTCCGGCGGAGGCCCGTTGCGTCGGCGGCTCGCGTTGCAGGCGCCCCCGTTCGCCGCGGCCTCCCCGGAGTCTTTCGGGAGAGGCGGCCGGCCCCGCGGGAACCGGCTTGCCGACGCGTCGATACGGATGACGAGGGCGGTCCCGCCAGTGGCCCTGCGGGCGCGCCAGAAGACGTGCGCGCGAAGGCGGATCCGGGAGGACGCGCGTCCCTTACAACATCACCCTTGCGACTTCAACCGATGAGGGTTTTAGGCTCGGCGGGCGGATATTGGGGCACTGAGGAAGGGGGGTCTTGCCGCCGGCAACAGATGCGGCAAGTCTGTCCCCGGGTGGACACTTGCCGGCGCTGTATCCGCCGGGCGCCAGGGGCCGGCCCGGTTGCCCGGGATCCGGGCCGGTCCGGCGATCCGGGGCCATGTGGGGGAGAAGCGTGCCGCGTCCTGACCTCGACTTTCGCGCTGCGCGACTTCGTCGTGACAGACCTCAGCGTGCAGCTCTGCGCGCGCCGCGATTCCGGACCTGACCAGCCGATGCCGGACGGGTACAACACCCCGATGGAGATGCTGGCGCGCAAGCTCGACAGCATCACGCGCCTCGCGGAATCCGACCGCGACGCGCTCCTCCATCTGCCCCACACGGTCCGGAACCTGCCGGCCCGCCACGACATCGTCCGATTCGGTGATAGGCCAAACCACAGCTGTCTGGTCCTGCAGGGCTGGGTCTATCGATACGCCGCCCTCTCCGAAGGTGGGCGTCAGATCCTGTCGTTCTACATCGCAGGCGACCTGCCGGACCTGCAAAGCCTCCACCTGCACCGGATGGATCACAACCTCGCCACGCTGACGGCCAGCGTCGTCGCGCTGATCGCCCATGACGATCTGCGCCCTGTCCTTCTGCGGAACCCGGGACTGGCGGCCACGCTCTGGCGCGACAGCCTCATCGATGCCGCCCATTACCGCGAGCGGATCACCAGTCTCGGGCGGCGTCAGGCCCTCGGTCGCGTCGCCCACCTGTTCTGCGAGTTGTATCTCCGACAGAAGGCCGTCGGGCTCGCGCGCGATCTGAGCTGCCCCCTTGTGCCCAAGCAATCCGAACTTGCCGATGCCCTGGGCCTGACCAGCGTCCACCTGAACAGGGTTCTGCGCACCCTGCGGGGCCGCGGCCTCGTCACCTTGAGCGGTGGCATCCTGACCATCGAGGACTGGGATGCGCTGACGGAAGTCGCGGAGTTCGATCCGACGTTCCTGCACCTGGCGAACAACCCGGCACCCGTCCGTGGGATCGTCGAGACCGTCTAACGCCCGGTCGCCTCAGGCGGCGCGAGCCAGCGCATCCGGTGCTGCGGTCACGTCGTCGGTATGGACGTCGAAACGGACCAGATGGGCTGCGCCGAAGCTCGTGGTCAGGGCACAGTCGGTGGCATCGCGGCCGCGGGCCATGACGATCCGGCCGATGCGGGGCCGGTTGTGCCGGGCGTCGAACGTGTACCAGCGCGGCCCGTCGGGCCCTTCGAGGAAGACTTCGAACCACGCGGAGAAGTCCATCGGCGCCGGGTCCTTCGGAACGCCGATATCGCCGAGGTAGCCGGTGGCGTAGCGCGCCGGGATGTTCATGCACCGGCACAGGGTGATCGCCAGATGCGCGAAGTCGCGGCAGACCCCGACGCCCTGATTGTAGCCGTCGAAGGCAGTGCGGGTGGCATCGGCCTGCTGATAGTCGAATCGCAGACGCGAGTGGGCGAAGTCGACGATCGCCTGAACCCGGGCCCATCCTTCCGGCGTGCCGCCGAACTGGGACCACGCCATGCCCGAGAGCTTGTCGGTATCGCAGTAGCGGGAGCCGAGCAGGTACTGCAGGACGTCCTCGGGCAGATCCTGCACGGCAACCTGCCGCGCACCCGGTGCCTGATCATCCGGCACGCCGTTGTCGGCGATCGTGAAATCCGCCGCCATGGTGATCCGCCCGCCCGGTGCAACGATGCGGGTGCAGACATTGCCGAAGGCATCGATATGCTGCGTCGCCGCGACCGGAGGGTCGAACGTAATCACCTCCGGGGTCACGAGATCGTGCCTGCGCTCCGGCCGTATGTTGAGGAGCAGGTTCATCGGCGTTGGGCCGAACGTATCGAAGGCGATCGAGAAGCCGGTGCGAATGTGCATCGTCGAGGACCGTGAGGCAGGTCGCTGTCCGGTCGTGCCGGAAGGCGGGTCGTTACAGTAGAGAGCCCTACAAGCCACGAGGCGATGTCAAGTTCCGTCTGCGAGGCCGGTTCAAGACACTTTGAGCTGCCTGAATATTCGGCAGCAGGTGGGTCGGGTCCTTTCTGCCGAAGCCATGCAGCAGGCCGAGGGCGGGGCTGCGGCCTTGCCGGGCGGGCCGGCGTCGCGCGATGTTGCAACGCACACGGCAGCCTCCTATTCCCTGACCCCGCGAATCCAGGGTCGGCGGGCTTCGGCCGGAACGACCTGCTGCCGGACGATCGATGCCCATGATACCCGACAAGCTTTCCCTGCCGAAGGACAAGATCCGGGTCCTCCTGCTCGAGGGCATCAACGACAGCGCCGTGGCGCTGATGCGGGCAGCCGGCTACACCAACCTGACCCGGCTGCCGAAGGCGCTCGACCGGGAGGCCCTGCATGAGGCGCTCCAGGGCGTGCACATGGTCGGGATCCGCTCCCGCACGCAGCTCGATGCGGCCGCCTTCGAGGCGGCGGACCGGCTCCTGGCGGTGGGCTGCTTCTCGGTCGGCACGAACCAGGTCGATCTGGAGGCGGCCCGCCACCTGGGCATTCCGGTCTTCAACGCCCCCTTCTCCAACACACGTTCGGTGGCGGAGCTGACGATCGGCGAGATCGTGATGCTGTTGCGCCGGATCGTTCCGCGCTCGGTCGGCGCCCACGCCGGCCGCTGGGACAAGTCGGCCACGGGTTCTCTGGAGGTCCGCGGCAAGACGCTGGGCATCGTCGGCTACGGCAATATCGGGACGCAGCTCTCCACGCTCGCCGAAGCCATGGGCATGCGGGTTCTGTATTACGACCACACCGACAAGCTGCGCCACGGCAACACCGAGCCGGTCGAGACGCTGAAGGCGCTCCTGGCGCAGAGCGACGTCGTCTCGCTTCACGTACCGGAGACCGAAGCCACCGCCAACATGATCGGCGCGGCCGAGATCCGCGCGATGAAGCCCGGCGCCTTCCTGATCAACAACGCCCGGGGCACCGTGGTCGATCTCGAGGCGCTGGCGGCGGCGTTGCGCGACGGCCATCTCAAGGGCGCGGCCGTCGACGTCTTCCCGGTGGAGCCCGGCTCCAACGCCGAACCCTTCGTGAGCCCCCTCCAGGGGCTCGAGAACGTGATCCTGACTCCGCATATCGGCGGCTCCACCGAGGAGGCTCAGGAGCGCATCGGCTCCGAGGTGGCGCGCAAGCTGGTGGATTACTCCGATATCGGCTCCACGGTCGGCGCCGTGAATTTCCCGCAGGTGCAGCTCCCGGCACGTCCGACCGGGACGCGCTTCATCCACGTGCAGCGGAACCTGCCCGGCATGCTCGGGCGCCTCAACGACGTGTTCTCCCGCGGCCGCGTCAACATTGCCGCGCAGTTCTACCAGACCGACGGCGAGGTCGGTTACGTGGTGCTGGAGACGGACGCCACCGATGCGGATGCGGAGGCGCTGCTCGCCGAGATCCGCGCCATTCCGGGCACGATCCGCGCCCGCCTGCTCTACGAGCGACGCTGAGCGGGAAGACGCGTTCCGCGCGACCATCGGCCAAACGGGAATTTAAGCGACGCGCGTGAACGCCCTTGGTCTTGCCGCGTTCGTCTTGCGCGGCCAAGCTGGCCGCTGTTCAAGTCATGGACGGCATCATCGACGGCTTCGACCGATCGAGCGCCCGACCGGCGGAGGAATTGCGGTGACGAAGCGGGTAGCATGCGCATGGGCCACCCTCGTGCTCGGCATAGCCGGGGCGGCCTCGGTCGTCTCGAGCGCGTCGGCGGATTGCCTGCGCCGCGTCTATAACCGATCGAACCTCGTTCTGGTCGCCCGCCAGGACGGCGGACCCCCCACGACGCTGCTGCCGGGCCGGTCCCTGCCGGTGCGGCTGTCGCGGCCGGGACAGATCGATATCGCGGGCTATTGCGGCGTGCCGCAGGCGGGCGGGGCCCCGGTCACCCAGCGGACCTTCGACTACGAGGCGGTGCTCGACCGCTGCTTCGTCCGGTTCGGCGGCGACCTGTTCGTGCCGCAGCTCGGGCGCGGCTTCATCGGCCTTCAGGAGACGGCCCCGTTCACGGTGAACAATCCGCGCCAGGGGGACATCGTCCTCGGGCCCGCGGCCGGAGCCTCCTGTCCGCTGCCGAGTCCGGCTTCCATTCTCAGCCGACGCGGTTGAACGTCAGAGATAGTGCCGGAAGACCACGCCGGCATCCTCGGAGGCGCTGGGCTGCTGGGGCGATACCGGCCCAACGAACGGGCTTGCGAGGCGCAGGGCCACGAGGCCGAGGGCTGCCAGCGCAGGAGCGAACAGGCGGAACGGGCGAGCGAGCATGGACGCCTCCGTCGCGCGTCCGTTTCAGCCTGAGTCGTGCATGCAGACCGGATGCGCATGTGAAGCATCGCACCTCACGGTCGAGCTGGACGTGCCAAAGCGCACATCGGTAACGTTAAGCGTGGTCCCGGCACCTTCGAGCGCGGCAACAGGCCGGCGTGACGTGACGGCAGGTCGAATGCGTCCACCGCGCCGCTGGCAAGTGCACCGATGCGCTCCTATGCTGCACGGCGTCGGGGGTTGCCTGGGGTCGCGCTGCACGGGCCGCGATGGCGCTTCCCGGATGGAACCGACTGCGTGAACGAGGACGCGCGTATGCTGACCCAGACAGGCAACTCGATTCTCCGAGGCGATCTCGGCGTCGAGGAGACCATCGAGTCCGACAACATCGTCCGCTGGGACGGCGAGCGGCTTTATGTGGAGCAGGACGTCTTCCACAACGGCCAATTGGTTCACCGCAAGTATCGCCGCACCGTCACCGAGCCGGTCGCGCGCGTTCTCTGGGCGATCATCAACCGCGCCAAGCAGTGACCCGCCGGGCATCGGCCGAGCCTGCCCGTACCGACGCTCCGGCTATTGGGCCATACCGAAGGGCACAGTTGCCGGCGAAGAGTACCGGTTACGGCGATCCGCGCTTCGGAACCCGGCCGTATCGCTGCCGGATGCATCGAGGGGGCGACCTGCTGGTACCGGTTCCCTGAACCGGCGGCCACGCTCAAAGCCGCGCCGCGCTTAGGCGGCGACGGCCGCGGTCGGTTCGACCAGGGTGAGGTGGGTCGGCCGCAGCACATCGAGGCGCTCATGCGCGTTGTCGAAGGCGGCCCGGATGGTGGTGCTCGCGTCCTCGACGGCGACCAGAACTGCCAGTTTCTGCGCACTGGCCCGATCCGCGAGGCTGCGGGCCACTGTGACGAGCGACTGCTCCAGGTTCAGGAATTCCGCTTCGGCATCCTTCCCCGCTTCGCGCGCAACCGAGGCAAGGCGGTCTAGCACGGCTTCCAGGGCGTGGCGCAGGACAAGCGTCCGCACGCGCTCCTGCAGGAGCGCCCTCTCGTCGATCTTCATCGGAATCGGTCCGGGTTCGGGAACACGGCCAAGCTCTCATACTTCGACGCCGTGTGCAGCCACCTTTTTGCAACAGCGTAATACTGTCTCGCGACCTTGCCGCTCGGCGGGTTCACCGTTTCGGTGGATCGCCGGTGCAAAGTTGTTCTACAATCATATGCTGAGTGTTTGTGCAATTCGAGTATTAAATGCGCCTCTTCGATGGCGTCATCGCAGAGATTCGCGCGTTTGAAGGCACGTGTCGCTGCGCGAATAGTGCTGATTCGCGGGTGACGCGGCGTGCCGCGGGTTCCGGCCGGCGGCGCCCCCCTTCTCAGTACGGCGTGCCGCGCTGGCGCCGATCCCGCAGCGCCTCGGCGTGCCATTCCAGCTCGTCGAGGAAGCGGGCGGCCGCCGTCGCGAGCCACGGCTCGGTGGGGACGCCCTGCGCATCGATGACCTTATGGAGCCGCGGGATCGGCAGGAGCGACGGGATGCTGGACATGCCCATTTCGGCGAGCATCGCCCGCAGCGGCATCGCTGCCCGGACGCCGCCGAACTGGCCGGCCGAATAGCAGCAGATGGCCGAGGGCCGCCAGAAGTACTCCTCGAGGAAGTGATCGAGGGTGTTGGACAGCGCCGGCGGGACGCCGTGGTTGTACTCGGCCGTGACCACAAGAAAGGCGTCGGCACGGCGGAAGAGTTCGGCGAGCCGCTGCAGGGGCTCCGGCGCGGTCCCGGCCGGGTATTCCTTGTACATCCGATCCAGGAGCGGGAGCCTCAGCTCGGCCGGATCGACCAGCGGAGCGACGTGGCCGCGCGCCTCAAGCTGCGCGATCAGGAAGCGGGCGGCGCGGATGCCGATGCGGTCGGTCCGAACGCTGCCGACGATCACGGGGACGGTCAGGGGCATGGCGATCTCCGGTTCGTCGGATCATGCCAGAGGTCACCGGGCGGCTCCAGACGCCACGCACGCCCGGGGTCATCAGGCCTTGGTGCTGCTGGTGAGCGCGGCCGCGATGCCGAGAGGCCCGCCGGTCGCATAGGCGGTGATCGCCTTCGTCACCTGTTGCAGGAAGGATTGCAGGTCGCTCCCGCTGCCCGTCGCCGCCGCGGCTTCGCCGGTTGGCGTCGCGCTGGCGGGCGTGCTCGCGGACGTGGACGCATCCGTCGCGCTGCCGGTCTGCTCGGACTCTCCGTTCTGCGTCTCATCCGAAACCGGCCGATGGCCATGGTGGCCGCGATGAGGGTGGACGGGAGCCGCGCCGGCCGCGGCCTGGTCCGGCGCCGTGCCGGTCGTGGACGTGTCGTCAGCATTGGCCGTGGCTTCCGCCGGCGCCGTGACGCCGTTCTGAAGACCCATCTGGCTGAAGTCGGATTGCAGCTGCAGGAGCGACGCCATCAGATCGTTCGACATAGCCGGTGTCGAGGCTGTGCCGGCGGCCTGGGCAGTACTCCCCGCCTCGGCCGCTGTGCCGGTCGCCTGGCTCGCCGCCGCTGTGGTGCCGATGTCGAGACGCGTGGCATTCGCCGCGCGCGCCTGCCTCAGGGCGCTCACAAGATCCCGCTGGAGAGAACTGCCCGTAACCGCATTCACCGACATGGTACGCCTCCGCGACCGCTTTCGGTGAGGGCAGGCACAGACCGTTCCAGGATTTTCCCAATGATTTCAACAATGCTCCGGGGCTTCCTTTCGGCAGGATCCGCCGAGCGGCAGAATCTGCCGGTCCAGCCTAGCCGTCCGACATGGACCGGATGAGGACGGGGCCGGTGGCATACCGGCTGCCGAAGAAGGCCAGCGGCGCGATCACGGTCAGCAGCACGCTCAGCAGGAACAGGGCACACAGCCCCTCGGTCACGGCCTCGCCCCACCTATCGGCCGTCTGGATGAGGATCCAGCCGAAGGTGAACACTGAAGCGATCACGAGCGGCAGGCCGAGACCGGACATCATCACCGATCACGCGTCCGCACCGGCCGGAGCCAGCATCGACCCTTCAGGCACGGCAGTGACGCGGCGGGCGCGCTCCATGTCCCGGCCTCATCGCTCTCGTTCCCACCCAGGACCGACGCATCGACCGCGCCGGCCCCTCTGAAATCCTCGGGAGACGTCCCGGTCGCGTGCAGCGATCAGAACAAGTTCGCTCAGGCCCAGGACGGCCAGCAAGACCCGGTCCCACGCCCGCTCGCTACGCAGCGGGGCCGCGGCACCGACGAAGCGGAGGGCACCCACTGCGTCGCAGGCGAGATGGCGCCGCATCGAGAGCGGGGGCACGAGGCCGCCCTCATAGCGCGTCAGGACCGCGTAGGCCGTGTGCCAGACCGGCCCGGCCTGCAGGATCCGGCGGGGTTGTGGGGCCTCGCCCCGGCGGCCGCGACAGCGCGGCGACCAGGGCCGGAAACACATAGTCGCTGACGGCACGGACACGGATCGGGATCATGTCTCGCACGACCTCCTCGCGAGGTCAGGATGATCGCGGGCCGGTGCTCGCGTCGCCGAGATGGCGGAGGTTCTCGGGCGGTGTCTCGGCCTCCGTCGCTTCGACCGAGGCCACGCTGCCGCCGCCCACCGCGTCGAGACGCTGCTGCCCCGACGCGATGCGGGCGACCTCGGCCTCCCAGCTCGGATCGGATTGGCGCTCACGCTCGAGCTCCGCCGGGCGGCCGAGATCCCGGGCTTCATCCTGCCCGAGATCCTGACCATTTCGGTCGGCATTGGCGCTGAAGCTGCGAAGGTTCGGGCGGGCGGATGGTTTCGGATCAGCCGGATTCTGGGTCATCGATGCTTTCCTGGGAAAAAGGAGCGGGCTCGGGTCAGATAATCGGCTTGCCGCCGGTCACCGCGACGGTGGCGCCGGAGACGTAGCTCGCTTCCGGGCTGGCCAGCATCACGTAGACCGGAGCGAGTTCGCAGGGCTGGCCGGGGCGCTTCATCGGCACCTGCGAGCCGAAGGTACGCACCTTCTCCTCCGGCATGGTGGAGGGGATGAGCGGCGTCCAGATCGGCCCGGGGGCCACGCAATTCACCCGGATGTCGCGCTCCGCCAGCAGCTGCGCCAGGCCGCCGGTGAAGTTCTGGATCGCGCCCTTGGTGGTGGCGTAGGCCAGCAATTGCGGGCTGGGCGTATCGGCGTTTACCGAGGTGGTGTTGATGATCGCGCTTCCGGCCTTCATGTGCGGCAGAGCGGCTTTCACCAGATAGAACATCGCGTGGATGTTGGTCGCGAAGGTGACTTCCCACTCCTCGTCGGAGATCTCCTCCGGATTGGCGAAGGTTTTCTGGTGCGCGGCGTTGTTGACGAGCACGTCGACCTGTCCGAACGCCGCCACCGCCTTGTCGACGATGGCACGGCAATGTTTCGGGTCCTTGATGTCCCCTGCCATAGCGATGGCGGTGCGGCCTGCCGATTCCACCAAGCGGCAAGTCTCGCGGGCATCGTCGTGCTCGTCGTAGTAGCTGATCAGCACGTCCGCGCCCTCTCGGGCGAAGGCCAGTGCCACCGCGCGGCCGATCCCGCTATCCGCACCGGTGATGATCGTCTTGCGGCCGGCGAGCCGGCCGGAGCCGCGGTAATGCGCCTCGCCGTAATCCGGGCGCGGGTCCATGTCTGCGTCGCGGGCCGGCGGGGTGAGCTGTCGCTGCCGGTCGAAGGGCGGCTTCGGAAAGTCGGTCATGATGACGCTCCTTGCAAAGGTGGCGAGGCGCCCGCGGTGCACGGGTCTCGACGCGCTGCGTCGAACAGGAAGGCGGACCGCCGCTTCGACGGCTGAATCGATCCGGCCGGGTCTCACACCTGTCGACGTCTTCCGACGGCGCGGACCGGATTCACGTTCTGAGGGATCCTCGGGAGCCCTGGCCCTGGTTCGACAACCCGACCCGGCGATCATTGTTTCGCGTGTCAGCGCAGTATAGACGCCGCCGGTGCCGATCGATCGCGGCGTCTTCTCGGGAAGTAGAACGTATATTTGTGCTCTATCGGCACTGCGCGCCAGGCTTCGCTGTCAAGCGTGGCCAAATAAGCCTGGTGCGGAACGATGCGGATCTTGTCGGGTTGGCCCCACATTGGGCACCGCGGAGTACACATGACGACCAAGCCACCGCCTGTTCCTCCGGCCAACCGCTCCGACAAGGGACCCGGTAGCGCCACAGAGGCGCCGCTCACCCAGGGCCGGCCCGGATCTCAGACAAAGGATCCGGACAAGGTCGGCCAATCCGGAAATTCCAAGGTGAACACCACCAACCAGGGCTACCAGCAGGACCGCTGAGCGCGCGCTGCGCGTGGGTGCAGCCTCTGGTTGCGCCCAACGATTTCGTTGAACCGCACCGGAGGATGATCATGGCGAATGCAAGTCGGCACAAGATCGGCCCGGGCGCCCAGGGCAAGGGCTCCGGAACAGGGGCCATGTCGGAGCTGCCCGACGGCGTGTTGCCGGAGAACATGGTGCTCAGCAACCGGGACAAGTCGCGACACAGTGACGAGCGCGGCTTGGACAGCAAGAACGTTCAGACGGAGCAGTATCAGGACCATGCCGGCAACCGGCAGGTGCTCGCCGATGTGGGGCCTGACGAGGACGGCAATACCAGCGGCCTGGCAAACCCGAAGACGGACGAGTCCGGGGCGCAGAGCAGCCTGAAGCGTCAGCAGCACTCATAGAAGTTTCGCCGGGTTGTCCCGGAGGCGCGGCGCTTGGGCCGCGTCTTCCGCAACCGCGCCGGGCATGGCGGTCGCTGACCCTTGTTGGCGCGCCGCGCTCGGTATCCGGATCTGAGGAGGCCGGGCGTCTGCCGGCCTCCTGTTCAACGCCGGAGACGCATCATGTGGAGACCGGTTTCCCTGGCCGTGTCGCTTCTCGGCTTGGCAGCCGCCCGCGTTCACGCGCAGGCGATCAATCCAACACCTGGAACCGAGCCGGCACAGTCCAACGGACTCCTCGGCATGCCATCCCTGCTGCTCGTCGGCGTGATCATCGCCTTCGCGGTTCTGTACGCGCTCCGCGCCCGCCGTCGCTGAGCGACGGCTCCGTGGCTTGGTGACGACGGCAAGGTCGTTCGGGTCGGGTATGTTGAGCCTGAGCGCCGATCAGGAAGAGCGGATTGCCGTGGACGCGGAGAAGTCGAGCCCTCACCGTGGCGCCGCGTAGCGGCGGCCTCGTATCGGCGAGGGCGCTGAAAGTCTTGATTGTGATGGAGCCGGTCTTGTGGCTCCCCGAGCCGAACTCGAACCTGCGACAAGGCGACTAACAGTCGGGGTGATCCTACCGATTTCACGCGAGCGCGTCACCTCGCGGCGCCTGTCTCCGAGCGCGCAATAGACCCCCTCCCCCCGCCACGTTAGCCTCGTCCCATGTGTCCTGCCCGCAATCCTATTCCCGAAGCTGTCGCGGCCTTGGTCGCTGCCGGCTACATGGTCGAGCCGTTTGCCGAAGATCCCGCGCTGTGGCGGGTGAATGGCGAGGTGATGACCGGCGCTGAGCTCCTCGATGAGGCAATGCGCATGGGCCTCATGGACGGCTGAGGCCGCCTCCGGTAGCTCTTCACCATGGCCAAAGAACCCGCGACCGCCCCCGAGCTGCGCAAGGCCGCCGAGGTCAGCGATCGGGAAATCGACGCCACGGTCCACGCGGTTCCGGCCGACCTCGCCTCCGAATCGTACCCACTCGCGAAGGGCTGGACCCTCGACCTCGTTGTGACGCTCCGCGCGAACACGCGCGCGGCCGAGGCGCTGACCACCGACAAGCCGGTCTGGAAGCGGCACATGGTCCGAACCGCGATCCTGCTGGCACATTCGGTGACGGGATGAACGGACGAGTTGCCACAGCCGAAGGCCGGCACTGGTTCTACGACAACAAGATCCTGGTTGCAGCGTTCTGCCTGGTGTTGATCGTCGTCATTTTCTGGCGGGTAAGCCGCTTCGAGGGATTTGAGCCGATCTTCACCTGTGCATCGGAGAAAGACCTGGATCTCGGACTGCTGTCGATTGGCATGGAGGCGTGCATGGCGGGTGCGAAATCGCAAACGGCCCAAGCGCGCTGCATGCACGTGGTCCACCTTCTCGCCTGCAAGGAGGAGCGGTGGCGATGACGGATGTCCGGTCTGATCAACCGGAGGCCTCGCGCCAGCGCGCCGCGATCCAGCACATGATGCGGCGCCTTGACGGATTTGCGCGCGCGCTAGGATTGGACGAGGCGGCCACGCGGGAGATCGTCGCGAGGATCGCTGCCGATATGCCGGAGCGGTCGGACGAGGAGCGGCTCGAGACCGCACGCAGTTGCCTGCTGGCAGCGGCGTCGGCGTAGGTCGTCGTCGGGATAGAAGCGACAAGCGCGATGACGCCGCAGACACTCACCGGCTGGATCTTGTTCGCTGCCTTATGGCTTTCAGGGCCGATCACCGGCTACGCCGCATTGAACCTGGCGGCCGCCCGCTGGGAACGTAAGTCCATGAAGAGGCGCGACGTGCTTGCAGCCAGCATTCTGGCTCCTCTGTTGCTGGTCTCAGCGCTGCTGCTCATGTTCGTGGATGGCTTGTAAGCAGCATGCCGAAGGCCCCATCGCCTCGAGGCGCCCGGCCGCGGAGACATCCGCCCGCATTTCCTGGCTACGCCCAAATCCGAGCCGTCTACGCCCACCGAGATCGCGGAGCGCGCCGGCCTGCCCGGCCGCGAGCGCGCCAAACACGCCGCCTGAGCGCTGGCGCGCCTGGAGGCCGACGGCTTGGCGATCAGCCAGCCCCCGGCGAACCTCGACGCGGTGGCGGTCCGTGGAGGCCGCGTCCACGTCTCTTCGACCTGATACCGGAGCACGATCTCAGGACCGCGACGGCCGCTTTCGACCGGTTTCGATGAAAAACGCGGTGCCAGCACTTTAAACGTCATCGGAGATGGTGCCCGAAGAGAAAGTTTACCTCTTCCCGCCAGTGCAATCCAGCCCCTGGTGCATATGGTAGACTCAACTATAGTGGAAAGTTCTCGAGCCGACATTTTTGGCGGTGTTGCTTCGAACAGGACCCAAGTCTTTCAACACACTCGCCCCCAGTCAGGCATGTGGAACGTCATCACGAGCGCCTTGAAGCCATCGTCTGCGATGAGCCCTGGCTTGAGGCTCTGCGTGGAGGGCGGTCAGCATCGATACGGAAATTGCGGACTTTAGAATTTCGCGCCACTACAGCCACTTTGGGGCTCGCAAGAGATACCGCATGACCGTGTCGAGCGATGACGACCTCGTAGGGCTCAAGAAGATCGGACGCATCGTTGCCGACACGCTCGAGGTGATGGGCCGCGCCATCGAGCCCGGCATGACCGAGCGTGAATTGGACCAAATCGGCCGGGACTACCTGAATGCGGCCGGTGCTCGCCCGGCTCCCGAACTGGTCTATGGCTTCCCGGGCGCGACCTGCATCAGTGTCAACGAGCAGATCGCCCATGGCATCCCCGGCGATCGTCGTGTCAGGGCGGGGGATCTCATCAATATCGATGTCTCCGCCGAGAAGGATGGTTATTTCGCAGATACGGGCGCGTCGTTCGCTGTGCCTCCGGTGACACGAGCGGTCCAACGGCTCTGTCGCGACGGGCGTCGGGCAATGTGGACCGGATTGCGTCAGGTCAGCACCGGCAAGCCGTTTGCCGGCATCGGTCAAGCCGTTGGCACCTTCGCTCGGCAGAACGGCTATACGCTCGTGCGCAATCTCGCCAGCCACGGCGTCGGCCTGTCGCTGCATGAAGAGCCGACGGAGATCGCAACTTGGCCCGATGCTTCAGAACGGCGGATCATGACGGACGGGCTCGTCTTTACCGTCGAGCCATTCCTGTCTCTCGGAGCAGAATTCGCTGAGAATGGCGACGATGGCTGGACCCTCTATAGCCAACCAAGAGCTCCGACAGTGCAATACGAGCACACGGTTGTCGCGACCCGGAACGGGCCATTGGTCTTGACGACACCATCACCATAGGAGCGCACGTGACCGGCAGCGGCGGATGCGCCCGGATACGGCATGCCCGCCCAAGCAGGGTTTGGCAAATTGCGGCCCTGCAATGAATGTCGGGTTCAAGGCCTGCGCTGCTCGCAAGCAGATCCACAGGAGACCACACGCACCGGCCATTCGGCGCCCGACCCATGCAGTCATGAAGAGAGCCGTCGGCGCTTCCCGAAAGCGTAGGGGTGGACGCCCCCTGACGGCATCGATGTGCCAGAGTGGAGGTGTTGCAACACCACTGCAGGAGGCGTCCATGGGTGAGGTTAGCACAGTCGGGATCGATCTGGCTAAATCAGTTTTCC